>Ga0307408_100001946_pt1 | contig 14961 bp, 8 predicted proteins | sample 322Cmetagenome_FD_202116 | JGI IMG/M metagenome (GOLD analysis project Ga0307408, IMG submission 202116) | Maize rhizosphere microbial communities from greenhouse at UC Davis, California, United States - 322HYB-C-3 | ecosystem: Host-associated > Plants > Roots > Rhizosphere > Soil | place: USA...
AGCGCCTTCAGGATCACGAGGTCGAGACTACTGCGAAAGACGTTGAGCTCCGTGTCGGCCATCGCTTCCCCTTGTCTGATAAGGGAAGTGTAACATATACCTCCCTTACGACGCAAGGGGAGTCGACGATGGTGCACCGATCAGCCCTTGGCGGCCCACGGGAGCGTCTGCATGGCGAAGCTCACGTGCCCGCGCAAAAGGTGAAACACGAACGTGCCCACGCAGAACCCGGCGAGCATCGTGACCGTCCCTGCGATCAGGAAGCCTTCGAGTACCACCGCGGTCATCCGAAAGCCCATGGTCAGCGAGGCCGCGATCGCGAGACAGAACACCCCGCCGAGGAACTGGGAAAAGCGGCGGGGCGCAGGCGACGGCGTCAGGGTAACGCCGGTCATCGGCGCCCGCACGCGGTTGTACATCGCATTGAACGGGTTGAAACGCGGGGCCACCACGCAAAACCAGAGTATCAGCCCGAGCGCGAAGAACAGCGGTGGCAGCTGCAGGACTGAACCGACGACGAACGCGAGACCGAGGAGCCGCGGCTGGAAGAGTATCGCGGAGTACTGGCGGTCGCGCGTCGCCGCGGCGGGCTCCGGGAACCCTTGCTGCAGGATGAAGTTGCGCTTGCTCTGGGCAGCACGAGATGGGTATGGCGCTGATTGCGCCTTGGCGTACGTAGACATGTTACCTCCCACATTCATGCGGATTGTGAGTGCCTAACGGCCATCGGGACATCGGGACTGGGGACTGGGGACTGGGGACTCGGCAGGGATGCAATTACCGGCGAGGAGACTTGCTGGGCGGAAGAAGGCTCCCTGCCGAGTCCCCAGTCCCCAGTCCCTGTAGTTCAGTCCCCAGTCCCCCAGTCCCCATCAACGAGCTACCTGAACTGGAAGTTGGCTCTTCGCTCCGTACCGTCCGCGAGCTTCACGATCAGCTGCCGGCACGTGCCCGCCCACGCCCTGTCGGTTCTCCAGTCGTAGGTGTACAGTTTGGTCTTGGCGCTGTACGTCAGACTGCCCGCCGTTGGTGCTTCCAACGCACCAGCTGCCGCTGCCATCGTGACGCAGCTGATCGCCTGCGACGTCGGCGATCCGGCCGCGAGAACCTGGAGCCCACGGTCGCCGCCAAGGTCGAACTTCACCGAGATCGAGCTCTTCGCCCTCGCCGCGTTCAGCGCCGGCGGCGCTTTGAGGCCGACGAAGCCGGCGAGAGAGGAGACAACGGTGTAGGTGACACTCTTCGTCACCGTGTTGTTGGCGCTGTCCGTCGCGGTGCACGTGACGGACCTGGTGCCGACCGAGCTCGTGACCACCGGCTCGCAGGACTGCGAGGCGACCCCGGAGAGCGCGTCGGTCGCGTTAGGTGACGCGGCGGCGGCGCTGCCGAGCGGCACCGGGTTGGGCGACACCGTGGGAGCGAGCGCCGGCGGCGTCTTGTCGATAGAGATATAGACGGGGGTCATTGACTCTCCGCTCACCAATGGGAAGAAGGGGTAGTCCCACGTGAGACTGTTGCCGGCCTTGTCAGCGCAGGTGAGCGAGTACCCCTGATTCACACCCTCGGTCGATAGCGTCGCTGACGGATTGCTCTCCAGCGCGCCGGAGCCGGCGCCGTCGTTGCACGTATAGGCGATCGACACATCGGTGTTCCACCAGCCCGGGGCGCTCGCAGCTGGTGAGATTGCAAAGGGGCCGCTAAGGTCTGGCGGCCAGCGATCGATCAGAATGTCGAGCGCAACCTCGCTCGTCCCACCGGCACTGACAGCAGTGCAAAGGGGCCCGTCGCTCGCACGGACACCGAGATCGTAATACGTGTACGGTCCGCAGCTCGTATTGGGACCCGGCGCGGCTGGAGACTCGGGGTCGGTGATCGTGAACGTGATGGTCACGGTCTCGCTCGTGTACCAGCCGTTCTGCCCCAGCGTCCCATCGATCGTGTAGGTGATCACGGGCGGCGTGGTGTCGACGACTGTGCCATCCTCGAGCTGAGCGGTGGTGGGCTGGGCGGTTGGGGTGGGGCGTGTGGGATCTTCGCAGCCGGTCAACGCGCTCCCCGTGAGCCACGTGACGAATAAGCGAGTAAAGGGGCGACGCATCATAAAGCCTCCCAAGTTGGGCGCCGTGTGAGAGCGGGCGCCTCGTTGTTTCGAGAGACTTTATCGCGCCGTGCCATGGTGTACTGAGCAGCCGGGTTGCCACTTGAGGCGAATGGCGTTGCACGCAACCTGGGTGTCGTCGGTACAACGAGGGAGGCGCCCACGAAAAGGCCGCTCGTTAGGTGCCCGAGCGGCCTTCTTGAAAATGAATGACGTCCGCGAGCTGGGGCTGCGGCGGCCCTTTACCAAAGACACCCTGCCATTTGTATCTGCATCTCGCACGTTAGGGTTGCCGGGGCGTCCTTGGCGTCCTCGATGACCTTGGCGTCCTTTGCGTCCGCGGCGTCCGTCGCGTCCTCAGCGCCCTTGGCGTTCTCGGCAGCCTGAGTGTCCTTGGTGGCTGATTGCGGTTCAACGATGCCGCCGGGACCTCTTTGCGCGAGGGCGCGAAGCCAGGCGTCGCCAGCCCACGGAAGCGTCTGCATCGCGACATCCGGGCGCCCGCGGAGAACGTGGAACAGGAAAGAACCGAGGCAAAACCCGCCGAAAACCACTGCCGAAACCGCGGCGAGCAGAATGGCCTGGAGCACGAGGGCGGTCGTGTGGGCGCCCGTCGCTTGCGATGCCGCGATCGCGAGCGCGAACGTCCCTCCCAGAAACTGGGAAAACCTGCGCGGCGCGGGCGCCGGCGTTAGGGTAACGCCACTCACAGGCGCCAAGACCCAGTTGTACAGCGCATTGAGCGGATTGAACCGCGGTGCCACGACGCACCACCAGAGCAGCACGCCGAGCGCGAAGAACACGGTTGGCAGCCTCAGGACAGCAGCGGTGACGAATGCGAGACCGAGCAGTCGCGGCATGAAGAGCAGCGCGGAATACTCCAGGTCACACGTCGTTGGGCACGACGGAGAGAAGCCCTGCTGCACGATGAAGTTTCGCTTGGCACGGCCGACGCGATACAGGAATGGCGCGGCTTGCGGCGTGGCGTACGTAATCATGGAACCTCCCACGACGGTGTTATTCGGCGCTGGTCCTACTTCGCGAACTGGAAGTTGAGCGTGCGCTCTGTCCCGTCGACGAGCTTCACGGTGAGCTGGCGGCATGTGCCAGCCCACGACTTGTCGGTCTTCCAGTCGTAGGTGTACGTGTCGGTTCGGGCGTTGTACGACACGCTGCTGACGGCGACGGCGGGAACCTTGAGGGACGTAACAGCCGCCGTTGCTGCGCTGCAGCTCATCGCTTGCGACGTCGGCGATCCGGCCGCGAGGATCGCGAGGCCGCGATTGCCGCCAAGACCGAACTTCACCTGAATCGAGCCGCCGGTCTTTGCCGGGTTCAGCGCAGGCGCCGCGTTGAGTCCGACGAAACCGGTGAACGGCCAGGCAACGATGTACTCGACGAGCCGAGACGTCTCGTTGCCGGCGCCGTCCAGCGCGAAGCAGAGGAGAGACTTGCGGCCTACCGAGCTCGTTTCAACGGGACGGCACCCGGCGGAACCGACGCCCGAGAGCGCGTCACTCGCGTTAGGCGAAACGGTGGCCGTGCCGTTGAGCAATACCGGGTTGGGCGACACCGTCGGCGCGAGCGTCGGCGGTGTCTTGTCGATATTGATCGAGCCGGACACCTGATCCCGGCCGATGTTGCCGGCCTTGTCACGACAGGTCGCCACGAGTTCCTGATTCACACCTTCGGTGGACAGCGTCCGCGTTGAGGAGCTTTCCACGACGCCGGATTCGTAGTCGGGTTCCCAGCACGCCCACCTTGCCGAGACGTCGGTGTTGAACCACCCCGGCGCACTCTGAGCGGTTGAAATGAAGGACTCTCTGACTCTCGGCGGGACCGCGTCGATGTGGACATTCACATCGATGGTGCTCGTCCCGCCGGCGCTCGTGGTACTGCACAGGATCCCGTTTCTCGCAGTAGTCCACCCCGGCGTGCTCAGCTCCACCGGGGGACAGTCGTCGACACGAACGGGGGATTCGGGATCGCTGATCGCGAATTCGATCTTCACCGGCTCCGTGACGTACCAGCCGTTCTGCCCCAACGTCCCACCGCTCAGTGTGTAAGTGACCACGGGTGGCGTTGTGTCGACGACCATTTGAGGGGGTCCCTCGGGCGGCGGAGTGGCGGTGTCCGTGGTGTCCCGCACTTCCGCAAGCAGGGTAGTGGTGGGACGCACCATTGAGGTGGGTGGTGTGGCATCTTCGCAACCAGTCAACGTGCTCGCCGCGAGGCACGCGACGAATAGATGAGTGAAGGGGCGACGCATCATAAAGCCTCCCGAGTTGGGCGCCGCGCGAGCGCGGCCGCCGCGGTGTTCTCGGGAGACTCTATCGCGCGCCTCTCACAGCACTGAGCAGTCCAGTTGCGACTTCAGGCGAGAGGAGTTGCACGCAACCAGAGTGGTGTCCACGCAACGTGGGTGATGCCTGCAGGATCGGAAGGCTGGGAGATCGGGCCTGTGAGCAGTCGCCAGTCGCCAGCCAACTATCGCTCGACGACTACTCGACTCCGATACGCAGCCGGCGTGACGCCGTACACGTCCTGGAAGCAGCGGCAGAAATACGACAGGCTGTTGAACCCAACCGCGTACGCCACGTCGGTCACCGTCCCGGACTCTTCGACGAGGAGTCGCGCGCCCTGCTCGAGACGCATGCGCTTGATCAGATCCGACGGCGACTCGCCGAACACCTGTCGCACCCGGCGGAACAGATGCGATCGGTCCTGCGCGACGGCGTCCGCGAGCTCGCTGACCCCAAAGTCCGGATCGGCAAGGCGCCGCTGGATCGCATCCCGAACGCGCCCGGCATAGACCTGGTCGGCTGGAGCAACTCCGACCGAGACGGGATGCGCCTCAACCGGTGCACTCGCGAATCGCTCGCGCAATCGGCGCCGCGAGGCGATGAGGTTGCGGACTCGCACGTCGAGCTCGCGCATCTCGAATGGCTTGACCATGTACTCGTCGGCCCCACCTTCGAGTCCCTCGATGCGCTGCTCGTCCTCGGCTTTCGCCGTGAGCAGGATGATGGCGAGGAAATCCGTCTCCGGGCTCGCGCGCAGCGCGCGCACGAGCTCGTGTCCGTCGGTTCCGGGCATCATCACATCGGAGATCACGACGTCAGGCAGGTGCTGTCGCGCGAGCGTGATTCCCTCGTCACCATCGCCAGCCTCGAGGACACGGAAGCGCGCGGCGAAGTGGTCTCGGATGTAATCGCGGAGGTCGGCGCTGTCGTCCACGACGAGGAGCGTGGGAACGTCCTGGGCGCGATCGTCCTGCTCGGAGGGTTCGGCCAGCGCCGCCGATCGCTCCGCCGTGACGGCCGTCGCGAGCGAAGCCGTCGTCGGCAGTAGGGCTTCGTCAGGCGCGACCGCATCGGGCACGTCGCGAGACGGAATCGTTGCTGTGAATGTGGTGCCGGCACTCCCACTCTCCACCGTGACGCGGCCGCCGTGCAGCTCGACGAGCTCCTTCACGAGCGAGAGCCCGATTCCGGTTCCCAGGTGCGCACGCGTGGTGGACTCGTCCACCTGGTAGAATCGCTCGAACACGTGCGGCAGCTGATCCGGAGGGATGCCGGGACCTGAGTCCCTGACCACGATCCGCGCCGAGTCGCCGTCGCGCGCGAGCACCACCTCCACCGTTCCCCCACTGGAGGTGAACTTGATGGCGTTGGAGACGAGGTTGGTCATGATCTTCTCCACCGCGTCGGCGTCGAACGCGCCGGCGAGCGCGTCCGGGGCTATAGTCGTTAGGCGTATGCCTTTGCGTTCCGCCACCGGAGCGAACGCGGCGACCACCCCGCGCGTGAACGGGGCCAGGTCGAGCGGGCGCGGCGTGAGGTGCATCGCGCCGGCCTCGAGCTTCGCGACGTCGAGGATCTGGTTCACGAGCCGGAGCAGGCGGCGCGCGTTCCGGAGCGCGATGTCGAGCCAGCGCTCGACTTTCGGGTCGCCGCCGGCGTGCGCGCGCAAGTCTTCCAGCGGTCCAATCGTGAGCGTGAGCGGTGTGCGGAACTCGTGCGACACGTTGGCGAAGAAGCGCGTCTTCGCATGATCGAGCGACTGCAGCTGTGCGTTGCGCTGGGCGAGCTCGTTCTCGCGCTCGCGCAGCGCCCAGGTGCGCTCATCCACCACCTGCTCGAGCTCCATCGCGCGGGCACGCAGGCGCGCCTCGCGGAACCGGAACGCCAGCAGGACGAGCGCGCCTAACGCAAGTGCAGACGCCCACCGAAAGAGTCCCGTCTCCCAGAAGCGCGGGACGACGCGTACGGTCACCATGGCCCCTGGCTCATGCCACCCGCCCGCTGCATCACTCGCCTCGACGCGGAACGTGTACCGCCCGGGCGGCACCTTCGTGTAGAACGCGGTGCGCCGGCTTCCCGCGTCGACCCATCCCGCATCGTACCGGTCGAGACGGTACCGGAAGCGGACGTTCGCCGGCTCCAGGAACGTCAGCGCGGTGTACTCTATTTGCACGTCGCGTTGATCGGGAGCGAGAGTGATCGAGTCGCGCTCCGGGCGAAGCGGACCCCGCGTCGTCACGACCTGCTCCACGACGAGTGGAGGTGCACGCCGGTCGCCGCTCACCTTCGCGGGATCGACCACGACGACGCCGTCCTGCGTGGGGAACCACAAGCGTCCATCGAGCCCTTTCGCTCCCGCCGGCTGTACGCCGCCGTTGCCCTCGCGGTTCCGCATGCCGTCGCGCTCCGAGTATGCCGTCGAGTGGATCCTCGAGATCCGCCCCTCGGCGAACGCGTTGAGCTCCGAGCGCGCCACCCAAAAGATCCCGCGATTCGTGTTCATCCAGAGCCGACCAAACTGGTCCTCGAGGATCTGATGGATGACCTCGTCGTAGAGCCCGTCGTTCGCGGTGATGCGGACGATGGGTGAGCCGTGAGTCGGGAGTCTGGAGTCGGTAGACGCGGGGCGTCGATCTGGGGAGTTCCGTGTCGGCGATCCCGAGCCCCAAGCACGCGGATCGAGGCGCGCCAACCCTCGCCCCTCGGTCCCGACCCAGAGCCATCCGTCGGCGTCTTCGTAGAGCGAGCGGATCAAGTCGCTCGGGAGGCCGTCGGCGCGCGTGACCGGCGTGAACGTTCCCTCGCGGTAGCGTGAGAGCCCACCACCGTTCGTGCCCATCCAGAGCGCGCCGTCACGCGTGCTCGCGAACGCGCGGACGGTGGCGTTAGGCGCACCCGACGACGGCGGCAGATGCGTCCAGCTCCGCCCGTCGTAGCGAAACACGCCGCCGACCGTCCCGGCCCAGAGACGTCCGTCGCGGTCACCGTATAGCGCGTAGACGAAGGTCGAGCGCAAGTCGGAGGATCCCTCGGCACGGCAGGTCATGGTCGACGGCGTGCACGCATACATGCCTCCTGATCCTCCACCGGCGCCGATCCAGAGGGTTCCGGCCGCGTCCTCGTAGAAGCTGTTGCTAACGGACGGCAATTTGGTGCGTACCGCGACTACCCGGCCGGTCACGGGATCGAGACGGTCTGCGCCGCCCTTTCCCCAGTTGCCGAGCCAGATGGAGCCGGAGCGATCCACGTACGTCGCATAGATGTTCGGGTACGCCAGGCCTTCCGCCACGCTGTAGGTCGTGAACAGCGCGCGCTTGAGGCGGTGCAACCCCCCGGCGTCCGTGCCAAGCCAGAGGCTCCCTTCACGGTCGAAGAGCGCGGCCGATACCACGCGTCGTTCGGGCAGCGTGAGCACGAGCCGGCCGTCGCGAAACACGTTCTGCCCAACCACCTCCCAGACCGCCTGTGAATCCGCCCAAAGCCGCAGGCCGCCGAGGTTGGCGGTGTCACGGACCAGCGCCGCGGTGCCGGAATCGATTTGGTACACATGGGTCATTACCTGCGCGAACAACACTCCCGTTGCGGGCACCTGCACGAGCACTGTGACGCTGATCGGCGTGGCAATGGGTCGCACGTTAGGCAGCTTCACCTGCGCGAGGCGATCTCGCCATGACCAGAGCCTTCGGACTCCCGCGATCCAGAGTGAGCCCGCCGCATCGTCGTACATCCCTAAGACCGTGTCCGCGACGAGCGCTGGATCAGCTATCGTTCTCGTTACCCGACCGCCGCCTGTGACTCTGAAGAGTCCCGCGGCCCCAGTGCCGACCGAGAGGGTCCCGTCGCGCCGCTGCACGATGGACGTGACCGGCGCGTGGAGCGTTTCCCGCCCCACTTGAACAAGAGGATCGCCACGCACCGACCACAGCCCGTGCTTCTCCCCCACCCAGACAGTACCGGCGGAGTCGACGAGGAGCTGGACATCGCCCTCGGCCAATTGTCCGTTATCGAACGGGCAGTTGGTGAACGTACCGTCGCGGAATCGAACGACGTGGCCCTGCTCGGTGACGAGCCAGAGCGACCCATCACGTCCCTCCTTCAACCGGACGATCCGATTGCTGGGCAACGCCTCGGATTTCGAGGAATTGAAGACGGTGAAGCGCACGCCGTCGAAGCGCACCAGCCCATCCCAGGTCGCGGCCCAGATGTAGCCGGTGCGGTCCTGGATGATCGCGTTGATCGAGTTGACGGGAAGTCCATCCCGCGCCGTCCACGACTCGTGCACCCAGGACACGTCGCGCGAACCGTTCTTTGGCGTAGGCACGGTCGTGCGCTGGGCCTCGGTGCTTTGCGCGGCCAGGCCCGCGAGCGCAATACAGCTGACAACTAATCGCATGATGGATTCACGTCCGTCACGCCGACCACTATCATGCGCGGCACGGGCACATTCAGCCATAGTGCGTTTGTCACTGCCGTGACGCCCGGTTGAGCTCGGCTCCACAGACCCGGCCACGCGGCAGTCGTCGTCGCCGCCTAACGTACGTTAGGCGGCGACCGGGCAGCGACTGCGCGAAGGACCTAGAACGTAAGGGGTACCGTCCCCGCCGACATGCCGTCCGTCGGACCCTTGGAGACCGGCCGCTTGCCCGTCTTGCCACGCACGCCGTCACGTCCGGGCTGGGGCACGATGCGGATGTAGGGCTTCGGTTCCTCCCATCCTTCGGGATAGAGCTTCCGAGCTTCCTCGTTGCTCACGGAGCCCGCGATGATCACGTCCTCGCCCGGCTCCCACTGCACTGGCGTCGAGACGCGTACCGCGGAGGTGAGTTGGAGCGAGTCGAGAACGCGGAGCACCTCATCGAGGTTGCGGCCGGTGCTCATCGGATAGGCGATGGAGAGCTTGACCCGTTTGTCCGGGCCGATGATGTAGACGTTCCGCACGGTATGGTTATCCGCGGCCGTACGGCCGTCGGCGGTCTCGCCTGCCGAATTCGGAAGCATGTCGTAGAGCTTGGAGACCGCGAGCGTCGGGTCGCCGATCAACGGGTAAGTCACCGGCGAGCCCTGGATGTCCTCGATGTCCTTCGACCACTTTCGGTGATTCTCGACCGGGTCGACCGACAGCGCGATCACCTTGGCGTCCCGCTTGTCGAACTCGGGTTTGAGCTTGGCCAGGTAGCCGAGCTCGGTGCTGCAAACGGGTGTGAAGTCCTTCGGATGAGAGAACAGAACCCCCCAGGAGTCGCCCAACCATTGATGGAAGGAGATCTCGCCCTGGGTCGTGTTGGCCGTGAAGTCTGGCGCGGCGTCGCCGATTCGTAACGACATCGATGTGCCTCCGTGGGAATGTGACCGCGCTCGGCGAGGCTTGGGGGTCGCCGAGATTGCGCGTGACGCTAGCGCGCACCGGTCGGAGACACTGAGCAACCGCGTTGCGATTTCACAGGAACCGCGTTGCGCGCAACCTGGTTAGCGTCCGGCGCAACGTGGTTACTGCAATAAGGCCGGATTGGACTGTCCAGGCAGCTACCAATGCGTGCTTGACCTGTCGCGCGCCGGAAGCCGGGGCCTTCGTGGCGCCGAAGCGCCGTCGTCAGGGCGTGAATAGGACGTCCACGCGGATCTCCTGAGGCCCCGTCGCGGGCATCTTCGTGATCGTCGCCTCGACACGGCGCGTGACCGTGACCGGGCGATCGCTGAACTTCGTCGCAGTGACGATGACGCATGCCGGGCCGGGCGATGGGAGCGGGACGCCAACCTGGTACGTCCCATCAGGCTGGGTTTCGCCGATACTCTCCGATCCGGCGGCGGTGGCGTCGTCAGGACACGGGCTCTGCGTGGTACGTCCCTCTATGCGGACCGGCCACGCAGCACCGTCACGCTCCCGGCGATGGCGACGGTCGGCGCCACACAGTCGCATTCGGTCGTTGTGCCGCATCCCGCCACGAACAGCAGTGGGACGAAACGAATCCCAATGGGTCGTCCATGCATATCGCCTTGCCCCGGACAGGTTACCCAAAACCGTGCTTGACGTTAAGCAATGAACCGCCGATGGTCGATAGCCGCTGATCGGACTCAAACCTCATACTCGAATCCAACCGTCCATGCGTACCGCAGCGTTAGCGATGCTCGCCGTCGTCGCGATGAGTGCTCCGAGCGCAGCGCAACCACCAGCCGGCGCGCCGTATCCGCGTCCCCAGGGCACCCATGAGGTGAGCATCGAGCGGCAGGTCATGGTGCCCATGCGCGACGGCGTTAGGCTCGCGACCGACCTGTACCGGCCAACGGACCTCACTGGCCGGCTGCCGACGATCCTCATGCGCACCCCGTACAACAAGGGTGCGAACCCGAACGGCGACGCCTCGGCGCGATTCTTCGCATCGCACGGGTATGCGGTGGCGGTGCAGGACGTGCGCGGCAAATTCGAGTCCGAAGGGCAGTACCGCGTATATCAAGGTGACGTGACCGACTGGTCCGACATGTTCGACTGGATCGGCGCGCAGCCGTGGTCGACCGGACGAATCGGGACCTACGGATGCTCCTACCTGGGCGAGGGGCAGATCATCGCGGCGCAACAGCACCATCCGCGGCACATCGCCGCCATCCCGCAGGCAGCCGGCGGGAACATCGGCCGAGTGGGGCGGCGTCGCGAGTTCTGGGGCTCGGTCGAAGGCGGGACGTTCGCCGTGTCGATCAACTTCGGTTGGATGCCCGTGTGGGCGTCGACCGACAAAGGGCAGCGGCCGCCACCTAACGTGGATTTCGGCACCTTCCTGCGTACCCTCCCACTCATTGACATGACGGACCGTGCGGGCTCACCCTCGTGGGATTGGCGGAACTTCCTGGAGCGGTCGCCCGACGATCCGTGGTGGGACAAGCAGGGCTATCTCGCGCCCGACGACAGCGTCAGCGTCGCGGCTCTTCACATCTCGTCGTGGTTCGACATGGCGGGGGAAGCGCTCGAGGAGGCCGCCCTGTTCAAGAAGAACGCGCTCAACGATCGAGCCCGAAATGGGCAGTACGCCATCATCGCGCCCACCGTGCACTGCGCGTTCATGGGGGCAAATAGTCAAACCAAGGTCGGTGATCTCGACGTCGGCGACGCTCGGCTGCACTACGCGGAGACGTATCTCGCCTGGTATGACCGCTGGCTCCGCGACAACGCGCGCGCGATCGATTCGCTCCCGCGGATCCAGTACTACGTGATCGGGCGGAACGAGTGGCGGACGTCGGACACGTGGCCGGTGAGTGGCATGCGCGCGACCCCCTACTATCTGCGGAGTGATGGCCGGGCCAACACGGCGGGCGGCAACGGGCGCCTAACGACCGAGAAGCCGGCGGCGAGCGAGCGTCCGGACACGTTCACGTACGATCCGGGCGACCCCGTTCCGTCGCGCGGTGGGTCCATCTGCTGCACGGGCAACCCGAAGGACCAGCCGGGCTCGTACGATAACAAGGACATCGAGCAGCGACCGGATGTCCTGGTCTACACCACCGACGAGCTGCGCGAAGGGCTCGAGCTCACCGGCCCGATCTCCGCCACCATGTATCTGAGCTCCGATGCACCGGACACCGACCTCACGGTGAAGCTGCTCGACGTGTTCCCGGATGGGAGGTCGATGAACATGGTCGAGGGAGTCACTCGGGTGCGATATCGCGAGTCATACGCCAAGCCGGTGATGATGCAGCCAGGGAAAGTGTACGAGGTGCCGGTCGATGTGCACGCGACGTCGTGGTACCTGTCGCCCGGGCATCGACTGCGTGTCCAGGTCTCGAGCTCGAGCTTCCCGCGGTTCGATCGGAACCTCAATACGGGTGGGAAGAACTACGATGAGACCACGTGGAGAAAGGCGAAGAACACGGTGCATCACTCGTCGGCATACCTGTCGCGGCTCGTATTGCCAGTCGTGCATTGATCGCAGCAAGAAGCCGTTCAGCGCCGTCGCCGCGATCGGGGCGACGCAGACAGAGTGTGCCGCGACAGCGTCCAATCGAATCGCGTAATGCCCTCGGCGAGCTCCAAATCGGAAAGTACGACAGAGCCTGGCGCGGGATCTCCGGTGAGTCCGCGCCCGCCGACCGGCACCGCCCCCACCGCCACGACCTGCCCTGGATTCGTCGCGAGGTCCCTTGGCACATGAAGTCGCGCCCAGCAGAACGCCTGGACTCGTCCAACGAACCACCGTGACTCGCCTGCGTAGACGAAAACGCGCACCTCGTCTTCCGTATCGTTTCGAAATGTGAGGTAGGCGCCGTCGTCAGGCAGTGTGCTACGGGCGGGGCTCCTCCCCGCGCAATCCGCTGCTCCGACGAGCGCTACCGCGATCACTGCGACTCGCGCAGTCAATTGGCGAATAGGTGATGGACGAGTCGCACCGATTCCGTCGCGTGCCACAGACCCTCCTCGACTCTTCGCGTCCGCCATCGAGGAACGCGTAACAGTCGTCAAGAACCGATCACTGACGTGTCGAGGGTCATCGCAGGGGGTTCTGGCGACCCGCACGGCTGTCAGTGGCGGATTCGTGCACCTCGTTAGGCCGCGCTCCGTGCGCCGGCTATTGACGAGTTGCGCTCACGTCACCGCTCGAGATTGATATTCGGGCGGAGACATCGGGTCGACTCGTCGCCTGTCGCTGTCTTGCCGAAGGCGTCGACCTTGAGGTTCAGAATATCGAGGCGGGTGCGGCGTCGATCGAGCGTGTCCTCTCGTGGACATGGCTGGATCGCCTCGACGGCGGCGGGACTCAATCGATCTTCGGCGGGCGCGGTGGGACCGGTGTGGCTACACGCGGCCAGAAGTAGCACGCAGATCGTCGCGGCCAGTGCTTCGGTGCGGCGACGGATCGACACGGTGGTGTGAGCTATCGGCGACATGGCTGATTTCCTGGCGGATTGTTTGCGGTCGCGAGGCTGTCGCGTCGGCTGCCTCACCTTGGAATGCGTGAACCGCGCGGAAATTGGCTCAGGTGGTCGCGAGCGGGGCTGCGAAGCGAGGCGGACCAGGCGGAACATGCTGGACGACTTCGACCCTACGCCCGCGCGCTACGGCGGACGCGTGATGGTTATCGCTCGTCCACGCCGACGTGACGCTCATTGCCTCAAAGGCGAATGCCTCAGTGTTTACCCTGATGCGTTAGCCGGTTCAACGGGTCTATTCGCGCCTACAGCGTCGGTGACGGATAGTCGTTAGGGTCGAGATTCGCGAGATGCAGCGACTCGAGGAACTTCTTTCTCTCATAGGTTTTCTTGAGCGACGACTCCGCCACTGCGTTCTTGAACGCCGCCGCACTTCCCTGCCGGTACGCCGATGCCCACAGCATCGCGAGCGTCCGTGCCCCGTCGGCGAGGCACGCGATCGTGTCATCACCTAACGCGGTCCAGAGCCCTTGAAGAGTCGCCTTGCTCGCCCCGCCACCAAGGCCCTCATACACCTCGCAGATTTGCGTTGGCGGAAGTCGTCGTCCCGACCGTCGCATGAGCTCGAGGCACGCGACGCCCGCCTCGTGACCCACGGTGACCTTCTTCAGCGCCGGCCCGAGTTTCCCGATGGCGAAGGCGTCGAGAGCTGTACGCACTTCCTTCGGGAATGCGTCGATCATCTTTTCTTCGTACGCCGAGTGCACGCCGGTCGACGCCCCATCGAGGCCATCGGCGTGCATGGATCCGTGAAGCGGTTGACACGCGTCCCCGATGTAGTGCGCCAGAATCCCGGCGGCGCACAGGAACGCGGTTTTCTTCCCAGCCTTCCGCGCAGCAGCCATCTCATCGAACACCTGCCAAACGCGGAACGGCAACGATCCCATGTTCACGGTCTTCACCTTGCTCGTACTGGCCGACGGCTTGGGTGCGTGCCGGTAGAAGTCGATCCACGCGCCGATGTCGAGGCGCGCTGGCTTCTTGCCGCAGAGCTGATCGAGCGTCCTACCGTTCGCACCCGGCAGATCGATGTCGGCGTAGTGATTCCAATTCTCTTGCGGTCTCGCCGCCCGACCACCTGGGTTCATGGTCGTTTTCCAGACGATATCCGGCACGTCGGCGAGTGGCACGAATCGCTTCGGGTCGTCGCTCAGATTCTGGTCGTCTTGTGCGAGACGCTCGGTGTCGTACGTGATCCGCTCCAGGTTCGCCTCGAGAAAGTCCTTCAGCGCCCCCTTGGTCATCCCGATAGCCATCTGCGCGATCTTGTAGTGGCCCACGGCCCCCCAGTACTGCGGGAGCTCCGCGCGCAGGTCGGTCACGATGTCGACGTCAAGCTCGCGGCACGCCACGGCGAGTGACGTCGCGAGCGCAAACTGTGTGAACCGATCGTCGTCGCCCGTCAAACGCTGCCCGCCCCACTGGATCGCGAGCGGTCTGTAGGGCAGCAAGCCGTCATCAGCATCGGTGTCGTTAGGCGACGCCGGTTGGTGATTTCGGCTAGCCCGCCGAGCCGCGACTTGCCTCGTCGGAAACATGCTGGGATCGACGCACCACAGCGTGCCCGAGTCACCCGGCGCGGTCGCGAGCGGTTTCTTGCTTCGCGAGCCGATGAGGAAATCCGAGACGTAGTCGGCGCCGCCGACC
>Ga0307408_100001947_pt1 | contig 14956 bp, 8 predicted proteins | sample 322Cmetagenome_FD_202116 | JGI IMG/M metagenome (GOLD analysis project Ga0307408, IMG submission 202116) | Maize rhizosphere microbial communities from greenhouse at UC Davis, California, United States - 322HYB-C-3 | ecosystem: Host-associated > Plants > Roots > Rhizosphere > Soil | place: USA...
GTTTGATAAAGTTCTTCGCCAGAAACACCCTGAAATCAAACTCGTTTCAGGTAGCGGCCCAAGTTCAGACGGTTCTCGTTTCGACTATGCATGGAAAGAGCTTAGAAAATTAAATGCCGACTTGGTAGACGAACATTACTACAAGTCGCCTGAGTGGTTTTTAAATAATGCAAAGCGCTATGACAACTATGACCGGAAAGGCCCTAAGGTGTTTGCTGGGGAATATGCGGCTCACATGAAAGATAGTCCCGTTCCTGAATCAAAGAACTCGTTCCAAAGTGCTATAGCCGAAGCTGCTTTTATGACTGGCCTTGAACGCAATGCTGATGTAGTACATATGGCATCTTATGCGCCTTTATTGGCTCACGTTGAAGCATGGCAATGGCGCCCCGATTTGATCTGGTTTGACAATTTAAAAGCAATGGCTTCCCCTAACTATTATGTCCAAAAAATATTCTCAACCAGTAAAGGCACGCACGTGGTTCCGGTATTGAGTAATGGAGGCGTTTTAGCAGGAAAAGACAGCATTTACGCAAGTGCTACCATTGATAAAAAGAAAAATGTCTTAAACCTGAAAGTTGTAAATACCTCGAATGCAGCGAAGAGTTTCAATGTAAATCTTGAAGGAGCTTCAGCCGTAAAAGGCGGAACGTGGGAAGTTCTAAGTTCATCAGAACCTTTTGCCTATAATTCGCTGGATAAACCGACAGTTGTTGTTCCGGTTACTACTGCTGCAAAAGTAAAGGGTACAAGCTTTAAAGTGAATCTTAAACCTGGTTCTGTTAACTTGTTAACACTTCCAATTAAGTAGGCCCTTAAACATATAACATTATTAGCAAAAGGCTGTCCGGGTAATGCTGGGCAGCCTTTTATATTTTTGGAAGGCCTTCATAAGATTACAGCTAATTATCTTCAAAGGAAATTTTTTTTAGTTTCAGTGAGTATATTCATTATGATTAGGTGTCTTAGCTATATAAATAAGATATCGGGATTAAAGGAGATTTCGTTACAGGTATTTTATTGAGATTTTTAATTGTTCTATTTTCTAATAATTAACCTTAAAACCTTAAAATGACTTCCGAGAAAACTCATCTATCTCAACACGACGCCGTTTTCTTTGTAAAAATTGAAGAATTCCAAAAAGAGTATTTTAATTAATACCACACCAAAAAACTAATTTAATGTTGAAAACCACGCCTGAAAATCTACCGAGAATGATTAAGAAAAGCCTATTTATAGTTTGTGTTTTTTTTGCGCTATTTACCAATAGTTTATCTTCAAAAGCTGTTGCAAAAACGTTTTACTCCAATGATAGTACACTAATCAACGGAAAAATAATAGGTTTTAAGAACGATACTGATGATAAATTAATAAGTTTTTATTGTTACAATTTAAGGGGGGAATCTCTAAGCAAATCATTAATAATTAATGCGGATGGAACCTTTCGCGGTAAAATATTTCAACCGTATGAAGGTGAAATAGATATTAAATACAAAAAAATCTTTACGAAGGCTTATATAAAACCGGGCAAAGAACTATCTCTGGAAGTTGATAGCAAAGAGGCAGAAGTGCGTGGGAATTTTAGCAAAGCGCTAAATGCAAGGGGGGACCTAGCGGAAATAAATAATAAGATATTTGACTTTATGTCGGAATTTCAGAGACATAAATTTGTTACGAAAGCTCCGCTTGGAGATAAAAAGCAAACTGATAGCTTGTTTTCTTCCCAAAGATTAATATTGATGAACGAAAATCTAGAGTTCTTAAATCAATATCTTAAGCAAACAAATAATAACAATCAAGAGTTCGCCAGATGGGCAAGGAACCATTTAATATATGAAGCTGCGTATGAAATAGTTATATTTCCTTTTTTTGGTAAAGAAAATAAAGACATTTCAATAAGTAAATTGAAGGGATATTTGGGGCCGATACCTATAAACAATCCTGAAGCTCTAAAAAATGCCTCCTATTATGGATTCCTTAACTTGTTCACAAGTTCCTTACAAATAGTTTTAAGAACAAACAATGAAAATATATCAGTTTTATTAGATAAAAGCGATGGTATTTTTACTGGAATAGCGAAGGAGTTAATCTATTATGATATATACTTGGCAAAAGTGTTGTTAAACCCAACTAGAATTAATGAGAATTGGGACAGATTTTTTCGCACTATTTCCAATTCTTATTTGAAAAGCCTATTTCTTGCATTAAAAAATGAAGCTACGGTAGTATCTACGTTTAGAGCTTTTGATATAATAGCTTCTATAGAGAAATTTGATGCACCCAATGACTTAAAACAGCGTTTAATTCAAGTTTTTAAAGAGGAGAAAGGGAAAACTCTTTATATAGATTTTTGGGGAACTTGGTGTGCGCCTTGTATGTTGGAAATGCCTGTTTATCCATCCTTGATAGATGCTTATAAGAACAAAGCTATTATATTCATTTTCTTTGCGGTAGACGAATCGGAGAAAAGAGTCAATGAATTGAAAGAAAAATATAAGATCGCGGGAAAGTTTGTCCTTTTATCAAAAGATGAAACTGCAGTTATGAATGATGTACTTAATTTTCACACCTATCCTTCTCATTTTATAATTGATAGCAAAGGATTGGTTAGAAATAAAATTTCAACGCATCTGTCTAGTGAGAATGTTAAGAGTTATTTTATTCCGGAAATTGATAAATATATAGATTAATGTATAACATTATCCAAACTGCGGGAGTTGAGCGGTTGAAATATGATTTTAAGTCCTTTTCACTCCCTTTTTGGGTTGATAGTTGAGAAAGCCGGCTTTCCAATGTTCTTCATTTTTAATCCTCATCAGAGTATAATTATATTTTTTTATTGTCATTTATACAATTATAATTGTACAGCCAAAATCCGTACAAACTGACAAGCTTGCTTATTGATTGATCCTGAGCCCTTAAGGGTGTGATGGATGCTTTTTGAGCAGTTTAACCGGAAATGATAAAACCATAATTTATATACAATCACTTAGATGACCAGATTTAAAAACAACTCTATGATGAAGGGAGGCCTTAGCCTTGGCTTATGCCTAAGCCTGGCAATGGGCGTAAGCGGGCAACAAGCGCCAAAGGCACTACCCAAAAAGCAATTACACGCAGCAAACCAAAAATTTAATGCTTATCTCTTTGTCTATTTTACAGGCAATGAAAAAAATGCTGAGGAGATCCGATTTGCAATAAGTAATGACGGATATAATTTCAGGGCTTTAAATGGCAATAACCCTATTCTTCGGAGTTCAGAGATCAGCTCTTCCGGGGGCGTTCGTGATCCTCATATTTTAAGAGCTGAAGATGGCAAAACATTTTATATGGTTGCCACTGATATGGTTGCTGCTAAAGGTTGGGATTCAAACCGGGCGATGGTACTGATGAAATCTACCGATCTCATCAACTGGACATCAAGTGTGGTAAACATTCAGAATAAATATCCCGGTAACGAAGATCTTAAGCGTGTTTGGGCACCACAGACTATTTATGATGCTAAGGCCGGAAAATACATGGTTTATTTTTCCCTGCAGCATGGCAAAGATCCTGACAAAATTTACTATGCCTATGCCAATGCAGATTTTACTGACTTAGAAAGCGAGCCTAAACAATTATATTTCCCTGAAGATAAGGGAGCTTGTATTGATGGGGATATTGTTTTTAAAGACGGTAAATACTACTTGTTTCATAAAACAGAGGGAGGAAAGCCTGGAATTAAAATTGCTGTATCTGATAAATTAACTGGAGGTTATAAGCTGGTGTCTGATTATGTACAGCAAACCAAAGACCCTGTTGAAGGTGCCGGCGTGTTTAAGTTAAACAATGGCGATGGCTATATTTTAATGTATGATGTATACATGCATGGCAAATATCAGTTCACTAAAACAACCGATCTTAAAAACTTTAAAGTAATAGACCAGGATGTAAAAATGAACTTCCATCCACGCCATGGAACTGTTATGCCTATCACGGCTAAAGAAGCTCAGGCATTGGTAAGCAAGTGGCTTCCCGCAAGCGAGGTAATTCTTTCGGTTAAAGCCAAAGGGCTGAAATCTATGAACGTTGCTTTAGATAGTGCAAGCAATAAAGTGGTTCTTCCGGTAAGGCCTGGCACCAATTTAAAAGATTTTAAGCCTGAATTTACAGCTTTTCCGGGTGTTAAAGTGACGGCAAAATCTCCGGTAAACTTCGCGGCTGGACCGGTAAAATATGCGGTTGAAGTACCGGGTAAAAAACCAATCACCTATGAGTTAATTGCGAGGGAATATCATAACGCAGCTCTTGAAGGCTACTATGCTGATCCGGATATTTTGTATTCAGAAAAAACCGGGAAGTTCTATATCTACCCAACCAGCGATGGCTTTACCGGTTGGAGTGGTACTTACTTTAAATCCTTCTCGTCGCCTGATTTGGTTAACTGGAAAGATGAAGGCGTAATCCTTGACCTGCCTAAGGATGTGAGTTGGGCTAAAAAGAATGCCTGGGCACCATGTATTATTGAAAAGAAGGTTGATGGTAAATACAAATACTTTTACTACTTCACTGCGGCCCAAAAAATTGGGGTAGCGGTAGCCGATAATCCTGCCGGGCCTTTTGTCGATTCGGGTAAACCAGTAATTGATAAACTGCCTGAGGGCATAGCTCGTGGCCAGCAAATAGATCCGGATGTTTTTGAAGACCCCAATACCGGAAAAACTTACTTATACTGGGGAAATGGCTATATGGCGGGTGCCGAGCTAAATGATGATATGCTGACTATAAAGCCAGGAACTACAAAAGTTTTAACTCCCGACGCGACTTTCCGTGAAGGTACACATGTTTTATACCGCAATGGAAAATACTACTTTACCTGGTCTGAAAACGATACCCGGCATCCTGATTACAGGGTTCGTTATGGAATAGCAGATGGCCCATTAGGTAAGATAGAAATTCCCTCAGGTGATAACCTGGTGATTGCCAAGGACGCCAACGCAGGAATTTACGGCACAGGACACCACACTACACTGCAAGTTCCGGGTAAAGATGAGTGGTATATTGTTTATCACCGTTTTAATTATCCTAACGGAATAAAAATGGGTAGCGCCGCAGGATACAACCGCGAAGTTGCTATTGATAAAATGGAATTTAACGCAGATGGAACCATCAAACAGGTAAGGCCAACGCATGAGGGCATTCAACCTGTAAAGCTTAAATAATTTGGCTTTTTGCTTTTTTCAGGCCGATTTGCCGACACTTTTTTTGTAGGGAGTGTGTATGGAAACGAAAGTGACGAAATACAGCAATTGAAAAGATGTATCTATTAACCTGAGTTTGATTATTATTTGTCTTTTAAGTTGCTTAAAATAAGAGGCTTGAATTTTGGGTGGAGGTGATAACACCCATGCAAACTGCATATTTTTCCAACTCATTTATTAGTACAAATCAGCCAGCTGTTTCCAGCTGGCTGATTGCTTTTGGAGGTAGATAAATATTATTGCTATTTGTAAGAGAGCTTTAAAAGCGAAACTCCCTGCCTTGGCAGTACCATATTTAGCTCGGCACTGCCATTTTTAACTGTCAATTTTGAGGGCTGTTCAAGTAGTGCTAATTGTCCGGCTTTTTCAAGCTCCGCAATCTGGGCTTCTGTAGGGTTTTGAGGAGAGCCCATCTTTTTCCAAACTTCATAAGAATTGCTGTGCTCGTTATCTATGCGGTAATGGTTAAGTGTTAATTCTTTAGAAGGTAAACCTTTTAGCTTAACCAAAACCTTCTCTGGCTGTCCCTGCTCATCGGCATCGTGGTAATTCCAAACCATAACTGCTGCTGACTTCTTATTTTTTGAAGCAAGGGCGCCAATATCTGTTTGGGCACCTCGTATGCTCGAGTCAAGGATGCTTTTTAAAGGATACATCCTATTAGCATCTACTTTAACCAGGTTTCCGCCCATCATCCCATACATCCTAAAAACGTTTAAAACCGGCTTATCAACACCATTGGTGGCTAAATCTCTAAAACCATAAAACCAGGGTTGGTTTTCAAACTCAAAGGCCCAGGTAACAGCGCCAATCAGGTTAGCGTTTAGTAAACGCGCTAGTTCATATTTACGTGCAAAAGACGCAGCCGTGTAACTTGAATACATAGTGCCATTACGATAGGCGTTTTGGGGATCGGTAGCCATACCGCAGGCAGCGCAGCCTTCCGGGTCTGACTCACCAATAACTATCGGTATATTTTTAAGTTGTGGGTAGGCTGTAATTACCTTGAAATTATCCTGAATATTACGCAGTTGGCTACGAATGCCCATAACTACGCGGCCTTTTTCCAGCTTAGGCGAGCCCTTGGCATGGAAAAGCAAAACATCAAGTGGCGAACCAATTTTGCCAGTAACATAATTGGTTTCAAATAGGCAATGCTTAATAAAAGCATCCTGAAATTTCATGCCGCCTCCGGTGACGTCAGTACCGCCAATTCTTGCAGTAGGTAAAGCCCTCTTTACGGCGTCGGCCGAATAGTCATAAAGTTTAAAAAATTCTTCCCGGGTGCCCTTCCAGTAATAATCAGGCTCGTTCCAAAGCTCCCAGTACCAGCTTTCAACCTCTTTTTTCCCATAACGTGCAATGCTATGCTTCACCCATTGGTAAACAAGCTCAGCCCATTTATTATAGTCCTTAGGTGGATAAGCCCAGCCGGTGAAAATTTTGCCATAAGGGTCGCCCGGTTTCCAGTTGTGCTTATAAGGCTGTGGATGGGTAGAAAGAGCCTCGGGCATAAAGCCAATTTGCGCCAGGGGTTTCATTCCTCGTTTAACATAGGTGTCAAAAATACTGTCGATAATTGTCCAGTTATAAATAGGATTGCCATTCGCATCCTCAGTGTAGGCATTAGTAGATCCCCACTTTAGTGCTGGGGTGCCATCGCCGGTTACCAATAGGCTATGAGCTCTTACAAATACAGGTACAGGGCTGGCTGCGGCAATTTCAGATAAAAGCTTTTTACCATCCTTCATATAGGTGTAGTTAGGCTCATCATAACCAAACCAGGCCCAGATGGGCTTCATGGGTTCAATACTTTGACTAAAATCTACTGAAACAATTGCCGGCCCGGCAGACTGGGCAAAAACCATATTGGTTAAGCAAAGCGCCGCCAGCGAAAATTTAACGAATGTTTTTTTTAGCATGTGTGAGTTTGTTTGATTCGTGTTGAATATAATTGTTGGTTTTTTGTTAGTTGTTTTTTACGTAACGGATTAAAGCCTAGCCATTTCTTTACGGTTTAAGTCCGGTATTTGTATTCAAAGCTATTAAGTTAAGCTGTTGGTAGGGACACCAACAGCGGATGCCTGCCGCGTTGCAGGTGTCTTCACATGCAACTTCCAGCCTTAACTTGTAGCAATGGGTATTTATAAAGATTAATCAAGCGGCCGGATTATTTCTCGCCGATCGTTAACTAATACTTGATAACCGGATTAGCTCAACAAATATATAAAAATTCAACAATGTTGAATAATAATAAACAATGTGCTTGGGTGAAGTATTTAGATTGCTTAGGCAGTTAATCAGACTTTGTAATAGCTTGTCCAGTTATTTGTGCCAAGGCTAAAAGCTTCTTTCTCGGTTTCTGTTTTTAATAGCGAGGCTTGAACACTGAGGGCTTTGAGTGCATAACCAAGCATTAACCTGCTGTCTCTGGACATATTTTGGGTGTGTATACGATAAATGGCGATTTTCTTAGTATGGCTATAAACAGGAAAATAACGGGCAATTCGCAGGTTCAGGTCGTAGTCTTCGCAGGCTTTAAACTCAGGGTCGAAGTTAAAAGCGAAGAAGAGCTCACGGCGATACATAACTGTAGCTTCCATACCAATATAATTTCCCTGGAGTAGTGCTTCGTAACAATCGTCCATTTTTTGTAAAGCCGGGGGCGATGGCAGAGGGTTTCCACCCTCGTCGATTTTATCGTGGGCACCGGATACGTAAACAATATTTTTAAAATATGAAAAGTAGAACAGGTTGGTCTCTATAGCATTTTGCACTAGCATGTCGTCTGCATCTAAAAATACCAGGAACCTCCCGGTTGCCTCTTTCACCCCAGAATTTCGGGCAGCAGAAAGCCCCACCCGTTCTTCCCGTTTATATTTTACAGTAGGGTATCTGCGGCATACCTCGGCCGTTTGGTCTTCAGAACCATCATCTACCACAATAATTTCTACATGCTTATATGTTTGCGCTAAAACACTTTCTATTGCGGCCGACAGGTAATGTGCATGATTGTAACAGGGAATGATAACCGAAACCGGGGTATTGGGCTTAATGTCGGCATCTTCCGTTAAGCCGCGGTATTTTCTTTGATATCCGTTAGTATTTTTATGTGCCTGGTAAAATTTCCAACCAGAAATACAACCTCGCATTTCTGTGAGTATTGTACCGAGGTTGTGGCTTTGCAGCTTAATCAGGCTTCGATAAATTCTTTGAAAGTAATATTGCGGCAGGCTTTGATAAACCCGGCGTAAATTGCCTTTGTGTTTGTATTTTTCGTATTGGGCCAATAGCGAACTTACATTACCCCTCATGTAGTTAAACAGCTGATGGGTAAGTTCTTCCTGAGTTTCTCGGTGTTGGTGATACACAAAAAGGTGGGGGTAATAATTACAGTTCCAGCCTTCGGCCAGAATCCTGTACCACATTTCCGAATCGCCACTGCAGCCAGATGCCCCTACATCAAGCCTCTCGTCAAAAAAGCCCGCAATTTCAAAAGCTTCTTTTCTGAATGCCATGTTTGCACCCGCTCCAATATCCCAAACCGGCACACCGTAAGCCTTATGTGCATTAAAATAGGTGCTATCGAACACAATAGGCAGGTAGCCTTTGTTAAAACCCCAGTCCTTTTCGAAAATATACTGAGCCTTTGTTTGTAGGCTAAGGGGAATAACAAGCCCGGTAACTGCCATGGTAAGCGGGTGGTTAAAGCAGCTTTTAATGTTTTTTACCCAGTCTGCATCAACCACCACATCATCATCAGTATAAGCAATGATAGCGTGCGAGGCGTTTTTTGCACCGGTATTCCTGGCTATGTCCAAGCCTTTCCTGGCTTCGCGAACATATTTTACGCCCTGAAATTTCTTAACAGCTTGTTCGGTTAAATCGTTATCGGGGGCGTTATCGACAATGATCAGCTCGAAATCGATGTCGGACGAGGCCATTAATGACTTGATGCAGGCTTCTATTGCTTGTGGCCGGTTTCGGGTGCAAATTATTACCGAAATGCTTTGGGCAGAATTTTCCAGAGGTACTTTTATAATTGAGCTGAGCAGATTTGTTAGAAGGGATTTGTCAGCTTGTTCAAAAGCCTGCTCAAAGTCTGAATAGCTTACAGAACTGTTTTGGGAGATATAAAATTGGATGGCTTTGCTTGCAGCGTTTATTGCAAGTTTCTTTAAATCAGCCTTGTTATGCTTTTGGTATTCGTAATAGATATGTCCTAAGGGCACTTTTTCCCACCACAAAACAATGTAATAATTTTGCTTTAAGGGGATAAAGTCATCTAGTTGAGTAAATTGCAGGTGTTCAATTTTATAAGGGTAGAATTCTGCCATACATTATAAAATTTGCTTCTGATTTAAGTTTACGGTGAAATTGGGCCTCACATATCCCATCCATTTGCCATACCAATTGTCAAGTTTGGCAGCGTCTTCTACCTCAAAGGAAAGGCAGATATCAAACTCATATAGCAACGTGTTGTCGCCTTTAACAAAAGCCATTGAAATATAGTATGAGCCGTCGTTTAAGAAATTTGCGGGAATGGTACATTCGCCCATGGCAATACCCTGCTTTATCTTGGTGAATGCCGAACGGGTGTCGAAAACACATTCGCCGGCAAAAGAGAATACCAGTATACTTACAGCCATATCAATCTCCAGTAGCCCGGTGTACCAGAATTCGAACTGTATGGTAAGCGCCGTATCTGTCCTTATTTTTTTCGGCCCATTGCCGTAGTCCGGAATAATCTCCGCCCTTTTGATTCGGATGATACTGTTGCCGGGTGCCTCCTGTATATCATCATATTCCTGAAAAAGGTATTCAACCTGCTCTTTTTTCAGGTAGTTAAAAATTACTTTATCAGGATTTCCCAGGTCGCTTATCCTGCCTTTGTCCAGGTAAAGTGCTTTGTTGCATAAATTTCGGATGGTTTGCATATTATGGCTTACAAAGAGCACTGTTTTTCCCTGAGTTTTGGCAATTTCCTTCATCTTGGCAAGACATTTCATCTGAAACTCTGAATCGCCTACGGCAAGCACTTCATCAATCATCATAATATCGGCTTCCATATGGGCTGCAACAGAAAAAGCCAGGCGTACATACATCCCGCTTGAGTAGCGTTTTACCGGCGTATCCAGAAACTTTTCAATACCCGAAAAATCAACAATCTTGTCAAACCGCTCGTTTATCTGGCGGGTATTTAAACCTAAAATCTGTCCATTTAAATAGATGTTTTCCCGTCCGGTTAGTTCTGCATGGAACCCTGTGCCCACCTCAAGCAAACTGGCAATTCTGCCTCTGCCTTTTATGTTGCCGGTAGTCGGTATGCATATTCTCGACAAGATTTTTAGTAGCGTTGATTTCCCCGAGCCGTTTTTTCCTACAAAACCTAATACATCGCCTTCGCAAACATCAAGGTTAATATCTTTTAATGCCCAAATATCGTTGGGGTAATCCAGAGCTTCGGGCACCTGTTGTTTATTGCTGCCTTTAAAGAAGCTATTCTTTCTAAAAAAGTCGTAAATATCCTGTTTCAAGGTGGTAGGGCCAACTCTGCCCAGGCGGTAATGTTTGGATATATTTTCAGCTTTAAGGATCAGTTTTCCCATAGTTTAATGTTAGATAACATCCATGATTTTAACTTCCCGGCGTTTGAATAGGAATAGCCCGATTATAAAAATGACAAAGACCTCAATACTGGCAATTTTTAGGTAATAAAAAGTTTCGGGGCCATTGGTGAGAAATGCAGAACGAAAAGTCTCAATAATTGGGGTAAGCGGATTAAGCCAGAAAATTGCCCTGTATTTTTCGGGTACAATGCTACTTGAATAAACTACGGGCGTAACAAACATAAACAACCGTAAGAGGAATTGGATAAAAGTTTCCAGATCGCGGTATTTGGCAACAAAGACACTGGCAATTAAGCCTGTGCCCAGCGCAAAGCCTGCGGTTAAAATCACCAGGTATGGTAAAAGGAGCAAGATAGGCGCAGGGTCTACATTGTGATACCTGATGTAGTAGTAGAGATAAATGACCAAAAAAAGCAAACACTGTATAGAAAGGCGAATGGCTTGTGTAATGGTATTACTTAAGGGTACTACTAACCGGGGGAAGTACACTTTGCTGAATATATGTGCATTGGCAATGAATGTGAACATGGTTCCGCTAAGGCAATCGGAAAAGAAAGCCCAGATAATGCTTCCCGGAAGGTAAAATAAAAGAGGAGGAATATCGCTTCCTGTGCGGATTTTAGCGAACTTATCAAATATGATGATATAAACAAGCGTAGTTAGCAGCGGTTGCAGGAAGATCCAAAACGGGCCAATTAAAGTTTGATAATAGCTGGCAAGCAAATCCCGCCGTACCAGGCGTAAAATAAGGCCACGGTTATAATAGATTTCCCGAAGCCCCAAACTAAAGATGCTTGGCTTAGATTTAATTTCCCATTTCCACCAGCGGAGGTTTTCGTCATATAAATTCTGCATTCGGCCTAGTTTGGTATCTAAAAATGCTAATAAAAAATTACACTTTCTAACAATGATGGCTAAGGGAGTAAAATCAAATCTGGAATATTTAATTTAAATAAAGTTTTTGTAAGTCTTCGAATAATGATTTAACTTATGCTGATATTGAATGTTCGTTTTGTATCAGGCTGGTTCCCAAAGAACTGAATCTAGAGTTAATGGCTATTTCTACAGAATTTCGATAAAAGGGCGGGGCTATTGATGCTGCAAAGTATCTTAAAGGGATAAAATGATCTGAACAAATTGGAACATAATTAGTTAATTGGCTAATAAATGATTGTCTGGATAACGTGATGCTTAGCTAAACCTTGCAAACATGATGAATCTCGTCCGTACGCCTCAAACACCTCCACAAATACAGCCCATTACCGATGGAGGGCAAAGGCCTCTGTGGTCTGTGATGATTCCTACCTATAACTGCATCGAATATTTGGAACGGACCTTAAATAGTGTGCTTAAGCAAGCTTTGTCATCAGATTTAATGCAAATAGAAGTAGTAGATGATTACAGTACCGATGGCGATGTTGAAAAGATAGTTCAAGAGCTCGGAGATGGAAGGGTTAGCTTTTACCGACAGCCAGAAAACAGGGGTAGCTTAAGGAATTTTGAGACTTGCATTAACCGGGCCAGAGGTGAACGTGTACATATACTGCACGGCGATGACTTTATTTTACCAGGTTTTTATAAAGAGATAGACAGCCTATTTAGTGAAAATCCGCAAGTTGGTGCTGCTTTTACCGGATTTAAATACGTTACCGAATTTGACATGGATTTATGGCCGGGCAAAAAACTCACCGATAAGAAAGGTGTGCTGGATAACATCTTTGAAATATTAGCACAAGGCCAGGTAATTCAACCTCCATCTATTGTGGTTAAAAGAAGCGTATACGAGGATTTGGGCAGCTTTTATGCTGTACACTATGGCGAAGATTGGAATATGTGGATGCGGATTGCAGCAAAATATCCAATGGCTTATTCCCCCGAACTTTTATCGCGTTACCGGCTGCACAATAACAATATCACCACCCGTTCGCTGGTCAGTGGAAAAAATATCACTGATACTCTACAAGTTATAGATCTAATTCAGGAGATGATTCCTGTGGATAAACGAAGTGCCCTGCGTAAAAAAGCCATCCGCTCTTACTCGCATTATTTTGCCAAAATATCTGATAGCCTGCATAATTTCAATCCAGATGCTGCCCTTCTACAGGTTAAAGAGGCAATAAAAATGGATGTGAATGTTTATACCATTTATCATTATGCTAAAATTCTTTTTAAAAGGGCAATCAAATACAAAATGGTGTAGCTTTTTACAGGCTAATATGTGGTGAACTGTTATTTCTCCACAGCGACATGATAAATCGGGTCTTCCAGGATATTTACGTCAATAACACCTTCCGCATTTTTCAGTAGCAGGCGGCAGTCTGGGCTTAAGTGTTTTAGATGTAGTTTCTTGCCGGCATGCCAATAACGCTCTGTAAGCTTGTTTAGAGCTTCAATGCCCGACATATCCGCCACCCGGCTATCTTTAAAATCAACAATGACATTTTCAGGGTCGGCATTAACGTCAAATTTCTCATTAAATGCAGTTACCGACCCGAAGAAAAGCGGCCCATATATTTCGTAATGTTTAATGCCAGTTCCATCAATGTATTTTTTAGCCCTGATGCGGATTGCGCTATCCCAGGCAAAAACAAGGGCAGAAATGACTACTCCAATTAGTACGGCAAGGGCGAGGTTATGAAGCCAAACTGTAATAAGCGCAACAAGAATTCCAACGAAAATATCTTGTTTGGGCATTTTGTTTATAATTCTTAAACTCATCCACTCGAACGTTCCTATGGCAACCATAATCATAACTCCGGTTAGGGCAGCCATTGGTACCCGTTCAATTATCGGAGCACCAAAGAATATAATTAATAAGATGGTTAAAGAGGCAATGATGCCGGATAACCGCGACCTTGCGCCCGAGGAAAGATTCACCAAAGTTTGCGCAATCATAGGGCAGCCTCCCATGCCAAAGAAAAAGCCATTAAGGATATTGGCACTTCCCTGAGCCAAGCATTCGCGGTTGCTGTTTCCGCGGGTGGCAGTTATTTCATCAACAAGATTTAAGGTTAATAAGCCTTCTGTTAATCCAACGCCGGCCATTACCAAAGCATAAGGGAAAATCAGCTTTAAAGTATCAAGCGTAAACGGAATTTCAGGGATATGGAAAGGAGGGAAGCCACCGCTAACCGACGCAATGTCTTTTACGGTTTTGGTATCTATGCCAAAGCCTAAAACAAGCAGGAAAATTACAATAATGGCTGCCAACGAGGGCGGAATAGCCTTAGTGATTTTAGGAAATAGAAGAACAATGGCAATAGTTAAGGCAACCAATCCAGACATAATAAGCAGAGGCGTGCCTGTTAACCAGGTTGTTTGTCCGCTAACTACAGTTTTAAATTGCTCCACCTGTGCCATGAAAATGATGATAGCCAACCCATTAACAAAGCCAAACATAACAGGCCTGGGTACCAGCCGAATGAATTTTCCAAGTTTAAAAATCCCTACCAAGATTTGTATTAGTCCAGCCGCCGCAACAGTTGCAAAAACATACTCAAGCCCATGCGATTTCATTAAGGCAATTAGTACGATCGCTGTAGCTCCGGCACCACCAGATATTAGTCCGGGGCGTCCGCCAAAAACCGCTGTTACCAAGCCCATAATGAAAGCTGCATATAAACCCACTAAGGGAGGAAAACCTGCCAGAATTGCAAAGGAAAGCGATTCGGGCATCATCGTCATGGCTACGGTTAGTCCGGCTAAAATTTCAGTTTTGTAATCAACTTTTTGCGAAAAGTCGAACAGGCGTAAATAGGGCTTCATTTCTGAATGAGCGTTTTGAGCAATGAAACACAGAGGAATTCTTTAGCGGAATAGCTGAAGAAAAGAATAGGTTTAAAGCTCAGAGAAGAGTTACATTCCCATTACAACTTGTGTTATTCATCGGCCGCAAAGGTAGTAAAACTATCTATCTGAAAAGGGAAGAGGATTCTGTCAATGATGGATATTTAAGAAATTGCCAATTAAAATCTCTTTTTCAATGGGTGTACTGACTACGGTTACTTGTTCATAAGGTAACTCCAATAAGTCCAGCGAATTAATGATTCCATCGCCATTAATATCCTTCCATTTAAAATTTCCGGG
>Ga0307408_100001948_pt1 | contig 14956 bp, 10 predicted proteins | sample 322Cmetagenome_FD_202116 | JGI IMG/M metagenome (GOLD analysis project Ga0307408, IMG submission 202116) | Maize rhizosphere microbial communities from greenhouse at UC Davis, California, United States - 322HYB-C-3 | ecosystem: Host-associated > Plants > Roots > Rhizosphere > Soil | place...
GACGAAGCCGTGCACCGCGTCGAGATACGTGCTCCGCGTGCCGTAGAGATCCTGCGTCCAGTAATGGCACGCGTGTTCCGCCGACCATGCGAGCTGGTCGCGCAGCGTGCGCGCGGTGGCCCGATAAAGGTCGGCGAATCGCGCTTCGCCCGTTCGCTCGTGCATCAGGAGCGCCGCGAGCATCGTGCCCGGCGAGCCCCACATGAGCTCGCGGGCGGGATGGTCGACGTTCGATGCGATCAGCGCTGCGAGCCGGTCGGCGGGTTCGCGGGCCGGTGCGACGGCGTGCTGGACGAGCAGCAGGCCGGTGTCGCCCATGAGGTACGACGCGTCGGCTCCGGCGTCGCCGGAAACGGCGAGCCACGCGGTGTTGCGCTCGCGCAAGGGCCCGAGCCACCGGATGTAGTCGCGATGCAGTTTCGCCGCACCGCGCGCCTGCAGGTGATGCAGCGCCCAGACGACGCCGCCGGCGCCGTGATACAGCGGGTAGGCAGGCGCGTCGTCGCCGTCGACCGCGTCGCGCGGGTGCAGCGGCCAGAAGGCCTCTGCGGCGAACTGCGCCTCGGTGTCGGCGACGATGTGCTCGATCACCGCGAGCGCCCGCGCCTCGTCCCAGCCGATTGCACGGAGCGGTTCGTGACGCGCGGGATCGTGGAGCATGCGTCGATTATATTGATGCGCCGGGCGCGGCTCGTGCCGCAGCCCTGCGGTCGATCCGCATCCTTCCTTCTCCCGATGTCTTCTCCGCCGACCCTCGACGATCTTCGCCGGTACGCCGTTGCCCGTACGCTGATCGCACCGGGCGACCTGCGCGGCGCGATCGAGCGGCTGGGCTTCGTGCAGGCCGATCCGATCCGCGCACCGGCGCGCGCGCAGGACCTGACGCTGCGGCATCGCGTCACCGGATATCGCGCGGGCGATCTCGAGGCGCACTACCCGACGCTCGACATCGAAGAAGACACGTTCATCAACTACGGCTTCCTGCCGCGCGCGCACCATGCGCTGATGCATCCGCGGACGCCCCGCACGCGCTGGAGCGCTGCCCGGATGAAGCGCGCGCAGGCGGTACTCGAGTTCGTGCGCGAGCGCGGCGAGGTGCATCCGCGCGACGTCGACGCGCATTTCGCGCACGGACGCGTCGTCAACTACTGGGGCGGCTCGTCGAACGCCACGACGCACATGCTCGACGGCATGCACTACCGCGGCCTGCTGCGGGTCACGCGCCGGGACGCCGGCATCCGCGTCTATGGCGTGCGCGAGCCGACCGCGGCACCGGCCGACGCGCGCGCGCGGCGCGCACAGCTCGACGCGCTGGCCGACATCGTCGTGGCCAAGTACGCGCCGCTCACCGCCTCCGGCCTGCACGTCGTGGTGCGCCGGCTGCGCATCGCCGCGCCGCAGCTCTACGGCGGGATCGAGAGCGCGCTCGCGCGCGTCAAGAAGCGGCTCGCGCATGCGCGGATCGACGGCGTCGATTGGTACTGGCCGGCGGCGGAGCATGCGAGCGCCGTCGGCGACGCGATCGACAACCGTGTGCGGCTGCTCGCCCCGTTCGATCCGATTGCCTGGGATCGGGGGCGCTTCGAGCGCCTGTTCGGCTGGGCATACCGGTTCGAGGCGTACACGCCGCCGTCGAAGCGCACGCTCGGCTATTACGCGCTGCCGCTCCTGTGGGCCGACCGGGTCATCGGCTGGGCCAATGCAACGATCGAATCGGGCCGCCTGCGCATCGACCCGGGCTACGTGGCCGGACGCCCGCCCCGATCGCGCGCCTTTCGTAACGAGCTCGACGCGGAAGCCGACAGGATGCGGGTCTTCCTGCAGCTATAGGACTGCCGTTTGCGCTACACTCGCCGCCGAATGCGGGGATTCCCCCGCTCTGCGAACCCCAGGGAGGAATGATGCGAGTGTCGACGTTTCTGCGCGGCGTGCTGCCTGCGTTGCTGTTCGCGTTGCCGCTGACAGCAGCGGCGCAGGGCGAGGTCGTCGTCTATTGCACGGTGCAGGAGGAATGGTGCCGGCCGATGGTCGCGGCGTTCGAGAAGGCGACCGGCATCAAGGTCCTGATGACGCGCAAAAGCTCGGGCGAGTTCTACGCGCAGATCAAGGCCGAGGCCGCCAATCCGCGCGGCGACATCTGGTGGGGCGGCACGGGCGACCCGCATCTGCAGGCCGCGGAGGAAGGGCTCACCGAACCCTACAAGTCGCCGCGCATGGCCGAGTTGCAGGATTGGGCGGTACGCCAGTGGGAAAGCTCCAAAGGCCGCACCGTCGGCGTGTATGCCGGCGCGCTTGGCTACAGCTTCAACACCGACCAGCTCAAGAAGAAGAACATCGCCGAGCCGAAATGCTGGGCCGACCTGACCAAGCCCGAGTTCAAGGACGAGATCCAGGTCGCCAATCCGAATTCGTCAGGCACGTCGTACACGATGCTCGCGACGCTCGTGCAGCTGATGGGCGAGGACAAGGCGTTCGACTACCTGAAGGCGCTGCACAAGAACATCAACCAGTACACGAAATCGGGCGCCGCGCCCGCACGCGCGGCGGCGACCGGCGAAAGCCTGGTTGGCATCACGTTCCAGCACGACGCCGTCGTGCAGGCGATCGGTGGCGCACCGGTAAAGATCGTTTCGCCGTGCGAAGGCACCGGCTACGAGATCGGCAGCATGAGCATCATCAAGGGCGCCAAGAACATGGAGAACGCCAAGAAGTGGTACGACTGGGCGCTCGGCCCCGACGCGCAGGCGATCGGCGCGCAGGCGAAGGTCTCCTACCAGGTGCCATCGAACAAGAGCGCACCCGTGCCGGCACAGGCGCCCAAGCTTTCCGAGATCAAGCTGATCAACTACGACTTCGCCAAATACGGGTCGTCGGCCGAGCGCACGCGCCTGCTGACCAAGTGGGACAAAGAGGTGTACGCGCTGCCGAAGTAACGGCGGTCCGACCCCGTTTTCTCGCTGGCCCATGGCCACGCCCGCGGCCATACTGCCGACGCCCGGTGTGCGGGTCGGCCATCGCGATCGCGCCACGCCGCTGATCGCGGCGATCGCGGTCGTCGCGCTGGCCGTCGTGCCCTGGGCGGCCGACGGCGGCATGCCGGCGCTCGGGCTCATCGTCTCGCGCGCGAAGTGGCCGCATTACGCGGCCGCCCTCGCGCTCGGACCGCTCGTCGTCGCCGCCATCGTTGCGACCGCCGGCGGCTGGCTCCGCGCCCACCGCGTCACCGCGATCGCCGCGGGATTCGGCCTCGCATACGGCTTCGGACAGGGCTTCGTCGCAGGTGGCAACGGGCCGCCGTTCGGCATCGGGGCCGCGCTGACGTTGTTCGCGTTCACGCTGTGCTTCGCTCGGGCGCTCGCGCATGTTGGCGTGTTCGGCGGCAACGTCACGATCGCATCGATCGTCGTCACGATCGCGCTGCTGCTGCTGGTGTTCATCTTCTACCCGGTCGGCAGCGCGCTCGTCGCCGCCGTGCTCGACGCACAAGGCAGGTTCGCGCCGCACCTCGTCGGCGAGCGCCTGCTCACCGCCGACATCTGGGGCCTGGGCTGCTTCGGCGGTGGCACGCGCTGCGGCGTCGCGATCAACTCGGCGCTGCTCGCGACGGTCGTCGGCGTGGGATCGACGCTGCTCGGGCTCATCCTCGCACTCGTCGTCCAGCGCGGCGGGCAGCGCTACGCCGGCGTGCTGAAGGTGATGTCGATCCTGCCGATCATCACGCCGCCGTTCGTCATCGCGCTCGCGCTCGTCGTGTTGTTCGGCCGCACCGGCCTCGTCACCGGTTGGCTCGACACGCTGTTCGGGATCGGCCGCTCGCGCTGGATCTACGGCCTGCCGGGCGTTGCGCTCGCGCAGCTTTTGACGTTCACGCCGATCGCGTTCATGCTGCTGTTCGGCGCGCTCGGCGCGATCAGCCCGGCGCTGGAGGAGGCCGCGCAGACGCTGCGCGCGTCGCGGGCACGTGTGTTCCGCACCGTCACGTGGCCGCTGCTGCGCCCGGCGCTTGCGAACGCGTTCCTGCTGGGGTTCGTCGAGAGCCTTGCCGACTTCGGCAACCCGATCGTGCTGGCCGGCAACTTCGACGTGCTGTCGACGAAGATCTTCTTCGCCGTCGCGGGTGCCCAATACGACGCCGGCCGCGCGGCGGTGCTGGCGATGGTGCTGCTCGGTCTCACGCTGCTCGCGTTCTTTCTCCAGCAGCGCTGGGTGGGCAAGGCGTCGTACGTCACGGTGAGCGGCAAGGGCGACGGCGGCGCGCCGGCGCAGCTGCCGCGCGGGCTGTGGCTCACGTGCTTCTGGATCGCCGCGGCGTGGATCGTGTTCACGCTCGTTTGCTACGCCGTGATCGTCACCGGCGGATTCGTGCGCGACATCGGCCGCGGCGACATGACGCCGACGTTCCGGCATCTCGGCGCCGGCTTCGCCGCCGAATGGGGCTCGCGCGGCCTGTTCTTCAGCGGGTCGGCGTGGGACAGCCTGTTCAACACGATCGAGGTGGCCGCGATTTCGGCTCCGCTCACCGCGCTCGTCGGCCTGTTGTCCGCTTACGTCATCACGCGCCATCGCTTCGCCGGCCGGCGCGGGTTCGAGTTCCTGACGCTCGTGAGCTTCGCGGTGCCCGGCACGGTGATCGGCGTCTCGTACATCGTCGCGTTCAACCTGGCCCCGCTCGAATTGACCGGGGGCATGGCGATCCTCGTGCTGTGCTTCGTGTTCCGCAACATGCCGGTGGGCGTGCGCGCCGGCGTCGCGGCGCTTGCGCAGATCGACCGCACGCTCGACGAAGCGTCATCCACGCTGCGCGCGTCCACGCTGCGCACGCTCACGCGCGTGGTCATGCCGCTGCTGCGCCCCGCGATCCTCGCGACGCTGGTGTTCAGCTTCACGCACGCGATGACGGCGGTCAGCGCGGTGATCTTCCTCGCGACCGCGAAGTACAACCTTGCGACCGTGTACATCATCAACCGCGTCGAGGCGGGCGAGTATCCGCTCGCGATCGTCTACTCGACGGTGCTGATGGCGTTCATGCTGGCCGTATTGCTCGGCATGCAGACGCTCGTCGGCGAGGCGAAGCTCGGCCGGCGCGCGGTGGCCATCATGCCGGCGGCGCATTGAAGGAAAGCGCAATCGGATGAAGGCACAAGGCGGCGTCGTATTCGAGCACGTGACGAAGCGCTACGGCGACGTGGCGGCGGTCGACGACGTGTCGTTCGAGGTTCATCCGGCCACGCTCGTCACGCTGCTCGGGCCTTCGGGCTGCGGCAAGACGACGACGCTGCGGATGGTGGCGGGACTCGAGGCGGCGACGGCGGGGCGCATCTTCATCGGCGGCAACGACGTCACGCGCCGCGCGGCGAACGAGCGCGACGTCAGCATGGTGTTCCAGTCGTACGCGCTGTTCCCGCACATGAACGTGCTCGACAACGTCTGTTACGGCCCGCTGTCGATGAACATGCCGCGCGAGAAGGCGCGCGAGCTCGCGCACGCGAAGCTCGCGATGCTCGGGCTCGCCGGGCTCGAGAGCCGGCTCCCCTCGGAGCTGTCCGGCGGGCAGCAGCAGCGCGTCGCTGTCGCGCGGTCGCTGGTGCTCGAGCCCGCGGTGCTGCTGTTCGACGAGCCGCTGTCCAATCTCGACGCGAAGCTGCGACGCCGCGTACGGCAGGAGATCCGCGAGCTGCAGCAGTCGCTCGATCTCACCGTCCTCTACGTCACGCACGATCAGGAGGAGGCGCTCGCCGTCTCCGACCAGGTGATCGTCATGGATCGCGGGCGCATCGCGCAGCAGGGGGCGCCGGCCGAGCTGTACGAAGCGCCGCGCAGCCGCTTCCTCGCCGACTTCATCGGCGACGCCAATCTCGTGAGCGGTCAGTTGGTGCGCGGCTCTGCAGGCGCGCAATTCGAGTCGGGCGACGTCAGCCTGCCCGTGCGCGCGAACGGCGTTGCCGCCGGACCCGCGACGCTCGCGGTGCGGCCGCACCGCCTGCGCCTGACGGCCGCCGGCGAGGGCATGCTGCCGGCCGAGTGCCTTCGCGCCGCCTACCTCGGCAGCCGCGTCGAATACGTGCTCGGCACGCCGTGGGGCGAGCTGCTCGTGTTCGACGACGACGTTCGCGCGCCGATCGCGCGCGGTGCGCGCGCGGGCGTGTCGTTCGCGCCGGACGACGTCATCGTCATCCCGGGCACCGCCTGAATCGGCGCCGGGACGTCTCCGGCACACGTCGGAGACTTCTCGGCGATGACGTGCCGGGCAGGCTGACCGCGCCGCGCATCGGAACGCGACGCGCGGTCGCGTCATCCAATGGGCCGAATCACCCGCGACCGCCGCGGAATTCGATTGCGCCCGCGGCATTCACTTCGAGGAGTCTTCGATGGTGGCCTTCGTCAGATGGTCGCTGCTGCCCGCGCTCGCCGTTTTATTGGCCGCGTGCGGTGGCGGCTCGCAGCAGGCACAGGATCCGACCGCCGATGCGGAGCTCGTCGCGCAGGGCAGGCAGATCTTCCGCTTCGACACGTTCGGCGACGAGACGCAATGGACCGACACGCTGCGCATGCACGAGGTGATCGCGACGGCCGTCGATCCGGTCACTGCGCTGTCCGTCGGTCTCAAGGTCGACGCCGAAGCGCTGCCGGACGCGGTCAGGCAGGGCATCGTCGACGGGAGCGTTGATCTCAAGAGCACGGCTACGACGATTGCGCTGCTGAAGCTAGACGCCGTCGTCGGCGTCAAGGGCACCGTTGAAACCGTCAACGGCCATGACACGCTGACGCGCGTCGGCATCACGTGCGCATTGTGTCATTCGACTGTCGACGACTCGTTCGCGCCCGGCATCGGCAAGCGGCGCGACGGCTGGCCGAATCGGGATCTGAATCCGGGCGCGATCATCGCGCTGTCGCCGGCGCTCGATGCGAAGACGAAGCTCGTCTACAACTCGTGGGGACCGGGCAAGTACGATCCGCGCTTCAATCAGGACGGGAAGAACGGCCCGCAGGTCATTCCGCCAGCTTACGGCCTCCAGGGCCTGCATCGCATCACGTCGACGGGCGACGGCGACGACATCGCCTATTGGAATCGCTACGTGGCCGTTACGCAGATGGGCGGTCACGGCACGTTCTCGGATCGCCGAATCGGCGTCAACGTGACCAACGGCCGCGACGATCGGGTGACCGACAAGCTGCCGGCGCTGCAGGCGTATCAACTGACGCTGCCCGCCCCGGTGCCGCCCGAGGGGAGTTTCGATCCCGCCGCTGCCGAACGCGGGAAGGCGTTGTTCAACGGCAAGGGCACGTGTGCGACGTGCCATACGGGCGACGAATTCACCGACGCGAATGCGAGGCTGCATCCGCCGACCGACGTCGTCAGCGAGCCGGAGCCGAATGGCGCGCCGAGCTATGCGTCGCGCAGCGCCACGAAGCAATATCGGACCGCGCCGCTGCGCGGGCTGTGGCAGCACGCGCCGTATTTCCACAACGGCAGCGCCGCAACGCTCGAGGACGTCGTGCGTACTTACAACGCCCGCAAGTCGCTCGGGATGTCGGAGGAGCAGATCGCCGACCTCGCGCAGTACCTGAAATCGCTGTAGACGACCGCGCGCGTCCGCTGCAGGCTCGCGCCAACGGCCCCAAGGTTCAGCGCGCGTGCGCAGGATGCTCGGGATCCGGCGTGAACAGTTCCTGCGGTCGACCGACGCCCTTCATTGCGTACCGGCCGAGACTCACGAGCCGACTGCGCGCCGCGTCGCCGGCCGTTTCCGCGAACGCCTTCGACACGATGATCGCCTGGTCGAGCGATCCGCACAGCGACTCGATGCGCGACGCCTCGTTCACCGCGGCGCCGAGCACCGTAAAGTCAAGCCTGCGCGCGCTGCCCAGGTTGCCGTAGAGCAGCTCGCCCACGTGCAGCGCCACGTGCGGGCGCGTGATCGGCAGCCCGGCCGCCGCGCGCTCCTCGTTCAGTGCGTCGATGCGATTGCGCGTCGCGATCGCCGCGTCGAGCGCGCGCCGGCACGCGAGCGCCGGATCGTCGTCGGGAAAGAACGCGAGGATGCCGTCGCCGATGAACTTGAGCACGTGGCCGCCGAGCGCTTCGATCGCCTCGACCTGCGCTTCGGCATACGTGTTGAGCAGCGCCAGCACCGCTTCGGCATCGGTCGCGTCGGAAATTCTCGTGAATCCTGTCAGATCGCTGAACCAGACGACGGCGCGGATCGGCGTTGCCCGGCCGCGAACGATGTTGCCCGCAAGCACGCGCTCGGCCGCGTGGCTGCCGAGGTAGGTGGTGATGACCGTCCGCGCGGTGCGCGTCGTCGTGCCGAGCATGAACGCAATCGTCAGCGCCGGCACGATGCCTTCGATCAGCGCGATCTGCGCTTCGCTGAAGCCCGCCGGGGCGTCGGTCATCCACGAGGCCGCGATGCCCTGGCCTTCGCCGAAGCGCACGTTCTCCGCGACGCGCGCCGCAAACGCGACGTAGTCGGTGGCACCGCATTCGACGAAGCCGTCGAGCAGCGGAAACTCGCCGCGGCGATACGAGCCGCCGACGCGGCGGCGCAGCGACCGCTCGCCGCTTTCGAGCAGCGCGCGAAACGGGCTTCGCATCCATTCCTCGTCGGCCGTATCGTCGGCATTGCGCTCGAAGGACTCCTCGAGCCCGCCCTGCTCGCGCAGCCAGCGAACGCCGCGCGCGTCGTGCGTCGGATCGAGCTGGTTGCTCGCGACCGAGGCGCGCATCAGCGAGAGGCCGAGCGCGTTCAGGCGCTCGCAAATACCCGCGAGGACCGCGATCTCGTCCGCGCCGTCGAGCGCCGCGCGCACGATCCAGTCGGCGATGGCCGTCCTGTGCGCTTCCATGCAATGCCAGCATACGCTTCCGGCACCGGCGGTTCCGGTAACATCGCTTCGTCGTGTCTCACTCGATCGAAACGATGGCACTCGTCGGGCATGGGTTGCGCGTCGTCGGATGGCTGATGCTGCTCGTCGCACTGCTGCTGACCGGGCCGCTGCTGACGCTCGCATTCGGTAACGTGTCGATGCGCGGCGACTGGCGCACCGCCACGCATCGCGCGACCGGGCTTGCGCCCGATCCGCTCGCGCATCCCGCCCCCGTCGTGCAGGTGTACGCGAGCCGTACGTTCGGCTGGCGCGGCGCATTCGCCGTGCACACGTGGATCGCCGCCAAGCCGGCGAACGCCGAGCGTTACACACGCTACGAGGTCATCGGCTGGTACGCGCGCGGCGGCGGCACCGGGCTCACCATTTCCGACAGCGGCCCACCCGACGCAGAGTGGTACGGTGCCGCGCCGGTGCTGATCGGCGACCTGCGCGGCGGCGACGCCGAGGCGGCCATTGCGAAGCTGCCCGCGGCGGCGGACCGCTACGCGTACACGTCGTACAGCGTCTGGCCAGGGCCGAACAGCAACACGTTCATTGCGCACCTCGCGCGGGAGATTCCGGAGATGCGCCTCACGCTCCCGGTGATCGCCATCGGCAAGGACTATCTGCCGCTCGGGCAGTTCGTCGCGCCGGCGCCGAGCGGAACCGGTTATCAGCTTTCGATCGGTGGCCTGTTCGGTATTACGCTCGCGCGCGACGAGGGCATCGAGATCAACCTGCTCGGCCTCGTCGCCGGCATCGATTTCGGCCGGCCCGCGCTGAAGCTTCCGGGTATCGGCCGCTTCCCCGCCTGAACCCCGGTGTCGGAGGTGCAACACTCCGGTGTCGGAGTTGCAACGCCCGGACTCCAGGATCCTCCTTATTTGCGCGCGCAAATAAATTGCGCGTCCAAGACCGCGATGGCGCCAATCTTCGAGTCTTTCGCCGGACGCCGATGAGCGGCGTGTTTGTCTCTTGACACTTGACCGCATGACGGCGACGATGGCGGCCTTTCCGACGCCGGTCGAGGCGAGCGATTCCTGCGCCGCGGGTCGGATATCCCAATCCCCGAGGACTCCCATGCTCATGTTGAAGAGGCGTACTGCGATAGCCTTGTCGGTCGCTGCCGCGATCGCCGTGCTCGCAAGCGGCGGCGCCGTCGCGGCGACTTCCGATGCGACATCGACCAAGGCGGTGCAGACGCAGGACACGAGCCGCGCGCTCGTCATCCTGAACGGCGATCCGCTGTCGACGTACGTCAAGACGAAGCCGGCGCAAGGCAAGAAGATCGACTTCACGAGCAACACGACGAAGTCATATCGTGCGCAGCTCTCCGCGCTGCGCAACGACTACAAGAAGTGGCTGCAGGCCAACTATCCGAAGGCCAGGATCACCGGCAACTTCGACATCTCGCTGAATGCGGTCGCGGTCGAGCTCAACGGTGCGCCGCTTGCCGGCATCGCCGCCTCGCCGCTCGTCAAGCAGGCGCAGTACGAAGGCGTCTATCACAAGCTCAACACCGTTCCGGATCTCGCGATCGTGCGTGCGCCGCAGGCCTGGGCGAGCGGTGGCGGCGTGGAGAAGGCGGGTGAGGGCGTGAAGGTCGCGATCATCGACACCGGCATCGACGTGCGCCATCCCTGCTTCGCCGATGCCGGTTATCCGGCGCAGAAGCAGTTTGGCGACACCAAGTTCACGAACAACAAGGTGCTCGTCGCCAGGGTGTTCAACAACAAGGCGGGCTCGCGCGGCTACACCGCCGAGGCGATCCAGGATCACGGCACGCACGTCGCCGGGACCGTCGCCTGCAACTTCGGTACGCCCGCGACCGTCGACGGCGCGGCGATTCCCGATCCGATTTCCGGCGTCGCGCCGAAAGCGCTGCTCGGCAACTACAACATCTTTCCCGATCAGGTCGAGGACGCGCGCTCGGAAGACATCCTGAATGCGCTCGACGCCGCGTACGCGGACGGATTCGATATCGCCAACATGAGCCTTGGCGGCAACGCGCACGGCATCCAGGATCTCCTCACCATGGCCGTGGACAATCTCGACCAGGCGAACATGGTCGTGGCAGTCGCCAGCGGCAACAGCGGCCCTGACCTGCGCACCGTCGAGTCACCCGGTTCGGCGGCGCGCGCGCTGACGGCAGGCGCCTCGTCGGTGGGTCAGCAGATGTTCTTCCTCGTCACGGTCGGCGGTTCGACGTATCAAACGCTGAAGGGTGACTTCGGGTCGGCCCCGGCCGGCGGCCTCACCGCTCCGCTCAAGGTTTTGAACGACCCCGCCAGCGAATTCGGCGGCCTGTCGACGGCGTGCGATGCGCTGCCCGCAGGAAGTCTCACTGGCAAGATCGCGCTTTTGTCGCGTGGCGTGTGCGATTTCACCGTCAAGCTGCAGAACGTGCAGGATGCCGGCGGGGTCGCGGCGCTGGTCGTCGACCGCGCCGACGGCGGTCCGATCGTCATGGGCCAGAACGACAATCCGGTGCAGCCGACGATTCCCGGCTACATGGCGGCGCTGTCCGAGCGCGGCGCGCTGATGGCATCCGACGGCCAGTCGACGACATTCCCGGACATCCCCGCATACGTGTACGCGTCGTCGGGCGACGACCTGATCGCGGACTTCACGAGCGCGGGTCCGACGGACGTCGATTTCCGCGCCAAGCCCGATCTCGTCGCCCCTGGCGTCAACGTCCTGTCATCGGTGCCGGCGAATGCATGCGCGACTCCGCCCTGCTTCGCGTTCATGAACGGCACGTCGATGGCGACGCCGCACCTCGCCGGAACGGCCGCCGTCGTGCGCGCTCGGCATCCGGACTGGTCGGCGGCGGAAATCCGCTCCGCGATCGTGAACACCGCCAAGCGCAACATCGTCCACGATCTCGACGGTGTGGCGATCGAAGACGTCAACATCGTCGGTGCGGGCCGCCTCGACGTCAAGAACGCCGTCGACGCGACGATCGCCCTCGATCCGGTCAGCGTGAACTTCAACGCCGTGCCCTCGGGCAGCGGGCAATCGAGCACCGTGAACGTCACCGTGCGCAACATCGGCGCGGGAGCGAAGACGGTCGCATTCTCGGTCGCAGACAGCGATTCGGGCGTCGCCTACTCGGTGAGCCCGGCATCGGCGAGTCTCGCTGCCGGCGAGTCGACCGTCGTGGCGGTGACGATGACCGCCGGCAAGGGCGCGCCCGTCGGCGGTCAGCAGGCGCTCCTCGTGGTCAACAGCGGTGGAGCCGAGGTTGCGCATGCCGCCCTGTTCACGCAGATAAAGTAAGACCGGCCGTAATACCGGCGCGGCGGGAGCCGCGCCACGAAGCCCCGGCGATGCGAGTCGCCGGGGTTTTTTTCACGTCCGGCCGGATTAATTCGGGCTTAATGCAGGTTCAGTATCCTGTGCCGCTGTTTGCGTCAAACCAGGATTTCGCTTCGTGTTCGTAGCGCCTCCGCGCCGCGCCAGCTGCCCCGAAGGTCCCGACGATTCGCGCTCCGAAGTGCGAGCGAACGACGTCGAGCTCCGCGTTCATTCCCGCCGCGCCACGACACGCGTGACCGCGCAATCGTTCATTCAATCGATCTACCGTTCGCGCTACGGCGCCGAAATCCGTCAGTGGGCGCCATCGTTGGTCAGTCTCGGCAACGGCAGCAGCGTTACCGCGGCGGCGGGCTACCGGCGCGCATCCCGACCGCTGTTTCTCGAACGCTATCTCGATGACTCCGTCGACGCTCTGATCGCACAGCGCGCTGGCGTGCGCGTCCCACGATCGGCGATCTTCGAGGTCGGCCATTTCGCCGCCGTTCCCGGGGCCGGTCGCGCGCTGATGATCGCGCTCGGCCGGCATCTGTCCGAGCGCGGCTGCACGTGGGTCGTCTGCACGGCGACGCGCGAGTTGCGCGTGCTGTTCGCGCGCATGGGCGTGCGCGCGGTCGAGCTCGGTCCTGCGCTCGCGTCCACGCTGGGCGCCGAAGCAGCGACTTGGGGCACGTATTACGACCACGCGCCGGTCGTGCTGGCCGGTGCGCTCGCACCCGGCGTCGCCGCGCTCGCACGCCCGGGTCCGACGTGAAAGTCGACGACTTTTTCGCCCGCCTCGCCGCGCACGATCCGGCAGCGCCGGCGCTCGTCGGCCGTGAGCGTTCGCTGAGCTACGCGGCGCTACGGACCGAGGCGATCGGTCTTTCGGCTGCGCTGCGCGCGCGCAACGTTCGCGTGCTCGCGACGCTGCTCGACAACGGCCCCGCATGGGCGATCGTCGACCTTGCCGCGCTGTACGCCGGCATCGTGCACGTGCCGATTCCCGGGTTCTTTACCCCGCAGCAGACGGCGTTCGTGCTCGAATCGGCGGGTGTGGACACGCTTGCGACGACGACGCCGTTTCCGAACTGGACTGCACACGATCGTGATGTCGCCGGCGAACGCGTCGTGCTGTGCTCGCGTACGCCCGAGCGGCCGGTGACGATCCATCCCGGCACTGCGAAGATCACGTTCACGTCCGGCACAACCGGCACGCCGAAGGGTGTCTGCCTTTCCGCCGCGTCGATGCTCGCGCTTGCCGAAGGACTGGTGCGCGCGACGTCGACACTTTCGATCACACGCCATCTTTGCGCGCTGCCGCTCGCCGTGCTGCTCGAAAACGTCGCCGGACTGTACGCACCGTTGTTGACCGGCGCGGCGAGCGTCGTGGTTCCGGCACGCGACGCGGGCCTCGAAGGCTCGTCGCAGTTCGATCCCGCGAAGCTCGAAGCAGCCGTGCAGGCGCACGCGGTGGGAAGCGTCATCGTGCTGCCGCAGATGCTGCGCGCGTGGAGCGCCTGGCGGCATGCGCGTCGCGGAATCGACGAAAACGAGCGGGCGAGCGTCGACGATGCGGCTCGCGATTCGCTTCGACTCATTGCCGTCGGCGGCGCGCCGGTCGGCACCGCGGCGATCGCATCGGCGCGCGCGGCGGGATTGCCTGCGTACGAAGGCTATGGACTGTCCGAAGGCGCGTCGGTGCAGACGCTCAACCTGCCGGACGCGGACCGCCCAGGCAGCGTCGGACGCGCGCTGCCGCATGCGGGCGTTCGCATCGCGACCGACGGTGAAATCGAGATCGCGGGCAGCGTGATGCTCGGCTATCTCGGCGAGCCTGCGCTCGCAGCCGTCTCGCGTCTGGGCGGGCAACCCGGTGAAGCGACGTGGTGGAAGACCGGCGACGTCGGCACGATCGACGCGGAGGGTTACGTCTACGTGAACGGCCGCCGGCGCAACGTGCTGATCACCGCGTACGGCCGCAATGTTTCGCCCGAATGGGTCGAGACGGTGCTCGCCTCCGAGCCCGTCATCGCGCAGGCGGTGGTGCAGGGCGACGGCAAGCCTGCGCTCGAAGCGGTGCTGTGGCCGGCTCACGCGGCAATCGCGGACGAAGCGCTCGCAACGGCCGTCGAGCGCGCGAACGCGGCCCTTCCCGATTACGCGCGCGTGCGGCGGTTCGTCCGGGCACGTGTCCCTTTCACGCCGCAGGCCGGCGCTTGCACGCCGAACGGGCGCCCGCAGCGACGGGCGATCGAAGCGATGCACGGCGACGCGTTCGCCAGCGGATCGACGGCGTGCCACGCCGTCTCACAGACGTGATGGCTGCCGGGCCTTCGTTCTTCGAGTCGCTGCAGCGCGAAACGGCGAGCGAGCGCGCGTCGCTCGTGGCCGCGCCGATCATCGAGCGCGCGCTGCGCGGCGATGCGTCGCTCGTGAGCTATCGCGCCTTTCTGCACGAAGCGTTTCACCATGTCCGGCACACGGTGCCGCTTCTGTGCGCCTGCCGCGCACGCCTGCCCGGACGGTTGTCGTGGATGTACCCGGCGCTCGACGATTACATCGCCGAGGAGCGCGGTCACGATCAATGGGTCCTCGACGACGTCGCCGCTTGCGGCGGAGATCCCGAAGAGGTCCGCAACGGCAGCCCGGGCGCTGCGACCGAGCTGATGGTCGCGTACGCGTACGACACGATCGCCCGCGGCAATCCGGTTGCGTTCTTCGGCATGGTGCTCGTGCTCGAGGGTACGAGCGTCGCGCTGGCGCTGCATGCCGCGGACAAGATCCAGGCTTG
>Ga0307408_100001950_pt1 | contig 14938 bp, 4 predicted proteins | sample 322Cmetagenome_FD_202116 | JGI IMG/M metagenome (GOLD analysis project Ga0307408, IMG submission 202116) | Maize rhizosphere microbial communities from greenhouse at UC Davis, California, United States - 322HYB-C-3 | ecosystem: Host-associated > Plants > Roots > Rhizosphere > Soil | place: USA...
GCGGTCATTTCGCCGAAGGCGTTGTACTCCATGGCCGTGTCGACGAGCCCGGCCTGCGCCTGCGTGACGGTGGTGACCGTCCCGCCGCTGACCTTGCTCCTGGAGGCCGGGTCGATGATGTGCGTCTGCTGCCCGAGCTTGTCGTACTGGTAGGCGCGAAAGAGGGTGCTGGAGACGTTGTCACCGTCGGTGACCAGCTGCCATTCCTTGGCGATGTTGCCCAGGGCGTCGTAGGAGCTGTAGTGGTTGAAGCCCGCGGCATCGGTGCTCTGCGTGGCGTGGCCGAGCTTGTCGTACTGGGTGTAGGTGATTCGGTCGGGGTTGATCTGCGAGTTGTTGTCCGCGGCGTTCAGGTGCCACACCGGCGCATTGCTTGCGGTGTAGAGCACGAGGTTGCCGTCGCCCTGCATGACCAGCTGCGTGCCGCCCTGGCCGGCCTTGTTGATCGTCCAGACGACCTGGGTGCCGGCGAAAAGGACCAGGTTGCCATCGGCCTGGAAGGTGAACTTGTCGGCGCCAGTGCCTGCGGTGTTCGCGTTCCACAGGACCTGCATGTTGTCGTGGCGGTCGTACACGACGAGGTTGCCGTCGGTCTGCAGCGTGAACAGGTAGCGGCCGTCGGGCGAAAAGATGCCCTGGCCGGGCGTCAGGCTCTGGCCCGGGGTGAGCGTGGTGGGCCCGGGGACCGCGAGCGCGTCGGCGCCGGCACTGGCCTTGTAGACGTGCGTTTCCGTCTTCACCACCACGTTGCCGTAGGCGTCGCGCTGGAACTTGGTGACGGCCGTCAACAGCCCGTTGCTCGTCGAAGGCGCCGCCGTGGCGCGCACGCGGCCCAGTGCGTCGTAGTAGCTGTAGGTGGCTGCGCCCGATGCGTCGGTGGTCCGCGTCAGGTTGCCGACCGCGTCGTAGGCGTAGCTGGTGACGAGGTTGGCGCGCGCACTGGTGCCGTTGCTGCTTGCGCTGAATTCAACGCTGACGCGGGTTTCGCTGGTCTTGCGGTTTTCGCGATCGAACGCAAGGATGGTCTGGCGGTCGTTGGCAGCATCCGCCGCCGCCGTGGGCGCCGCGGCCGGTGCGCTGGCCGGGTTCCATGCCGCGACGGCCTTGGCGAACTCGGTGCGGACGGTCATGTTGCCCGCGCCGTCGAAAGCCTGGGTCGTCAGGTAGCCCAGCGCATCGACGCTTGCGACCTGCTGGCCCTTCTGGTTGTAGTAGTTGTTCGTGTAGGCCCAGGTGTTCTGCCCGGCATTCTTGAGCAGGCCCACGCGCGTGAGGTCGCCGAAGGCGTTGTAGGCGTTGACTGTCGTGCGGCCTGCGGTGGCGTACTGCGCGCCCAGTGCCGCGGACGAGTCGTAGGTATAGGCCGACGATTCGACGACCCTGGCTGCGCGGCCTGCACGGTCGTACGAGGTGGTGAGCGTGCGGTCGGCGCCATGGTTCACGCCCGCGGCATTGACCGCGGCGCTGACCTGGGCGGCGCTCAGGCTTGCGGGATTGCCGCTGGTGAGCGTGGTTCCGACGCCAAAGCGCTTGAGCTCGGTGACCTCGCCCCACGCGTTGTACTGGTAGCCCGTGACGAAGCCCAGCGCATCGACCTCGTAGCCGACCCGGCCGAGAAGATCGTAGGTCTTGTAGCTGAAGCTGCCGGCCACGTCGCGGTTGGCGATTGCGTCGCCGAAGACGTTGTAGGTCGTGAGGGTGTCGAGCGTCCTGGTCAGCTCGGTGCGGCTGGCCAGGCCGCCAGCCCCGTTGGTCGTGAGGGCGTCGCCCGCGGGGTTGTAGACGCCGACGGGCGGGTAGATCACCCGGACCTGATGGCCGACGGCATCGTATTCGTAGCTGGTGGTGCGCTGCTCGGCACGTCCGACGGCCTCGGTGCGCGACTTCAGGTTGCCCAGCGCGTCGTACGTCATCTGGGTCACGATGCTGGCGCTGCCCGAACGGGTCGCATCGACCGCGAGCTTGCCGCTGGCATCGGGGATGACGGTGGTCACCTCGACAGCGGGCGAGGTCTCCTTCGTCAGCCGCCCGCCCGCGTCGTAGGCATAGGTCCAGACGGAGCCCTTCTTGTTGGTGAACGTGACCTTTTGCCCGAGGCCGTTGTAGCCATAGCTTTCGGTGAAGCCGAGGGCGTCGATGCTGCTGAGCAGCCGGCTTGCGGCGTCGTAGGTGAAGCTGTTGGTGCGGTCCTGCGCCGCCTGCAGCACGATGGCTGCGGCAATGGCCTCGGCGGTGTTGGCCGTGGCGGCAGGAATCGCCAGCGAGTACGCCGTGGTCTGGACGATACGGCCCAGCCCGTCGTAGGCCGTGCGCGTGACGAAGCCCATGGGGTCGACGCTGTAGGCCAGGCGGCCGGCTGCGTCGAAGCTGCGTTTCACGACCCGGTCGACGGCCGTGTTCGCGGTGATCAGGGCCCGCAGCGTGGTGGCGCTGGCCGTCCAGTTGCCCTGCAGCGACGCGAGATTGACCAGCGTCGCGTAGCTGGTGCTGCGAACTGCATTGCCGGCCGCGTCGAAGCTGGTCTCGGTGACCGCGCCGGTGGCATCGACACCAAGGATCTTTCGGTTTGCCGCGTCGAACGCGGCGCGTTCCACGCGGTCGGCGCCCGCATAGTCGTAGACGCGCGCCGCCTTCGCCTGCGCTTCGGTCAGCTTGCTGGCAGCGGTGGGCACGGCGATGCGCGTGGCGTAGCTGTAGCGCGTGGTGACGTTGCCGTTCCTGTCGTAGATCGCTTCGGTCAGCGCGCCCGTGGCGTCGATCACGAAGGTCTGGCGGTTGGCCTGGTCGTACACCCGGTCGGTGATCCGGTCGCCGGCGGAGGCCGCAACGGAAGACGGGGCCATGCCGCCGGAGATCGCGGTGGCGTACTGGATCGTCTTGAGCAGGTTGCCGTTCTTGTCGTAGACCTGCCTGGTGACCGCGCCCACGCCGTCTGCGAGCCAGATGAGCCGGTCCGCGCGGTCGTAGACGAATCGCTCGCGCGTGCCGCTCGCCACGTAGGCGAGGGGTGTAGTGGTGGTTGGGGTGTAGCGGCTGGCGGCGTCGGCCTGTTCGAGCTGATAGCCGCTCACGCGGAAGGCGCGGGTGTCGTTCGCGGTGTATTTGACGACTCCGAAAGCCGTTCCCGGCGACGCGGGCGCCACTCCGGTTATCGCCACTCGATAGCGCCCGCCGCCCAGGTCCTGCACGACATACTTGAGAGGATTGGTCGCACCGGAGAACAGTGCCAAGCCAAACGAATTTGCCGCAGTGGCAACGCTGGCGTTGCCGAAAGATGGCGGCAGGCCGTCTTCCATCTCCACGATCACGGACAGCGTGTAGGTGACGCCGGCGATCGGTGCGAACGACTTGTAGGCGTAGGTGTTGACCGTGTCGGAGGCGAGCCTGATAGCGCCTGCGAATCCCGTCATCGCAGCTGTCGTGACGGCGCCGCCCCTGCTTGGCGCGTCGCCCAGGCCATTGGCGAACTCGCTCTGCGTGAGCAGGTTGCTGCCCGCCTGCTGCGGGTTGGTCGCCAGCGTGACGGCCGCGGCCAGGGCGGCAGCGGTGGCGGCCGTCGCCACGGGCACGGTGACGGCGTAGGCGATGCGCTCGACGATGTTGCCCTTGGCGTCGTAGATCGTGCGCTTGACTGCGCCCACGCCGTCGATCGTGTAGATGGCGCGGTTGAGCTGGTCGTAGACGGAGCGCAGGCGCAGGTCGCGTGCGGCGTCCGCGGTGGGAGCGGGCACCGTGCCGGCGGTCCAGCCGGCCATGGCGATGCGGTTGGCATACGCCACGCGCTCGATCACGTTGCCGTTGGCGTCGTAGGTGTACTTGACCACTTCGCCGAGGCCGTTGACCGTGGCCACCAGGCGCCCGTCCTTGTCGAGCACGCGGTGCTCGACGCTGTCGCGCGCGGCGTTGACCACCACCTTGGCATCGAGCTGCGCAATGGTCGGCGCCGCCGGCAGGCCGGTCGTGTCGATGGGGGTCGCGTAGCCGATGGTCTGGACGACGCGGCCCTCGGCGTCGTAGCGGGTGCGCTGCAGGCCGCCCACCGGATCGAGGGTGTACGCCAGCCGGTTCTCGGCGTCGTAGGCGTAGCGGGTCACCTGGCCGTTCGCGTCGGTGCTGCTGGTGAGGTTGCCGTTCTTGTCGTAGGCGTAGCTGCGGGTGAGGTTCAGCCCGGACGGGTCGACGCGCTCCTGGGTGCGCCGGCCCAGCTTGTCGTAGCTGTACTGGGTGGTGGCACCGTTCGGATCGACGACCGTGAGCGTATGGCCGGCGGCGTCGTAGGTGTACTGCGTAACGAGGTTCAGGCCCGCGGGATCGACGGCCCGGCTGATCACCTGTCCCTTGAGGTCGTAGACGATGCGGGTGAGCGTTCCGTTGGGATCGGTGACCTCGATCTGCCGGCCCTTGGCGTCGTACTTGTAGGTGGTGGCCAGGGCGAGGCCGGTGGGATCGACCGTGCGCGTGAGCAGCCGGTTGGCTGCGTCATAGGCGAGCGTGACGATGTTGCCGTTGGCGTCCCTCGTTTGCGACAGGCGGCCCGAGCGGTCATAGGTGTTGGCGGCAGTCGTGAGCGCGGTGGTGGTGCCCAGCAGGTTGCCGTCCTTGTCGTAGCTGTAGCTCGTCGTGTTGCCGTTGCCGTCCACCACGGTCTGCTTCTGGCCCAGGCGTGTGTACACCGTGGCAACACTGATGTTCTCGGGCGTCTTGATCACGACGCGGCGCAGCGTCTTGTCGTAGGTGTAGGTCGTGACCCGGCCGAGCGCGTCGGTCTGGGTCATCACGCGGTCGAAGGCGTCGTAGCTGGTGGAGCGCACGCCCGAGAGCGCATCGGTCGTGGTGATCGTGCGGCCGAGCCGGTCGAAGCTTTGCTGGCGGACGTTGCCGTTTGCATCGGTGCTGCGCGTGAGCCGTCCGAACGCGTCGTAGATGGCGCTCGTGATGGCGTTGATGCCCGATGCGTCCTGCACCGTTCCCGTGACGAGGCCGCGGCGGTCCACCGACATCGACTGGACCAGCTGCGACCCGCCTCCAAGCGCCTGCGTGCGGCCGACCAGGTCGCCGAAGGCGTTGTAGCTGGACTGGGTGAGGTTGCCGAGTTCGTCGGTGCTGCTGGCAAGTTTTCCGGTGACCGCGTATGTGAAGCTCTGCTTGCTGTCGAGCGCAGCATTCCTGATTCCGTCGATGGCGGTCGTCAGCGCCGCGGTGACCAGCCCGCCGGCCAGATCGGCCGTGCTGCCGAGCCGGGTGCCGTAGCGGATGGTCGCGCTGAGCTGGCCAAGCGTGTCGTACTGCTGCTCGATCACTTCGCCGAGCGCGTTGATGCTGTGGGTCAGGCGGCTGTTCGGGTCGTAGAAGAACAGCGTCCTGTTGCCGTAGGCATCGGTGGTGCTGAGGCGCCGGCCGGCTGCGTCGTATGCGTGCGTGAGTCCATACTGCGACCAGATGGCATCGATCTGCGCCTGGGTCTGGCCGGCGACGAGCAGCGCGCCGCCCTGGGCGGTGAGTTCGCCCGTCAGGCGCCCCTGGAGGTCGTAGCGCGCGTTGATGATCTGGACTTCGGTCGTGCCGACGGCGTTGGTGGTCCTGACCAGGTTGCCGACGCTGTCGTATTCGTAGCGCGAGACGGTTCCCTCATGGTTCGTGCGCTGCGTGACCCGGTTGAGCTTGTCGTAGACGAGTGCGGTCGTCTGGAACCCGGCACTGGAAGCCGGGCGCAGCGCCGCCACCGTGGTTGCGGTGGTCATCTGCGAAAGCAGGGTGGCGTCGACGCGCACCACGTAGCGCGTGGAGGACGTGACGTTGCCGCTGGCGTCGTACACGTTTTCGGTCATGTAGCCTTCGGCGTCGATCTGCGCCAGGACCCGGCCCTGGGCATCGCGCAGCCAGCGCGATGTCTGGTCTTGCGCGCTGCCCGCCGGGATCAATTGCGCGAGCGTCCCGCTGGCGCGCATGGCGGCGGCGGTGGCCGTCGCGTAGGAAATCTGCGTGACCAAGCGGCCCTCGGCGTCGTAGCGCGACTCCGTGAGATAGCCTTCCGCGTCCAGGGTGGCCAGCAGCAGTCCGTCGTTGTCGTAGAAGCGGCGGGTGACCCGGTCGCTGGCGGCATTGGCCGTTGGCGCGGTTGCGGCAAGGGTTGGCGCCGTGCCAAGGGTGGCGGTGGCGATGGCCTGGCTGTACTGCGTGGTGCCTACAAGGCGCGACGCACCGTCGTAGCGCAGGTCGGTGACTGCGCCAGCCGCATCGATGGTCCGCACGAGCCGTCCGGCGCTGTCGTAGATGCGCCAGGACTTCTGGTCGGACGCGCTGCTGGCAGGCCGGATGGCGCTCAACCGGTTGACCGGCGTGCTGTTGGGGTCGGTGAAGTAGGCCGTGACCGCGGGCGCATTGGCGGCCGTGGCATAGACGATCTTCTGGGTGAGCTGGTTGTTCCTGTCGTAGACGTACTCGGTCACCCGGTTGCTGCCGTCGATTTCGGCAACAAGGCGTCCCGCCTCGTCATAGAGGCGTCCCGTGCGCGCTCCCGTGGGGTCGACCTGCTGGTAGAGGCGTCCGTTCTTGTCGTAGTAGCTGGTGGTGGTGCCGAGATTCGCGTTCAGTGCGGAACCCTGGGTGACGCTCGCCAGGCGGCCGTTCTTGTCGTAGGCGCTGGTCGTGACAAGCCCGTTGGCCAGGGTGACCACGGTCTTGTTGTTCGCGTCGTCGTAGCTGGTGAGCGTGGTCTGGTTCAGCGCGTCTTGCGCCGAGAGTTGCCGGCCCTTGCCGTCGTAGGTGTACAGGGTGGTGCCGGTCGTGGCGCTGATGCTGCTGAGCAGCAGTCCGGCGCGGTCGTAGACGTACTGCGTGACCGACTGGCTGCCGTCGGCGATGCCGTTGCCGGCGGCGTCGAGCTTGCTGAAGACTGTGTGCTTCTGCACCTGGCCTCGCGCGTCGTAAACCGTGTCGGTGCGGCTCGCCTGGGTGCGGTCCTGCGCAGCGCTCCATGCGGCAAGTTCGGCCTCGCTCGGTGCGGCGGTGCTGCCGAGTGCCGAAACATCGTACTTGCCGGCCGCATACTGGAGTGCAGACGTGCGCTGGCCGTAGCTGTCGTAGCGGTACTCGGTGACACGGCCCTCGGGGCTCAGCACGAATCTCAGCTGGTTCTTGCCGGTGCTGTCGTAGACGTAGCGCGTCGTGGCAGGCTGGCTCGGCTGCGCGGTGCCGGCACCATCCGGATCGGGCGCAAGGTAGACCGTCTCGGTGAGCAGCTGGTTGCGCGCGTCGAAGGTGCGGGTGATCGTGTTGCCCGCGGCGTCGCGCTGCAGCGTCTGGTTGCCGTAAGCGTCGTATTGCATCGTCACCGCAAAGCCCTGCGGATCCGTGACGAGGGTGACGTTGCCGCTGGCGTCGTAGCTGAACAGCGTGAGCTGCGACACGCCGCCCACCGGCGGCGCCTTGATCTGGGTCAGTTGCCCGGCAGTGTCGTAGCTGTAGGCGCTGACCAGGCCCAGCGGGTCGGTGACGGTGGTGCTGCGCGTGGTGGTGTCGTACGTGTAGCTGGTGGTCTGGCCCAATCCGTCCTTGACCGTCGCAACGCGGTAGTCGGCCCCGACCAGCACATAGGTGAAGGCCAGGCTGGTGCCGTCTTTCTGCGTGACCGAGGCGACGCGCTTGCTCGTGCCGTCATAGGTATAGGTGGTGACGTAGGTCTGGCCGTCGGCAATGCTGTTGTCTTCGGGGCTGAGGTCGACCGTGACTGTCGAGAGCCGGTTGGCGCTGTCGTAGGCATAGCGCACGCGCGTGAGCGCGGCCCCGCCGTTGGCGGCGCTGGCCACGGTGCGGATCTGCGTGAGGTTCGTGCCGGTGTAGTCGAAGTAGGTCGTCTCGCCATTGGCGTCGACCATGCTCTGCAGCGTGCCGTTGGTGTTGTAGGCGTAGGTCAGCGTGTTGCCGGCGGGGTCGCTTGCCAGCAGAAGGCGGCCCTGGCCGGTGGACTCGTAGCGCTCCAGCAGGCCCGTGCTGCCGTCGGTCCACGTGAACCGCAGCGCCGCGGAATCGTAGGCGATGGTGTCGAATGCGCCGGCGCCGGCCGGGCTGACATAGAGGTTGCGCGCGACGTCCCAGGTGTAGGTGGCGCGGGCGCCATCGCGATCGGTGCGCGTCAGGGTGCTGCCGGCCGCTGCGGCGGTGCCCGTCAGCTGGACCCGCTGGCCATAGACGCCCACGATCCAGTTGTCCGCGTTGTCGTCGTTCAGCAGGCCCTGGCTGTTGTAGGTCCGCACGGCCTGGATGTCCAGGCCCCGCCCGACGAGCTTGTCGTCGAAGTCCTGCAGCACCAGATTGCCGTTGGCGATGTTGACGAAGGCCTGTTCGCCATTCCGGCCCTGGCCGGCGGTTCCCTGGGTGCCTCGCTGCCCGAGGGTGGCCAGGGATGCCAAACTCAATCCAAGACTGTTGCCGCTGACGATCGCTACCATTTTTTGTGCCCGTCTGTCTGTATATGTAGAAGCGAACCGCGCTCGCCCGGACCCTCCTGCCGGAGGTTGGCGCACGGTTCTTGGGCAATACATCCAGAGATTTCCGAATTTGTTTAGCGGCCGGGCAACTTTTTTTTCGCCGGGGGCTAAACAAATTTGATCTGGGCTGGATATGTTGTCGGGGCGGCCGCGTTGGACGCCCCCGTTCGAGGTACTTGTGTCTTACATAGCTGTCACCCTGAATCACTTCCGGGCTCTCCAAGAGTGGGCGATCCAGCACCAGGCCGACGTGCGCCTGGACGTGGCGACTTTTCGGGTGGATGTTCGGCTGGGCGCGGCGCGCTTTGCCCTTCATCCGCAGTTTCTGAACACGACGGAAGCCGGCCTGAACTACTCGTCGGCATTGAGTCCGGCCGCCACCGGTTTCATCGGCTGGCTCCCATACCGGCCGATCCGTTGGCAACTCTCGAACGACAAGCTGGACTTCAAGGGTTTTCTGCGCCGCTGCGGCCTGCGGGTGCCGGCGATCTGGCCCGCGGACGGTGAAATCGACCAGGACTACGTGCTCAAGCTTCCGGTGGGCTCGTTCGGGCAGGCGGTGTTCGGCCCTTACCGCAAGGGCTTTGATGCAAGTTCGCTGCCAGAGCACCAAAGCCGCTCCCGCGACCGAATTTTTGCGGAGCAGTTCGTCACCGGCCGCAATGTCAAGGTCTGGTTCTGGGGCGGCATCCCGTTCCACGCGCATCTCGATGCATATCCCGCGATTCGGGGCGACGGCGTATCGCGGATCAGCGATCTGATCGCTCGCAAGCTTGGCCATCCCGGCGACGCGATCCCCGAGAGCCCCGACAAGCCATGGATCGTTTCCTCGCTGGCATACCAGGGCTGGAAGCCGTCCGACGTGATCCCGGAGGGCCAGGAAGTCTGGATCGAATACCGGTACGGCCGAAGGTATGCGGCAGATCCCGTGCAATCCCGCTCGGACAGCCTGCTGTCTGAATTCTCGACGTCTGCCGGCAGCCAGATTCGGGCGGCGGGCACTGTGTTGCATGAAGAACTCATGAAGGAACTCCACGTTCCAGTGCTGTTTGCGCTGGACGGCGTCCTGGATTCCAGCGAACAGGTCTGGTGGCTCGAGGCCAACTCGAACCCGATATTCCCTCCCACGGGGTATGCGCCGATGCTGGCATCGCTCTTCGAGATCGCAGATTCGCCGAAAGGCGCGGAAAGCCCGCAGCGGACCGCTGCAGTGGCCTAGGTCGAGCATGGTTTCGATGCTGAAGAAACGCGCAACACCGCGGCTGCCGATCGTCGTCGGCCACTGGATTCATCAGAAGGGTGGAATGCTCTGCCGCCTTCCCCTGAAGAAGCTGCGTGTTACTGCGCCCTCCGAGTTTCTTCGGGCTGTGCAGAGCAGTTGCGACGGCAAGACGGCGTGGGGCGAGGTGCGGGATCGATTGAGCGCCCGTTGGCCGGCTGACGAAGTCGACGCATGCCTGTCGACGCTGCTGGAGAAGGGCGCGCTTACCGAGGCCGGGCATTCTCTTGCACTTCACGCCCAGATCGGCTGGACCCCGCAGCCGCTCGCTGCGCCGCTCACACAGGCGGAGGACCTCTACGCCCTGAAAGAGGAAGTCCGGCGTCGGCTGGACGAGGATCCGGCGGGCGCAATCAGGCTTCGTCCGGCAAGGACGCCCTTGTCGGAACTGCTGCTCGAACGGGGAAGTGCGCGAACATTCGACGACACGGCGTTGCCATTGCAGTCGATGGTCAACATCCTTTGGGCCTTGTATGGGATTTCCCGCGAGGATGCAGCGTCAGTACGCCGAACTGTTCCGTCCGGCGGGGCTCTCTATGGCCTGCGCTGGTTTGTCGCACTGATGAGGCCCCTTGAGGGACATCCGAGCGGCCTGTACGAAATCAAGTATCACCTGACTGGTGCAGAAGGTGGCGAGTTGTCGCTTTGCCGGCATCCGGGACAGGCAACGGGTGCCTGGAGCACGCTGTTGACTCCAGCGGTCCTGAGCCACGCCCATGCCGTGGTCTATCCGGTCGCCGACCTTCATTTCATCGGCGAGAAGTATGGCAACCGGGCGCTGACACTGGCGTTGATCGAGGCCGGGCATGCATTGCAGAACGGTGCATTGGCGGCCCAGTACGAGGGTGCCGCAACCATCGTGCGCGGGGACACCGTCGAACTGGAAGTGCTTTCCCTTTTCGAACTCGATGAAGCACTGCATCCCTTGCCTGCGATGGTGCTTGGGACGCGTCCCTCTGCAGAACAGCAACGCTTGGCGAACGCTGCCAGCGAATCTGTCCCGCTCCGATCGGTGCCCAATCATTCCCAGCTGTTGCCCTTGCAGACACGCATTGCCGTCGCAGGCCCGATTCAGATTGGCCGGAAAGCCGATTACCTGGGGTGGGCGGCAGGCCGCTCCGAGGATGCCCGTCTCGCGGCGGTGAAGGCCGAGGCCGAGGCTTGGGAGCGGAGAGGGTGGTCGACACCTCCACCTTCGATGGAGCGCGCGCGCCTCAGTGAACTGGATAACGCAGTAGATCCACGCAGCATCGTGGCGTACGACAAAGGGCAATACGGCTGGGAAGACTTTCCATACAGCCCACTTTCGATGCGTCGGCGCTACCCTTGGGTCAAAGGCGTGCGTGTCAAAGATGGCGCCGAGGTCTTCCTCATGGCGCAATGCGTCCATGCATTGAGTTCTCTGGACTCGGCTGACTCGCGCCTACCCTATACGAGTGCAAGCACATCGGGCGTTGCCGCGTTCACCGACCTGGAAACTGCGCAAAGCCGCGCGCTCATTGAACTGATCGAGCGTGATGCCTTTGCACGTGCCTGGTTGAGGGGGGCTGCGCCGCCGGTCGTCGATGAAATCGGACTTCCGGGCTCGATACAAGGCCGGGTCGCCCATTTGCGGAATGCCGGCTATGCACTGTCCATCCATGCTCTTCCTTCCATGCATTTGCCGGTGGCGGCCGTCTTTGCGCAGCACTCCGCCGCGGCCTTTACGTCGGTAACGACAGCTTCGGCGTTTCAATTCGAGGAAGCCGTGGAATCAGCGCTGTCGGAAGCCGAGAGTCGCGTACAGCAATTCCATGGGAAGGCGCCGCACCCGCCGCTGCGGCAGGCGCATATTTCGTTGGCGAGCCATCACGGTGACTACTTCAGAACAAGGGCTGGTTTCCGTACCGCAGACTGGTTTTCTTCTTCCCCCGAGCGAGTCTCGGTTCAAGGCAGAGCGTCCACTCCGTTCCCAACGAATTCCTCTCAACTGCTAGACCACTTGTTGGATTCGGGTTTCGATATTCATTTTTTGAATCTGACCCCTGCGGGCGCCTCGATCAATCAAGGAAGGACCCCCTTGTTCGTCGCGCGTGCATTCGTGTCATCTCTGCTTCCCATCTGGTTTGGGCACCGTGTCGAGCCGCTCGGGCTTCTCGACAGCTACAGGGTGAATGCTGGTCGCAGTGCCTTCACCCGACCTCAGCCGATTCACCCATGTACCTAGTTTGGGAGGAAGCAATATCGAGCATCTCCTCGCGTAGTCATTTTTTTCTGCTTCACTTACCAAGGAATTCATATGAAAAGCAATTCTCCAAGCGCGTATCCCGCTGCTCGACACTGCGCCACCCAGCCGCTCCAGTGCAATGTGGTGGTCGAGCCTTCGAGCATCGATTTCCTCAATGAGGGCGCTGTATTTGTCGCTGGTTCGACCAGCGACTGCAGCGCAATCTCGCCGCTCCCCGAACCCAAGAAGAGCAAGCGGCGCGGTCAGTCAACGAACGAGCGTTAAGGCGCGACGGGCTTTCTTGCATGTTCATTCTTCATTGCACCGATGCCGCTGGAAAGTCCGTCAGCCTGCGATACGCGCCACACTCCAGTGCGCTGACCAACCTGGATGGCACGCCAGTTCTAGCGGGCCTTCAGGCTGAAGAGTCGCGTGTTTGGGAGAGCGTCGTCCGCGTCAGCCCGCAGCAGCCGGGACGCAAGACGGCAAACCCGTCCGTACTCAAGATCCAGCTCGGCTTGGGTTGCAACTACACCTGTTCGTATTGCAACCAGTCGAGCCAGGTCGAATCAATGGCCATGACCAGGACGGCGGATGCCCAGGCCTTCCTGCATGACCTCGACAAGTGGCTGGAAGGGACGCCGTCCGAGATCGAACTGTGGGGCGGAGAACCCCTGCTGTACTTCAGGAAGCTCCAGGTCCTTGTTCCTGAACTCGATCGCAGGTTTCCCGATGCGGAGATCTCGATGGTTACCAATGGAAGCCTGTTGACGCAGGAGATCCTGGATTTCATCGCTTTCTACGACATACGCATCACGGTGTCGCACGACGGGCCCGGGCAGCACCTGCGTGGCGAGGATCCCTTCGACGATCCTGTCCGCTCGGCCATGCTGATGGCGCTGTGGCGCGAGCGCAAGGTCGAGAACCGCATGATCTTCAGTTCCGTGCTGACACCGGAAAACAGCGACCCGGCGGCGATACGCCAATGGTTCGTCGATCGCCTGGACGACGAGTCGGTCGTCACGTCGCTTGAAGGCATCGTCGCGACACACGATGACAAGGCGTTGGCCGGACCAGGTGTCTGGCGCAGCGCGCAGTACCAGGATCTCAGGGAGTCCATCGCATCGTCATTCGAAACGGGAGAGGCCCTCAGGATTCCTGCCTTGGTGCAAAAAGCCCGGGGCTTCCTCCAGTCCATCATGCAGGGCACGCCATCTGCGTCCATGGGACAGAAATGCGGGATGGACCGCAGCGATCACGTGGCCGTTGATCTGCACTCCAATGTGCTGACCTGTCACAACACTGGAGCGAATGCCGAACACGGGCTGGGTTCTGCCTTGGAAATGGACACCATCCGGCTGACTACTTCCACGCATTGGTCCTTTCGCGAATGCTGCAGCCATTGCCCCGTTCTTCAGCTGTGTGGGGGATCCTGCATGTATCTCGATGGGGAGCAGTTCGCCCAATCCTGTGAAAACGAATACCAGTTCGGCATGGGCGTGCTGGATGGCACCTTGCGTCGAGCCCTGGGGCTGAAGCTCGAAACCATCGAAGGCGACATTCGTCGTCCGGCTCGCCGAAAGACCATTCCGATCGTTGCCTGCCAGTAGCAAGTCGCCCGCTGGGCTTGGCTGCCTCGCTCACGGGCGCGGGCCATCGCCCGCGCCGTGCACCAGCCGCTCGAACACATCATCCGAGCCCATCTGGCCGCCCTTGAGCATGATCTCCATGCCGTCGAGCGCGGCATTGTCGCTGTGCACGCGGCAGAGCGACGCGCCGGCGCCCATGTCGGCCACGTAGGAGAGGCCCCAGGCATCGAGCGCCTGCACGGCGTGGCTCGAGGTGTCGCCGCCGGCAATGCCGACGCGCTGCAGCGGCGCCATGGCCAGCACCTTGGCCAGCAGGTCGCCGCCGGCGCGCGAGAGGGCCTGGGCATCGACCTTGTGGTTGCTCTCGGTGGGCGCCGGCTCGGCGGGCCGGGTGCAGGCCAGCATGCTGCGACCGCGGGCGAGGCCCTGCGCAATGTCGCGGGCATGGCGCTCCAGCGCGGCCGCGTCGCGTTGCGCGAGCCGTGGCGCGTCGAGCCACACGGTGTCGAACGAGCGCGCCGCCGCCACCTGGCGCGCGGTGACGGGCGAGAGGCTTCCGGCAAGCACCAGCACGGGGCCGCGCGCGGGAGCGACGCGGTGTGGGGCGGCCTGCGCATCTCTGCGCTTGCCGAGTGCGCCGGCCAGCGCATCGACCACGCTGCTCGGGCCCACGGCCAGCAGCGTGGCGCGCCGGGCCTCGGCCCACAGCACATGGCCGATGGTGGCGAGCTGTGGGGCATCGGCCACGTCGAACAGAACGGCTTCGGTGTTGCCGGCATCCGGGCGCAGCGCATGCCGCACTGCCTCGCCAAGCGCCTCCGGCCCCAGCGAAGCGATCGTGAACGGAATGGAGCGCACCTCGGCCAGGCCCTGCTTCGCCAGATGCAGCCTCAGGTCCGCCTCATGCATCGGCGTGACCGGATGCCGGCTCATCGTCGGATGGCGGTCGATGCGGAACACCTCGCCGCCCGCGCCGGCCGCGGCGAACAGGTTGCCGAACAGGCAGTGCCGGCCGATGTTGGGCTGGCCGCCGACGATGGCGGTCCAGGGCTGTTCGACGGCGCCGCGCAGCGCACGCACGGCCGCGCCAATGGAGCCGATGTGCGGCGCGCTGTCGAAGGTGGAGCAGGTCTTGTAGTGCAGCACGCGCGCGCCGAGCGAGCGGAACAGCGCGGCGACCGGGGCCAGTTCGGCCTGCATGGCTTCGGACGCCATGGCGCGCGCGGCACCCGCGATGCCCAGCACGTCGAGCGGCCCGGCCTGCGCGAGCCGCGCGGCGTCGGGCGTCTTCAGGAACAGCAGGGCACGCAGCCCGGCGCGCGCGGCGGTGCCGAGGGTGTCGGTGGCGCCGGTGAAATCGTCGCCGAAGTAGACG
>Ga0307408_100001951_pt1 | contig 14935 bp, 6 predicted proteins | sample 322Cmetagenome_FD_202116 | JGI IMG/M metagenome (GOLD analysis project Ga0307408, IMG submission 202116) | Maize rhizosphere microbial communities from greenhouse at UC Davis, California, United States - 322HYB-C-3 | ecosystem: Host-associated > Plants > Roots > Rhizosphere > Soil | place: USA...
GAAGCGGATCCCATACTTCAGGGCCAGAGCCACCAGATAGACCCCCGTGACCCGCTGCGGAGCCAAGCCGGCCAGCGACGTGAACATGGGGTCGTTGAACGACAAGTCGCAGGGCAGGAAATGGTGGCCTCGCCGGGCGCGATAGACCCTCAGATCAAGCAGGGCTTTCTCCGGCGAACCCGGGCCGCGGTGTGATGGACGTGACGCGGATCGGCGAGGGCGATCAGGACGGGGATGTCAGCGAGGCGGATCATGGTTCAGATGCCTTCCCGTTCCCGGAGCTGGTTCAGCAATTCATCGGTGATTACGGTCGTGTCCCCCGGGATCCGGCGGAGCCGGGGCAGGCCGAGCTCATCAATTTCGAAGTGGGGTTCGTGGGGCTGCCGTGCGGGAACCCGGGCAGGATCAAGGCCCTTTTCCAAGGCCACCACGACGACTTCTCCCAACGTGACGCCCTGCTCGGCGGCACGGGCCTTGGCCTTGAGGTGGAGCGAGTCCGGGAGATCGATCGAAGTCTTCATTTCGACAAATACGGGCGGACACCAGTCATTCAAATCACCTGATTTCGCCGGAGTGGGGCGCTTTGGGAACCGCGACAGGCCGGAGGGGTGCAAAGAATTGCAGCTTGTTCTGCAAGCCCCGGATTGGTATGGCACGCAGCGCTCTGGAGGGAATCCCTTCCCGCGCCTCCCTGAACACCCCCCGGTGCCATGAAATCACCCGCCTGCCGCAAAGCTTTGGCTTTGGCCAACGTGCTCTTGCTGTCCGTCGCTCATGCCGGACCGGGCACGGCTGTGGGTGATCCGGTCCCGGAGGTGAAGGTGACCGCGGTGCCAGAGCCGTCGCCGCTGTTTCTATTGGCGGGTGCGATGGCGGTGTTGTTCCTGCTGATGCGAAAAGGCGGGCCGCGCTGATTACTTTTTCTTCGGCTTTGGCTTCGGCTTCACCTTCTGCGGTTCCTTTCCCTGCTCCTCCTCCTGCTGGTCCGGCTCGCGGTTCCGTTTTGCCACGGCTAACAGGTTTTGCTTCAGCGCCTCCGGCCAATCGAGCGACTTGAGGCTCTTCTGGTCGCCCCAATCCGGGCTCAGAGTAAGCAGTTCCTGCAGCGCTTCATCGGCGCGATCGGTGCGGCCGGTTTGCTCGGCGGCACAGAGCAGCATGGCCGTGGCCGTCTGTTTCTGGTCTTCGGGGAAAGGAATCTTGAAGCCGTGCTCCAGCATCACCCCGGCGTCTTCCGGATGCGAGGTGGTCAGCAGCAGCCAAGCGGAGTCCAGGGCAAAGCCGGCGTCGGCAGGGAAGCGGAGCTTGCCGCGATTCAACAACTCGATTGCCGCAGCATCCTGCATGTCCTCCAGCACGCATCGTGCGGCGTTGAGGTAGTCGTTCGATGCGATCTCCCCCTTGTCATTGTCGATGAGCTGCAGCCAGCGCGCGTAGGCTGCCGTGAACTCACCCTGAGCCATGAAGGAGCGGGCCTCGATGCGCAGGCAGTCGGGGTGCGAGGCACCGGTGAGGCGGGCGTGATCGACCATCCTGGTGACGAGTGCCGATGACGCGGCATCATCGGCCAAGCCAAGGGCGCAGGCGACCAACGCCTCGCGAACGCGCTTCACGCCAAAGGTGGCGGTGGTTTCTTTCGCGAGGAGCTTTTCGCCAAGCGCGCGCTGATCCTCGAGGCTCGAGTCCGGCGCTGCCTGGAGTGTGGCAGCCATCTGGTTCAACTGCTCGAGGAACGCGTCTGTCTCTTCCCAATACATGACAGCTTCCCAGCCGCCCCAGTCATTCGCCTCCTCAAGCTCGCGGAAATTGGGCAGCTCGCCGGGCCATAGCGCGAAAACCTCTGCCTTCTTTCCCTGCGCCCACAGCGTCCGGGCGGTCGCATAGTCGCGGATCGGCGGCGGCAAGTCCTTGGCCAAGCGGAGACTGGTCCCGATGGCGGCGGGGTCGTTCGCGTGCAAGGCCGCGTGCAGGGCGCCGATTGCGGCACGGCCTTGGCCGTTCACGGCAGTCATCGTGCGTTCCACGCGACTGGCCAAGGGCTCTTCGGACGGCGAGTTGAGCCAAGCCGCGCGGAGCCATGGCGAGCCGAGTGCATCGAGCGATTTCTCCAGCGCTACCGGGCAAGTTGCGGCAAGGCGGGAGGCGACGAGGAAGTGCGCTTGCTGCAGGGTCAGCGCAGTATCGTCGGGAATTTTGCCCCTGAGGAATTCCGCGGCCTTTGCCACTTCGCCACGGAACGCGAGTGCCTCGGCGTGAGTGAGCGCATGGGTGGGCGTGGGTTCAGCTTCCCACGCAGCGAAGGTCGTCGCGACGCGCGCATCGAGCAGGGCCACAGACGCGGGGCGCTTGCCGAGTTCATCGAGCAGTTTGATCCGCCAGTCGCTTTGCTGGCCCTCGTCGAGCGCCTTGCGAAGTGCTTCGAGCGCGGAGGGCTCGAGCTTCGCCAACGCATCCAAATCGAGCTCGGGGAAATCCTCGCGAGTGTCCTTTTCGGCAAGCACTTGGCCGGCATTGGCGGTTCGGAGGACGAGCCACGCGGCTTGCTTCAAGTCGGCAATGGCCAGCGGATCCCCGGCGAGCCGGTGCAAGTGCCCGATGTCGTCATCAGTTGGCAGAGGACTGCCGGTATCTGGCTCGTGGCCCGCCGGCGTTTCGCCTCGCTGCCATCCGAAAAATTGCTCATCGGAGCGACCGATCTGACCACGGACGTAGCCGCTGAACCATGGGTGATCCTTGCCCAGATCGGCGGCCCAGCGGGCGATACGTTGGCTTTCTCCGCCGCCGAGCGCGAGCCGATCCCAGACCGGCTCCCATACTGCGGGCGCGCTGGCGCGCGGTGCGAGGGTGGCGAGTTTCGCGAGCAGATTCTTGGCGCCGGGCAACAGCGACTCTGCGGCGTTGGAATCGACCGACTTGGCCATCTCGTGCCGTGCCTGGGGATTGATCGCGGCAAGGGCGCGCGAGCCATTCGCGAAGTGCATGCCAGCGAGGCACTCGGAGAGTCGGCGCAAGACAGTGAGCTGCGGGGCGTCCAGTCCCTCCAAACGAGCAAGCGGCACGAAGGCCTCGATCTCGCCGGTGAACGAAAGTCCGGCCATGCCGTCTTTCTCTGCAAATCCCGGAATCACGTCTTCCGATGGCAAGGTCAGGCCGCTTACCAGCCGCCGGCCGGAACGGAGCGACCAGACATCGATGTGAGGGCCGCTGCGATAGGCGAGCCAATCGTGCCCGGTGTCATCGGCCCAGGTGGAGGCGTTGGTGCCATCTTCCCAACCAGCTTCTTCGGTCGTCAGTCCTTGCGTGACCGGCAAAGTGAGCACCGGTGAAAAGTCCCGCGCATCGAAGACGCGCACCGACTCGGCCGTGGCCACCGCAAGCAACTCCCGACCCGCGATGTAATGCAGCGCATGGGCGTCCACGACAGGCAGCGTGGCCACGTGGCGGAAGCCGTCCTTTTCCACGTCTGCAATCACCACCTCCATCGCCCCGATCGCGGCCACGCGATGGCGGTCACCGAGGAAGCTCACCGAGCGAATCTCGGAGACCGGTTCCAAGTCCGTCAGAATCTCGCCGGTGGTGGCATCCGACACGACCATGCCAGCGGAGGAATAGCCGCCGGAACCCGCGCTGTAGCCCGCTTGCACGATGAAAGCGCCATCGGCAGGCACCGCGGCATCGGTCACATACATCCAACCGGGATACTGCTGGATCGGGGTGATGCGGTAGCCATCCTTGGCCTTCAGCCGCCAATCCCGGCCGCGCACTTGGATCGCGGAGCGGGCATTCCCGCCAACCGTCTTCCATCCCGCCTCGCCTTCGTCCTTCTGAATCTCCTTTGCAGGCGGCAGCCGATAGCCCAACGGCTCCAGAAACTCGTGGACCGTCAGCATCCCGGAGGCGGTGCCCACGGCAACGCGGCTGCCGGAAGTCGCCACGGACTCGATCTGCGACTCTGCCCGAATGGGCATGCGCGCTGCGTTGGTGCTGGCGCTCTCTAACAGCGATCCCTTGACCCGCAGCGGTTTCGCGAGCTCACCGACTTGGCCGAAGATTTTTTGCCAGAAAGGCGACTCCCAATTCGTCCATGGGAAGCGCTCGGCCAGCGCAGTGGGGGAAGCCCAGCCATCGCCCTCCGTGATATTGCGCAGGCTGCTCTCGAACTTTCCGTTTTCATCGCGGATCTCGATGATTTCATGGCGCGGCATCACGTCATCCTCTTGCGGCAGGGCAGCGAGAAGCGTACCGCCGTCGGGGCTGAAGACTGCGAAGTCGAACGGTATCTCGACTTTTCCACGGCGCACCGGGGCGTTCGGCAGGATGGGCATTTCAAGGAGCGCACCATCTGCCGCGATGGCGCGCAGCCGAGTGCCATCGAGTTGGGCGGAAACCGGAGCGGCATCCGTGGGTGGTAGTGGCTCGGACTCCCGGACGGTTTGCCCGCTGCTGGCATCGATGATGCGCCAGACGAAATTCGAGGCCGCGGGACTGCCGGGAGCCGGGTTGGCAGGATAGGCGAGCAGGGCTCCATTGACCGACCACGCAAAGCATGTGGCAGGGATCGTATGAGCCCTCGTGACCGGCAAGCGGGCGATCACCTGCATCGTTTCCGCGTCGCAGAGGAAGGCATCGCCCAGGAACTTGTAGTCGCGCTGGACGATCAGGTGCTTGCCGCCGGGAGCGACCGAAAGGGTCAGTGTGATCTCGCCCCAATGCGGGGCCAGCATTGAAGAGATCGCAGGCTTTGTTAGATCCCAGCGCAGCGTGGTATTGAATCCCTCACCGCTGGAGCTGGAGTCGGTGGCGGCGAAGAGGGTGTCGCGATCTCTGCCAAAGGACAGCATGCGCACCGGCAGCGGGTGCTTGAGCGCCAGCTCGGGGAAATTCCACGCGGTATGACGCAGGGTTTCTAACAAGAGAGCCTGGGCATCGAGGTTCTTCGGATCGCTTTCGAGCGAGGCGAGGAGAAAGGGCAGCGCTTCATCGGGCGAACCCGCGGCGACGCGGGCGGCTCCCGAGTCGAAGTCCGCGGCGGCGAGCGAACTAAGTGTTTTGGCGGTCGCGGTGTGCGCCTTTTCCTCGGCAGTCTCGGCTTGGAGCTGCTTGTTGCGAGCGATCACGCCGAGTGCGCCCGCGGCGACGGCGAGCACGGCGAAGACGGCGGTGGCTCCTTGAAAGAGCCGCAGCTTGCGCCGGGCGCGGACGCGCGAGACCCGGACGAGTTCGTTTTCATCCGGGCTCAAGCGGAAGACTCCACTCGCAGCGACACGCTCGGCTTCGGCAAGCCGGCCTTCTGTTAGAAAGAATCGCGGTGAGCGATTGCCGTCGGTCCACAGCCGCGTCGCGTCTTCCAGCCGTCGGCGGGCCAGCAGCAGGTCGCGGTGATCTTCTATCCACTGCTTGAGCACCGGCCAGTGGGTGATCAGCGCCTCGTGGGCGAGCGTGACCGTGGCGGTGTCATGCTCACTGCCGGTGACCAGCAGCTTGGCCTCGATGAATGCTGTTAGAAACGCGGGCGCTCCAGGATGAACTTCGCGAAGCTCGGCCAGCTTGGCGCGACGGCGGGTTGCCGGGCCTTCGTTGGCGGCATCCAGCGTGACCAGTTCGCCGAAGATTTGCTTCGCGGCATCACGGCGGGTTTCGGACGGCAGGGCATCGTAAGTTTCCTGTGCCCGCCGGGCGATGGCTCCGGCGAGTCCGCCGAGTTCATCGTAGGCGGCCCACGCCAACACGTTTTCGCGGCGACGCTGATAGAGTTCCTCCAGAGTGAACTCTAACAGAGGCAGCGCATCATGCGCGTCTGCGGCGTCCTGATAGATCTGCTCAGAGAGATCACGGCCCGTTTCCGGATGCCGCTCGAATTGCAGGCCCGCGGCGAGCGCCGGGTAGCGGATGATCTGATGGAGCTCCGGCAGGTCCGGCGGGCTGAGAATATACCCGCCGCCATGCCGAACGAGCTGGAAAAGGTCGCGATGCTCCGGCACGCGGGGGAAGAACTCGCTGCGCATCGTGGCCACCACCCAGACCCGGCGCGACATCGCCAGCGCGGCGAGCACATGGAAGTACGCGTCGCGCATTTCCGCGGTCACGTCGCTGGCGGTGAAGATTTCCTCGAGCTGGTCGATCAGCACCAGCAGGTGGGCGGGCTTGCCCGCCTTCACGCGATCGAGGCCCGCGACGATGGCTGCGACGGCGAAGATGAGATCCTCCGGCTTGGCAAACATGCGCGCCAGCCGCGCGGTGTCCCAGACGGGCTCGGTCGGCTTTGCCACTTGCTGCGGCTGCTTGCCCTTCCGCTTCTTTTTCGAAGATGAGGGCGGAGGTGGCGGAGCTCCCTTTCCCGAAGAGTCGCGCAGCTTCCCGAGATCCGGCACCGCCTCAACGATCGCGCGGGCCAGCGTCTCCAGCGGCGGCGCGTCGCCTTCCACCGGCAGCAGGCAGGTGCCGCACCACTCGCCGACCTCTGGAAGGTAGCCATCGGCGGTCAGGCGCGGTGCCAAGCCCGCGCGCATCAGCGATGACTTGCCGTAGCCCGAGCCACCGTAGATTAGCAGGAAGGCGTGGCCCGCGGCGTGGTTCTCCTTCAGCTTCCCCAATGCTTCGGCGATCGGCCGGTTGCGACCGAAGAACAGCGGCGCGTCCTCGAAGTCGAAAGTCCCGAGGCCCTTGAACGGAGAACCTTCCAAGGGCAACGGCCGCACCGCATCCTCGGAAAGTCCGCTCTGTAGCCGGATGTAGCGCAACAGCAGCTTTTCCAAGTGCTGCTCGAACAGCGCCATGAACTCATCCACCGATTCATAGGGCGAGAAGGCCCGACGGATCGTCTTGTCCTTGTTGAAGAAGAAGCGCTCGCAAAAGGCATCGAGCTTTTTCTTCTGCTCGCGCTTTGCCCCCGCATCGCCTCCGGGTGCGGGCTGGCTCATCCGCCGATAGACCAAAATATCCGGCTTGGCCTTCGCGTCTTTCTTCGCTGAGCGCTCCTCGAAGGCCTCCGTGGCTTCCTCCAGCTCCCACTCGGTGCCGGAGTCGAAGCGGGTGCCGTCCTTGCGGTTGAATTGCGACGGCAGCGGCGAGCCGAGCCGCGACCACAGGACACACACGAACAGATCGCAGTCGGAAGGCCGGATCAGCTCCTCATTGAAATGGGCGGTCGCCCGCAGCGGCTCCTTTTCCCACAGCACCGGCTCCAGCCGGATGAAGTTCCAGTAGCGCGCCTGCAATCGCTCCACGATTCTCCCCACGGCCTGGCGTTCGTCGCGAACGTCGCCGGGTGAGCTGACAAAGAGCGTGAGGGTCTGCATCCCGCGAGGAGTAAAAACCGCCGCGGCTCCGATTTCTAACCGGGAAATTCGGAAATGATTCTAATACCCAGAATCAAGGATGCCCGTATTGCCGACGATTTGCACGATATCCGGCATGTTGGCGCTCTTTTGGCGCTACTTCGCCGCTTTCGGGATAGGAGTGCCCCGCGCCATGGCCGCCACCGGGACTTTCGCCATTCGGTTGTTGGTGGCCTTGGCGAAACGCTGACTTCGAGAAGTTTCTCACGGCCCGGTGGTTTCCACCGGGCCGTTTTGTTTGGTGGCAGGAGGGCAGGGGAGGAAAGGCTGTGGAAAGCCCTTGATCGAGACCGCCTTCGCCTCGGCAACCGAGCAAGGTTTCGATGGAGTGACCCTGTCGGTTCTGACCGGGAACTCACGAGGTCGCGGCTTTTATGAAGCAGTCGGCATGCACCCGGATGGTGCGATCAAAACCGAAGGACGGCCAGAGAGCCTCCCGGATGAGATCCGCTATCGCGTTGAGCTCAGCGCCTGCGGATCATCGTGAACACCCTGCCTTGCTCTTCGCTGCGGCAGACGATTTTGTCCGGCGACACACTGAGGATGCGGTCGCGATAGATGGTTCCGGGAGCGAAGGCACCGGGCATCGGGCTCTTCACGCCGTAGCTGATGTAGGTGTCGCCTTCCACGCGCCACTTGCTGCGGAAGGTGATGGCGGGCAAGACGACGCTGACGCCGTGGCCACGTTCCTTCAGGCTCAGCGAACCGTGTGCGGAGCCGTCGCGGTGAAAGGTCTTTTCGCCATTCATGATCGCCGAACCGCGGCGGATTTCTTCGTTCCACGTGCCGGGCACGGTGGCGGTGAATTGGCGGCCAAGTTCGCCTTCGGGCAGATGCGAAGTGGACGGGGCGCAGGAGGCGAGCCCGGCGAAAGCAAGAAGATGCGGAAGGTAGCGCTTCATTGCTTTGGACGATCGGCGATCTGGCTCATCGGATAGACATCGCCGGCCTTCAACGCGCGGCGGTAGAGGTCAGCACCCATCTTTGCGGCTGCTTCCTCGACCCGCGCGGCCGGTGCGGTCGCACGCATGATGACGAGCGGGACGTAGACATCGATCGTCTTGCCGGTCTTGGTCTTGGCCTCACCTACCGCGCCGGCCACGGTCGCTGCGGCATCACCCCTGCCTTCCAGTTCGGGAAAGTATTTCCAGATCAAGGTCTGCTGCGTGGTGCCCTCCATCAACGTTTCATTGATGGCCATGACCTGTGAGCGTTTCGGATCGCCACCCTTCGGCACATCGCGGATGCCGATGATCACCGGCTCGCCCGAGGGTGTGGAGATCGGAGAGATCGCCGTGTGCGCACACGAGGCGAAAAGCACGGCGGATAGGAGGGTGATGACACGGCGCATGGCACCGCAGGCAACACATCCGGCTCGTCATTCACAAGCCGGAACGTTCTGCGGGCCTACTGCGGCAAGGCCTCGATGCGGAAGAATAGCTTCTCTTCCGCCGTCTCGGGGACATAGGTGATGGTGACCGTTTCGTATTCTGTGTCCGGGATTGGCGTGCGGGTCACGTTGGTGATATGCGGATTGGCATCGGCCCAGCCGGTGAGGTCGCTGCCGACCTTCACCTGATAGATTGCACCGGCCGGAGCCTTGCGGGCGTGGTAGCTGATCGTCACGCTGCCGTCCGCCGCGCGAGTGAGCGGAATCGGGAAGACATTCGGGTTCAGTGGATCGCCACCGAAGGCAAACTCGCCGAAGTTGGTGGTGCCATCGTGCTCCGGATCCAAGTCCGCACCGTGGAGGTAGGGCAGCCCCGGCAAGCGATCGGCCAGCCATTGGTCGTAGGGTGGCAGGGCGTCGCTTTCCTGGGAGAGGACCGTGACTTCGGTGGCCGATAGCGCGCGGTTGTAGATCCGGATCTGATCGAGATCACCCTCGTAGCTGGTACCGGCATTGCCCGGCGTGGCGCCGATGCAAAGGACCGGGTTGGCACTGAGCGTGGCGAGGCTGCCGGTGCGCGTCGCTTCGAGTGAACCGTTGATGTAAATCTTCATCTCGCCAGTCGACTTCGCGCGGGTGCAGGTCACGTGGACCCAGTTGCCGGTGTTCACCGCGCTGGTGGCGTGGAGAATCTGGTTTGCTCCGCCGGAACCGAGGCCCGTCTGAAAGGAAATGCGGCTGAGGCCATTTTCCTGGGTGCCGGCGATCAAGAAGTCCGTGGCGGCTCCCGGGCTGTCGGCGTTGATGATGGCGAGGCCGGTTGGCGGATTGGCCGTGAGCGGGAAGGCGCGGGTGGTGCGCATCCAGAAGCTGATGCTGAAGTCATCAGGTGCGACGTTCGCCATGGTGATGCGCTCGTCGGTGTTATCGAAATGCAGTGCGCCGCCGAATTTTCCGGCGATGCGATCGCCCGCTTCCATGTCCACCAGCGTGCCGTGATTCTCCTCCGGCGAGCTGTCGATGGCGGAGGTGCCGCTGGTTTCATCGAGCTTCAGCCACGCAAGCAAGCCGGGTTCATTGATGACCACCGTATGGGTGGCAGAGGCGTAGTTGCCGTGGGCACTGCCCTGTGCCTTATCGGCTGGCAAGCTCACGACAACCGGGTTCAAACCGTTCGGCGTGATCGTCAGGACATAGCTCGCGCCGCTGCCGGTCAGGTCGGTCGCGTGGCCGCCGGTGATCGAGAAATCATTGGCGGTGAGACCGGTGACGGCTTCGGAGAAATGAACGTCCACGACGAAGGAGCCTCCCGCGCTGGCGGGAGCGGCAAGCTCCACGCCAGGCGCGGATGGCAGGGAGAGAATCCAATCGGCGATCACTTGGGCCGCCTGTTCATCCACCACGTTTTTTGCCAGCGGCGGCATCTTGATCGCGCCGGTACTGCCGTGGCGGATCTTTAGCATCGAGAGCTCAAGGCTACCCGGCTTGATCACCTCCTCAGCCGCGGGCTCAACGAGCGGACCGTGGATCAGGCCCTGATCGGCGAGCGGAGTGGTCAGGCGCGCATCGAAGAGCGCGCGCACGCCGTCCGGCTGGTGGCAATGCGAGCAGTTCGCATCCAAGTACGAGCGAACTCGTACTTCGAGCGATGCGGTAGTGTCGGTAATGTTGCGGCTCTTCAGGAACCACGGCAGGTGCTCCGGCCGGTAGTTCGAGTCAAACCAACCGAGGCCCGCCAGCGTCTCGAGTTGGTTGGCGGTGCGGCCGGTTTTCTCGTAGGTGAGATCGCCATTGAGCTGCCATGTCTTGAGGCCGAGAACGTGGCCGGCATTGGCATTGTGGCAGACGCGGCAATCGGTGCGGCTGGGGTAGTCCCACTTCTGGACATGCGTGCCGCCACCGGCCTCGGTGATTGTGATGTCTTCGCTCAAGCCACCGGGCAAGAGGTCGGCATCGCTGCCATCGGCGCGCCACTTGTAGGTCGCACCATAGGGCTCGCCGGTGGCGGGCATGACGATGAAGCGCGTCTCAAGCCGCTTGTGCACTGATGGATTGGCTTCATCGGTCGGCAGCTCGAAGTGCTTGATGAAAACGGTGCCGGATGGGAACGACCATGGGCCTTCCGGATTGAAGCCGATCCTTTCCTGCGGCGTATTGTGGGTGCCGTCGTTCGGCAGCGCGATCCAGCGCTTCTTGGCCGCAGCGTCCGACCACAGCGGCGCATTGACCGTGTAGGGAATCACGCCGGAAGCCGGAGCCAGCGTGGCGAGATTGGAAAACGCACCGGTCTCCGAAAGCAGCGAAGGCGGATTGGACACGACCACCACTGGTTGCCACGACTGGGACGCGTAGAGGAATTGGCTCGGGGTAAGCGCGGTATTGGCGATGCGGACCTCGTCGAAGGTGGAATCCGCGACCCAATCGGCGAAGTTGCCGCTGTACATACCGCGACCGACCGTCCACACTCCGGACTGGAGATTGCCGACGTAGCCGGTGGCTTGCCCACGCTGGACGTAGCTGCCGTTTTCGTAGGAATAGACGGTCAGCGTGCCTGCGGAAACATTGCCGACGATGGCGAGGTGATACCAGCGGTCGGTGGTTTCAAAGATCGAGTCATCGAAGATCTCGATGGCGTTCGAGCGCCACTGCTGGGTGGCAGGATTGAGCGTGCGGACGTTGAGGAAAAGGTCGCCATCGTCGAGCGGCACGCCGGGATTCGCCGTGGCGTCATTGCGGCCCCAGCGCATCAGGCGGAAGGGCTGGATCGGGGGACCGTATTCGCCGCCCTCGGGGACGACGCCAGTGCCGCCGTCGAGACCGAGGAAGCACTGGTAGCCGCCGCCCAAGGTGCTGACGACGGGATGGAAGCTGAGCTCGATGGTGAAGTCATCGAGCCGGCCGAGCTTCTCCGACATGTAGAGATCGCCATTCGCATTGCCAGGGTAGCCGTCTCCATCCGCCGCGCCGACGATATGGACGCCGGAAGTATTGGACGTGGTGCCTGCGGGGCTGAGGCCATTCGACGCCGCATAGCGGGTATTGGCGGACGTGATCGTGTCGTCCCAAGCGAGCATCTTGATGCCGTTGTCGATCACATCGACGGTGGCATTGATGGGATTGTCGGAAACGTAGCCGGAGGTGTTTGACGCGTGCTGGTCCTCGAAGCGATACCAGACGGGGTTCGTCGTCGCGGGTGGCACCAGCGCGAGCTTCATGAATCGGCCGCGGGTGCCCGTGCCATTGATCTTGATGAAGACCGGCTCGCCAGCCTGGTCCTTGCCGATGGTCGAGGTGCCGCTGTAGACGCTGCCGCTCGGCATATCTGTCAGGTAGGTCGCGGTGGCGGCGGTGCCTTCGCCATTGAGGGTGAAGGAACGGATGCGTGCACTGACGTTGTCCACCGTGAGGAATTTCCCGACGAGGTCCGGATGAGCCGCGCCGCGATAGACGAAGCCACCGACCTGGCAGCCATCCGGCCCGGCGGCGTGGAGGACGTCCCACACCGGCTCCTTGAGCGTGCCGTGGATCGTGGACGGCTGTGCCTGTGGCCCGGCGACGGTACCCTCGCGGAAGGGCCAGCCGTAGTTCGCCCCCTTGGTGAGAATGCTCAGTTCTTCGCTGGTGTCTTGGCCGCTCTCGCCGATCCACGTCGTATTCGTGGTGGCATCGTAGGAGAATCGGTAGGGCTGCCGCAGGCCGATCGCGTAGAACTCCTCGAGGTAGAGCTTGCCCGGCGTGATGAAGGGATTGTCGGCGGGGATGGAGTAGCCGGTGGTGACGCTGTTCGGCCAGCCGGCGGGCATGGCGAGCTGCGTTGGCTGGCGGCGTGAGGCCACAGGCTGGTTGCCGGGCTTGTTATCCACGTCGATGCGCAGGATCCCGGAGAACAAGCGGCTATCGATCCTCTGGCCGACACCGTATTGATCGTTCGCGCCGCCTTCATCGCCAATAGCAGCGTAGAGGTAGCCGTCCGGCCCGAACATCATGCAGCCGCTGTCGTGAAATTCCTGGCGGTCGTACTGCTGGATCAGGACCAGCTCGCTATCCGGGTCCGCCGCCTGGGTGCCGTCCGGCACGGTGAAGCGGGACAGCCGCCAGTAGGCTTGGTGGCCATCGCCGCCGGTAGCCGGCGCCCACTTGTAGGTGACGTAAACGTAACCGCGGTTCGGATTTCCCGCGACGCCGAAGCTCGGGTGGAAGACCAGCCAGGTCATCCCGCAATCGCTGGAAGTGAAGGTCCGCGAGCGAATATCGAGGAAGGTCTCGGTGGTGGCCGCCGCCGGGCTGTCCTCAAACAAAAAGATCCGTCCCTCCTTGGCGACGCACAGCAGCTTGTTCGTCCCCGGATACGGGGTCAGGTGCGTCGGCAGGTTGATATTGATGCCGGTGTAGGTCTCCTGAACGGTCCACTCGCCCGCGGAATTAGGCTCCGTGGTGGGGAAATTCCCGTTCAGATACGGTCCAATCGCTTCGGGTGCGTCGAGCCCGGGCTGAGCGTACGCATTTCCGAGCACGAGGAGGCTCGCGGTCACACAAGCAAGGGACGTCGCAGACAGGGACCGACCTGCCCGGACGAGGGCACTGAGGGACATGGGTTTTTGGGTTGGCCGGGGGGTGCGTCATCCATAGATACGATTGTTTGAATTAGCAAACAGGTTTTAGTGACGGAAACCGGGGTGAACTGCGTAGGGACGGCCGCTACCAAGGGGGCCGCCTGCGTTCTGAAACGGGCTGCTCCCTAGGCCTCACTACCGGGCCTCGGGGAGCGAACGGTCTCCACCGCCAGTTTCACCGCCTCCCCGGTGCTCGGGGAGGCGAGGTCGAAGTCATGGCTCGTTCCAAACGCTGCCACCGCGTCGCGGAGTGCTTCCCGGACTGAAATCGCCAGCATCAGCGGCGGCTCGCCGACCGCCTTGCTGCCGTGAATCGTCCGCGCCTGGGTGGCATCCTTCAGGAGCGCGACGCGGAATTCCTCCGGTGCATCGCTGATGGTGGGAATGACGTAGGTGCTCGCGCTGTGCGACAGCAGCACGCCACGATCACTCCATTTCAACTCCTCACAGGTCAGCCAGCCCATGCCTTGGACGAAGCCACCTTCGATCTGTCCCCGATCGATCGCGGGATTCAGCGAGTCGCCGACATCATGGAGGATATCGACCCGCTTCACCCGGTGCATGCCGGTGAAGCCATCGACCTCCACCTCGCTGACGGCCGCGCCGCAGGCGAAGTAGTGGAAGGGCCGGCCCTTGCCCACGTTCCAGTCCCACTTTAGATCCGGCGTCGCGTAAAAGCCGGCAGCCGAGAGAGGGGTCCGGCGGGTGTAGGCGATGCCCGCCAACTGTTCGATGGGCACGCTGCCGACCGGCCCCTTCGCGTCGCCCTTCTCGAAGACGATCTCCTCGGGCTGGCAGTTCAGCTTTTCCGCGGCGAGCGGTGTGAGGCGCTCGCGCAATTGACGGCAGGCATCCGCGACGGCCATGCCATTGAGGTCGGATCCGGAACTTGCGGCAGTGGCCGAGGTATTCGGCACCTTGTCGGTGCGCGTGTGCATCAGGCGGATCCTTTCCGCGGGGAGCCCGAGTTCCTTCATCGCCACGCCGAGAATCTTCGTGTGGAGGCCTTGGCCCATCTCGGTGCCACCGTGGTTCACCTGCACCGAGCCGTCCGTGTACATCAGCACGAGTGCGCCGGCTTGGTTGTAGTGGGTGAGCGTGAAGCTGATGCCGAACTTCACCGGAGTGATCGCCAGACCACGCTTGCGGTGAGGATGGGTGGCGTTCCACGCATCGATGTCTTTCCGTCGTTGCGCGAACTCCGAGGATTCCAGTAGTTCGCTCCAGATGCGCTGAATGCGGTTGTCCCCGATCTCTTCGCCGTAGTGGGTGGTATTGGTCTCACCGCTACCGTGGTAGAAGTTCCGCGCGCGAATCTCCTCGGCGGGCAGTCCGAGCTTCAGCGCGATACGGCCGATGATCTCCTCGATGACGATCATTCCCTGTGGCCCGCCGAAGCCGCGGAAGGCGGTGTTCGACACGGTATGGGTTTTCGCGACGCGGCCTTCGAAGCGCTCGTGCGGAATGTAGTAGGCGTTGTCGAGGTGGAAGATCGCCCGGTCGGTCACCGGTTGCGAGAGATCGAGCGACCAGCCGCCGTCGGAGAAGAGCTTCGCGTCCAAGGCGTGCAGCTTTCCTTCGTCGTCATAGCCGAC
>Ga0307408_100001953_pt1 | contig 14914 bp, 12 predicted proteins | sample 322Cmetagenome_FD_202116 | JGI IMG/M metagenome (GOLD analysis project Ga0307408, IMG submission 202116) | Maize rhizosphere microbial communities from greenhouse at UC Davis, California, United States - 322HYB-C-3 | ecosystem: Host-associated > Plants > Roots > Rhizosphere > Soil | place...
GAAACGCGATACTACCAGTGTGGATTACGCGCGCAAATTTGTTGATCTGCACACCGCAGATGGTAAGCCCGATGTGTTGCAACAAATTGAGCACGGAACGCTTGCATTGATCGCGCAGCATCGCGCTGTGGGTCATGCGATTCCCGGCATTGTGGAAGCGCATATTGACCAGTATCACCATTTGGGCGATGGCATCACCAAAACGGATAATTTAATTTATGATCCCAAAATGGGTGAGCTGGAAACCGATGGCTTTAAAAGTGGCAAGTTTGATGACCGCTGGGCATTTACCAGTAAATCTTCATCATTAAATTACGGTTCTGCCGCCGCGCTTGCCGCAGCGAGTAGGGCATTGACTGGATTTAATGATGAGCTTGCGAAAGAATGTTTGGCAACTGCGAAAAAAGTGTGGGCGGAAGAGGCTGCAAAAGCGAAGCCGGATTCGTTTAAACATGGCAATACTACTGGCGGAAAACTTGAGCATGAAAAACTCAAAGCGGCGACTGAGCTGTTGATCACTACCGGCGAAGCACAGTATGCGCAAGCTGTAAAACAACTGGCAGCGGAAGTGGATTTTGGAATCAACGCTTCCTGGTTTATTCGTGCCATCCCTTACTTGGATGCGGATTTTAAACAACAACTAAAAAGCAAAGCGCAAATTTATCAAAAAGAACTTGTTGCGACCGAAGCAAAAAATCCGTTTAGTGTTCCCATCACTGAAGGTGGTTGGGCGGGTAGTGGTTGGGTGATCCGCCATGCAACGAACAACTATTACATCCACAAGGCGTTTCCGGAATTAGTTGATCGTGAATCCGTGCTCCAAGGTTTGAATTTCCTTTATGGGACTCATCCTGCACACAACCTGTCATTAATATCAAACGTAGGAACCCGCTCCAAAGAAGTGGCGTATGGAATGAACCGCGCAGACTTTTCGTTTATCTCCGGCGGTATTGTGCCGGGTATTTTGGTGTTAAAACCGGATTATCCCGAGAACCACGAAGACTGGCCTTTCTTCTGGGGGGAGAATGAGTATGTGGTTAACCTGGCGGCGAGTTACATCTTTTTGGCGAATGCAGCGGAGGATGTTTTGAAAGACTAGTTGGGTTGTTGGTTATTCCAACGGGAAAAGCCTCGCCTACGGGTGGGGCTTTTTTGTTTGGCGGCTACCATTACTGTGGATGTCCGTAATTAAGTGCGGGGTGTGTGAACCCAATTTCTGGTTTATGATGTCTAAAAAGGTACCCTAACCAATATGGAGTTTGTTATGTCTACCCCTGATGATAATAATCTATCCCCGCATCCAGCCCCCGCGCCGGTCAAAGACACTAAACCCGCATCGAGCAATTGGCCGCTAGGTTTGGCGATTGTGGTTATCGGCGGTTTATTACTGGCACGCAATCTCGGGTTTGAATTGTTCTTTTTGGATTTTCACAATTGGTGGGCGTTTTTTATTTTGTTAGCGGCTATTGGGCCATTGCAACAGGCGTTTAGTTTTTATCGTAAAGAGGGAATGGGTGCCGCCGTTGCCAATTCGCTGGTGTCAGCGGGGGCGATTATTTTTATTGCGCTGATGTTTTTACTCGATCTTTCATTTGGAACCTGGTGGCCGATTTTTGTGATTATTGGTGGGCTTTATATGATGACGAGCCGCAACCGCAGTTAACAGGATCTGGTTGGCGCTATCTATCGATTAACCCCGCAACTTAACCTGCGGGGTTAATTTTTTATGGGTTTTATTTTTTGTAACCATAGTTGATACATGCCCACAAACGTATCCGGATGACTCACTTCAAATTCATGCCATTTGGTTAAGTCCAATATGTCTGTCTTGTTTGGGTAGCGCTGGTTAAATTTTTGGCGTGCCCAGGAGGGTACATCAAAACCAATAACGATCAGCCCCAACTCAGCAATCATGTCTTTTAGCTGTAATAAGGTGAAGCGGTGTTCATGTACATGGAAGAGTAAATCGCGGCAGCCACTCAGGCTGTAGAAATCGTCACTCTGTGCAAGCTCGGCTAATGGTGAGCCAGGCGGTTGGGAAAAAATGGTGCTGCGAAATTTTTTTATATTATTGTTTGAGCTGCCGAGTTGCAATTCCTTAATTTTTTGGTGAGCCAACACAACGCGTCGCCGTGCGAATTCACTATAGAGGCTGATACGCATCACGCCGCCGGGTTTTAAAATTCCACACAGGGTTTGCCAACCGGCTTGTGGATTTTCCATGTGATGTAATACGCCGGTGCTATTGATCAAATCAAAGTGTGCATTCAGCTCGGCTGCGTCCAGAATATTTCCTTGCACAAAATCCACATTTGAAATACCCAATTCATCTGCCATGCGTCGCGCGTAAGCGAGGCTTCTGCTGCTTAAATCCAGCGCAGTAATTTGCGTGTTCTTATCCATGCGTGCGAGTTCTATGGGTTCAAACCCTGTTCCGCAACCGGCAATGAGCACGGATATATCGCCGTTAGGTAAATGCTCGCGCTTGACGCCTGGCTGCTGCCGCAAGATTTGCGTTAAAGGTATTGGCATAGGCGCAGGTGGAATCTGCCAGCGAGGGTAGGGATTTTCTTCGTATTGGTTGCGAACTTGATCAGAGACCCTATTGGTGTTTTTATCGGCATTGGTATTGCCAATTTTTCTGAAACAGGTTTGATGGCGTTGTTCTTGTTGTAGATCCCGCAACGTACGTTTTATCAGTAGTGATACGAAGGATTGATCGGTATGTTCAAAGGGTAGATTGGTGTGTTCAAAGGATTGTATGTCGGCAACAATGTCAATCAGGGGGCGATACATGCTGGCTAGCAATATGTTTAGTGGTGCAGCCAGCTTGTCCGTCACCTGTTCAATCTCTATTAAGTAGTGTTCTTCTTCCGTGCTGACTGAAAATAAATACTCATTGGCAAAACATTGTAAGGCCAATGCACACACCAGCCCGGACAGGTTGATGTTGTCACCCGCTAATAAAAGGCTGCGGCGCAAACTGGTTAGCCATTGTTCGAGTGTTGCATTGGTGTTAATACATTGTGATAAATAAGCTAGAAATAATGCATCGTTATTGAGCGATGGCAATAGCGTCGGGTTAATGACTCCGGTGCCGGTGGTTTGTAATTCGGGATATTTATGGGTTAAGTGAATGCCAATCACACGCGCAAGCTGCTGATGGTCATTATCCGGCTCACTTATGCACAGCAATAAATCGCGATCCAATTCCGGGCTAAAGCCAGCGGGTGTCAATGCAGCGAGTAAGGGAGCCATGCGTCGCCGCGCCAGCGAATTTTCAGGTTCGATATTTAGTGCATAACTTAGTGTTTGCAGTGCGTGGTTGTGATTGCCGTGTAGCGCGAATAAATCTGCCATGCCCAAATAAGCAGTAATACACTGAGGAGCAAGTTTGGCGGCTTGTTGATAGCTATTCAGTGCGTGGGAAAATTCGCGGCGCGCTATTTGTTGTGCTGCAAGCTGGCAGAGTGCCTCTGCTTCCGGGTTACTATTTTTTTGTTGGCTGTTGTGCTGATTTTGTTGTTGGTCGTGTTGTGGGTTGTGTTGTGGATTGAGAGTGCCTTCAATTGTCATCTGACTTACCTGCGGCGACTTTTATAGTGGGTTGTTATTATTTCCGGTTAAATTTTCCAGTCGATTAATTCAATACTGTGTTGATCCGCTTTAATGCACCAGCCTGAATCATGCCAATCGCCTAGTACAATGCGTTCAGCGGGTTTGCCATTAATAATCAGCGGGTGACGTGCAGGGCGGTGGGTATGGCCGTGGATCAAGCGTGTTACACCAGCGGCTTCCATTTGCGCAACCACTTCAGTGGGTGACACATCCATAATGTCGTCTGCTTTCAAGCTATTCATGCTTTGGCTTTTTTCGCGCAATTGTGCGGCAAGTGCGCGGCGTGCTGCTAATGGTTGCGAAAGGATTTGTTGTTGCCATTGCGGGCTGCGTACCGTAGTGCGGAATTGTTGGTATTCAATATCGCCAGTGCACAAGCTGTCGCCATGCATCAGTAAGCTGGGCGTGCCGTATAAATCGATAACTATTCCGTCAGGAATTAATGTCATTCCTGCTTTGCTTGCGTAAGCAGCGCCCAATAAAAAATCGCGGTTGCCGTGCATAAAATAAATCGCAACACCCAGTTCGCTGAGTTTATGCAGTCCGCTTGCAATATCTTGCGATAATTCTGAATCATCATCATCGCCAATCCAGGCATCAAAAAAGTCGCCGAGAATATAGAGTGCCTCGGCGTGGATCGCTTGGGTGTACAAGAAATGAAAAAACGCCCGCGTAACTTGCGGGCGTGATTCGTGGAGATGTAGATCAGAAATAAATAGCGTGTGCATATTATTCGGCGCTGGTTTATTCGGTAGCTGGTTTATTCGGTAATAGTGGCGCTTTGAATAATTACCGCTTCTTTTGGCACGTCTTGATGGAAACCTTTGCTGCCGGTTTTTACACCTTTGATTTTGTTTACCACATCCATGCCGTCAACCACTTTACCAAATACGCAGTAGCCCCAGCCGGATGCATTTTTGCCCGAGTGATTCAAAAAGCTGTTGTCTTTTACGTTGATAAAAAATTGTGCAGTAGCGCTGTGTGGATCATTGGTGCGCGCCATGGCTAAAGTGCCGGTCAGGTTTTGCAAACCATTGTCGGCTTCATTTTGAATGGTTTCGCGGGTTTCTTTTTGTTGGAAATCTTCGGTAAAGCCACCGCCCTGAATCATAAAACCATCAATTACGCGGTGAAAAATAGTGCCGTTATAAAAACCTTCTTCAACATATTGTTTAAAGTTGGCGGCAGTTTTTGGCGCTTTTTCAAAATCCAGTTCGATAACAATATCGCCGTAGTTAGTGTGTAATGTGATCATGGTGAATCTCCCTTGAGATTTAGAGGGTGGTGCCGGAAAAAGCGGGTATGATACGCGCTCCCCGAGGGGGAAGGAATGCGTAATCCTATTAAATTTTTTGATGAAGTGAAGGCTATGCAGCGCGGGAAATTTCTCACTATTGAAGGCACTGAAGGTGTTGGAAAAAGCACCAATTTGGCGTTTGTACGCGATTGGCTAACTGCCCGTGGTATTGAGGTAGTGGTAACCCGTGAACCGGGTGGTACGCCCTTGGCGGAAGAGGTGCGCGGTCTGTTGCTGAGTAAGCGCGATGAGGCGGTCGATGAAACGGCAGAATTACTCCTGGTGTTTGCAGCCCGTGCCCAGCATTTGGCGCGGGTGATCAAGCCGGCGTTGGCGCGCGGTGCCTGGGTATTAAGCGACCGTTTTACCGATGCCACCTTTGCCTACCAAGGCGGCGGCCGCGGATTAAGTAAATCCACTATCGAGCAGCTTGAGCAGCTGGTGCAGGGTGATTTGCGCCCGGATCTGACCTTGATCCTCGACATTGATGTTGAGCTTGGGCTCAATCGTGCGCGCCAACGGGGCGAATTGGACCGCTTTGAAAGTGAGGCAGTGGTGTTCTTTGAACGTGTGCGTGCCGCCTATCGCCAGCGTGCTGAAACGGCGCCCAGTCGTTATGCATTGGTCGATGCTGGCAAAACGCTCGTCGAGGTTCAGGGTGAAATAGACCGGGTGTTGACGCGTTTGATCGGTTAAAAATCCGGTGTTGCCTGTACCCGCACTTCAATGCCGGTAATCGGGTGATCCAGCCATAGTTCCTGCGCGTGTAGCAATAAGCGCGGGGCTTTGGCGAGTACATCTTCCGGTGCATAAAGCCCATCGCCCAGCATGGGGTGGCCGAGGCTCAGCATATGGACCCGCAGTTGATGGGTGCGGCCGCTGACAGGTTCCAGCAAAACGCGGGTTGTCTTCTTTTCCGGATTCCTTGCCAGTACCCGATAGCGTGTATGCGCCGCTTTTCCGCTTTCAAAACACACTTTCTGTAGCGGGCGATTGGGCCAGTCGCAAATAAGCGGCAGTTTGATTTCGCCTTCATCGTCCTCCACTAATCCATCGACTACGGCGACGTAACGCTTGTGGATCTTGCGCGCTTCAAACATATGGGTGAGGTTTTTCAGTGCCGGATAATTGAGCGGAAACATCACAATGCCAGATGTGCCTTGGTCAAGGCGATGAACAATGCGGGCGTTAGGGTTAAATTTGAGTGCGCGGTTAGACAGGCAGTCCTGTTTGTCAGGGCCTTTGCCGGGCACGCAAAGCAGGCCAGCGGGTTTGTTGGCGATGAGCAAATCCTCGTCGAGGTACAAAATGTCGAGCTGGGAATCGGTCATCGGTGAGCCTGAAGCTGAATTAAGCGGGCGCGGATTATCGCAAATTTGCTAAGCTTGCCCAATCTTTTATTCAGTGCAATCCAATTGAGTAGTTCATGAGCGATTTCCCCATCCACCCATACCCATGGCAGCTCGGCGAGTGGCAGCAGTTGACGCAGCAGCTTGCCGCCCAAAAACTGCCTCACGCGATGATGATTGCTGGCCCCAAAGGAATAGGTAAACGCCATTTGGCCGATGCGCTGGCGCAGTTGTTGTTGTGCCAGGCGCCGATAGAAGGGACACCTTGCGGTAGGTGCCGCGGCTGTGAATTGAATAAATCGCAAACCCATCCTGATCTGGTGTGGTTGGAGCCGGAAGAAGAGGGCAAGGCGATCAAAGTGGATCAGGTGCGTGAGCTGACTGAATCGCTCAGCAAAACCGCGCAGCAGGGCGGTTACAAAGTGGTGATTATCGAGCCGGCAGAAGCTATGAATGGTAACTCTGCCAATGCATTGTTGAAATCGCTGGAAGAACCTGCGGCCAATACCTTGCTGGTGCTGGTCACCCATAGCCCGAGTTCGGTGCTGCCAACGATTCGCAGCCGTTGCCAACTGCGTAAGTTTCCTATGCCGCGCACGGAGCAAGTACTGCATTGGTTGTCGCCATTATTGGTGGGCAGTAATACCAAGGCAGAGACTTTACTGGTGGCTGCGCGCGGTGCCCCCCTAAGTGCATTGGCATTGTTGCAGGGCGATGCACTGGAGCAGCGCGAGCAAGTGCTGCAACAGTTTGTGCGCTTGAGCCTCGGGCAAATATCGGCGATTGAGTTGGCCGCCCAGTGGCACAGCGGCGATGTGCACGGGTTTATGGAATGGTTTCTCGGCTTGTTGCACAGCATCGCGCGTTGGCGAGTGGGTGGTAAAGACGCGCAAATGGAAGAGGCTCCGGTTGAGTGGCGTGACCGCTTGAGCAATCTCAACCTGCCACTCCTGCATCGCTATATTGAAAAAATCCTGCTCTCCAAAAAGCAATTATTAAGTGGAGCAAACCCCAATAAGCAATTGTTATTAGAGGAATTATTGCTCGACTGGGGCGCTTTGTTGCGCGCTAGCACGAATCGCGCAATGGCGTCTGGACACTAGTGAGCTAATCTATTAGTGTTCGTCCCCTAAAGGCTCCTTGTGCTACTAAAACAACAATCAGGATCTGTTATGCAACCGATTGGCGGTGGTGCCCGTAACGGCATACTTTCCCTTACGATTAAAGATAAAGCTGTCCTCTATGCAGCCTATATGCCCTTTGTAAAAAATGGCGGTATGTTTATTCCCACCAACAAGAGTTATAAGTTGGGCGATGAAGTATTTATGTTATTGAGCCTGATGGACGAGCCGGAAAAAATCCCGGTAGCGGGAAAAGTGGTTTGGGTAACCCCAAAAGGTGCACAGGGCAATCGCGCGGCGGGAATCGGTGTGCAGTTTAGCGACCAAGACAATACCGCCATCAACAAAATAGAAACCTATTTGGCCGGTATGCTGAATTCAGACAAGCCTACGCATACCATGTAACGGTTTCACCATGTAAAATCCGCTCCACTGAGTTTCCGCGAAGCCAGGTTATGCCTGGCTTTGTTGTTTTTGTATCCTGTATCTGCTTTTTGGACATGCCCATGTTAATCGACTCCCACTGCCACCTTGATCGAATCAAGCTCGACCCCTATAACGGTGACTTGAGTGCTGCTATCGCCGCTGCGCACGAACGCGGTATCCAGCAAATGTTGTGCATCGGTATCAGTTTGGAAAATATCCAAACGGTAATTGATATTGCGCAGGCGCATCCGCGTGTGGTTGCCTCTGTTGGTGTTCACCCGTGCGATGTGAAAGAGGGCGCTGCAACCGCTGAACAATTAATTAATTGGGCAGCGCAGCCCAAAGTGGTTGCGCTAGGTGAAACGGGTTTGGACTATCACTACGAAACTGAAAGCAAAGATATCCAGCATGAAAGTTTTGCGTTGCATTTAAGTGTGGGCAAACAAATTGGCTTGCCGGTTGTTGTACATACCCGTGAAGCCAAAGCCGATACGTTGGCGTTGATCAAAGAGTACGGCAGCCTTGAACACAGCGGCGTACTGCATTGTTTTACTGAAGACTGGGATATGGCGAAAGCCGCGCTGGATTTGAATTACTATATTTCGATTTCTGGCATCGTCACTTTCAAAACTGCCGATCAAATCCGCGATGTGGTGCGCAATATGCCAATTGATCGTCTGTTGGTCGAAACCGATTCGCCGTACCTTGCGCCGATTCCTTATCGCGGCAAACCTAACGAACCAAAATATGTACGTGAAGTGGCGCAGTTTGTTGCGGATGTACGCGGAATTCCGCTGGAAGAGCTTGCCGAAAAAACCACAGAAAATTTTTATCGTTTGTTTAACAAAGCAAAACAATATCTCCCAATCTAAACGTAGGGTCGCAGCTGGCAGCACCCAAAAGAATCCAACCGTAGGGGCGCCGCTTGCTGCGCCCTAATAAATTAAACAAAAGCAGGGCGCAGCAAGCAGCGCCCCTACAAGGCCTTAAGATGAATGCACAACAAATCAAAATCATGCTCGAACTGCAGGATGCGATGAACACCAAAGTCAACGCCAATTGGAAACAACAAGGCTACGAATGGTATCGCGCCATTTGGGTTGAATGCGCGGAGCTGCTGGATCATTACGGTTGGAAGTGGTGGAAAAAACAATCACCCGATACCGAGCAAGTTGCACTCGAATTAATCGACATCTGGCATTTTGGTTTGAGTATCCAATTGCAATCAGGTGCATCGCTGGATGACATTATTGCGAAAATCGAAAAAGAATTGGTCATTGCTACCGACGAAAAAGACTTCCGTCTGGATTTGGAAAAATTTGCTGCTGCAACCTTGGGTGACCACCAATTCCATCTCGGATTGTTTGCGCGCTTGATGGCGGGTATCGGAATGAGTTTTGAGCAACTCTATCGCGGTTATGTCGGTAAAAACGTACTGAACTTCTTCCGCCAGGATCACGGCTACAAAGATGGTAGCTACCGCAAGCACTGGCATGATGGCCGCGAAGATAATGAGCATTTGGTGGAGGCGGTGCAAAGCCTTGATACCACTAAACCGGAATTTAAAGACGAGTTATATGAAGCCTTGGTAAAGCGTTATTCCATCTGATTAACGCCCGGAGGGGATTGATTAAGCGCGGTGCACAAGTGAGGGCTGTGATGAGGGGGATAAGGATGTAGTCTCACTCGCTAGTTAACACTGGACATCAGCCGAATAAATTCTTCTTTGACGACTGAATAGCATTCACATGCGTAGCGTTCCAATTTTGGCCGATCCAATACGGATATATGGCCGCGCCGATAACGGATACAACCGGCATCTTGTAGCCCTTTTGCAGCTTCCGTAATACTTTCGCGGCGCACACCGAGCATATTCGCTACTAGTTCCTGGGTCATTAATAATTCTCCGGATGGAATGCGATCAACGGTTAAGAGCAACCAGCGGCAAAGTTGTTGTTCAATGGTGTGGTGGCGATTACAGGCTGCAGTCTGGAACATTTGTGTCATCATCGCCTGTGTATAGCGCAGTAAGAGCCGTTGCAATATTCCCGCAGAATTAAATTCTGCTTTTAATATATGTTGGTCCAGCCGGTAGGCGTGCCCCGCGGTTTGGACTATTGCAGTGTTAGGCGTAGCACTGCCTCCCAGCAATATTGGCAATCCCAACATGCCTTCATTGCCAACTTCCGCGGCCTCGGCGCAGGCTCCTGTGTCCATGATGTATTGCAATGAAATGATGCTTGTGGTCGGGAAATAGGCATGGCTAATGTGTTGGTTTGGCCCATAAATCACATCGCCCAATTTTAAGTTCACTGGTTCAAGATGTTTTATCAGCCGATCAGATTCCGTGCGGCCGAGCTTCGCAAGAATAAAATTGTTTTCCGGAGTTTGATTTTCCAGGGTGATATTTTTAGGCATAGGCATTCCTTTCTGATCAAATAAGACGGTTTTAAAATTGAAATGGCTCATTGGCATTACGGCATTTCTTTGCATTGGATTCCGATCCCGCGATAGCCAATAAAACGGCTTGAGTGATCAAAGATGGGTGTGCCACTGACACGGTAAAAATTTCTGTTTCCGGTGGGTGTAGTACGGCTGAAGGAAAAATCAATAAAGGGTTGGCGTGCTGCGATAATGTCTTGCAGCTCCTTGCGTTCTTTTTCATTCCAGCCAGCGTTTTCATTGGTGTCGTCCACACTGGCCGGTGCGTTGTTGTCAGTAAAAGAATCTACCTGAAGCCCCAGCATTTCCAATACCGGGCCAGACACTCTGGTAAATTTTCCATTTTCATCCTGTTCCCAATACCAGTCTGATGCCAGTTCGGTAAGGCTGCGGAAACGCGCTTCGCTTTCGCGCAATTCTGCCGTGCGTTCCTGTACGGTTTCTTCCAGTACTTTGTTGTAATGTTCTAATTTTTTGTACAGCAACCGCACCTCTAGCATGTTGTGGATGCGTGTCTTGACTTCAATGACATCAATGGGTTTGCTGATAAAGTCTTTTGCTCCGCTTTGTAATGCCCGTAATTTATGGCCGGGTTGCGCCGTTAGTACAATCACCGGCAAGTAATCATTTTCCATATTGGCTTTGAGGCACTCCATTACCTGGAATCCGTCCATTTCAGGCATTTGTAAATCAAGCAAAATTAAATCGTAATGGTGTTTTCGGTATAAAGGTCCTACTTCAAGCGGGTTCATCGTAGTGCTTACATTGATATAGCCTGCTTCACTGAGTAAGGTTTCCAATAGGTCGATATTCGCTTGTTGGTCATCAACAATCAGTATGCCGGCATTAAGAATTTCTTCTTCAGTTAGCTTCATGCTCTTTCCTCTTTTTTCAAGTGGGTCGTTTTTTTGTCTCTCAGCTCAAGTGCAGCATCGAGTGTGCTCATAAATTCATTAATTCGAATAGGTTTGGTGAGGTAGCGGAAAAAACCTGCTGCCAGGCCTTTTTCAATATCGTGCGGAATGGCGTTGGCGCTAAGTGCAATCACTGGAATGTGTTTGGTTAAAGGATCCCTGGTGAGAATTTTTAATGCTTCTGTGCCATTCATTCCGGGTAAATTAATATCCATCAATATTAAATCCGGTTGCGCCAGCCGAGCCTGCTCAACTCCAGCAAAACCATCGCGTGCTGTCAGCAGGAAAAAATCTTCGCGTGATTCCATGATGTCTTCTACCAAGGTCAGGTTGGCCGGATTATCTTCTACATAAAGCAGGGTATATTTTGTTGCATTATTTTTTGTGGGAAGTTTAGGTATGAGAGGGATCTCATTGTTTACAATCACCATAGGGTTTTCTGTTCCCATTAATAATTCGACGCTGAACAGGGTGCCTTTTCCTACTGTACTTTCCACAGCAATTTTTCCGCCCATCAGTTTGATCAAGCGTTTGGTCATCACCAACCCTATCCCTGTACCTTCTTCGTTGCTATTTTCTTTTCCGAGACGATTAAATGGCTGAAATAACTGTGACAGCTGTTCAGGGGATAAACCCTCGCCGGTATCCTCGACACTGATGCGCGCGCGTCCCGGTCGATATTCCTTACAAGTTACGGTTACTTTGCCGTTTGGGCGGTTATATTTAATCGCATTGGAGAGAAGGTTTATGAGTACTTGTTTTAAGCGAGTATTGTCAGCGCTCACAACAAACGCAGAATCAAATTCAGGGAAATTCAAGGTGATGTTGCGATTAAGTGCTTGCGGTTCAACCATGGCTTTGCACTCCCGCATAAGGCCGGGAAGCGAAACCATTTCCATGGACAATGGAAGGCGGCCGGATTCGATGAGCGTAAGGTCAAGGATTTCGTTAATTAAATCCAATAAGTACCATCCCGCTTGCAGGATTTGTAAAACGCTGCGTTTTTGGGCCGGGGTGGGTGGTGGATTGCTGGCATCAATTAATTGTGCGAATCCCAAAATGGCATTTAATGGCGTGCGCAGTTCATGGCTCATGTTGGAAAGAAAATCGGATTTTGCGCGGTTGGCTTTTTCAGCAAGGTTTTTTGCTTTATTCAGTTCAAGGTTATTTTCCAACAACACTTGATCCAACCGTTTTCGTTCACTTATATCAATCAGCATATTGATGCCGCCAATAATATTGCCGGCGGTATCGCGCAGTGGAGTTGGGTGGGCGATAAAATTGACACGGGTTTTGTCTGGCCGTTCGGCCATTGCCTCTACCCCGAACAGGGGGCGCCCCTCTCGCAATGCAATCGCCATCGGGCATTCTTCATAAGGCATAGGTGAGCCATCGGGATGGAATAAGTGTAACTCCTTGCACCATTTGTCATTTCCTAATTCGGGTACACAACCGGAAAATTCCACTGCTGTTTGGTTAAAGTGCGTTAGCTTGCCCTCGGCATCGGTTGCGTAAATCGCCACGGGCAGGGCGTTGATTACGGCGCGCAAATGGCGTTCGCTTTCGCGTAATGTTTCTTCAGTGCGTTTAATTTCGGTGATATCGAGATTGGTGCCGATAATAGATTCGACTTTACCCTGCGCATCGGTGCGCAAAGTTTCAACAGAGCGGATATGCCGAATAGCATTTGTGCCGCCTTGTTTGATGCGAAATTCCCGGCTGCGCCCCTGTGGCAAATGAATGGCTTTGTCCCAGCCCTTTTGTTCAACCTGGTCATCAGGCAATAAGTGCTGCGGCCATACATCGCGGTCCACTATGCCGTCGGCGGTAGGTTGCACCCCGTAAATGCGGAACATTTGTTTATCCCAGCGCATGCGATTGTCGGCCAGGTTTAATTCCCAAATGCCCACGCCAGTTGCTTCTGTCGCAAGGCGAACCCGTTCATCGCTTTCCCGCAAAGCCTGCTCTGACATTTTTCGCTGGGTGACATCGGTAAATAAAATCGCGACCTTGCTACTGCCTTGTTTGCCCAAACGGCAAGTATAAATATCGAACCAGCGTTGGATTGACGGAACCTGGTGCTCAAACCGAATTGGTTCTCCGGTTTGTAATACCTGATCATAAATAGCAAATAACTCGGGATCTAAATTGGGGATAAATTCGCTTACATATCGACCTTGCGCATTTTTAAAACCGCTGTGTTTTTCAAAAGAAGGATTGATTTCAAGAAATAATTGATCCACGGGTTGATCATTTTGGTAAATAATCTCGGCGACACAGAATCCTTCATCAATTGTTTCAAACAGGCTGCGGTAGCGGTATTCGGATTCAAGCATTAAGGCTTCGGCATGTTTGCGCGCCGTGATATTGCGCAATACACACGCCAGATAACGCTGGCCGCCCAGGCGCATTTCGTTGACCGCAATTTCCATGGGCAGGAATTGTCCGTCTTTTTGCTGGCCTATAACTTCGCGAACAATGCCTTTACTCCGCTCTTCAAGCGACGTTTTGTAATAATCCAATGCACTGGGTGTTCCCTCCAGTTCAGGAACAATCATGCTAATGTTTTGGCCGACCAATTCAGCAGCTTTATAGCCGAACATTTTTTCAGTTGCCGTATTGACGCTTTCTATGAGCTGCGTGCGTGCATTAAATGTCACTATGCCATCACTCACGGTATCCAATATTGTTTTGACCCGTTCGGTGCTGTCAAGGAGTGCTTGTTGTGCGGCATTTTCGGCAGTGATATTACGAAATACCAATACGGCGCCAATAACTTCGCCGTCGCGGTCGCGAATGGGGGCGCAACTATGGGCAATATTGTATTCCGTTCCATTGGGCAGAATGAGTATGTTATTACTTGCTCCCTGGGCAACGCCGTGCAGCAAGGTTTCCAACACGGGATTTAACACGGGTTCACGGGTTTCTTTATTGACGAGATGGATAAACTCGCAAATGGATTTGCCGATGGCCATTTCGCTAGTGGATGCCGTTAGCTGTTCAGCAACATGGTTTATCAATGTTACCGATGCGTTGCAATCGGTCGCTATGACCGCATCGGCGATTGAGTTGAGCGTCACTTCCAACTTTCTTTCGCTGTCTTGTACGGTGATATAGGCAAGATTTAATTGCTGGTTCATCGCCTCTTGTTTGTCGAGTGACCGTTTTGTTTCGAGATGCACGAGATCCATTAAGCGCTGATGGATATTACGATAAATTCCATAAGCGAATGCCTGTGCAAACAGCAGCATGAAAATACTCACCAGTACAATAAATCCAAATAAATAACTCATGTATTTGCGGTGGTCGCTTCTGTATTGCTGAAGCTGCCTGGTTTGTATCTCTTGATATTCTTCTAATACGGCACGGAGATTATTCATTCGCTCGGTGCCTTCACCATTAGTAAACCTGAGCAACAGGTCGCCTGACTTTATTTGGCCGGTATCGGCAATGGTGGAGGCAAGGAATTCCATTTCTGCATTAACCATAGGTGTTAGCTTATCAATTTGCGCCAAGCTCTCAGGCGTATTGGATATATTGCGCAGGCGTTTAATTGATTTTTCTATATTGTCGCGTGTATCAAGATACGGCTGCAAAAAACGAGTGTCGTAAGTCAATATATATCCACGTATTCCAATTTCTGAATCGACCAGCGACGATAAAATTTTTTGGGCACTATTTATGGCGAGGGTTGTTTGCATGCGCAGCCGGTCGGCTGTTTTCATAAGGTCAAAGAAAAAAAATAGT
>Ga0307408_100001954_pt1 | contig 14909 bp, 7 predicted proteins | sample 322Cmetagenome_FD_202116 | JGI IMG/M metagenome (GOLD analysis project Ga0307408, IMG submission 202116) | Maize rhizosphere microbial communities from greenhouse at UC Davis, California, United States - 322HYB-C-3 | ecosystem: Host-associated > Plants > Roots > Rhizosphere > Soil | place: USA...
TCTTCAGCTTTATCAGCTATAATTTTCTTAGCCTCTGAATTAAAGGCAGAGAACTGTGCCGATTGAAGTGATAGTGCTGCTGCAACACGAACATCCGAGCTTTGAGAGCTGTCTGATAACAGTTCAGTCAATAGGTCCGATGAATTTGCATCAGCACCCAGTATCTGAATGGCTTCTAACTTACTTTCCTCATTCGGAGGATTATTCACAATGTTCCTTAATAGCGGAAAAATGTCGGTATGAATATCAAAGCCAAGTAATTGTATTGCTTTCTCCGGTTTAACGAGGGCTTTATCCGGGTTTTCCAATCCGTCTTTCAAGGCCTCCCTGGCAACAAAGTCTTTCTGCAGCGCAAGAGCCGTAAGCGCCTCTACACGAATTTTTTGTGAATCATCTCTTATTATTCCCCTTAACGTATTTAAGAAATCTGCAGTCCTTGCTTTAAATGTCCGCGAACTAATATTCATTTCCTTAAGAGTAAGCAAGGCATCCAAGCGTAACGATACATTTTCTTTGCTGTTGCCTAGAATTTGCAGTAACGAAGTCATATAAGCCTCTTCGTCCCTTATGGCTGCACCGGATTTACTGATGGCAAGGCTTCGCAATTCTGAATCAACTTCCGGGTTAGCAATTGTAGTTAGCACTTCATCCCTCAAACCTTTTTTAAGAAGGCTTACGTTTTTTAAGCTTGCGGTGTTCATTCCCGATGGCAGGGCACTTACCGACACTGGCGCACTGCCGGCAAATAACGGGCTTGTACGGCGGTAAGGCACATCATCGTAAGAAAAGCCAAGGTTGTTAGCCGGGTTTATCTGCCCTTGGTAATCGAACATATCTTTAATTCGGGGACTAAGCCCAGGCGCAGGGACTATCGGCGAAGCAGCCAGTGTTCCACCGGGCGCTACTCCGGGCCTTGGTGCGCCAACTTGCTGGTTCCATGGCCACATAGTATCGTTAAGATTATGCCCTATAGCCAGCTGGCTTCCTTGCGGATATGTACTGGCGTTGGTGGTATCAAACCGTCCATGCTCAACCTGCCAAAGCGCCCAGATACGGTCGGTATTGTTGTGCAATAGGAAAAATAACGGATCATTAGCTGCGGTTTCTACATCGCTTAAATCGAACAAAAAGGCAATATGGGCACGGTCGTGCGGATTACTTTCCATGTTACGAAAATCATTAAAATTTGATGACAGCCTGACTACATCAGATTCTCTCATCACGTTGGCCGGAAATGAATTTAAAGTGTCAAACCGCGGATCTCGGGTGATTCGCCGATTATCGCTTCTCCAGTTATTAAATAAGTGGGCAGAATTAAAGGTAGCCAAACCATTGTCCCTGTCTCTTCCCATAAAATCACGGGAGAAAACATTTGGGGCAGGTTCATCAAATTTCCAATATGGAATGGTAACAGAAGGGATAATTTTTTGTAATTCCCTTTCAAGATCCAGCAAATAAGCCCGGTGCCATGGCAAAAAGCCAGGGGCGCCATGAGCCTGGTTATAGTACTCCCTTTGCTCGCCAGTACGGTGAACATTCCTAAATTCTGCAAAACGTCCGGTTCCACTGTTATTTAGGATGGAGAAAGCTTCTATAAACAAATCTCTTTCTTGGGGGGTAAGTTTGTTGGCATTTTTTCTTACCCGTACCATTACACGTTCGGTGTAAATTAACCTTTGGTTGGCTGCATTTAGCACTTCTATCCCGGCGTCCTTGTCTGCAGAACTCGGGAACCCGAATTTTCCTGCAATGTAAAATACCGCTCTGCCATCCGTACTTACCGGCACCTGTAATTGATCATTTTCAGGAGCGCCGGGCGATAGCAGAAATACAAGCTTGCCACCTGTACTGCTCTGAATATTCCGTAAAATAAGATTTGCAGGTAGTTGCTCGCCGGCATCTGGCCTTAAGCGAAGTTCGCAAGCAGTTCTTGCCCAGCTAAAATAGCGGGTGTTCGCATTGGTTGATTGATTGATTAGAAATTGTGTTTGCATTTTTCAATGGGTTAGATGTTGTTAGTTTATAAGGGGAAATAATTAAAATAAAATTAGAAACTTTTTATATGTTAAAGAAATTTAAAGGATTATTTTATTTTAATTTTTAATTCATTGAAAACAGCCCGTATTTCCGCTTTGAATGTGCAGGCTAGATACAACCGTATTTATTAAAGGCAATTCATGAATTGCCCCTACGCATGTATCCCCCAAACTATTACTCAAAATGTTCCTGTTATTAGGATTTTAATGCGATGAATGGAACACATGTAGGGGCGATTCATGAATCGCCCCGAGATAATAGCTAATGGAATATTTTTTCATCCAACCTTTTCGGTGTTTTGAAAAAATGGAGAATTACTATGACATAAAAGCCTCACCCCCAACCCCTCTCCAAAAAGAGAGGGGAGCTAAATCAGTGGTAGTTGTGGAACCTGGTTCATTAATGTCATTCCCATTTTCTGTGTTTGAAAAAAATGCCCCTCTACTTATGACACCAGCCCTGAAATTCCGTTCCCTCAAGCAAAGCCTTCGACGGAGCTCAGGCTGACACCTGGCGTTCTCAGTACTGTCGTCGTTACTTTTGGTGTTTTACAAAAAAAATCACCCACTACCTTCGACAGAATTCGGAGGTAGACAATTCGTCTTAACCGTCATACGAGTAAAGAGATTTTTACAAAAAGCAAAATATGGTGATGACATCTGGCGATATACAGGCTAGCATGCTTCCCGAGTAAGGAACTTCTGGAAAGAAAAATATAAAGATGACATCTGGCGAAACGCAGGCTAGCCCGCTTTGTCATCTCGAGTAAAGAGCTTTTTTACAAAAAAGCAAAATATGGTGATGACATTTAGCACAATACCGGTTAGCCCACTTTGTCATCTCGAGTAATAAACTTTTGGAAAGAAAAATATAGTGATGACATCTGGCGATATGACGGCTAGCCCGTTTGTCATCTCGACTTCGGAGAGATCTTAAAACGCTTTATATGCGTATTACCTAAGATCTCTCCTATCGTCGAGATGACAAAATCTCATATTTTAAAATTGCTTAAAAATGAACTAGTTACAATGATGTCATTATAAATCGGAGAGATCTTAAAGCGCTTTACTATGCGTATCGGGCGATATACAAGTTAAAAGTGTCTGACACCTCAAAGGTGTCTGACACTTAATAAGCCCATTTCAAATTACCTGAAAATTAGCTGGATCCAAACAATGTCATTATAAGGCGTTGAAGCCGGGGGAAACAGCGGAGGAATGCCAAGAAATCTCCTGCAACGGAGCTCTCCATAATGCAAGGCCATTATACATCTAGGCCACTGAAATACCAAGTTCAGCCCAAGTTTCAGGGTGACGGGCGCTTTAGTTATTGTCATTAGCACTTTTGAGGTTTGAAAAAAGGAGCTGACATCGCCACTCCACTATGTCAATTCCATTCGTCTTTATGGAATACGCATCTATCCTACATCAATCTGGTATCAAACTTGATTTTCAATGAGAACTTTCCTTATCCCACTTGCAGCTTTTACGATTATGTCTTCGTGTAATAAATCAACCGATCAGGACGACAACATCAAGACATTAGAATTGAAAATGGCACCTGTTAGTACTCAAAATGAAGGAGAAGATAACTTTTCTGTTGGACAAGCCAGCACTTCCGCGGAGTTTCCTACTGTGTTCAATACAGATACCTCCCGCAAGATTATTAAGAAAGGAGATCTGAGGTGCAGGGTAAAGAACGTTGCAACCGCCCGAACTAAGATAGTTTCTGCGATAAAGTCCGTTGGAGGCTACATCTCTGAAGAAACAGAATCCGGCTATGAAAATAACCGCAAGGAATATAGTATTACCCTCAAAGTACCTGCAAAGAACTTTGATAAGCTTTTGCAGGATATTTCGTCAACTGCAGATAATATAGACAACAAAAACATTCAGATTGAAGACATTACTTCCGAATATATTGATACCAAAACAAGGCTGGATAATAAAAAGAAGTTAGAAAAACGATACCTGGAGTTATTAGAAAGTGCTGTAAAAATTGGCGACATGTTACAAATCGAAAACAAGCTTTCTGAAATCAGGAGCGATATAGAATCCGTTGAACGCCAGTTTATGCAGATGAAAAAGCAGGTTGTTTACAGCACGATTACGGTTAATTTCTATTCTCAGGCAAGTGCATCAGAAACAGGGAAAGGTTTTCTTTATCTGGTGGGGGCTTCACTTAACGAAGGGCTTGAATACCTGGGCAAAGCTTTTTTTAAGATTTTATCTTTTTGGCCATTTGTTTTAATCCTGCTAACAATCTTTATTTTTTATAAAAAGAGAAAGCGCGAATTGAGCCAGTAAATGGGCGATGCTAAAATGCTTATTCAGCTGGTAATCAGACTTAGTTCTGCACCTTTTGTTTTAAAGTTTTATAAGCATCGGGATACTTCACATCATCAATTGTTATCTCAATAACGCCACTTTTTCCTGCCAGGCCATAGGCTTTGGTTGCGGCTGTATCTTTAAGAACATATATCGACTTTATCATTTTCGGATCCAAAGCAGGGATCAAGCTGTCACCGCGTGCAATAATCGTATTACGTGAATATAACACATAAAGGGGCCCCGGTTTTAAAAGGTTGTGCCTGGATGGTGTACAAATCCTGATTGTTGAATTGGGAGTCGTTACTGGTGCCTTAATACTTGGCTGCTGTGCCAATACTACGCCAGACACAAGTAGTTGGATAACTAAAATAAAAATGAGTCTCATTAGGTAAAAGGCTAGTTAGTAAGCATATAAAGCTACATTATTTATTAGAGAACCATATGCAACAAAACCGTAATTCTTTGCATCCATGAAATATGTATTGAGGCCATAACGCAAACCACAAGCAGGTTTTTCGGTTTTTTAGGCAAAACGCTTGCCATGAAAGCTATAAACGTTCTTATATCAGCATTGATACCTATTGGAATATGTGCTTGTTCCGGAAATAAGAGGACAAGCTCGGCGGAGGGTGCAGATACGGTGACAGCGGTAAATACCTCGGTAGATCCTATTAAGCTGGCAAAACCTGATACGAATGCATCAAACACCAATTTTTCTGATATCATTGGGTGGAATGGAAATATGCCTATAGCGCCAACCGGCTTTGCTGTAACCGAATATGCATCGGGCTTTCAAAGCCCCCGTTGGATTTACGAAGCACCCAACGGTGATATATTTATAGCTGAATCGGCTACGGTAAAGAGCCTGGTTAAAAAGGTTAAAGACACCTTTACTGGCAAGGCAAAATCCAATCAGCAAAAAGGAAGCGCAAATAAAATCACCATTTTACGAGATACCAACAATGATGGAAAGCCCGACCTTAGGCAGGATTTCCTGACAGGCTTATCGCAGCCCTTTGGAATGCTTGTTATTGGAAATTCATTTTACGTGGCCAACACCGATGGCATTGTTAAATTCCCCTACACTCCGGGGCAAACTAAAATAACGGCCAAGGGTGTAAAAATATTAGAGCTGCCTGCTAAAGGCTACAATAACCACTGGACCAGAAATATCCTTGCTAATAAAGACAATTCAAAAATATATGTTTCGGTAGGCTCGGCATCAAACGTGGGCGAACACGGCATGAAGCATGAACATAGAAGGGCTAACATATTGGAGATTAATGCGGATGGCACCGGGGAACGTATTTATGCTTCAGGTTTGAGAAACCCTGTGGGCATGGATTGGGCGCCAGGAACTGGAACCTTGTGGACTGCCGTTAATGAACGGGATGAATTAGGCGATGACTTAGTTCCGGATTATCTTACCAGCGTGAAGGAAGGCGGGTTTTACGGCTGGCCTTATGCCTATTTTGGCGCTAACGAGGACCCGCGGCTAAAAGGCCAAAAACCTGAACTTGTTAAGAAAACAATTGTACCGGAGGTTCCATTAGGCGCCCATACGGCTTCGCTGGGACTGGCATTTTATGATAAGAAAAGCTTTCCTTCTAAGTACCATTCGGGTGCCTTTATTGGACAACATGGTTCATGGAATCATTCAAACCTTGTTGGCTACAAAGTGGTGTTTGTACCATTTAAAAACGGCAAGCCATCCGGTCCGCCAGAGCCATTTTTAACCGGCTTTATTGCCAATGCGGAAAAAAGCGAAGTGCACGGGCGCCCGGTTGGTGTGGCTGTGATTAAAGACGGTTCTTTGTTAGTTGCTGATGATGCAAGCAATATTGTCTGGAGGGTTGCGGCTAGTAAATAACTGGTTATCACCTCTCGTTACACCGCTCTCAAAGGTAGTTTTGATTTTTTTGTAAATACCGAAAGGGGATCATACTAGATAAAGCGATTTGTCGGGCGATTCATGGATCGCCCCTACATGCGTTCCATTGGTACCATTGAATCTGGATTTCTATTGCCGTTGACTTCAGTCAACGGATATTTGAGACATAGAATGGGCTTTAGCCACATTAATGAATGCGGCTAAATCCGTCAGCTGAAACACCCAACACCGGGTGTTTACCGTGGTTGGTGTCCCCACCAATGCTATAAGTTAAGGAAATAGCCAGCGAAAAAATCCTGTAAAGCGCGTTACCCTCTCTGCCTTCGGCATCTCTCCCAGAGGGAGAGAAAGGTCAACCCGCCGGGACAAATCGCTTAATTTAATAACATTGGTGTCCCCACCAACCACTTAACTAAATGACATTGCGCTGAAGCAGACGGCAATAGATACTCTTCACAGAGCTTTAATACCAACTCAAAATCAATAAATTACAACGATGTTATTCCGACGATAGCTCTCTGCCTTTAAATCCCCTTCCATAAAAAAGGGTTTAGCTTTAAAACCTAAACCCTCTCCTCAAGAAGCATCAATACTTTCTTATTGAATATTTTTAAAGAACTGAGGAACAGTCCCATACTGTGGCAATTTCCCGTCCCATTTCTCCAACATCTGCTGCTGAATTAATAATGGAGTTAAAGACATTTGCCTTAAACGGTTAGCTTCAGACTCTGCCCTCGCCTTAACTAGCAAAGCGGCGGCTTCACCCTCTGCTTTTGCCTTGGTTACCTGCGCTTCGGCAATCGCCTGTTTAGCCTGATTTTCAGCCTTAAGCCTTGCCTGTATGGAAGCATTTTTCTCATCAATCATTTGCCTTAAAGATGCCGGAGGGCTAATTGCTGAAGTAAGCTGGTCATATATAAAGCCGTCTTTACCCAGGTTTTTTGTTAAAATGGTTTGAATTCTATCTTCAAAGCGCTCGCGGTTAGACATTACAGAATCTGAGGTGAATGAGTTGGCTACAATACGATAAGCATCATAAATTGTGTTTCTCATAAACTGCTGCTCGATTTCGCTTAGTGATTTTCTGTATTGCCGATAAATTTGAGGCACCCGTACCGGGTTAATGTGGTAATTAAGCTTTGGGTCAACAGAAAACTCAGCAGCGTCTCTGGTGGTAACTACAAATGGCTCATAATCTACCGATTGAGTAAACGTAGGGAACTCAACAATTTTGGTAGTCCAGGTATTATACCATACCCTGCCTGTAACTATGGTAATATTGTCAACCCCACGGTCAGAGCCATAAAGGTTTATTTTGATACCCACGTTTCCGGCGTCAATGTTTTCGTAGGAAAATGGCTGTATTATCCAAAGGATTACTAAGGCAACGATAATTACAACGGTTCTGATCAATTTTGAAACTGAAAAGAATTTTCGGTCGGATGATTCGAAGTTCATAAATTATATCTGTTTGATAAAGGTTTTAAGGGGACGATAGACAAGCAGCAAACCCACAATAATTTCACATATTCCGAAGGCTAAAAATAAGTCGGAGGGTTTGCTTACATGGGTGCATCCGAAAGAGATAAGCACTATGCCTAATACTACCTGACCTAAAAGTAAAAAGGATTTCATATGGGGAATTCGACTCTGATAAGGTTGGCTTTTATTTGCCTACTAAAGTAGAAAAATTGCCTGAAACTGAAAATCCCTCAAAATCGAAAGACCTTCGCATAAAAAAGCCGGACACTTTTCAGCATCCGGCATGGGTTAATTTTAAAGAGTATTATTAAAGTGCGCTGTATTTTACAACAAACTCCTTCCCTTTTGGAATAGAAATTTCGTACATGTTATTCCCTTTGGAACTAACAGACGCACCGGCTACACTTGGTTTAGATCTACTTTTTAAGCGTAAGGTTCCTGTTCCTACCGGAGAATTAACTTTAATTTCTGATGTGCTTGCATATACAGAGATCTCGCCTTGCGGAGTTGGAACTTTACCTTCCATCCATTTTAAGCCACCTAAGTTTGGTTCAATTGACCAGGTTTGGTATGCAGGCGATGTAGGCTTCACACCTAAGTAATACTTGCCTAACAAATAAAGCGGACTAGCGCCCCAGGCATGGCAAAGGCTTTTTCCAAACTCACGGCCGTACATTGCGTAATGCTCTGCCCCTTTCTTAGCTGGGTTGTATTCTTCCCAGAAAGAAGTAGCGCCAAGCTTCAGCATTCCGCCCCAATAATCTTTCATTTCTTTTAATACATAGGACTGCTCGCCCATTGCGCATAGGGCCTCAAGCTCATAAAAACGCATGTATGGAGTAGTTATCTTCTGGATATTGTCGTTCAAAAGCACGTGTTTTTTTACATCCTGCTTCTGGGCATCGTTAAAGTAATTAAAGAAGATACCAAACATATTGGCGTAGCGGGTAACGTTATCGGTTTGCTTGCCATCTACCATGCTGTGTACCAAAGCGTGTTTTTCGTTATTCCAGTAGTTTGCGAAAATCTTCGTTTTAAGTTCATCCGCAAGCTTTTTGTACCTTGCTGCTCCAGCCGGGTCTTTAGCGATTTCGGCACTTAAAGCCATTGTCTCAAGGCTACGTGCCAGTAGCATCTGCTCAAAACTTACCTCGCCTTTTTTACTTAAGCCATCTGCCCAATCGATGAAGATCCAATCGCCGGCTAAGCCTTCCATCATACCGTTTTTGTTTCTGCGCGATAAGCAATACTCCATAAGGCTCTGCATGCGCGGATAAAACTGCTCGATGAAATTTCTATCGCCTGTGTACTGATAATAATCGTTTATACCAATAAACCAGTAAAAGGTGTAGTCCATGATGGTATTGATGTGGCTCGTTACCGGATCTTTTCCTCTTAAGGCAAGAAGCGTACGTGTTACCGAAGGGGAATCAAACAAGAGGTAATAATTCATCAAATAGCTTTGATAAGCATCACCCGACCAAATCCAGCGGTCGCGTTTAATACCATCGATGAAGAATTCGCGGGTATTAAGATGGAAGGTATATTTCGCTACATCATAAATACGATTGATCTCTTCATCAGAACAACGGAACCCACCTTTATCGGCAACCGGAAGATACTCATACAACATAGAAACCGAATCCAATGAAGCTCCTTGAGGTAAGTCTACATTTACATATCTAAATGCCTTGGTAAGTGTAGTTGTCGTATCCTTCTTCTGAGAGAAGTTTACATCCAGCATATCCAACGTCTCGGTATGTTCTGTGCTTAAAGCTTCTTCTTTAGACTCGCCGTAGTAAATACCAACTTTGCCATTGGCTCTTAAGCCATGTAAGCGTACAAAACCAAAAGTTTCTTTGCCGAAATCTAGTACTACCGATTGCCCTTTCTTCTCTACTTTAACTGCCGATTGCGCCTTGGTAGCCAGTGCAAATTTAGAGGGTGGTGTTGCCGGACTATCGAAATTCCAAGAAGCAGCTTTCAACCAGGTTGTGCCCGACTGATCGGAAGCCTTACCTGATTGGTCAATCCATTCTTTATCCTCGAACGTTACCAGCCAGGTAGAATCAGAAACCACTTGTTTACCTTTTACATAAATGGCAGGCACTCTGTCCTGGCAAAATACTTTTAGGCTTACTTTGTGTTTCCCTGCCGGGATAGTTATTTTTTTAGGATAACCAAAGAACGGCTTTCCGTCTACCTTAACATTATACTGCCCTTCTACATACAATTCTGCTTCTTCTGCTTGTTTTAGATCGAAAACTTTATGGAAGTCGATAAGTACATAATGATTATCCAGTTTCCAGAATGGAGGCAAAAATGAACCGCGTTCTGTACGGCGGTTTTGCATTTTGTTGCCTAACCAAACTTCGAAATCTCCGGGATACCAAATCCATGTTGCTTTGGATTGGGCGATAGCTGTTTCAAACGAAGCCATGGAAAGGCAGGTAAGCCCAAACATTGCAAATCGTTTAAATAAAACTGATAAGTTCATAAAGTGATAAAAATTGATTGTCTATTAGTGATTATTCTGTTTTTTTCTATTCTAAATTCTATTCTAATGGCAAATCCTGGCTCTTTTTTAGAGCCAGGATTTAAAACTTGAAGTGTCTGACACCTTCGAGGTGTCTGACACTTAGATATTGTCAGTTTTAAAGCAAGTTCAAGTTGGCGTTTTGTCATCTCGACATAGGAGACCACGAAGTAGCATTGAGGCCATTTGAACACAATTAATTATCTCAATAAATCCTAGACATTACGCATAATAAAGCGCTTTAAGATCTCTCCGAAGTTATAATGACATCATTTGCAACCAGCTCTTTTTAAGCATTTTAAATATGAGACTTTGTCATCTCGACGATAGGAGAGATCTTAGGCAATACGCATATAAAGCGCTTTAAGATCTCTCCGAAGTCGAGATGACAAACGGGCTAACCTGCATATCGCCAGATGTCATCACTATATTTTGCTTTTCCAAAAGCTCTTTACTCGAGATGACAAGTGGATTAGCCAGCTTTGTGTCCCATGTCATCACTATATTTTTCTTTTACAATGTTCTTTACTCGAGATGATAAAGTGTGTTAGCCTGCACATTGCCCTCTTTTCCGTGGTTGGTGTCCCCACCAACCACTAGCCCCTATTTTTTACAATCCTTTATAAGCATCATTTTGCGTTATTGCCGGGTTTTGTTGTATCACAATCTGCGGAATTGGCAAAACCAGCTGTCCGGCATTTTGGATTGGCTTAGTTTTCTTTACTACCTCCAGAGCTCTCCCGGTACGTTTCAAATCAAAAAAGCGATGGAATTCCAGAGCCAGCTCTACCCTTCTTTCATGCTCAATGGCTAAAGCCAATGTTGGATATTTTGCCGTAGGATAATTTGCAGTTCCATACGCGGGCAATCCAACACGGGCACGTACTTCATTCAAATACTTAGGGTCATCGGTAGCTTCTGAAAGTAGCAGCAGCACATCCGCGTAGCGTAAAACCGTAAAATTGTTATTGCTTAATTCTCTGCCTGATGGTGCTGGAGCATTCCGGTCTACCCATTTATTCTGGAACTTGATATCTATAAAAGTTCCGTTTTTATTAGTGTACCCAGTGGAGATTGAAGCCTCGCGGCGCACATCCCCGGCTTCGTACTCGTTATATAAGTCATCAGTTACCTGATTCATACCTCCGCCGAAAGCTGTAAGTACGAAATTTTCAGTCGGAGCGAACTCCGTCCAGTAATTACTGTAAGGGTTTCCCGCACCACCTTTATACTGAATTTCGAAAATAGATTCGGAGGTGTTCTTTACATTGGCTCCCCAAAGTGCTGTATACTGTGGCACTAAAGAATACTTACCATAAACGTCCATCAACACAGTTGCTGCTTCGGATTTTCTGTTAAGGCTGAGATAGACTTTTCCTAATAAGGCTTCTGCTGCATATTTAGTTGCTTTACCAGGACTTGAAACTACAGCCGCCGGCAGTGGCAAATGATCTGCAGCATACTTCAGGTCTTCTACCACAAAAGCATATACATCAGCCACCGGCGACCTTAAGATCTTATAACTTTCCTCGGCAGTTACAACTTTGGTAACCAGGGGAATATCACCCCACATTTGCGCCATTTGGAAGTAATACAATCCTCTCAGAAAGCGCATTTGAGCTTTTACCGATTGCTTATAACTATCGGCCAAGGTAGCGCCATCAATTTTATCCAAAACGATATTGATGCTGTATAATGCCTTATAGCTTTCTTGCCAAAAACGATATACCTCTGTGTTTGACGGCCTTAATGCATAATCTTTAAATGCTTTCCTATCTGCCTGAATGCCTGCCACATTATACATGGTTGCATTATCAGACATCTGCTCTGCAAAATAAGATACACCACTTGCAGGTGCGTAAAAAGTGTATAGCGTTGCGTAGGCTGCGTTTACTGCGATATCAAAATCCTGAGTGGTTTTGTAAAAATTGCTGGCATTGGAATTCGAAATCGGTGCAAGGTCCAGAGAATTATCGCATCCGGACAATATAGCTCCCAGGCAAATTAAAACGGCTAATTTCTTTATGTTGAGTTTCATCTTCGTAAATGTTAAAGGGTTAAAAATCAAGTTTAGCTCCAAAAGTGATTACACGTGGATTAGGGTACGAGCCATAATCCACTCCTACAAACGCTCCGGTTGGAACGCCTACTGAGGACGTTGATGTTGGAGTGGCGTTCGAGAAAATATTGGAGTACGAAGTTGAATTATAGGTGGTATTTTCCGGGTCGTAATTCAGGTACTTACTCCATAAATGTACATTTTCGGCATTTACGAATATCCTGGCGCCTTTAACAGGTGTACGTGTTAGCAGCTTGTTTGGCAATGCATAAGAAATCCTGATGTTTCTTAATCTAACGAAGGTTGCATCTTCCACCCAATAAGAAGAGAATTTCTCCTGGTAGCCTTTAGGTGAAATGGTCGGCTTGAAGTGCGTGCCATCACCGGGATCGCTTTCTGATTTCCAGTAATTAGCAACTTCTGCATAAGCATTACGGCCACCATTCCAAATACCGTTATAACGTATTAGCTGGTTGGTGATTTCGCCTCCAAAAGATCCCTGGAGAAGGAATGAAAACTCAATTCCCTTAAATGAAAACGAGTTGTTTAAGCCAGCTATGAAATTTGGTTGGTTATTGCCAAGGGTTGTGCGGTCGGCTTCGGTGATTTTGCCATCGCCTGTTACATCTCTTACTTTAGGATCGCCGGGTGTAGTAATGCCATCGCCTTTGGCTGGCCCTGCATCTATTTCAGCCTGATTTTTATAGACACCGTCAAAAATGTATCCATAGAAATTAGAGATAGGTTGCCCTACTTCGGTTTTAACCGTAACCACAAAATCGGTATAGATTAGCGGAGCATTGCCTGGCCCCAACTGTAAAACCTTATTGCGGTTTAGAGAAAGGTTGAAATCTGTTGACCAGTTAAAGTCTTTTTTAGCAATGTTTTTGGTATTCAGGTTCAATTCGAAACCTCTGTTTCTAAGCCTTCCAATATTGGTTAATTGCGTTGCAAAGCCGGTAATATCTGGCACTGGTACATTTAGCAATAAATCCTTGGTAATAGAATGGTAGTATTCGGCACTAAAGTTAATGCGGTTTTTAAATAAGCCCAGCTCAAAACCGGTATTAAACATGTTTGTCTTTTCCCATTTTAAATCTGGGTTTTCAATGTTTGTTACCGTTAAGCCGTTGGCTAAATTGGAGCCGTAAACATAGTTAGAGGCGCCAAGCAATCCGATAGGCCCGTAATTTGGAATCTGGTTATTTCCGGACACACCGTAACTAGCTTTGAACTTCAAATTGCTAATGGTGCTGATGTTCTTTATGAAATCCTCATCAGAAACCTGCCAGGCGGCCGAAACAGATGGGAAGTAACCAAATTTGTTGTTCTCGCCAAATCTTGAACTTCCGTCCCTCCGGATTACTCCGGATAAGAAGTACTTGCTTTTATAGTTGTAGTTTACGCGGGTCAAGTAAGACAATAGAGACCACTCGTATGCCAGAGATGTTCCCGAATTAACGGTACCGGCGTTTAAGGTAGTCACCAGGTCATTTGGGAAACTTCCTGCACCCACGCCCATGTATTCATCGCGTTGTTTTTGATAGGTGAAGCCCAGTAAGGCATTGAGGTTATGGTCACCAAAATCCTTCTCATAATTTAAGGTATTCTCAGAAAGCCAGTTCAGCATAAATCTTGAATTAGCCGAACCTTGTGCTGGCAAAGCCGATGAATACCCAAACTTCTGGTCTTTATTCCAGAAGAAACTGTAGCGGGTGTTGAAGAGATTTGCGTTGATACTGGTTTTGAATTTTAAGCCGTTGATAATTTTGTATTCGGCAAAGGCAGTACCGAGCGAATTAAAAGACTTGTTCTGTTTTTTTATCTCCCTTGTTAACGAATATGGATGCCATAGCTGAAGGTCGTTATAGGCAGCAAACCGATACCATGCAGAATTTGGGTCTTTAAATCCTAAGTTTCCGTTTTCATTATATACCGGAAAAATAGGATCACTTTGTAATCCCAAACTTACCACGTCGCTTTTACCTTCAGTTCCATCAGTACGGTCGTACAAGCCGGTTAAGCCAAGGTTTAAACCTACAGTAAGGTTATTGTTTACTGCCTGTTTAATATTTGAGCGGATGGTTAAACGGTTATAATAGTTTTCGTCGAGCACAGCATCCTGCCCAAGGTATGCACCCGAAAAGAGAAACTGAGTTTTTTCATTTCCTCCGGAAACTGAAACTTGGGCATTTTGCGACGCCGCTGTCCTGAACATTACATCCTGCCAGTCTGTGCCATTACCCAACTGCGCCCGCAAGGTAGGGTTGGTAAAATCTGTAGGAATACGATAAATTGTTGGACGCACGCTATTTGCATCATTCGGGTTGCCGCCGGCAGCTATATAGGCGTTATTATGCGCGTCGACATAATATTGAACAAACTGCTGGGCGTTCATTAAATCTATTTTTCGGGTAACTTCCTGGATGCCGTACTCATAATTGGCGCTAACCGCAGTCTTTCCGGGCTTGCCCAGCTTAGTGGTTACAATAACAACCCCATTGGCTCCCCTGGAACCATAAATGGCAGCAGATGAAGCGTCTTTCAACACCTCTACAGAGGCTATATCTTGTG
>Ga0307408_100001955_pt1 | contig 14902 bp, 13 predicted proteins | sample 322Cmetagenome_FD_202116 | JGI IMG/M metagenome (GOLD analysis project Ga0307408, IMG submission 202116) | Maize rhizosphere microbial communities from greenhouse at UC Davis, California, United States - 322HYB-C-3 | ecosystem: Host-associated > Plants > Roots > Rhizosphere > Soil | place...
AGATGACCGCCGCCAAGTACAGCATGGAGGGCGAGCTGACCAGCATCGTCAAGCAGAACAACACGACCAAGGACGTGTACTACAAGTTCACGCTGAAGCTGTTTGATGTGCAGGAAGGCACGATCGAGTGGCAGGACGAGAAGGAAATCCGCAAAACAAGCAAGAGGTAACCCCCTGAGCGGCTGCGCCGCTTCCCCCTTTCTCTCGCGCTGCGCGCGGGAAGGGGGACGCCGCCAGTGCGGCGGGGCGGCCCTTGCACGGCGGCCGCTGGCCTGGGCCGCGCCAGTTTCGAAGGATGTCGGTGCTGAGGCCACATCGCTCGATGAATTCATGACTTCCCGTTAGCTCACAAGGAGCACACCATGCAACGCAGAACCACCTTGCACACGGCCCTGGCCGTGATCGCGGCCACCACGCTGGCCTGGGGCACGACCGCGCAGGCGCAGCAGCCCGGCGCCGCGCCCAAGATCGCCGTGACCGACCTGGCCTACGCCCAGCGCGTGTCCGAATACTTCATGGCCGGCACCTACCAGCGCAGCAGCCAGATGAGCGCGGGCGGCAGCCACAGCGGCGGCTACAGCGCCGGGCCCTACGGCGGCGGCGGCTCGCACTCGGGCAGCCACCACATGCAGGCCTCCGAGCAGGCCAGCGGCACCTACGTGGCGGGCCGCTACAGCTACATCGAGCAGCGCGAGCTGGGCGGCTACACCAACGACATCAAGGGCGCCATCCTGCAGGGCACCTACTTCCGCCTGGTGCAGGGCAAGGGCTTTGACGCGGGCAAGCCCCAGCCGAGCAAGGCCGAGCAGGTGCTCAACCAGGTGCAGGGCGGCAAGATGGCCACGCCCCAGGCTCAGCCCCAGGTGGCCGATGTGATCAGCCGCATCAAGAAGGGCGAGTTCAACGGCGCCGACTACGTGCTCTTCGGCGTGGTCTCCAGCATCGACTTCACCGACGCCCTGTCGCCGCTGCAGGGCACCACCAGCGCCACGCGCCAGTACGGCCTGCAGCTGCTGGCCGACTTCTCGCTCATCAACACCAAGACCTACGAGATCAAGGCCGCGTTCTCCGCCCAGGGCGAAGGCAACGACACCAAGATTTTGTCGATCCGTGGTGACATCGCCCCCCCCAACCGCGCCAAGGTGATGCGTGAAACCTCGCTCTCGCTGGCGCAGGACGTGTACCAGCAGCTGGCCATGCAGCTGGGCTATACCGACGCCAACCTGGCGCGCGGCGTGCGCCCGCCCGTGGTGTACCAGCAAGGCGGCCAGCCCATGCCCGTGCCGCAGCCCCAGCAGCCGGAGCAGGTCATCATCCTGAAGTGAAGCCTCCCTGGGTCACTTCGCGCCTTCCCCCCAGGGGCGCCGCCGGCGGCCTGGCAGAGCCAGTTCCACGGTGGCGCTGGCTTGGCGTGTGCCTTTGCGGAGTGCGTGCCACGGCATGCGCCATTCATTCCGTAGGTCGGGTTAGCGCAGCGTAACCCGACACTTCCATCGCCAACAAAAACCGCTTCAGCGCTTGTCCATAAAGCGCAATGTGCTACCAATTTGGTAGCATTGTGAAGATCCGGCACCCCGTGGCATAGCCCCTGCCGGGCTTCTTCCCCCGGGCCGCGCAGCGTCTGGGGCCTTCGCGGTCGTGCCAGACTTCGGCTGTGCTCAACATGTCCCGCCCTCTCGCTGTTGCCGCATCCGTGCGGCCCTCGGCCCGCGCTGCGCTGGCCTTTTTCGTGGCCTCGGCCATGGCACTGGTGCTCGGTGGCTGCGCCGCCTCGCCCCCGCCTTTCTACGCGGCGGCGGCGTCCGAATCGCTGGTGAATATGTACGGGTCGGAGGCTTCTGCTGAGCCGTCCTCGCCATCCGAGCCAGCCCCGAAGGCGCCCGTTCAGAACCCACCCCTGGCGGAGACCTTTGCCATGCGGCCTCTGCCCGGCGCCGATGGCGCCACTCTTCAGGCCCTCGCGCGCAACGAGCGCACCGCGCCGCTGCGCTACCGCGTGATCGTCATCCCGGGCTCTGGTTGCGCTGGCATGGGGCCGATTGCAGACCGTTACTTTGCCGGTTTGCTGCATGCGCAGGTGCTCGTGCTGCACAAGCCCGGCGTGCACCCGCAAGCGCGCACGGCCCCCGCAGACTGCGCGCGTGACTTCGTGCAGCAGAACCGCCTCTCCACTTGGCTGGCCCACGCCCGTGCAGCCCTGATCGCAGATGCGCGGCAGCGCGAGCGTGACGGCGCGCCCGCGCTGCCGCAGTTGCTGGTGGGCATCTCCGAAGGGGCCGAGCTGCTGCCCGCCCTGGCGCCCGAGGTGCCACGACTGGCCGGCCTGGTGGCGCTGGCCTCCAGCGGCCTCGACCCGCAAGAGGCGGGTGCCCTGCAGGCCCAGCGCCTCGGTGCGCAAGCCGACTGGGAAGAGCTGGGCCGCACGGTGGCCAGCCGCCGCCCCGACAGCGCCGTGGCGCAGGGCCGCAGCCTGGGCTACTGGCGCGACCTGTGGAACTGGCCGCTGACCCTGCCGCTGGTGCAAAGCCCCTGGCCGTTGCTGCAGGTGTGGGGCGGCGACGACGCCCTGGTGCCGCCCGCCGCCTACGAACGGTTTGCACAACTGGCCAGCGTGCGCACCGTGCCCTATTGCGCGCGCCGCCTGGACGGTGCCAACCATGGCCTGCAGCGCGGTACAGGGCAGTCCACAGACGGCGTGCAGCTGGTCTGGGCCTGGATCGAGCAATGGGCTCGCACCCCGGCCGCAGGGTTGTGCGCGCCGCTGCTGGACCGGCCTCTGACCCTGTTCCCCTCAGCGGGCGTTCCCTGAAACAGGATCGCATTCAACGGACGCTCAGCCCGACGGTGGGCCTTGCGGCCCAGGAGGGACGGGGTTGGCGCGGGCCTGCGCCTGCAGCCAGTCGCAGAACACATCCAGCCGGGGCAGGGGACCGCTGGCTCGGCGGCACACCACGTAGTCATACCCCGAGGCCACAAAACCCAGCGGGGCCGCCAGCCGGCCCGCCAACACGTCGTCCATCACCAGATGCCAGGGGGCCACGGCAATGCCCAGCCCGCGCACGGCGGCCTCCAGCGTGAAGTAGTAGTGCTCGAATTCGGGGGCCGCCTGCGAAGGCGCGGGCAGCGGTACGCCCGCCGCAGTGCTCCACATGGCCCAGGCGTTGCGCCGCGTGCGGGTGTGCAGGCACAGGGGCGCAAAGGCCGGGTCGGCCAGATCGGCCGGCTGGTGCAGCGCCACCCGCTGGGCCAGTTCGGGGCTCAGCACCGGACCCAGGTGTTCGGGGAACAACGGTTGTTCCGTGCGGGCATCGCGCGCCCCGGCGGCGGCCTCGGCGGTGATCACCAGATCGCCCTGCATGCGGCCCGCCCCGGCGCCTGCGTCGGTGGTGCGCAGACGCACCTCGATGCCCGGGTGCTGCGCCTGGAAGTCGAACAGTCGGGGGATCAGCCACTTCACGGTAAAGGTGCTGAAGCAGGCGACGTCCAGCGGCCCCCGGCTGGGGTCGCTGACCTCGCGCACGGCATCGGCGATGTGGGCGAATGCGGTGGTCAGCACCGGCTGCAGCACATGCGCCGCCGGGGTGAGGGTGGGGCGGGCCTTGCTGCCGCCAAACAGCGCCACGCCCAGGTGCTGCTCCAGCTGGCGCACCTGCCGGCTGATGGCGCCGGGCGTGACCGACAGCTCGTCCGCCGCCGCTGTCATGCGGCCGAGCCGGGCAGCCGCTTCAAACGCCCGCAGGGCACCCAATGGGGGTAGACGGTGACTCATCTATGTGATTCTGGAGAACATAAGGGCAGACAAATCATCGCTTTCAAGAACTGAATCTGATAGCAACAATGAACGAATAGACAAGCGCTGCTGGCCAGAAGTTGTTTCAGTCCAGTTGGGGCTCATTTCAGTATCTCTATTTGATCTGAAAGAATATAGGAGAAGCCATGCCCTTTGTCCGTACCAATGTTCCGCACGACACCCCCGCTGCCACGCGCGATGCCATCGTTCAAGGCATCCATCAGGCGCTGGTGGACGGCATCGGCATGCCGCCGGATGAACTCTTCAACCTGGTGGCCGGCTACGCGCCCGGCGAATTTGCCTGCAGCCGCACGTTCAACGGCGTGGCCCGCTCCGACCGTGTCGTGGTGGTCGAGATCACACTGCGGCGTGGGCGCAGCGACGCGATGAAGCGCACCCTCTACGCCGCTATCGCGCGCAACCTGCAGGCCATGGCGGGCGTGGCCCCGGCCGACGTGTTCATCTTCATGCACGAGAACGACTATTCCGACTGGTCGGTGGGCCACGGCCGGTTCGCGATGGACCTGGTGCAGAACAAGGCGACGGCCTGAGCGCTGTTCGCAGTGTTCAGAATGCTCCTGTTTTTATAGCTGTCAGCGCTTGATCAGCAAGCGCTGGGCAACGATGGGGACCGATTCCCCGGAAGCGGCGGATGCAGTCCCACGGGCGTGGGCGCGGAGCGGTTTGATATCCATGGCGCTGTTCATCCCGAGACTTCTGCACGCCGGCATCCGTTCACGCTGAACGGCGCCGATGGACCGAACGCGAATCCGTGTCAGGCACTGCCATGTCCCGGCTGCTGCTGTCCCAGAAACCGTCCCGGTGGCTGTCCCACCGATTTGCGCACCATGGCGCTGAAGGCGCTGGGGCTGTAGCCCAGCTCGGCGGCGATCTGGCCCATGGGCATGCGCCCGGCGGCCAGCGACACGGCCTTGGCCAGGATGACCTGCTGGCGCCACTGGGTGAAGGTGCTGCCCAGTTCGGAGCGGAACAGCCGTGCCACGGTGCGCGGGCTGGCGCCGGTGTCCTGTGCCCAGTCGGCCAGGGTTTCGTGGCGCGTGGGGTCGGCCAGCACGGCCTCGCACAGGTGGCGCAGGCGCTTGTCCTGGGGCAGGTCCACGCCCAGCTTCACGGCGGCGGCGCGGGCCAGTTCATCGCGGATGAGGGCGCTCAGGTGCTGCTCGCGCAGCCGCTCGGCAGGCGTGAGGGCGGGCCCGCCGTCGGGCGTGGTGGGCATCTCGCGCACCAGTGAGCGCAGCAGGTCGGACACCTCCAGTACGCGGCACTGGCGCCAGGCGGCTGAATCGTCTTCGCCGCGAAGACTGGGGCCGGCGCCATCGCCGCCGAGGGCGCCGGGCCCGCACCGGCCGCGCGGCTGGTGGAAGTACAGCGTGCGCAGGTCGGCGTCTTCCACCATGGTCACGGCATGTTCCACGCCGGGCGGAATCCACAGCGCGCGCGAGGGCGGCACGATGTAGGTGCCGTGGTTCACCGTGAGCCGGATCACGCCCGTGGTCGATATCGCCACCTGCGCCCAGGGGTGGCTGTGGGGCATCACCTGGGTGTCGGCGGCCAGCCAGCGCAGCTTGGCGCGCACCGGGCGGGCGGGGGTGGGCACAAACAGCTCGGGCGTGAGCGAGCCCACGTACGACAGCCCGCGTCCGGCTCCACGCGAGCTTCCGGCTTTTGGACGGGGGACGACCTGGGCGGCAAAGTGCTCCACAACCGGCTCGGGGGATGGGTCGGGTGCGGCGGCGGGGTTTGGCATGTTTGCGATAGAAGTTGGCCGCCTATCGTAAACCTGCCGACGCCTGCCTGCCTAAGATCAAGCCCATGACCGCTTCAGCTTCATCCTCCGGCGCCGCCGCCAACCCTGTGCCCCTTCGGCAGGACGCCCGCACCATCGGCCTCATCGGCCTGGCCCATGGCAGTTCGCACTTTTTCCATATGCTGCTGCCGCCGCTGTTCCCGTGGCTGATCGGCGAGTTTGGCTTCAGCTACTCCGAACTGGGGCTGCTGGTGTCGGTGTTCTTCGTGATCTCCGGCGTGGGGCAGGCGCTGTCGGGTTTTCTGGTGGACCGCGTGGGCGCGCGGCCGGTGATGTTCTTTGCGCTGTCGAGTTTTGCCGCAGCGGGTCTGGCCGCGGGCACTGCCCAGGGCTACACCGGCCTGCTGCTGGCGGCGGCGCTGGCCGGGCTGGGCAATGCGCCCTTCCACCCGGTGGACTTCACGATCTTGAATAAGCGCGTGTCGCCGCAGCGCCTGGGGCATGGCTTTTCGGTGCACGGCATCAGCGGCAACCTGGGCTGGGCCACGGCGCCAGTGTTCATGGCGGGCATTGCGACGGCCACGGGCTCGTGGCGCACGGCCTGCCTGTGCGGGGGCCTGTTCGCCCTGATAGTGCTGGGCATCATGGTCTGGAACCGCGATGCGCTGGACGACCGCCAGGGCGCCTGGGCGCACCAGGCCAAGGGCGGGGCAGGGGCAGGAGGCGGCAAGCCCGAGCACCCCATGGCCTTCCTCAAGCTGCCGTCCGTGTGGCTGTGCTTCTCGTTCTTCTTCTGGAGCACCTGCGCGCTGAGCGCCATCCAGAGCTTTGCCAGCCCGGCGCTGAAGAGCATGTACGGCCTGCCACTGAGCGTGACGGCCATGGTGGTTACCGGCTACATGCTGTGCGGCGCGGCGGGCATGGTGGTGGGCGGATTCCTGGTGGGGCGCGTGCAGCGGCTCGAAAAAATCATCTCTGTGTGCCTGCTGGGCTCGGCGGCCTTGCTGGTGCTGGTGGGCACGGGCCTGCTGCCCGGCATGGCCGCGGTCGTGGTGGCGTCGGTGGCTGGCCTGGGTACGGGGCTGGCCGGCCCCTCGCGCGACATGCTGATCAAGCGCGCCGCCCCCCCCGGCGCCACGGGCCGGGTGTATGGCACCGTGTATTCGGGCCTGGACCTGGGCTTTTGCCTGGCCGCCCCGGTGTTTGGCGCCATGCTGGACCACGGCATGACGGCGGGCATCTTCTACGGCTCGGCCTTCACGCTGGCGCTGAGCGTAGTGTCTGCGGCGCTGGTGGGGGTGGGGGTTGCGGCACGGGCTGCCAGGCCCCTGGCGACGGCGGTCTGAAGGACGCTGGGGCAGCTACGGGCACTCCCGCCGTGCTGGCGAGGCTGTTACGAGACAGGTCGAACGCGTTCTAATGCCAGGCTGAACGCGCGCCCCGCGCCGGTAGCCCCGGCCGGGGCTTGGCCGCAAAGGAGCTTGCTGCTTTTAGGTCACCAACCCTTCATTGCCCTGTTCGTACACACCCATGCGCAAGATTGCTTTGGAATCCATCGCGGCGGGCACCTTCGCTGCGCTGGCCATGATGCCGGCGGGCTGGCTCTTTCGGCTGCTGGAGATGCGCGTCGGGCACTATGGCCCCAAGTTTGCGGCCCTGTACCTTGCGCAGCCCGGGCCCGTCGCGCTATTCGTTCAACACCAGGTTCTAGGCTGGGTGTCTGCCCTTCCCCTGGTGCTGTTGCCACTGCACCGTATGGCGACAGGCGGGGCGCTGGGTGTGGGTGCTGTCTACGGTGCACTCTATTACGCAACCGTCAACTCGCTGGCGCTCCCGATCTACTTTGGTGACCCATTGCCCTGGAGCCTGGGGCTGGCCGTGGTTCTGCCGAGCCTGGTGGTGCACGTGGTTTTTGGTGTGGCGGTGGTCTTCGGAGTGCTGGCGATGAGGCGCAGGGGCGGAGGTGGGCGTTAAAAATCGGCGCGGTCGATTTGCAGCCGACGATCTCTCAGTCCGACAGCTCTTCGGCTCCCGCATACTCCTGCCATGCCATTTCCCCTCGAAGAACGCCGCGCCTTGCTCAACGTGAAGGGCGTGGGGCCGACCGTGATCGCCCGGCTTGAACAGATGGGGTTTGAATCGCTGGCGCATCTGGGCAAGGCCAATGCCCTGGACATTGTTTCCAAGGCCTCGGCCATGCTGGGCTCCACCTGCTGGAAGAACAGTCCCCAGGCCCGTGCCGCCATCCAGGCGGCCATCGCGCTGGCCCAGTCGCGGTCGGCTTGACCTTTCCGCTGCACGCCGGGGCGGGGTGTGTTGCAATGCGGCCCCGCGGTGGGCACCACGTGCCCCCGGCTGTTGCTTCACACCCCTTCAGGAATCTCCACCATGACCTCGCCTCTCTACAACGCCAGTGTCCCCGTGTTCCGCCAGATGCTCGGTTCGCTCAAAGACATCCTGGCCAAAACCGAGGCCCATGCCACGGCACGCAAGATCGAGCCGGATGCCCTGCTGCAGGCCCGGCTGTTCCCCGACATGTTCCCCATGGCGCGCCAGGTGCTGATTGCCTGCGACTTTGCCAAGGGCGTGGCGGCGCGCCTGGCCGGGGTGGAGGTGCCGTCCTTCCCCGACGCCGAGCGCCCCGGTTTCGCCGACCTGAATGAACGCATCGACACCGTGCTCACGTTTGTCGAAGGCCTGCCAGAGGCTGCGTTTGACGATGCCGCCACGCGCCAGATCACGATCCAGCCCGGCACACCGCGCGAAAGACAGTTCGTCGGCGAGCACTACCTGCTGCACTACGGCCTGCCGCAGTTCTTCTTCCATGTGAACGCAACCTACGCCATTGCGCGGCACAACGGTGTGGAGCTGGGCAAACGCGACTACATGGGCAAGTACTGATCAGCGCCGTTGCGCAGACGGTCACCTCGGTGGCCGCTACTGCGCATAGTTCAGCGGCAGCGCCGTGGTGAACTTGATTTCTTCCATCGCAAAGCTCGAACTCACGTCTGACAGCGCCACGGCCTGCGTGAGCCGCTTGTAGACCGAATCGTAGGCGCGGATGTCGGGCACCACCACGCGCAACAGGTAGTCCACGTCGCCGCTCATGCGGTAGAACTCGACGATCTCGGGGATTCCCATCACGGCATCCCGCAAGGTGTCAAACCATTGCTGGTGGTGCTGGTTGGTCTTCACGGCCACGAACACCGTCACACCCACATTCACCTTGCGCGGGTCCGCCAGGGCGACATGGCGGGTGATGTAGCCCTTCTCGCGCAACCACTGAATGCGCCGCCAGCAGGGCGTGTTGGACAGGTGCACGGCCTCGGCCAGTTCGGCCAGCGGCGTCTCGGCATTGTGTTGCAGCATCGCCAGCAGTTGGCGGTCAACGGAATCCAGATTCTGTTTCAAGGGGTATGTGAGAAATCGTTTCCCTTATTGGGCGTTATTCAGGGCATAAAAGCAAAGTTTTTTCAGGGCTGTCGTTACATACTGTCAAGGCACCGTTGGCACGGAATCTGCGTCAAGTTCCCGCAATTTCTCACCGTGCGTCCACCCGGTGCGTGGTGCGCTGTCTCCCCATGGCACGCCGTTCCTGCCCCTCCCGTCGCCCTTTTTCAAGGATGTCATCCATGTCGCTTTCTGTTTTTCGACGCAACCCCTACGCCCTGGGACTGAGCACTGCCGCATTGGCCGTGCTGGCCGCCTGTGGCGGCAGTGACGGCCCCACCACCCCGGTGGCCACGCCTGAGCCCACCGAGCAGTACGTGCCGCCCGAGCCGCCCTCGGGCTACACGCCCAAAACCATCAGCTATGCCAACAAGGACATGGTGGCGGCGGCCAACCCGCTGGCGGTAAAGGCAGGTGTCGACATCCTGGCCAAGGGCGGCACGGCCACCGATGCCGCCATTGCGGTGCAGATGGTGCTGAACCTGGTGGAGCCACAGTCGTCGGGCATTGGTGGCGGCGCATTCATGCTGCACTACGACAAGGGCGCCAACAAGCTGCTGGCCTACGACGGCCGCGAGACCGCGCCCAAGGCCGCCACGCCCAACCTCTTCATCGGCGCCGATGGCAAGCCGCTGGCGTTTCTGGCGGCGGTGGACGGCGGCCTGTCGGTGGGCACGCCGGGCGTGCTGCGCATGCTCGAAGCCGCGCACAAGGCCCATGGCAAGCTGCCCTGGAAGGACCTGTTCGAGCCCGCCATCAAGCTCAGCGAAGACGGCTTTGCGATCTCGCAGCGCATGAGTGTGTCCATTGCCGGGTCGGCCGCGCGCATCAAGGCCCAGGGCGAGCCCGGATCCAGCTATTTCCTCAACGCCGACGGCACCGCCAAGGCGGCGGGCACGCTGCTCAAGAACCCTGAATTTGCAGCCACGCTCAAGGCCATTGCAGCGGGCGGTGCCGATGCGTTCTACAAGGGGGACATCGCCAAGGACATCGTGGCCAAGGTGGTCAGCCATCCCACCAACCCCGGCAAGCTCGCGCTCGATGACCTGAGTGATTACACCCACAAGGTGCGTGAGCCCGTGTGCGGCGTCTACCGCGTGCAGTACCGCGTGTGTGGCATGCCCGCGCCCAGCTCCGGCGGCATCGCGGTGCTGCAGACGCTGGGCCTGCTGCAGGGCTTTGACCTGGCGGCCATGAAGCCCAACACGCTCGACTCCGTGCACGTGGTGTCCGAGGCCTACCGCCTCGCCTATGCCGACCGCGCGCTGTATGTGGCCGACCCTGACTTCGTCAACGTGCCCCAGGCCGGCCTGATCAATGCCGACTACCTCAAGGAGCGCGCCAAGCTCATCAGCATGAGCAAGAGCATCGGCACGCCCGTGGCGGGCACACCACCGGGTGTGAGTGGTGCCAAGGGGCGGGACAACTCGCTGGCCCTGCCATCGACCACCCACCTGTCCATCATCGACAACGCAGGCAATGCGGTCTCCATGACCACCACGATCGAGAACGGCTTCGGCAGCCTGCAGATGGTGCGCGGCTTCCTGCTGAACAACCAGCTCACCGACTTCTCGTTCACAGCCACCGATGCGGCGGGCAACCCCATTGCCAACAGCGTGCAGGCCGGCAAGCGCCCCCGCAGTTCCATGGCACCCACCATCATCTTCAATGCCGCCACGGGCGACCTCGAAGGTGTGGTCGGCTCGCCAGGAGGCAGTGCCATCATCCAGTACACCGCCAAGACCATCCTGGGCATGACGGACTGGGGCCTGAACGTCCAGCAGGCCATCAACCTGCCGAACTTCGGTGCGCAGACCAACGCCACCACGTCCATCGAAAAGGGCTCGCTCATCGACACCGCTGCCATCCGCGACGGACTCAAGGCGCGCGGCCACACCGTGGCGCAGACCGACTCCTTCACCAGCGGCCTGCATGGAGCGGTGTTCAACGGTGTGCGGTCCAACGGCAATGCGGGCCTGCTGTCGCGCAACCCAGGTGCGGGCACCTATGCCGGTGGCGCCGATCCCCGCCGGGAGGGGATTGCGCTGGGCAACAACTGAGCTGCGCAATGTGATCGGTGGCGGCTCCAGAGCAGGGCTGCGCTGATACTGACGAAGGCTGCCGGGTGGACTACCGGGCAGCCTTTTTTTGTGCGTGCTCCGTGGTGGCCGCCGGGTGCTTTTCACCCGCCAGCGTCTGGAGCAAGCGGGTGAAGGTCGCTGTCGGGCCCACGTTGTCCTCGGCGCGATAGACCAGCGTCAGCGGCACATCCAGCCGCCCGCCATCCACCAGCGGCCGGTAGGCAATCGCATGCCGGTGCACACCCAGCATGGACGACGGCACCACGGAAATGCCCGTGCCCGCAGCCACCAGGTTGAGATTGGTCAGCATGCGCGCCACCTCGGCCACCACGCGGGGGCGCACGCCGTGCTCGGCACACAGCGCCAGCAGGTTGGCATACAGGCCGGGCGCGCCCGGGCGGCGCACCAGGATCATGGGCTCGCCCTCCAGATCGGCAATCTGGATGGGCAGCGGCTTGCCGCGCCGCAGGCGCAGTGCCAGCGGGTGGTCGATGGGCAGGGCCACCATGGCGGGCTCGTGCTGCAGGGTGTCGAAGGCCAAGCCCGCAGGCCGCGCCACGGGCACGCGCAGCAGGCCACAGTGCAGACGCCCGTCGGCCACGGCCTCGGTGATCTCGGCGGCGTTGTTCTCGCCGATTTCAAGTACCAGACCAGGGTGGCGCGCGCGGCACTCCCGCAGGGCGAATGGGGTGAATTCATGGGCGGCGGCCGAGCTGGTGAAGGCGATCACGAGCCGGCCTGTCTTGCCCTCGGCCAGCAGCTGCATGCGGCTTTGCAGTGCGTCGAAGTCGTGCACCAGGCGGGCGGCCTCGGCCTGCAGTGTCTGCCCCGCCTCGGTCAGGGTGACGCCCTTGGCGTGGCGCTTGAACAGCACCATGCCCACCGTGTTTTCCAGGGCCTTGATCTGCTGGCTGAGCGGCGGCTGGGCCATGCCCAGCAGCTCTGCCGCGCGGGTCATGTGCCCGGCCTCGGCCACCGCGAGAAAGTAGCGCAACTGGCGGATGTCCATGTCAGTGCCTAGGGGCAGCACGAAAGATAGTCATATGCAAATCATATCGATAGTGCCAATTTTGCCTATTTGACGTATTGAAAGGCGGTTTCTACGATGCACCGGCATCCGGCTTTGCGCCGCCAAGAATTTTTCAGGAGACACCCCCGCCATGACTGCACCGCAGCCCCATCCTCTGCCACCCGCCTTGTCCGAGGGCCCCCGCTGGGCCCTCGCGGGCCTGGCCTGCCTTGCGATGGTGGCTTGCGCACCCATGGCCACCACCAGCGTGCCTGGGGGCGCAGCCGAGGCGGCGCCCGTGGCCACGGCCTGCCCCCAGGCGCTGGCTTCCATCGCCCGCTGCCTGGCGGGGCAGGACTCCGCAGGGGCCTTCTACCTCATCGCCCTGCCGACGCAGTGGAACGGCCATCTGGTGATGCACGCGCATGGCGGGCCCACGCTGGGCGCGCCCAAGGCCGAACGCGCGGTGGAGGACCTGGAGCGCTGGTCCATCATGGTCCGCGCGGGCTATGCGTGGGCGGGCAGCACCTTTCGCCAGGGCGGTGTGGAAGTGCGCGCGGCGGCCGAGGACACGGAACGCCTGCGGCAGATCTTCGTGCGGCACGTGGCGCAGCCCAAGCGCACCATCCTGCACGGCCAGTCGTGGGGCGCCAGCGTGGCGGCCAAAGGGGCCGAGATGTTCACCGCCACGTTCGGCGCGAAACGCCCTTATGACGCCGTGCTGCTGACCAGCGGCGTGCTGGCGGGCGGCACCCGTTCGTACGACTTCCGCACCGATTTGCGCGTGGTGTACCAGTACCTGTGCAACAACCATCCGCGCCCCACCGAGGCGCAATACCCGCTGAACACCGGGCTGCCGCGCGACGCGGTGATGACGCAGGCCGACCTGGCGGTGCGTGTGAACGAATGCCTCGCGCTGAACAAGCCCGTGGCCGAGCGCACGCCTGAGCAGCAGCGCAAGGTGCAGACCCTTGTGGACGTGATCCGCATCCCCGCCAGTTCGATCCAGGGCCACCTGAACTGGGCCACGTTCCACTTCCGCGACGTGGTACAGCACCGCACGGGCGGCGCGAGCCCGTTCGGCAATTGGGGCGTGGTCTACCAGGGGTCGGCGGACGATGCTGCGCTCAACGCCAGCGTGCTGCGCTACCGGGCTGACCCTCAGGCCTTCGCGCGATTGGCCCAGGACACGGACCCCACCGGGCGCATCCCGGTGCCCGTGCTCACCGTCAAGGGCGTCGACGATCCCATCGCCTTTGTCGAGCTGGATGCGCAGTTCAAGGCGACGATGGAGCAGGGCGGCAGCGCCGTGCGGCTGGTGCAGACCTTCACGCAGCACAACACCCACAGCTACCTGAGCGACCCCACCTACCCCACGCTGATGGCGGCCCTGCTGCGCTGGGTGGACGAGGGCGCCAAGCCGACGCCCGAAGGCATTGCCCAGCAGTGCCCCGCGTACGAGGCCCGGTTCGGCAAGGGCTGCGCCTTCCTGCCCGCCTATGCGCCCGCGCCGCTGGCCAGCCGGGTGGCTGACCGCGAGCGGCCGGTGCTCCGATAACGGTCTTCAGAAGCAAAAAGGCCCCGCTTGAAAGCGGGGCCTCTGCGTTCAATGTGCTACTAATTTAGTAGCTACCAGCGCTTGTTGGGAAAGCGCTGGAGGCCAGTTGGCCTTAAGCCATCTGCTGGCTCTTACTTCACTGCTTGCAGCGCGGCGTTCAGCGTGGCGCTGGGGCGCATCACGGTGTCGAGCTTGGACAGGTCGGGCATGTAGTAGCCGCCGATGTCAGCGGGCTGGCCCTGCACGGCATTGAGCTCGTCCACGATCTTCTGCTCGTTCTCGGTCAGCTGCTTGGCCAGGGGCGCAAACTTGGCGGCCAGCTCGGCGTCCTCGGTCTGCGCGGCCAGTTCCTGGGCCCAGTACATGGCCAGGTAGAACTGGCTGCCGCGGTTGTCCAGCTGGCCCGTCTTGGGGCTGGGGTTCTTGTTGTTGTCCAAGAGCTTGCCCGTGGCGGCGTCCAGCGTCTTGGCCAGCAGCTTGGCGCGGGGGTTGTTGTTCTTGATGCCGAGGTCTTCCAGCGATACGGCCAGCGCCAGGAATTCACCCAGGCTGTCCCAGCGCAGGTGGTTTTCTTCCACCAACTGCTGCACGTGCTTGGGCGCAGAGCCGCCGGCACCCGTTTCGTACATGCCGCCACCAGCCATCAGCGGCACGATGGACAGCATCTTGGCCGAGGTGCCCAGTTCCATGATGGGGAACAGGTCGGTGAGGTAGTCGCGCAGGATGTTGCCGGTGGCGCTGATGGTGTCGAGGCCGCGGATCACGCGCTCCAGTGTGTAGCGCATCGCACGCACCTGGCTCATGATCTGGATGTCCAGGCCGGTGGTGTTGTGCTCATGCAGGTACATCTTGACCTTGGTGATCAGCTGGGCCTCGTGCGGGCGGTACGAGTCGAGCCAGAACACCACGGGCATGCCGGAGTTGCGGGCACGGTTCACGGCCAGTTTCACCCAGTCGCGGATCGCGGCGTCCTTGACCTGGCACATGCGCCAGATGTCGCCTTGCTCCACGTTTTGCGACAGCAGCACTTCGCCCGTCGCCAGGTCGGTGATGTTGGCCACGCCGTCTTCGGGGATCTCGAAGGTCTTGTCGTGGCTGCCGTATTCCTCGGCCTGCTGGGCCATCAGGCCCACGTTGGGCACCGTACCCATGGTCTTGGGGTCGAACGCGCCGTGCCACTTGCAGAAGTTGATGATCTCCTGGTAGATGCGGGCAAAGGTCGATTCGGGCATCACGGCCTTCACGT
>Ga0307408_100001956_pt1 | contig 14901 bp, 15 predicted proteins | sample 322Cmetagenome_FD_202116 | JGI IMG/M metagenome (GOLD analysis project Ga0307408, IMG submission 202116) | Maize rhizosphere microbial communities from greenhouse at UC Davis, California, United States - 322HYB-C-3 | ecosystem: Host-associated > Plants > Roots > Rhizosphere > Soil | place...
ATCCTCAAAAGGAAACGCCGTTTAACGTGCGCCCATAAAAAACCCCCTGGAGTCAGGGGGTTGGTTCGGGAAGAGCTGAGCTCCGGACCGTCTCGCCGGGGTGGTCTTCCTCAATAAAGACTGTATTTTCAATCGGTTATAGATTGAGGGCTGCAGACGCTGCTGACATCTTCATCAAGCTGTCATGATCGGCAGAATCTAGGGTTGCAATCAAAAACACAGACAATAAATCCTGTAAAATCACTTAAGCAGTTGATTTGAAATGTCTTTTTCAAGCTGCCTTAACCACGGCGGCATTTCCTGACCCTTGGGTTGAGCCCTCACTGGAGAGACTGAAGGGCGTAGTTGCAACCTCATCAAGGATCTCAGGATAGGTTTCCAAATACTTCTGAAAACGTCGGGCAGTGCGATAGCTATTGAAGGGCGAGGAAATGAGCGCGGCTCCAATAATGAACATTGCCTGTGCCCCCATACCTCCTAGGAACGCAACGAAGCTGCTTGCCTTCACAATGATCATCAGCCCACTGATGGAACCTATGACCATAAGGAAGAAACCAATCAAGCGCGCAGACCAGGCCCCCACTGTCTCGACTGCGGTGATCCGTAGCGTTAGCCGAGGCTGCTCGGGCGTGACCCACAGATACCGAGCGATTTGTCGAATTTGCCAGTGATTCCAATGGCCCGTGCGAGCCAAGCGCATCAGAAAATCGGCTTTGGTCCGGTCTGCTCGAACCCCACTGGCAATACGAAAGCTTTCTAGATAGAGCGCGTCATCCAGGTACTTAGCGTATAGAGATTCAGATCTTTCAGCTGCACGAAGCTCCTTCAAGAGCTTGTGCTGCCTACGCGCTAGGTGACTATCGTACAAGTGTAATAACTGGATTGCTTTCGTTGGTACGAGACACAAAACAGCTACGACTGCTGCGACGGCGGTCCAACCGCTGTTGAACTGCGCTGCAAATTCTTCAAGCATAAATCCAGTCCTTGAGTTTAGTTAATAGCCGTATCCCTGATACGTTCCTAGTCTGCTTTTGCGTGGGCAATATGCTTTTTTGAAGGCTCGGCAACCCAACAAGATCTGGGCCGTATGACCTGCTGTCAGAGCGGGCAGCCGCAACCGACTACGCCGTTTCTCCATGGTAAGAACAGCCTCCGCGCCTCTGGCAGATTTAGGATCTGTACTGGGCCCCGGGGGTTAGTTTTTCCGGCCTTCCAAACCCAAGAGGCCGTTCAGGCTCCTAATCAGAGCTCCCCTCCCAAGCGCTGATAGCGGCGCTCAAATGCCTCCGAGCCTCCCTCCATCACTTGGCAAACCTCTTGCCGCATGTCCTGTTCCTGCAGGGAACCGGTCTGCTTCACATGGCACTGGTTGTTAAAATCCAGTACATGGATCAGCTCGGCATCACCATTTACTACGATGTTGGGGTTATGAGTGACGATGATTAGCTGGCGGCGCTGCTTATTAGAGCGGATTTGTTGCACGACCAGTCCATAGATGAGGTGGTTGTCCAAGTCATCCTCAGGCTGGTCTAGTACCAAGGGCTCACCTCCATGCGCCAGCAGAAACGCCAGCATGGCGGCTGCGCGCTGACCCGCAGAAGCCTGCCCGATGGATTGAAAGTCTCGACCGTTGCCTTTGCGACTGTATTCCACCTTCAGGCCATCCTCTGGAAACCAGCACAGCAGGTGGTCCATGTATTCAGGCCGTCTGTCGGTTTCACCTTTCAAAAATTTATTGAACCAGCCCCCAAACTCAGGCTTGCCCCGGCAGGCCTGGGACAATCTGGTCCTCAACGTCTTCAATGATTCTTCGAAGCTGGGCGTGTCCCCGAGCAACTCGTCTACCAACATGAGATCTGCTATGAGCCCCTTTGGCGCCGAGCCATCCTGCTCCTGGTACAGATCGTCCGCATACTTGCTGTCTCCTACGCCCAGCGCTTCGCGCAATGATCGCTCGATCCCCTGCGTATCGCGGCTATAGGGGATAAGCTCGATCCTCACGTAGGGGTTGTCATGTAGGGTGGTTTCTAGGAACTCGCTGCGTCGATGACTGATAGCCCGGCGTACTACTTGGATTTGCTCCAGCTGCGCCATCGCAGTGTTGCGCAACTCAGTATGTTGCGCCTTCAACGTGTTCAAATTTCTCAGCTCGGTTTCAAGTCGCTGAGCTTCTTGAACCAAGCGGCCGTACTCACTGGGATCGTTGACCCCCTGCTGCTGGAGACCCTCCTTTAGCTGGTGGTAGGCTTCTCTAGCAATTGCGATCCGGGTAAACCAAGGCGATGACTCAAGGTCTGTTTTCAGCGTTTTCCCATACATTGCCAACTCGGCAGCGGATGCCTCGATGTCTTGTTTTACTTTGCCGATAACCGCGTTCAAGGCCTGAATCGAGGCCAAAGCTGGACCGTCATCATTGGCATCAAATAAACCTGCTTGCAGGTCACCAGGCTGCAAAGTGGCAGCAACATTTTCAAGATCCTTAACAAGCTTGGCCGCCCCCTCAAACTGACGTTCAAGCTCTCGATTCTGTTGAGTAGTGCGCTGGTAGTTTTTCAACACTACCGTATGGTCCGATCCTTCAAACCGTTCAAGTTTTCGTTTTATGTCTTGCAACGCGAGCGATAGGGATTCGAGCCCTGATAATTTCCCCTCCATCTCGCGCATCCGTGCTCGGGACGCCAGAAACGCGCTTTTTGCATCTTCAAATGCGTTTCTCTGGGATCGCGTGTCAGCGGCATCATCGATCACTTTCAGCAAAGCCTGCTGACTGTCGCCGGCCAAGGCAGCAATCTGCCCTTGGCTAAACAGTCTTACGGGGAAGCGCTGCTCGTTGATGACCTGACTTTCGGAGAGCATAAAATCAGTAGAAAGGATGTCCCATTCTTCCACCATGTTTTCAGTGCCGTCCTTTCGCCAAGTAAGGCGATAGGGCGAGCCGTTGCGAAGAACCTGCACACGTACCACTGTGTCGTCGAGCAAACCGCCGTTGTCGTTCTTGGTCTTCGCGACAACGTTGAATTTGCTAAAGGTCTGTCCGGCCTCGGAAGTCTGCGACAGTTCCTGCTCCCTCCGATAGGCTAAGCGAAGGGCGTGCACGATGGTTGATTTCCCTGTTCCTCGACCGCCGATCAGTGCGTTGAAATAAGGATTGAGTGGTAGGGAAACTCCTTTCTTGTCGCGCCCCATGTACCGTGCATTTCGAATCTCGATAGCTTCGATGAAATGCTCCGGGGTAGTGAACGGTGCAAAACCATCGCTTTGATCGCTGCGACGAACTGAAACCTCTTGCCCGTCCAGCAAGGCGAGGCGCAGACCTTCCATAGTGGGGTTGGCCATTTTTATCCAGGTGAAGCGTGAACCAGGAACCGCCGAGCCTTTGAAGCTGTGGCAATCGCTACCAACAACACTCGCAAAGCGAAGCTTGAGCTCTTCAAGCACTACCGGCGTCGAGCTTCCTGCTGAACTCCATTCCAATGCCAAGATGCCCGGTTCTTGTAGAACTTGCTTGACGGTGTTGGTGTCCAGCAAACATTTGCGGGTGCCCTGCTCAACCTGCAGCAACCCCTTGTCACCTTCCACATGAGCAGGAATTGCTAATCCACCTTGGGCGATCACATGCTCGATCACCTTGGCAGCGCCCTCACGTGTCACACCGTCACTGTCGCCCCGCGTACCGGTGTAATGCACCTTAGCTAGTAAATCACTGATGGTTTGACTAGAGGCAGAAGGGTCGAAAATGGCAAGCAAATGGAATCCGACCTGAACAGAAATCTCAACGCCAGGGAATACATAAAGCTCGCGAAAACCATCCGGGGGGTTGCCGACCTCTGCTTGACGCTTCATATCCGAGTAAGCGTTCTTGAGCTCGTCTATCCACTCACCGCTGTTGTGGTCGGTGACAGCCACGCAATCAATTTCCGCAGCCATGTACTTGAGAAGCCATTTTTGCGGAGTCAGCTCATTAGGAGTACCCATAGCAGCTTGCCAGGCAGCCGTATCCTTCGATGCCGGTGTGTGAGTATGAAAATCGAATTTCCACCAGCGGGCGCCGGCGTAAGGCCAAGCCTGACTCATATGATCTCCTTGTCGGCCATCCCTACCGGCTTGTTTTCCACTGGCGCTGAAGACCATTGACGGGTGGCACTTTGCCAACAATATCGCTCAATCGTTCGATTAGGCTAGTGACCTAAGATCATTTCTGAGAGCTATGTCTATTGAAGGTATCGAAGCGATTCAGAACGCCGTTTAGCTCGTGGGCCGCTGATTGCCGGCCAGAGTAGCGTTATTCATAAGTGCGCTTTGCATTTTGCTCAATGTCCGACCAAGCGGTCGTTTACTTCCTCTGCTTCGTCGACATGGTCTTGTGAAGAGTCTGCTCTTGGACATATGCTCGTCAAGGCAATGTGCCACTACAAAACTAAGCATGGAGTAGCCTGATGAAGATCATTTCCCTCGTGATCGCCGCAGTCCTGTCGTTCTCCTCGGTTGCTGCCTTCGCACACAGCGGCGGTACCGACTCTAAGGGTTGCCACACCAATCACAAAACGGGCGAGCGCCACTGCCACTGAGGCAGTCCGCAGGTCCTTCAGTGCTGGTGTTCTTGACCCTGAGGATGCCAGCCATAAAGGTAAAGCCAGCAGCTAAAGCAAATTGCGAATACCCAGGAGCGCCACCAGGTGGCCGGGGTAGAACCAATAGCTCCACTGTTTGACAGGCACGACTTTGAACGGCAAGGGGGCCCAGAACAGGGCCAAACCGAGCAGAGGCGCTAGGGCGGCAGTCGACAGTGCGAGGATGGCGAACGGCTCTAGTTGCGCCGCCTGCTCGAAGAGGCCAGTTCTAGAGTTGGCAGCAGCGCAGAGTGCGACGGGCAGTAACGCGAACAGTTCGGGGCGCTTGATCGCGAGCACCAGAGCCGCTGGCACGAACACTCCATAAAAGCCGAACATCAATGGCTCGCTCAGCAGATAGGCAACCAGAATCGCCCCGCCAGCTAGTACCAGGCTTTCGATCGTCCGGTGCTGCACGCCCCAAGCGACCAGCAGACCCAGTGCCAACGTGACCAGGACGTTGAATGTTCCTGAGGTGCTGACCAGTCGGTATGGCACTTCCGATAGCGCCGCAAACAACACTAACAAGGCGAGATACCGGCCATTACTCCGGGTGAACAACTCACCAGGCTGATTCCGCGAGACGTTGATGGCCACTGCCAAACAGAACAAGGGGAAGGACAGTCGGCCTAGGACAAACAGGTCGCTGGTAGCCGGCCAGGCCAATCGCATGTGATCGAGCACCATCGTGATCAAGGCGATCCACTTGATCAGGTCCTGGCCCGTGTGCCGCTCTGTGGGACGGATGAGATATGACGTCACGGCATGCTCCCAAGTACCAACAGAGTCAGCAGCAAGTAACGCCCACCCTTGGCCAAGGTAACCAACAGCGTGAACCGCCAAAGTGGTTCGCGCATGACCCCCGCCACCAACGTAATCGGATCGCCGATAATGGGTACCCAGCTCAATAGCAGTGACCAGTATCCGTAGCGCTGGTAGAAGGCTTGTGTCTTCTCCAGTTTGGACTCACTAACCGGGAACCAGCGCTTGTGCTTGAAGTGCTCGACGCCTCGACCCAAAAACCAGTTAACCACGGAACCCAGCACATTGCCGGCGGTAGCCACCGCAACAAGCGCCATGGGCAGGTAGAGCTCAGACACGAGCATCGCGGCCAGCGCGGCTTCTGACTGCATGGGTAGCAGCGTGGCGGCCGCAAAAGCTGCCAGAAACAGGCCGAGGTAGCTGGTGAGCTCGAACACGGCCTTAGAGGTACTTGGTAATTTGCTTGAATTCTTCGATTGCAGATCGATCACCCTTGCTCAGGGCCGTAACCGAGTCCTCCAGACAGTGGTCGATATGGTCCTGGATGAGCGTTCGCTTGGCTTGGCAGACCGCCTTTTCAACCGCATGCAGCTGCTGCGCAATGTCTACACATTCACGCCCATCCTCGATCATGGCAATGATGCTGCGCAAATGACCGTCAGCACGCTTCAGGCGCTTAATAATCGCCTCATGGCTCTGGTGAGTGTGGGCATGGCCATGTTCGGGATCGAGCGCGTGATCATGCGAGTGATCGGACATATCTTGAGTCTCTATCGGCGATACATTACGCTGGCGATGCTATCCCCCCCTGGGGGTTAGGTCAAACGTGCAGCTTTGCTATTGGAACAGCCTCATAGGCACCTGGATGTCTCGTCGTTTCCTGTCATCGACCATGATCGTCGCTCTGGCTGTGGCCTTTATGCTGGCCTGGACGGGGCACGCCTATTCGTTGGCGGTACCGACTCAAGTCACTGCCCAAGAGGCAGTGACCATGAAGCATGGTCACGACCACGGCGAAGCCTCGTTGAGCTGCACGCACTGCACTGACCACTACCATGCCCCGCTCACACCCGACCATCAACACGAAACGCCTCAGCTCTCTTCTGCTGCGCAACTGATGCCGATCTTTGGCCCGTCCACGCCGTTGGCTTGGTCAGGCGACTCTGTACCACACCCGCCAATCTTCCGAATCGAACGCCCACCTCGTCCTGCTTTTGCTTCCTGACCCTGGCCGCTTTGCGGCTCTCGATCACTGCAAAAAGGATTGATCCATGCGTTTACACTCGATACCGGGTGGGAGCTTGCTCGCTGTGCGTGCACGCCATCCCATCTTCCTCCTGTTCCTGTTAGTCGTGTCCTTGCTCATTGGCATGCCTGAAGCATTGGCACATGCCGTAGCGGAAGGCGACAAGGGGTTCATCCAGGAAAGCTCAGGGGTCATGCTGATCCCGTTCATCTACATGGGCGCCAAGCACATGATGACGGGCTACGACCACCTGCTGTTTCTGTTCGGCGTCATCTTCTTCCTTTACCGCCTCAAGGACGTCGGTCTCTACGTCACGCTGTTCGCCGTTGGTCATTCGGTCACGCTGCTGTTCGGCGTGCTTACTGAGATCAGCATCAGCTCTTACATCATCGACGCGATCATCGGTTTCTCGGTGGTTTACAAGGCGATGGATAACCTGGGGGCCTTCAAACGCTGGTTCGGTTACCAGCCGAACACCAAAGCCGCGACGCTCGTCTTCGGCCTGCTACATGGCTTTGGCCTGGCAACAAAGATCCAGGAGTACGAAATTTCGGCCGACGGCCTGATCCCGAACCTCATCGCTTTCAACGTCGGAGTTGAGATCGGACAGTTGCTCGCGCTGAGCGCCATCCTGATCGTCATGGGCTTCTGGAGAAGGACCGGTGGATTCTGGCGCCACGCCTATACCGCCAACGTTGCCATGATGAGTGCCGGCTTTTTGCTGATGGGTTATCAGCTGACCGGTCTGTTTGTTACTGCCTGAGGAGCTCCACATGTTCAATTCCCCACTTCCTTCGGCAAGCGAACTGCCGAGCAGCCGTCAACTCGTCCGCTCCACGGCCATTGCCTTCACAGTGGCCATGGGTTTGCTGGTTACCGTTGTCATGCCTTCTGAATACGCGGTCGATCCCACTGGTCTGGGACGGGCGATGGGCCTAACGCAAATGGGCGAAATCAAAATCTCTTTGGCCCAGGAAGCGCTGGCGGACGAGGCGGCAGCCAAGAACTCTGCCCCTGTTGTCTCCGTCTCGGCACCTGCACCTGCACCTGCACCTGCACCTGCACTTGCACCTGCACTTGCACTTGCACCTGCCCCGGCAGCCGTCCCTGCACCACCACCAGCCAGCGTGCCGGCACCAGTGCAACAAGTAGCGATCGCGAAACCAGAAAAGCCAGCGGCCCCGGCTGCGAAATCGGATGAGGTCAGTCTGACCCTTAAGCCGGGTGAAGGCCGAGAGATCAAACTCGAAATGCGCAAAGGAAGCGTTGTGACATATGAGTGGAGCGCCTCAGGGCCGGTCAACCATGACACCCACGGCGAGACCTATGACGCTGCCCAAGGTGACTTCCACAGTTACAGCAAGGGGCGCCAGGTGAAAGGTGACAAGGGCGAGCTGACCGCGCTTTTCGATGGCACGCATGGCTGGTTCTGGCGTAACCGCACTTCGGGCAATGTCACCATCGTACTGAACACGGCCGGCGACTATCTGGCCGTTAAGAAGTGAAAACCATGGTGCTCGCCAGAAGCGGGCACCACTCAAATTCAAATGGAAAACCGACTATGACGACCAAACTCTTGCGCACCGTTTTTCTCGTAAGTCTGCTCAGCCTGCTTGGCGCCTGCAGCGAAGAGCCTGCCGCTAATAATGAAAGCGCTGGGCACGGGCATTCCCACGACTAAAGGAAGTGAGCCAAGGACGGCTCTACGTCGCCCAATCTGAGAGCTTAGGGCGCCGCTCAGGCTTCCCATGGTCTATAACCCGATATGCACCAGTTGACCATAAAGGGGTCGAGGGCATGCGTTTCACGGAGTGGCTGGGGATCAAGGGAGACACCGACGGCATCGTGCAATACGACCTGCTGCGCTGGTTTTCACTGGTTAGCGTCTTGATCATCACCTTCGTTGCGTTGGGACTCGGATTTGTCGCTTCGCGGTTCGTGGTGAACGAGAGCATCCAGCGAGATGCGGCACTCACCGCTGAGTTCATCCAGTCATTGGCATCGACCCAACTTGGCACCCACCATTTGCCTCAGAATCAGATGGGCGAAATGCTAGATCCGCGGGCGGATCTGGTTTATTCCAACGAAACCCGATCAAGACGTCAGGTGGCACGACGGGAGTTTCTTGAGCATATCGAGAACATCGCTCGGCAGCCTGACACCCTGCTGGTGACCATATATGCCCCTGATAACGTCGTCATCTGGTCGAGTAACCCAGCGCTGATGGGAACCACCGTGGCCGAGGACGATCAGCTCAACGAATCATTTGCCACCAAAACCCGCATATTCGCGACCTACCATGACGTGGTGCCTGAACGTGAAGAGCAGAAGTTTCAGCGCCCCCCAAAAGGGTTCTTCATCGAGAACTACATTCCAATGCTGAACGCGTCGGGCGAAGCCGTGGCGATGATCGAAATCTATAAAGAACCTTCAGATTTGGTGGCGCGAACCCAGCGAGGCTACATCCTGATGTGGCTCGCAACCTCCGTCGGGGGAGCACTGATTTATCTGGCCTTGTATCGGATTGTGCGCCGCGCCTCTGCGATCCTGGCGGCTCAGCAAAAGCAGATTTTGCAAAACGAGGCCTTTGTTGCCATGGGCGAGATGTCCGCAGCGGTAGCTCATAGCTTACGTAACCCGCTGGCAAGTATTCGCTCCAGCGCTGAGCTGGTTCAGGAGCTCGCGCCTGCGAATGTCCATCGCAACGTCGGCGACATCATCTTCCAAGTTGATCGTATGGCCTCGTGGGTGCGAGATCTCCTTGCCACCTCTAGCCCCGCAGCAGCCGCGGCCGAGCCTGTCGATCCCATCGCCGCTATCCATGAAACGTTGGCCGCCCACCAGCCCCAGATCAGCGCTTGCCAGGTCGACGTAGAGTTGGCCCTTCCAGAGACAGCGCAACCGGTAGTGAGCCAGCGGGTCCTTCTTCTTCAGGTGCTGAACAGTCTGGTTTCCAACGCGCTGGAGGCGATGCCGAAGGGCGGGAAGCTCAGCATTGAGTTAGCCCGAGCGGAATCTGGTCGGAAGCTAGTGCTCATCGTCACTGACACTGGTAATGGCATGTCTGATATCCAGCGCAAGCGGCTATTCCAACCCTTCACCACAACGAAACAAGGCGGCCTGGGAGTAGGACTCGTTATGGTGAAGCGAATCATGGAACGCTTTGGCGGCACCGTGGGCATTCACAGCAAGCAGGACGAAGGCACCCGCGTTGAGCTAACGCTGCAGCTGGCCAGCTAGGATTACGTTCTTGGCGTGTCCAGGCTCTCCAGACACTTCGCCAGTTCGTCCCCTACGCGTGAAATCAGCTGTCCGTAGCCCCCGGCCTTGGCAGCGACGCCGTAACCCAACGCATCGAGTTCGGCAAAGTGCACCGGAAGTCCCGCTGCCAGCGTGTCACTCAGCTTAGGTCGAATGGGAGGCTCGCTGAACAGGCAGCTCGGGCCAGCAGCCTCAAGCTTGGCTCGCATCTCTGCCACATGTCGCGCACCTGGTTTCACCTCGCCACCGATGGCTAAGACGCCTGTGTGGTTGAGGCCGTACGCTTCCTCGAAGTAGTCGAAGGTCTGGTGGAAGACGAAGAAAGGTTTGGCCGCAAGCGGCTGCAGGCGGGCCTTGAGGTCTTGATCCTGTTTGCTCACCCGAGCACTGAACGCTTCGACGTTCGCTTGGTAGCGAGCGGCGTTCTGAGGATCAGCTGCAGACAAATCCGCTGCCATCTGCTTGGCGATCACCAGCGCGTTACTCGGGCGAAGCCAAAGGTGGGCGTCAATAGAACCGGGGCGATGTTGATCATCATGATCGTCGCCCGCAGGGGCCTTACCCAGTGTTTCGTCGTGACCATGTTCAGCATGCTCATGTTCTTCACCGAAGTGACGTAAGTGCAGACCTGGCAGGTTCTGAATGGCTACTGTCTTTCCGCTACGGGTGTTGAGACTTTTGGCGAGATAGGTTTCGAGATCCGGGCCAATCCAGTACACGATATCTGCAGCTTGAATGTCTCGAACCGTTGAAGGCTTGAGCGTGAAGCTATGCGCTGACGAACCAGCGGGTACAAGGAGCTCAGCCTCGCCTAGACCGTCCTGAACCTCAGCGGCGATGAGCTGGAGTGGCTTGATGCTGGTAACAACTTTAACTTCGGCAGAGGCGGTAGCGCTGGTTATGGCCAGAATGCAAGAAGCGCTGAGCATCGATAAGGTGTGATGGGTTTTCATGAGTGTTCCACTTGGACAATGCTGAGGTGCGACGAACGGTGTGCTAGATGCGAGGCCATTTTCGGTGATCGTCATCGATCACAAACGGGTGAGCATGAGATTTACCATCTGCCACATGGGGGTGGTCTACGGACAGATCGTCGTGATGGTGCGCCACAACCTCGCGATCATATTCAGGGTGCCAAATCCATTTGCTCAGCATCCAGGCGCCCCCTGCCAAAAGGCCTAGACCAACGAACGCAGCGGTGAGGTTGACGCTGGCTCCCAGCCATCCGGCAAGCGGATAAGTGATCAGCCAACAGGCATGGGACAGCGCGAACTGAGCAGCGAACAGCGCAGAGCGATCTTGGGGAGAGGAAGACCGTCGCAGAATCCGCCCTGATGGTGTCTGAGCCAGGGAGTAGCCAGCGCCCAGCACCACCCACAAGGCAATCAGGGTCGAGTAGCTGGTGACAAAGGCCCCGACCAGCAGGCCAACCACTAGGATCGCTCCGCCAGCCAGCATAGCCTTGCGATCATCCAAGTGTTCTAGAAGTCGCGGAAGTACAAGCGCTACCACCATTGAGCCGCCTCCGAAAGCCATCAATGCCATGGCCATCGCCCTCTGATCCAGCCCAAGCTTCGCTTGAACGAGCACGACCGTATTCACAATCACCATCGCGCTGGCTGCGGCAATTGCGAGATTCAAGGCCAGAAGACCGCGCAGGCGCGGGGTATGCAGGAAGATCCGCAGGCCCTTGGTCGTGCGCTCGTAGATGCTCCGCTTGGGCCCGCGAGCGGCTACCGGCAATACCGCTGAAACAACCATGGCCGCTGACGCGAGAAAGCCCACGACGGTGCCACCGAACAGGCTGTGGAAACTGACCACGGACAACAGAGCTGCTGCGAGCAGCGGACTGATAACGCTCTCCAGGTCATAAGCCAGGCGCGAAAGTGATAGCGCCCGGGTGTACTCACGCTCGTCGGGGAGGATGTCGGGAATGGTGGCCTGGAACGTTGGCGTAAACGCGGCAGATGCAGACTGCAGAACGAAAATCAGCACGTAGACCTGCCAGATCTCGTTGACAAACGGGAGCAATAGGGCCACGGCTGCCCTGACCAGGTCGAGGGAGACCAGCATGGCTTTTCTGGGTAAGTGTTCGGCAAACGCACCGGCAATCGGCGCCACGCCAATGTAGGCCACCATCTTGATTGCAAGCGCAGTACCCAGGACGGCGCCGGCCTGCGCACCGGCTAGGTCATAGGCCAGAAGGCCAAGCGCCACGGTCGCCAGGCCGGTGCCGATCAAGGCAATCACCTGAGCAAGAAACAGGTGCCTGTAAGTGCGGTTTTTCAAGACAGATAGCATGGCACCTCTGTGCACGGCTGAAGGCGATCTCTGTCGCCTGGACTTCATCAGATCCATAACAGCGTATCCCCCCCAGGGGGATACGGTCAACGCGATTCCATACGGCTCGACGGGCTCGATGAACACCCGTTGCATTTTGCCGAAACTGGTTTAATGTAGAAAACGATACGTTTTATGTTGAGTTTTCTACATGATTAATTGGTCGCTACTGATTTTGGGGCTGCCGACAGCAAACGCCACCGAACGAATGCGCGCCTGGAGAACCCTGAAGGCCTCTGGCGCTGCCGTGCTACGCGATGGTGTTTACCTGCTACCAGAGCAAAGCGCAGGCCGTGAAACGTTCGAAGCGGTGGAGCGAGATGTGCTGGCCATCAACGGCACGGCATTTCTGCTGTCTTTGTCTGAACGCGAGGAGCGCTTTAGCGGGCTATTCGACAGAAGCGATGAATACGTCAAGCTGATGGAAGAAATTGCAGGCTGCCGGGCTGACCTATCCCCGGATAATGCGCTGCAGACAGCCCGGCAGGTGCGCAAGCTCAGGAAGGCCCTCGGCCAGTTGGCAGCGATCGATTTCTTCCCAGGTATGCTCAAGACCCAAGCCGACGCGGCCCTGCAGGAGCTTGAGACCGCGATTAGCCGCGCACTGTCTTCTGATGAGCCGAGTGCGCACGATGAGGCGATCAACCAGCTGGAGCGCAGCGAATACCAAGGTCGCCGATGGGCAACGCGAAAACGCCCATGGGCAGACCGGTTGGCCTGTGCCTGGCTGATCCGTCGCTTCATTGATGCCGATGCCCAATTCATTTGGTTGGACAGTCCCAGTGACTGCCCAAGCGATGCGCTCGGCTTTGATTTTGATGGGGCCCGTTTCAGCCACGTTGGCCAGCGGGTTTCCTTCGAAACCCTCATCGAGAGCTTTGCCGTTCAGCAGCCAGGCCTGGCACGCCTGGCAGGCGTCATCCACTACCTGGATGTGGGAGGCGTACAACCTTCCGAAGCACCCGGTATCGAGCGTGTCCTCGCCGGCTTGAGAGAGAGCATTGGCGATGACGATCAACTGACAATGGTCGCAGGAGGCATCTTCGATGGCCTGCTGACGGCTTTCGCAAGTGAGGAAGCCCAAAATGGTTGATACCACCTCCGCAGTAAGTGAACAGCCGCCATCACAAGCGACTCAGCAGCCGATCGGCTTGTATGAAGCCTTCCTGTTCTGGCTCAAGTTGGGCTTCATCAGCTTTGGCGGGCCTGCCGGACAGATCTCGATCATGCACCAGGAGCTGGTAGAGCGTAGGCGGTGGATCAGCGAGAAGCGCTTTCTGCACGCGCTGAACTACTGCATGTTGCTGCCCGGCCCCGAGGCTCAGCAGCTGGCCACGTATATCGGTTGGCTCATGCACCGCAGCTGGGGCGGGGTGATTGCCGGCGCATTGTTCGTGCTGCCTTCGCTGTTCATTCTGATCGGTTTGTCCTGGGTCTACGTCGCCTTTGGCGAGGTACCGGTAGTCGCGGGGATCTTTTATGGCATCAAGCCAGCGGTCACGGCGATTGTCGTTCACGCAGCCCACCGGATTGGCTCGCGAGCCCTGAAGAATGGCTGGCTGTGGGCTATGGCCGGCGCCTCGTTCGTGGCGATCTTCGCCCTCAACGTGCCGTTCCCGTTAATCGTGCTGGTGGCCGCCATTATTGGCTATTTGGGTGGCCGCTTCGCCCCAAGCAAATTTGTGATCGGTGGCGGTCATGGGGCCGCGAAGAACAGCTATGGCCCAGCCTTGATCGATGACGACACCCCAACCCCCGAGCATGCCCGTTTCAGCTGGGGGCATCTGGTTCGCCTGCTGCTGATCGGTGCAGGGCTCTGGGCCCTGCCTATGGGGCTGCTGACGCTGTCGTTTGGCTGGGACGGCACCCTGACGCAAATGGGCTGGTTCTTCACCAAGGCCGCCCTGATGACCTTCGGCGGTGCCTACGCTGTGCTGCCCTATGTTTATCAGGGAGCGGTTGGGCATTACGGCTGGCTGACCCCAACCCAGATGATCGATGGCCTCGCCTTGGGAGAAACGACGCCAGGGCCCCTGATCATGGTGGTTGCCTTCGTCGGGTTCATCGGTGGCTACGTCCATCCCATGTTCGGCGCTGAACACCCGTTTCTGGCCGGCGCAGTCGCGGCGAGCCTGGTCACCTGGTTCACCTTCTTGCCTTCCTTCATCTTCATCCTGGCCGGTGGCCCGGTCGTGGAGTCGACACATAACGAGATGAAGTTCACCGCACCGCTGACAGGCATCACCGCCGCTGTGGTGGGTGTGATCCTGAACCTCGCCATGTTCTTCGGCTACCACGTGCTTTGGCCAAAGGGCTTCAGTGGGGCATTTGACTGGCCTTCCGCGGGGATCGCGGTGGCTGCAGCGATTGCCTTGTTCCGCTTCAAACGGGGTGTAATCCAGGTGCTGTTTGCCTGCGCCCTGGCCGGTCTGGCAGTCCACATGCTGCGTGGTTGAAACCAACTACCGGCCGACAACATCGGCCGGTGTTTCATGACCCATCGGCTGCTGGCGGGAGGTGTCCAATGAAGTGGGTAACGCGTGAACGTCCAAAGATCGATCGTATCGCCTGTCCGTGGCTCATCCAGCGCTTCATCGATCCAGACCCTATGTTCCTCTACGTACCCAGTGCCGAGGTCTTGCGCGTGGCAAGTGATGAAGGTGCCACCCCCTATGACATACC
>Ga0307408_100001957_pt1 | contig 14899 bp, 11 predicted proteins | sample 322Cmetagenome_FD_202116 | JGI IMG/M metagenome (GOLD analysis project Ga0307408, IMG submission 202116) | Maize rhizosphere microbial communities from greenhouse at UC Davis, California, United States - 322HYB-C-3 | ecosystem: Host-associated > Plants > Roots > Rhizosphere > Soil | place...
GGCGAGCACCAGTGTCACACTGGAATAAATACCATTGGCATACTCCAGATATTGGCGTTGCACATCGATCTGCGCGGCGTAATTTTTACCCAATGTACGCAGCGCATCGGCCTGTACCTGATAATTTTTGTCATCGCGCAATTTACCCAGCACTTCTGCAATCACTTTTTCCTGATTTTTTTGCAGCGCCGTATCCAGCAGGATTTTTTCTACACTAACATCATCGACCCAGACTTGGCCGTTGGTAATTTCAAAATCCAGACGCAAGTATTTTTTGCCTGGATCGTCGATGGAAATACGCTTTGCATGATATTCCGCCGAATCGTTATTACCCAAAATTTGACCAACCTGCACCCAGCCGCTGTCTACATTCTGGTTGGCGGCGACCAGCACATTGATTTTGTATTGTGTCGCAGGCGATGAGGTTTTGATCCAAAACTCCAGCGTGCCCTGCTCACTCAAATTCACCCGCGAACGCACCGACGCCTCGCCCTGCTCCACGTGCAATGCACCGGTGCCGGTGCGCGCCTGCTCACCGATGAATTTTGCACCGTATATCAGCGCCCACTTTTTATGGTCGGCGTCGCTTTCAAAACCGTTTTTGAAAATCACCGATTTCTGCTGCGCAACCGCAACCGATGCTATAAGGCTGGCAGTGGATAAAATCAAAACACTCGCGACTGTTTTTAACATGTTGGTCTCGCAATCCTTAATCAAAAAAAATAAATAACTGATCAAACAGCAATGACCGCTGGATATTATTCAATAAAACCGGGAATCCGATTTTGCAAAAAGCTATCTACAGCAGGTTTACGCTCACCCAGTACACGCGCATAAGCCACGCGTTCATCGGGCAAGCGGGTAATGGAATTCATATAACCATTCGCGCCCCAACGATTGGCCGCAATCGGATTAGCGATAGGATCGTTCATCGCGCGCTCGGCAGCAATGATTGTCCAACCCTGTTCGACTAAACGATCAACCAAAGCGACGATAAAATAGGCCGCCAAATCATTTTCCTGCAGCACCAACACTTGCCTCGGTGAATAACCCAGGAGATTAAATGCCCTGGTATCCTCTTGGGCAACCGAGTGGGTGATAAAATCCACATAAGCACTTTCCAATACCGCCATATTCACCGCGCGATTATTGCGGATTTTTTTCTGGTACAACTGATCCAGATACTGATCCACACCGCGCATGGCATTCACACCGATGAACGCAGGGCGATAGCCGCGCTCTTGTAAAAATTCCGCGAGTTCCCGCTGGATACTAGTCTCGCCAAATTCATGTAAATAGGAAAAATGAACATGTTTTTTATAGCCGCTATAGGCCTGTAAAATACGGTTGGCTTTCATAATGCCAATTTCATACACATAGAGATCACTCTTGGTAACCAGGCTGTGCCCGTGTCCCGCATTTACCAATAAATGCCCTTTGTCGCTATAGAGTGCCAAACGCGCTTTATCTTTTTGATCAACACCTTTGGTTTTAATTAAAAACATCGCTTGGGGCACACCCGCCGTGGCGAGGTTGCGCACCAACATTTGCGAACGCGCCATCGCATCCAACGAAGTAGATACCTGCAAGGTATGGTCAAATGCGATGACCAGTTCGCGCGCGCAAACAACACCCGTATTGGCCATCCCACTGATAAAAAATAAACTACCGAGCAACCATTTTTTCAACACAGTCTTATCTCATGCAAATAGGTTGTTGGACAAAGTTGTTAGATAAAAACGTTATTCCGGCAACTCATACAATTCCAACGGCAAACCATCGGGATCTTGAAAAAACGTAAAGCGTTTTAAGGTGTATTCATCAACGCGAATTGGCTCTACCGAAATACCATTGGCTTCCAGCCACGCGACAGTTTGGTCGAGATCACGCACCACAAATGCCAGGTGGCGCAATCCGCACGCCTCCGGTTGCGAGGGGCGCGCAGGTGGATTGGGAAATGAAAACAACTCCAGCTGGGTGCCGTCCGGCAGAGCCAAATCCAACTTCCAGGAAGCGCGCGCCGCACGGTAATGCTCGGCAATTACCCGCAAGCCTAAAATAGCAACATAGAAGTGTTTGGATTTTTCATAATCCGAACAGATCAAGGCAACATGATGGACCGCCTGCAAAACCGGTAACACATTGTTCATTTCTTAGCACTCGATACTCGTCATGCAATACTCGCCATTCACTAATCACCACAAGCGCGTTTTAGTATAACCTTCACCTTACAAAAGACGATGGCTTTTACCTTGGTAGACAAACCAGACGCCATGCTGCCGTCAGTTGGCTGTATCTTATCTGAATAAAAAACATTCACGGACATCTTATGAGTCTCACCCGCCGTCATTTTTTACACAATGCAGGTGCCGCTGCAATCGCCCTGGCCGCCTTTCGCCATTTGCCCGCCCAAGCTGAAGCCTATGCGCGCGATCCCAAATACGGTATTGATAAATATGGTCCGCTTATTAAAGACCCGCAGCAGATAATCGATCTACCTCCCGGTTTCCGTTATCAGATTATCGCCCGCACCGGTGACCATATGAGCGACGGGTTGGTCATGCCGGGTGCGCCCGACGGTATGGCAGCTTTCCCCGACCCGCAGAATCCCGCCCGCACAGTGTTGGTTCGCAACCATGAACTGAGTTCTTCCTGGGGCGATGTGGATGCCTTCGGTGGCAATAAAAAGTGGGCGCAAAAAATTGTAGGCAACAAGGCGTTTGATTTTTATCGCAAAGGCTTGCCCGCTAACGGCGGCACCACCACCCTCTTGTACGACCATAGCTCCGGCAAGATCGAGCGCAGCCATTTAAGCCTTATAGGTACATCGCGCAATTGCTCGGGTGGAGCGACACCCTGGGGCTCGTGGCTAACCTGCGAAGAGACCACCTATGGACCAAAACAGGGTTTCGGCAAGGACCACGGTTTTGTGTTTGAAGTTCCCGCCAGTGCCACTGGATTGGTCACAGCAGTACCGCTGACGGCGATGGGGCGTTTCGCCCATGAAGCCTGCGCAGTCGATATCACCACCGGCATTGTGTACCAAACGGAAGATGCCAAAGATGCACTTTTTTATCGATTTATCCCCGCTACGCCAAGTGAATTGCACAAGGGAGGTAAACTGCAGGCGCTGGTGATCCGCGATTGGCATTCTGCCAATACCCGCAACTGGCGCGATGATGAAAAAGACCCTCGCGCACGCCATGTTGTTATGCAGCAGGAATTCCTCTGCGACTGGATAGACCTGGATAACGTCAGCGCCCCCGAGGCCGATTTGGCGGCGCGCGGCCACGCCAAAGGTGCCGCAATTTTTGCCCGCTGTGAAGGCCTCGCCTTTGCCTTGCGCGACAACACCCAGCCACAAACGCGAGAATTATTTTTTACTGCCACCACGGGCGGCAACAAAGGCCTGGGGCAAATATGGCGCTATCAACCCAGCCCCTACGAAGGCACCGCGCGCGAACATGAAGCGCCGGGCAAACTTGAACTGACCTATGAAAGCCAGGATCGCACCTATCTGGAAGGTTGTGACAACCTCACTATCGCACCCTGGGGTGATTTAATTGTGTGCGAGGATAGTTATTCCGGTGAGCGCGACAACACCAATTACTTGCGCGGCCTGACGCCGGAGGGAAAAATTTATACCCTGGCGATGAATGCACATAAGAAAAAAGGCGAATTCTGCGGTGCCTGTTTCTCACCTGACGGCACTACCCTGTTTGTGAATATCCAACAACCGGGATTCACACTGGCCATTACCGGCCCGTGGCAAACACTGCGTCCAAGCTGATCACTGTGTCATAAATTGTATGCAAAAAAAATCCCGGAGGCGCCGGGACTTTTTAGGTATAAAGGTTATGCGAGATTGATCATCAAACAATATTGTTTTGTTTATTTGCGTTCATGCTGTCGACGCAATTGGCTTAATCCGGTTTTGATAAAAGCGAGTAAATCATCCGGAAATAACGGCTTGGAAAAGTAATAGCCCTGCACCAAATCCACACCTAAATCATAAATGATTTTAAAATCCTCTTCTGTTTCTACGCCTTCGGCAACGGTAGTGAGATTCAGGTTTTTAGCGAGATCAACCGTGCTCGCCAAAATTGTCCGCTGTTGCGGCCGCGCCGCAGAGCGATGCACCAGAGAGCGATCAATTTTTAATTCCGTTGCAGGCACCCGCGATAGCTGCTGCGCATTCGCAAAACCAGTGCCGTAATCATCAATAGCAATATGGAAACCTTTCAAGCGCAAACGCGCGAGCGTGCGGATTGCACTCGCCAATTCACCTAGCAATGCATTTTCAGTCACTTCAAAGGTAATTTCAGCGGGCGCTATACCATAGTCTTCGGTTAGCTTGCACAGCCAATCCACCATATCCGAATCCGCCAGTGACAGCGGCGATAAATTAAAAGCGAGATTGAAACGCAAACCGTAATTTTGCCAATTTTTTTTGTGCTGGAAAGCCACTTGCAGAAGATGCCGGGTAAGCGAATCAATCATGCCATGACGCTCGGCCAAGGGGATAAAAACGCCGGGGGAAATCATACCTTTTTGCGGATGTTTCCAACGCGCCAGCGCCTCAACTCCTTTAAGCATCAACCCGTGCACTGTGAGTTTAGGTTGGAATGCCAGTGTCAACTCGCCATTGGTAATTGCCTGCCCCAATTCAACCGCAGTGACGTCATTTTCTGGCGCTGATTTGGGTTCGGCAGCCTGGTTTTTTGCATCATGGATAAAGCGCAGCAAACTGCATTCAAGCGCATCGGGCAGGAGCGGCTTTTGAAAAGTACCGAGTACGTGCAAGCCGTCAGCTTCGGCCATAGTGCCGACGCTGGCAATTAAAATGGGGTCTTTGGCGCTGAGGATAATGACGCTGCTGACATACTTTTTCTGCGCCATCGAACGAATTAATTCCACACCGTCCATGATCGGCATTTCAAGGTCGATCAACACCACATCCACGCCGCGCGATTCAAGCACCTGCAACGCATCGACACCATTGGCTGCATCGTGCAGGTCGCTGACGCCCAAGTCCTGGCATAACTCTTTGGCGTACTGGCGCTGGGTCAAACTGTCGTCAGTGACCAATACACTTAATTCGGAAATAACAGACTTCATGCCTTGCCCCCCAACACCGCGGGAATCTGCGACAAAGGCATAACCTCTTTCGCTGCACCAAGGCTGATTGCCTCCTTCGGCATGCCAAAGACGACACAGGATTGCTCATCCTGCGCGATGGTTCTACAACCGACCTGCCGCATTTCCAATAACCCTCTTGCGCCATCATCGCCCATACCCGTCATGATGATTCCCATAGCATTGCGCCCGGCCGCGCGCGCTGCCGAGCGAAAGAGCACATCCACCGACGGGCAGTGGCGGTTCACACTCGGGCCGCGAAACACCTTGGCAATATATTGGGCGCCGGAGCGCTGCACTTCGAGGTGATGTCCGCCCGGGGCGATAAGTACTCGCCCGGGAATCAGGCGATCACCGCTCTCCGCCTCTTTGACATCCACCTCGCACAACCCATCCAAGCGCTTTGCAAAGGCTGCAGTAAATTTTTCCGGCATATGTTGTACAACGGCGATACCGGGGCAAGTGCGCGGAATTTTGCTGAGGATTTCCTCCAGCGCCTGCGTGCCGCCTGTTGACGTACCAATTACGATAATCGTATCGGTAGTGGCAGTCATAGTGACCAGATCCGATGCAGGAGCCAGCGGCGCTACTTTTTTGGTATCCACCACCGCTGCGCGGCGCGATACATGGGCACCCGCCGCACCGCGCACGGTCTGCCAGAGCAAATGTTTTGCCTCCAGTAAAAAATCCTTCACACCCAATTGTGGTTTGGTAATCACATCAATAGCGCCGGCTGAAAGCGCCTGAAGCGTCAGTTCAGCGCCTTTTTCAGCCAGCGACGAACAGATAATTACCGGCGTCGGTTTTTCATTCATAAGCTGACGCAGGAAGGTCAAACCGTCCATGCGCGGCATTTCAATATCCAGCAAAATCACATCGGGCCATTTTTTTTGCATTTGCTGCTGGGCAAAAATGGGGTCCGAGGCGGTGGCGTAGACACTGATATCCGGCGCTTCGTTGAGCACCCCGCTCAATACCTGGCGCACTACAGCCGAATCATCAACGACCAATACTTCAATTGTCATAATCTCTCAACTTTTCAGCGCGTTATAAGTATCAACCGACTCACCGGCCAAAGCACATGTGCCGACGATGCTGCAATTTATCAAGTATTGTCGATCAAACCGTTATTTCAATCATTCAAGGTTGATTCATTTGATAATGTTTTAACTGAATTTCACCCGTGGGTATAACCAACATTAACGAACGGGAGATAGACCCACCCACATCGACGTGGAGAGGCTTGAGTTTTTCGCGCATTAACCACTGGCGCGCAAAAGCAATATTGTCGAAACCAATCGAGGTTGGCGTACTGTATGCAAACATATCGCCACCGCCAAATATGCCGAGTTGAAATTCATTCATATCGGCATAGGCTTGCATTGAACGTTTCATTTGCTCCAAGGCATTGCTGGCATAGCGACAATCACCCACCACCATCCGCTGTTGGTTAAGCTCAATACGCGCCGCCGGGTGATTTTTTTTTCTCGGTTCAATTGCCAATAAGTAGTGGCACATACCACCAATTTTAAGTGCAGGATGCCATGCCGTTAATGCAACACATGAACCCAACACAGTGTGCAAACGCTCGTATTCAACACCAAAATACCACTCGCCCGGATGTATGCTGTGCAGTGGCTTGATAATAGGCGCGACGGCCATAAGGTTCACCGTCCGGCCAAACGGTAAATGGCAGGTTTTACCGGAGTGAAACGGGTGCTTATTCCGTGCAAACTTTCGGAGTGACCGACAAACAAGATCCCACCCGGATTTAACTTATCGGCAATGCGTTCCAAAATTTTTGCCTTGTTATCGTTCTCAAAATAAATCAATACATTGCGCAAAAACACCAAATCAAATTTGCCGATATCGGGAAAATCCTCATGCAAATTCAACGTGAAAAATTGCACCGCCTCGCGCAACTCGGCAGTGACACGCACATTGCCCTGTTGGGGGCCAACACCTTTACGACAAAACCGGCGCAAATATTCTGGTGGAATATTTTTCACGCGCATATCCGGATAAATACCAATTTTTGCCTGCTCAACGACGGTGCGATTCACATCCGAGCACAACAATTCCCATTCACTGGGGCAGCGGTCGCGCAACACCATGGCGATACTGTAAGGCTCCTCGCCAGTGGATGAGGCAGCACTCCACACCCGGAAATTAGTGCCCGGCCGCAGCTTGGGTAGAATTTCCTCTTGCAAATAATCAAAATGTTTTTGTTCGCGAAAAAAATAGGTTTCGTTGGTGGTAATCAGCTCCAGCGCAATATTCAACTCGCCTTTACCTTGGGGGCTTTGGATCAAACGATAATAATCGCCAAAGCCTTTAACCTGGCAGGCCTGTAAACGCTTCCATAAACGATTACTTAACAGCGCTTTTTTTTGTGCGGGTAAAAAAATCCCCAACTTATCCTGAATTAACTGCTGAAATAGCTGGAACTCTTTATCTGAGGGGATAGGTGTTGCGCTGTCCATTTCCATAGCGAGACTCATCATTATTTACTTTTATCAGCACAGTTCATTTAATTCGTCCTGCGCCGTTTATCGCCAACCAATGTGAAATAGGTCATCGATTCCTGCAAACGTAGCGCCTGTGCGCTCATCTCTTCCGAAGTTGAACTCAACTCTTCAGATGCCGCCGCATTTTGCTGCAAGGTTTGGCTGACTTGGCCAATGGCTGAATTGATTTGATTAACGCCAGTGGTCTGCTCACTGGAAGCCGCAGCTATTTCCTGAATCAAATCGGCAGTCTTGCGAATGGCAGGCACCACTTCTTGCAATAATTTTCCTGCACTATCCGCTTGTTTTACTGAGTCGGTGGCGAGCGTACCTATTTCTTGCGCGGCTCGCTGACTGCGCTCAGCCAATTTGCGTACTTCCGATGCAACTACCGCAAACCCCCGCCCATGTTCACCGGCGCGCCCCGCCTCAATCGCCGCATTCAGTGCGAGCAAATTCGTTTGGTAGGCGATGTCGTCAATCACACCAATGCGCTCGGCAATTTTTTGCATGGCGCCCACCGTGCCTGTAACAGCATCACCACCAGAGGCTGCATCGTTTGCCGCCTTCTGAGCCATGCCATCGGTAACCCGCGCATTTTCATTATTTTGTGCAATCGAGGCAGCCATTTGCTCCATAGAGGCCGATGTTTCTTCTACACTGGCTGCCTGCATCGAAGCACCTTTAGCAAGCGATTGCGCAGTTGCATTCACTTCTTCCGATGCTGAAGAAAGCGCGTCCGCAGATGAGCGCACCTCTGCAATAATTTGACCCAGTTGTTTACACATATTATCAACACTGGCAAGCAGCGATCGGTCATCGCCAGCGCGCAACTCAATCGCCACATCCAAATTACCATCGGCTACCTGGCTAACCACATTTGCGGTATAGGCAGGTTCACCCCCCAAGGTGCGGAATAAATCGCGAAAAATATATATCAGTACACCAAGAATAAAGGCCATCGCCACTAATAAAATAATGCCGAAGGTGCGCAATGATGCGGAATAAAGTCGCGCGATTTCCTCATCGGTACTGACAACCAATTGATTAAATTGCTCGCCCATTTGCTCTGATACCACGAGGATATTAGCGCCCAACGCCGACACAATTCCCGCTGCGCGCCCATCCACTTTTAAACCAGTAGCGGGGTCATTAAAATCGAACCGTTGCAGTGCGCGATTGTATCGATCAAGCACGCGGTCATACTCTGCCAAAAAGTAGGAGAGTTCCTCGGTGTGTTGTCCCAGTTTTTCCTGCAGGGCGATACCGGATTTCAAATGGGTTTTGACTTTTTCAGTGGATGCATTAAACGCTTTTAAATAGCGCTCATACTGGGATTTTTCATTGCCGCTGATCATGATGTTTTTCCACGCCTGAATCTGGATACGCAATTGCAGCGAAGAACTATCAACAGCAGACAGCAAATCCGATTGCATTTGGATTTGCGTGAGTTTTTCATCAACCGTGGTGTTGTATTTTTGCAACTGCAAGAGCGCAGACACACCCAACCCAATTAACCCCAGCATAATCAAGCAGGTCAGAACTAAAAGCTTTGTTTTTAAACTGAGTTTACTGAACATAAGCTGGCATCCTGTTTTATTTACTGACCTGTTTAATTTACTGACCTGATTGGCCGGGGCTAGCAAAGAGTAAGCAATAATCCATTAGGAATAGCGTACAAAATCCTTATCCAAATCATCATCGCCCAGTATTTTTTTATCCGCTTTTTTGCGCGCTTGTGGCGCGGCGGAAACACTGGCTTTTGGTGAACGGGAATAGGAGGTGCGAGAATCCTGATTACTCAGGGTGAAATAGCTCACCGCTTCTTGCAAGCGCAATGCCTGTGAACTGAGCTCTTCAGACGTAGAACTTAATTCCTCGGCAGCGGCAGCATTTTGTTGCATGGTTTGACTAACCTGGCCAATAGCGGCGTTGATTTGATTGACGCCAGCCGTTTGCTCGGTAGAGGCTGCCGCAATTTCTTGCACCAAATCGGCAGTCTTGCGAATTGAGGGCACCATTTCTTGTAAGAGTTTGCCCGCGTTATCGGCCTTGCTTACCGTTTCACCCGCAAGCGAACCAATTTCCTGCGCGGCAACCTGGCTGCGCTCTGCTAACTTACGCACCTCTGAAGCAACCACTGCAAAACCGCGCCCGTGTTCACCGGCACGACCTGCCTCAATGGCAGCGTTAAGTGCGAGCAAATTCGTTTGGTAAGCTATGTCATCAATGACACCAATACGGTCGGCGATTTTTTGCATAGCCTCAACAGTACTTGCCACTGCTGAACCACCAGTAGCCGCATCGACAGCCGCTTTTTGCGCCATGCCGTCGGTGATACTGGCGTTCTCATTGTTTTGCATAATGGATGCTGACATTTCTTCCATTGATGCAGAGGTTTCTTCCACACTGGCCGCCTGCACTGAAGCGCCTTTTGCAAGTGATTGCGCCGTCGCATTCACCTCTTCTGATGCAGAGGCAAGCGCATCGGCTGAGCTACGCACTTCACCCAGGACTTGCGACAGCGTATTGGTCATTTCGCGAATAGCAGCGAGCATGCTGGTGGTATCGCCCTGCCTGGTATTAACCTGCACAGTCAAATCGCCCGCGGCAACCTTTGCGACAACAGCAGCGGCATAATCAGGCTCACCGCCCAACTGACGCAGCAGATTGCGTGCAATAAAGAAACCTATCGCTGCGATTGCAATCAAGGTAACCAGTGAAATGATGATCGAGTAGGTAGTTGCTTGTGATTTAGTTGCCAATGCAGAGTTTTTGGCATTTTCAGCAATTTCCATATTGTAAATAGCATGATTTTCAATAGCAGCAGATGCCGCCTGAGCATCCGGTGTTGCCGCCTCTAGCAACACTCTTGCTTCATCGGTCTGGTTTTTTTCTGACACCGCAATAATGGCAGGTATATGATTCAGATAACGATCAAAGCTTTTAACATTTTCTTCCAAATGCTTACGATCTTGCTCGTCCGCAATCATTTTTTCATAGGTCTTAAAGCCCTCTTTCACCTTCGCAATTGCATCATTCATGCTCGCTTCAAGTTTTTCCGACTGAGTGGTGTCGGTATTTAAAATGTGGCGATTAAGACGGATGCGGGTGCGGTACACATTATTTTGTATTTCCGTCAGTAAATGCATACTGGGAATAACATTTTCATTACTGTAATTCGTCTGCTCAAAAACAGTATTGATCTGTACTTGCGCAGCACCTGCCAGGATAATAATTCCCAGCAATGCTGTCGCTACCAACAGCAGCATTTTTTTGGCAACAGTCATTTTTAACTCCATTAGATTCCATTGATCATTTTGCCCAAAGAGTAAATCAAGCAAGGTATTGCCTAGTTATAGCGAACAAAATTTTTGTCTAATTCATCATCACTCATATGATTCGCTTTATTGCCACCAGATTTGAACTTACTGGTGGGTGGTGGTGACTTTTTGCTAGCGGGCTTAAACGATTTACTGCCACTGTCGCTACCTAATTTAAAATAGGTCATTGATTCTTGTAGGCGAATAGCTTGGGCACTCATCTCTTCAGAGGTAGAACTTAACTCCTCAGAGGCTGCCGCATTTTGCTGCAGGGTTTGACTGACTTGGCCTATCGCACCATTAATTTGTGAAACACCGGCATTTTGTTCAGAGGAGGCAGCGGCAATTTCCTGCACTAAATCAGCAGTTTTGCGAATTGCCGGCACCATATCTTTCAGCATGGTTCCCGCATTTTCAGCTCGTTTGACCGTGTCTAATGCGAGCGTACCGATTTCCTGCGCAGCAACTTGGCTGCGCTCCGCCAGCTTGCGCACTTCTGATGCCACTACTGCGAACCCGCGCCCATGTTCACCAGCGCGCCCAGCTTCAATTGCGGCATTTAATGCAAGCAGATTGGTTTGGTAAGCGATGTCATCAATCACACTGATTCGCTCGGCAATTTTTTGCATAGCCTCTACGGTGCCCATTACTGCCTCGCCGCCGGTAGCCGCATCGCGCGCGGCTTTTTGGGCCATGCCATCGGTAATTTTGGCGTTCTCACTATTTTGTGAAATGGAGGCAGACATTTGCTCCATCGATGCCGAGGTTTCTTCTACGCTGGCCGCCTGCACTGATGCTCCCTTAGCAAGGGACTGTGCAGTCGCATTTACCTCTTCAGACGCGGATGAAAGTGCATCGGCCGAGCTGCGCACATCGCCGATAATTTCGGCAAGCTGTTTACTCATATTGGCCACACTGGCGAGCAGCGAACTCTTGTCACCGTTTTTAAGTTGGATATCAAGATTGAGATGTCCATCCGCCACTTGCGACACTACACTCGCCGTGTAGGCAGGCTCGCCACCCAGGATTTTAAACATATCGCGGAATATAAAAATCATGACTGCAATAATAATGGCCGATGCGCTGAGGCAAATAATCAGCAACAGGCGTACAGTGTCGTTATAAATTTTTTCTGTCTTCGCATCCGAATCCAACAAGAATTGATCAAAACCGCTGGTGGTGCTGTCGGCCAACTCCTGCATTTGTTTACTGGTTTCGCGATCCATACCACTAACCAGTTTATCGACTACCTTCCCGGCATTGGGATTTTCCTGATCAAAGCTTTTAAGTGCCTCGCGGTAATTTTTACCCAACTGGGTGTGTTCTTTTTGCAGCAGCACCACCGCATCGATTGATACTCCCTCCTCTTTTTGGAGCTCCAGAGCAGCAGCGAGGTGTTTTTGTACTACGCCCTCTGACTTGGTAAAGCCATCAACATATTTTGTAAATTGCTCAGCATCATTGCCCCGGATCAGGATGTTTTTCCATTCCTGCACCTGGGTTTTAAAATTAATAGCAGCGCCTTGTATCTCCACCAAAATATCGGAGCGCCGTTGGCTATGGGTCGCGGTGTCATCCACCACGGCATTGTAGGAGCGGATTTGCAAATAGGCGGTAATACCCAAAATAGATAGCCCAAGCACAATCAAGGCGCTAAGCAATAAAATTTTAAACTTCAGGGTGAGGTTGCTGAACATTTTTATTCCCTCAAGGATTTTGAGTTAGGAAGATAGGACAAGATTATTGCAGCTGCGCCTCAACCAGATGCGCCAGCTCGCGGATAGACAAGGCGTTATTTGCATCCAGCAATACCACGAACTCATCCTCACGTTTGGCAATACCCTGGATAAAATCAGCGCGGATATTGGCGCCAAAGGAAGGAGCATCCTCAATGTTTTCATCATTCATTTCGATCACTTCACTGACCGAATCAGCGAGCAAACCGAGCACGTGGTTTTGCTCATTATTTTGCAATTCCACCACAATAATGCAGGTACGCTTTTGCACCTCGATTGATTTGCGCCCCAAACGCACCGCCAAATCAATCACCGGCACCACCTCACCGCGCAGATTAATAACCCCACGCAAAAAATTAGGCATTAACGGCACTTCAGTGATGCCGCTATACTCAATAATTTCGCGAGTTTGCGACAACTCCAAACCGTAATTTTCATTACCGATGCGAAAGGTCAGGTACTGCTTGATGACTTCTACTGACTGAATCTTTTTTTGTCTGCTTGGCTGGTTCATTCTTCCTGCTCCTGCGCACTTACCAAAAAGGCATTGTTGCGTAAATGTTCGCGATTAATGGCGAACCCGATTAACTGTTGGATATCCAGAATCAGGGCGACTGCCCCGGTGCCTAAAAGACTGGAACCGCCGATCCCTTTGAGTGCCTGGAAAATAGGCCCCATGGGTTTTACAACGGTTTGGATTTCGCCGTGCAGTTCATCAACCACTATGCCCGCACGCTTTTCACCAAATTGCACCACCACAATTTTTTCGCGGCTGTGGTCTTTGGGTTGCAATGAAAAAATTTCACGCAAGCGAATGTAGGGCACTTGTTCACCGCGCAAATTAACGCAGTTCTGGCCCTTCACATGGTTCAATGAATTTAAATCCACACATTCAAGAATGGTGTTCTGCGGCACAATAAAATCGATATGGCCAGCAGTAACATGGAAGCCATCAATAATCGCCAGGGTCAGCGGTAAACGGATACTAAAGCTGGTGCCCACACCGATTTCACTTTCAATATCGATACCACCCTGCAACTCTTCAATATTGCGTTTGACCACATCCATACCCACACCGCGCCCGGACAAGTTGGTCACCTGCTCCGCAGTAGATAGGCCGGGATGAAAAATTAATTGGAACAATTCCTGGCGCGAAAGGTGGATACCCTCTTCCAGAATGCCATTGGCTACCGCTTTTTTTCGGATACGTTCCACATCCAAGCCGCCACCGTCATCGTGGATACCAATCACAATATTGCCCGCATCGTGGCGCGCGGTGAGTTTGATGGTGCCAGCATCGGGTTTGCCACGTGATTGCCGCACAGCAATGGATTCAATACCGTGATCCATCGCATTGCGCACAATATGCATCAGTGGATCATTTAATTTCTCCACCATGGACCTATCCAGCTCGGTTTCCGCGCCTTCAATTTCCAGCTCAATTTCTTTACCAATGGATTTGGCAGTGTCGCGCACAACGCGTTTGAATTTTTGGAAGGTATCGCCAATCGGCACCATGCGTAAGGTGAGCGCCGCGTCGCGGATCGCCTCAGTAAAGTTACCCATGGAAGTGACCGCTTCGATCAGTGTCGGGTTACCCATTTTGGATGACAGCAAATCAACACGCTGGCGATTGATAACTAATTCGCCAATTAAATTAATCAAAATATCCAAACGCTCGGCATCAACACGGATAAAACGATTTTCCCCGCTGGTCTTTTTCTCACTGATTTTCTTTTGTTTATCGAGCGCGGCGTTGACAATTTCGGGGGCAATCGATTGCTCTTCAATAAGGATGTCGCCCAACATGCCCACTGCACCCGTGGTTTTTGCCTGCTGTTTTTGCGTCGCCAATGCAGCGTCCAATTCCTGAAAGGTAATCGCATGGCTTTTTACTAAAATCTCGCCCAGGCGCTGGGTATTTTCTGGCAGGGATTTAATTAAATTGACATAGGCTTCGATATTGCTGCGCGGTGGAATTATCTTAAGATCCGAATCGTCGCGCACAAACATAAACGCATCTTCAATTTGCTGCTGCGAGGCACTGCTTACCAGGGTAATTTCAAAACCGAGATACAACTGCTCCGGATCATAGTCGTTATATTCGGGCAAGTGATCGGTGATGGTGGTGATGTGGGTGATCTCACCCAATGTGCGCAGGAAACGCAAGATAGATAAAGGATCCATGCGCACATTG
>Ga0307408_100001958_pt1 | contig 14895 bp, 20 predicted proteins | sample 322Cmetagenome_FD_202116 | JGI IMG/M metagenome (GOLD analysis project Ga0307408, IMG submission 202116) | Maize rhizosphere microbial communities from greenhouse at UC Davis, California, United States - 322HYB-C-3 | ecosystem: Host-associated > Plants > Roots > Rhizosphere > Soil | place...
AGGTGCACGAAGCGGCCTGCTCGTCCGCGACCGCCGCGGTCTCGAGGAAGCACGGAATATCACCGCGGTTGTCTTCGACAAGACGGGGACGCTGACGCGCGGCGAGTTCGGTGTCGTCGCCGTGACGCTGGCGGCCGGCATGGACCCCGACGCGGCGCTGGGCCTCACGGCTGCCGTCGAGGCAGACTCGGAGCATCCGATCGCGCAGGGGATCGTGCGCACGGCCAGGGAACGCCAGGTCACGACACCTCGTGTGGAGCGTTTCGAGGCGCTGCCGGGCCGTGGTGTGCGTGCTGTCGCCAACGGCCGCACGTACTACGTCGGCGGGCCGGCGCTGTTGCGGAGTCTCGAGCTGCAACCGGACAACATCGTAATGCAGGGAGCGGAGGCTGCGTCGCAGCGCGGGCAGACCGCGGTCTACCTTGTCGAGGAGGACGGTGATGTGCGAAAGGTCCTCGCCTCCCTCGCCGTCGCCGACGTGGTGCGGCCGGAGTCCGCGGACGCCGTGCGCGCGCTGCACGACGCTGGCGTCGAGGTCATCATGATGACGGGCGACGCGAAGCCAGTCGCCGATGCAGTCGCCCGTGAGCTCGCGATCGATACGGTGTTCGCCGACGTGTTGCCCGAGCAGAAGTCGGGCAAGATCGAGGAGCTACAGCACGCGGGGAAGCGAGTCGCAATGGTGGGAGACGGTGTGAACGACGCGCCCGCACTCGCGACGGCGGACGTTGGAGTTGCGATTGGTGCGGGCACGGACGTAGCGGTGGAGGCGGGCGATGTCGTGCTCGTGCGCAGCGACCCGCGCGATGTCGCGCGCATCATTACGCTCTCGCGCGCGAGCTACAGAAAGATGGTGCAGAACCTCTGGTGGGCGGCGGGCTACAACGTGGTCGCGATCCCGCTCGCGGCGGGCGTGCTCGCCCCATGGGGGATCGTGCTATCGCCGGCGGTCGGTGCCGTACTCATGTCACTCAGCACGGTCATCGTAGCGGTGAACGCGCAGCTGCTGCGCCGTACGGCGGACAGTCTCGCGCCGCAAACTCCTTGAGCGTGCCGGGGCGATCGAGTCAGCACTAGCGCTCAACGACCGCACCGCGCGTTAGGCGCCATGCCAGGTAGCCCGCGGCGGCGACGTCGTACGCCCCGCAGAACGCTGGCCACCACGCGGGCACGCCGGGATTCGCGACGAGCCGCTCATGGAAGAAGTCCATCACGCCGTGTGCGGCGAGCCCCGCAGCGACGAGCCACAGACTTCTCCGGAAGCCGAGCGACGCGGCCACGACGAAGACGCCGGCGATGAGCGATTCGACGATGATCGCGCGCCCTGAGCCTGCCATTGTCGCGAACAGCACGTAGTAGGCCGCGATCACAACGAGCACGGTGGGGTAAAAGGCGCCATCGCGATCGAGGCGCAGCGTGGTCGCGTACGCCGACACGGCGAGGGCCAGCACGAGTCCAATGAGGTAGGCCATGGTTCGTCTCCTCTCTATTGAAGGCGGCGCGCGGCGGCTTCGACGAGCGCACGCCGCCGCTCAAGTGTGTCGTGGGTGTCGCGACGGAGGGCGCGGCATATGTCATCCGGAGCCGTGTCCGGAGTGCCGCTCTCGAATGGCGGCGCGGGCGCGTACTCGATCGCGAGCTGGATCCGCTGCGCCGTCGTCGGCCCGAACAGCTCGGCGGCGACGGCGAGGCCAAAATCGATTCCCGCTGTCACACCCCCTCCGGTGATCCGGTTGCCATCACGGACGACGCGCTGGCGAACGGGCTCCGCTCCCAGGAGCGAGAGCAGGTCGAGCGACAGCCAATGCGTGGTCGCCCGATACCCGCGGAGCAGACCGGCGGCCCCGAGCAGGAGAGCGCCGCTGCACACCGACGTGATGTAGCGTGCGTGCTCCGAGCGCGAGCGCAGGAAGCCGAGCAGCTCATCGTCGTCGAGGTGTTTGTCCACCGCCCATCCGCCCGGCACGCAGAGCATGTCGAGCGGCGGCGCGTCGGCGAACGTGGTGTCCGGCAGAATGGTCAGCCCCCACTCGCTCCGCACCGGTTGGAGCGTGGATGCCACGAGGTGTACTCGCGTGTCGGGCATGCGCGCGAGAACTTCGTAGGCGCCGGTGAGATCGAGCTGCGTCAGACCGGGGAACAGCACCATTCCGATAGAGAGCGGATTGGACGGAGTCGTCGTAGGCATGGCTGTGGTGGTGTCGCGTAATGACTTCGGGCAACATCGACAACCTGGCTGCTTCGTTCTAGAATCGAACACGCGCGATGGAAGGAAAGCAGGCTCGATGTATGTTCGCATGGAGGGCGCATGACCGCACCGATCGAGATGGGGAAGTTCGTGGGAGTGCCGGTGCGCGCGCAGTCGTTCGACGGCGTGTCGATCGCGGAGAACACTTATGCCGCCGGACAGCGTGTCGCCGCTCACGCGCACGACGAGCCGCTTCTGAGCCTCGTCCTCCAGGGACACGCGACCGAGGAGATCGGCGGTCGTACCCGCGAGCTGGGCGCCCAGACACTCCTCTACACGCCGTCCTACGAGACGCACGGGCACCAGTATCTCACGCCGGGACGCTGGCTCAACATCCAGTTCTCCGCGCGGTGGTTCGCGCGGGTCGGCGCCGGTGAGGCCCCGTTGCCTACCGTGTCGCAGATCCTTCGCGATGGCGGCGCGGTCACGTGGGCGGCGCGACTCGGCGCCGAGCTCCGTGAGCCGGACCGCGTCTCGCGGTTCGCCGTCGAGGGCGCGCTCCTCCTGCTCGTGGCCGATCTCTCGCGGCTCCCGATGGTCGGCGAGCGGCGGCGACCGCGCTGGCTCCAGCGTGTCGAGGACGTGATCGAGGCGGCCGGCGCGGATACGCCCTCGGTCACCGACCTCGCCACGCTCGCCGGCGTGCACGCGTCGCATCTGCTGCGCGTGTTCCGCCGCCATCACGGCACGACGATCGCGACCTACGTGAGGCGCCGCCGGATCGAGCGTGCGCGCATCGAGGTGGCGAAGGGCGACCGTCCGCTATCGATGATCGCGCTCGACGCGGGCTTCTCCGACCAGTCGCACTTTACTCGCGTCTTCCGCCAAACCTTTGGGGAGACGCCGGCCCGGTACGCGCGCTCGCTGCGTAGCCGCTGACGGGGTCCTCGAGATTTCAACCGGATTGTACCAAAAAGTGGGTCTCGTGCTATAGGGCGCGGCGCGATTTCGCGACGTTCGGGGTGCACACCACTCGAACTCGCGACCCAAGGATCGTTGCCCTTATGCATGCATCCCCCGCTCTGCGCAGCTGGCGTCGAGTCACGGCCCACTCGGGAATGGAGATTGCCGCCCTGAGCGCGCTCGTGATGGCCTGCGGACACTTCCGCGCGGACGCCCCGAGCCCCGACATCCAGACCGTCAAAGCATCCACACACCACCTCTATCGCGCGTCCGTCCGGCCGGACGTCACGCCGATTCCCGTTCGGCGCCTCCAGCGCTGGACCCTGCACCTCGAGACCATCGACGGGCGATCGGTCGACACGGCGACGGTCACGATGGACGGCGGCATGCCGCAGCACGGCCACGGGCTTCCGACATCACCGCGCGTCACTCGTGCCCTCGGCAACGGCGACCATCTGGTCGAGGGCGTGAAGTTCAACATGGGCGGCTGGTGGGTCGTGCGGTTCGCGATCGCGAGCAGCGCGGGCACTGACACCGTCACCTTCAACCTCGGGTTGTGAGGAGGGCAGCAATGACTCGCTCACTCATCACCCGAATGATGGTCGGCGCTGGCCTCGCGGGCATTGGCGCCGCTACCATCGGCAACGTTAGGCAGAGCACAGGGACCTGGACGCCCGCGGAGCTGGCCACACTTCGGTCGCTCTCGCTGCGAAGCCTCGAGCCACTTGGCGCGGATGCCTCGAACCGCTACGCAGGTAACGTCCAAGCCGCGGCGCTCGGACGCGATCTGTTCTTCGACACGCGACTGAGCGGCAACGGCAAGGTTTCGTGCGCCACCTGCCACGTCGCGACGCGGGATTTTCAGGACGGCAAGCCGCTCGCCGACGGTGTCGGTCGCACCGCGCGTCGGACCATGCCCATCGCAGGCACTGCACACAGCCCCTGGCTGTTCTGGGATGGTCGCACGGATAGCCAGTGGGCGCAGGCACTTGGTCCGCTCGAGAGCGCGGTCGAGCACGGGGGAACTCGCGCACAGTACGCTCACATCGTGGCCGAGCAATACCGGGCGCAATACGAGACCGTGTTCGGGCGGCTGCCAGACCTAACCACCATCCCTCGCCACGCCGGCCCGGTCGCGGACAGCACGGCTCGTGTCGCGTGGGACCGGATGCCCGCGGAGGCCCAAGAACAGATCTCTCGTGTGTACGCGAATATCGGCAAAGCAATCGCGGCCTACGAGCGGCGCATCGAGCCAGGCGTATCGCGCTTCGACCGCTACGTCGATGTCGAACTTGCAGGCGCGCCTCACACGCCCGAGAGCGCTCTAACGAGAGACGAGGAGTCGGGCCTCCGCCTCTTCATCGGTCGGGCGCGCTGCGTGACCTGCCACAACGGGGCGCGGCTCACGGATGACCACTTCCACAACACCGGCGTGCCTCTTCCCGGGGTGACGCTCCCGGCGGACAGTGGACGCGCGGTCGGTGTCCGGCATGTCGTCAGTGGTGAGTTCAACTGCACCAGCCGGTACAGCGATGCCAAGCCCGAGGATTGTGAGGAGCTGCGGTTCGCGGTGACCAGCGGCCCGGAGCTCATCCGGGCGTACAAAACGCCGTCGCTCCGAAACGTCAGCAACCGAGCCCCGTACATGCACGCCGGCCAGATTGCATCGCTCGATGACGTCATGGCGCACTACGCCGCCGCGCCGGCCGCGCCGTTCGGCCGCAGCGAGCTCGTGCCGATCCGGCTGTCGCCTAACGAGCGACGGCAGCTCATCGCATTTCTCGCGACGCTGGCCGGCCATATCACCGTGCCGCCCGGCTACGACAAGGCGGGCGTCCCCCGCCCATAACCGACCCACACGCAATCCAAGGCAGGAATACCCATGTCGACTCACAGCACAGGCTCAGCACACCACCAGCATGTTGGCCATGACCATATGGCTGGGCATGACCACATGGCTCACATGGCCCACGCGCACGCCGGGCACCATGTGATGGTCCACGCCCCGGCGGTAGATGTGGCCGAGGCGTACCGATACGCATACGAGCGGGCGCAGCCCGATCCGGGTGCCGCCGTCGTCCTCGTCGAGCTCGAAGCGCGCGAAGCCGATTGGCAGATCACGGCAGGGCGCACCGTGCGAGCGTGGACCTTCAACGGGCAGGTCCCCGGCCCGGTGATCGAGGCACACACGGGCGACGTGCTCGAGGTGCGCCTAACGAATCACCTGACGGAGCCCACGACGTTGCACTGGCACGGCGTCCGGCTACCGGCGCCAATGGACGGCACGGACATGGTCCAGCACCCGGTCGAGCCGGGCGCAACGTTCGTCTACCGCATCAAGCTGCTGGACGCGGGCACGTTCTGGTACCACTCGCACAGCAACGAGCCGGTGCAGGTGAGGCGCGGCATGTATGGAGCGCTGATCGTGCGGGGGGCCGACGAGCCGGTCGTCGACCGCGAGCGTGTGCTGGTGTTGAGCGACGCGATGGTCGAGCCGACAGGCGAGCTGTCGTCCGCCAGTGATCGCCAGGGCTGCGATGGCAATGTGAGGTTCGTGAACGGCGCGGCTGAGCCAGAGCTCATGATTTGGGGAGGCCAGGTGGAACGCTGGCGCGTGATCAATCCGTCGAGCGCCCGGTACATACGCCTCTCGATTGGCGGCCGGTCCTTTTCGGCGCTAGGCACTGGCGGTGGGCTGCTCGAAGTCCCGGTGCAGATGCGCGACGCGCTGCTACCACCGGGCGACCGCATTGACATTGCAGTCGGGCCTTTCGAGCCGGGAGAAACAGTGTTCGTGCTCTCGGTGCCGTACGATCGCGGGTTCGGCAGCGGGGAGTCGGAACGGTTCGCGACACTGCGCGTCGGCCCGCGTGCAGACTCCCAGGCCGTGATCGCGGAGCGGCTGCGCGTCATCGCGCCGCTGGTCGACGGGCCGGTGACCCCCAGTCGCGAAGTGCGACTCGGTGAACGCGCAGGCGCGCATGGGGAGGTGGACTACCTCATCAACGAGACGCAGCACCTTCGTGCGGAGGACGTGGTCGTCGGCGAGCTGCAGGTCTGGGATGTCGTCAACACTTCGGCGTTGGATCACCCCTTTCACCTGCACGGATTTTTCTTCCAGGTGCTCGAGCGAGATGGCACGCCGCCAGCATTTCGGTCATGGGAGGACACCGTCAATGTGCCGGCCGGCGGGCGCGTGCGCATTGCATGGATACCTGACGACCGTCCGGGCGAGTGGATGTATCACTGCCACATTCTCGAGCATCACGCGGCGGGGATGATGGCCCACTTCCGCGTGGTGCGGCCCACTCCCGACCACGAGCCATCGCAAATCAGCCCCCATGTTCAAGTCAACAGCGAGGCCGTTCGCTAGCATTGGCTCAGAGCTTCTCGATCTCGTTCGACTCAAGTGGAGGCACCCATGGCTCGGCACTTCCTTCAATCGACACGCCGGCTCGTCAACGTGGCGCGCAACAATATCGAAATCTTCGCGACATTGGTCGCGATGGCCGCGGCGGTAGTCGTGCCGCTCCCGTCGCGGAGTGAAGGCGGCAGGGGTGGCCGAAGCGGGTGGACGGTGGAGGATCGCACGAACGTTAGGCTCACGGTCGCGGCACCGTCGGCGACTGATAGTCTCGCGTTCAACCTCGTCCGCTAAGCAGGTGGACAAAAGTCTTGGCCGAAACAGGCAGGGCGCTTTTCGTGGTGGAGGAGATCGAGCAACGACGACGACAAAACAACGGCAAGACCTCACGCGGATGAACCACGACAAAAAACGATGACGCGGATTTGGCTCGAGGCCATCTAACCATCGCGGCCTCGAACTCCCCTTTTTGGGTTCTCAACAACAGAACCGAACGGCTACCGGGTGGAAGGGAGCGTCAGTGCTGGCGGAGCCAATCCGCGTCATCGTCGTCATCGTTGTCATCCGCGTCAGGTCTTGGCCGTTCGCAGCGGGCAAAGACTTTTGTCCACCTACTTAGCCGAGTCTTCGTGCCTTACAAGGAAACACGCTCGGACGCGACCGAGGAGGCTGATAGCGGCCGGGCGCGCGCCCGCGAGCGCGCGAGAACGCTCGCGAAAAGGCGAACTCCGACTGGCGTGTTTCCGAGCGCCGTCGACACCGATATGATTCGCGCGTTCGAGATGCCGAAGACTCCCGCCATCGATGCGGCGCGCGCGACACTCGACGGCATCGAGTCCGGGGAGCAAGACATCTTTCCCGACCCGATGGCGCGTCAGGTGTACTCGGCTTGGCGACAGGATCACAAGGCGGTCGAACGCCAGTTTGCAGCTATGTAGCGAGGTCGTGGAGGAATGCGTTAGGCGGCCGCCCGGGCGTCGTGGAGCGACCCGACAACCGCGCTCCACGCATCGCGGACGCTCGCGTATCTCGGCACCCACCGAGCCGCGGCACGAAACCTCCGATTCGAGATCCGCTCCGATCGCGAGAGGAGCCGCATCGTCGGCCCGCCCAGCTTCACCATCCAGGACGGAATCGGCTTCGGCCTCGGCAAGCCTAACGCTGCGGCCAGCGAGTCAGCCCATTCCTCGCGGCGGAGGGGTTGATCATCGCTGATGTTGTAGGTGCCTGGCGGCGCGTCAAGAGCGGCGACGACCGCCGCGGCGGCGTCATCCTGGGCGAGCGACGAGAAATACGCACGGGGGTTCCCAGGCAGTGGCGACCAGCCCTTCCTGAGGAAACGGATCATCTCGACCAGCGTCGAGTCGGGACCGTACAGCGCGGCAAATCGCAGGATCACGCCCGTACCGCCGTCCTCGGTAAACTCGTTCGCCGAACGCTCGGCATCCAGGATGGTTTCGGTGTAGCCCACGGGTGAGACGGACATCGATTCATCGATCCACGCGTCGGCGCTGTCGGGGTAAATCAAACCGAACGATTCCTGAACCATTCGCGTGAGCCCTTCGGCTCGTGCGGCGGTCGCGATGGCGAGCGACGCTTCCTTGCGAATTTGTCGTTCTCTCGCCATGCCCGGCGCATCAGCATCATCGTCGACGACGAAGGCACGTGGGTGGCGAGGTTGACCACGGCGTCGTGGCCGGCCACGGCGCGTCGCAGATTCGCGACGTTGAACAAGTCGGCCTCGACCGGAGTAGCGCCGAGCTGGCGCAGGATATCGCGGTTGTGAGCAGATCGTGAAACGGCTGTGACCCGGTGCCCGGCCACGATCATGAGCGGCACTGCCCGTCGCCCAATCTCGCCGGTCGCGCCGGTCATGAAAACGCGCATGTCATCCTCTGTGTGAATGGGAATAAGCAAGGAGAAGTGTGGCGGATTCCCGACCGACGACTCAGCGCAGCGAGCTGCGCCTCATATGCAGAAGAGGGAATGGTCGGCCGCTCGCGTCGGTCGGTGACCTGCCCACGACGGAGAACCCGAGTGCCGCGTAGAATCCCACCGCGGCCTCGTTCTGTTCGTTGACGTCAACTGCCAGCGAGCTCCCGGCGGCCAGCCGTTGCGCGTGGGCCACCAGCGCACTGCCTCCTCCCTGGCCGCGGTGATCCGGGTCGATGAACAGGCCTTCGATGCTGTCGTTCCCGAAGCCAAGGAAGCCGAGGAGCGTTCCCGACGCCGATTCCAGCACCCACCAGTCGATCCCGTCACTCGCCAGCTCATCCGCGATAATCGGGCGAAGTGCTTCGACATCCTCGTCGCTCAGGAAGTGGTGCGTGGCTCGAACAGACCGTTCCCACAACACGACCAGAACTTCGTGATCTGTTTGCTGCGCTCGTCGCACTCGCGAGGTGGCGGCGGGCGATCGCCATTGCATTACGACGCGTCGCCTGGGGTCGAGCCCGCGACGAGCCTCGTCCTCGAGAACTTCGTGCAATGCGGGAGTGAGCGCGGCCGGGGCGACTTCCTCGAAGCCGAGTCGTGCATAGAACGGCATGTTCCAGGGAACGTCGCGAAACGTGGTCAGGGTCACGGCGCCAAGCCCCCGGGCCTCCGTCCACCGACAAACATGCCTAACGAGCCGAGTGCCGAGGCCTCGGCGACCGTGGTAGGGGTGAACGTCGATCTCCTCGAGATGGGCAGCGTTCGGCTCGAGTATCTCGACGAGCGCGAATCCGACCGGCCTATCGCCTGAGAGCGCGACCCAGAGCCGCCCGTCACGCTGTGCTGCCTGCAGATCCTCGTCCGGGGTGACTTCCTCCAGCACGACTTCGGGCGCATGGCCCACGAGAAGCCGAGCGGCGGCCAGCTCGATCGGCGCGATGCGCGACAGGTCGCCCGGTCTCGCGAGTGCGATCTCGTACCGGTGCGACAGCCGGTTCACGTGTTCCTCGAGCGCAACCACTGGTCGACCGACGGCGCGCCTGGCCCTGCAAGCGCCACGGCTGCAAGCGCGCACATGTACAGGAGATTGATCTCGTAACCCGGCGGCCCGAACACGGGGCCAGTCGCGGTCAGTCCGACCGTGTTCACCGCGCTGAATCCGTAGTGCACGTGAATCGTGAGCATCGCCACCACCATCGAGATGAACAGCGGGATGCTCGCCAGGAGGACGAACGCTCCCAGAATGATCGCAATTCCGCCTAGCACTTCGAGGCCGGTTACGAGCCACGCGGTCGCGAGCGGGCTCGGCGTGCCGATCAGCTGCAGCAGCCTCGCGAACTTCTCGGCGCCTCTGTGCCACTTCGCCATCCCGTGAGCGAGGAAGCCGAAGCCCACGATGACGCGGAGCGGTAGCAGTGCCCACGACCGGGGCGAGGTCGATATCGATATCGATGTCATGTGGCGTCACCCTCCCAGGCCGAGTTCTGCAGGACGACGCGGTAGCCATCGAGGTCCTCGAACGTTCGTCCGCGGACATCCCAGTACGGATTGGCGGAGGAAACACCGCGGAAGCCCGCGGTGAGCATGCGCGCGCAGCGGGCCTCCCACTCGCCTCGGTCAGGCACATAGAAGACGAGCAGGTGCTCTTCCGTTGGTGCTCTTCCCACGTGCCGCCCCGGTCGCGTGGTGAACTCGATGTGATAGGGATCCTCGCGCGTTCCAAGGATCGTTCCGTCGAAGCCGTCGTGATCGAGAAACTGCGCGAGTACCGAGAGGCCCAGCCCCTGCGCGTACATCGCGGTGATCGCTGCGAGGTGGTCGGTCGGGCGCGCAACGCGCAGGGTCAGGCCGGTCGTCATTGGAATGAGTCGTCAGGTTACGGAGTCCCGAGCTTCGCCAGCACGGCGTCAATGTCCTGGTCGTCGCCAACGCCCGTGTAGGCGACGCGGCGGTCCGTGCCCACGACGACGATGTAAGACGTGTGCGGGACGGCGAACGCCTTCATGGCGGCGCTCGAGCGATCGAACGTGAAGACGCCGGTCAGCTTCCTGTCGTCGACGTATGCCTTCTGCTTCTCGGGCGTCTGGTTGGCCGGGACACCCACGCTCACGAACGTCACCTTGCCGTCGTATTTCTCTCGTGCTGCCTGCAGCGAGGGCTCGAGCTTCCTGCACAGCGGACACCAGGTTGCCCAGAACTCGAGCACCACGGGCTGACGTCCGTAGAAGTCTGCGAGGTTCAGCGTGCTGCCATCGAGCCGCTCGACGACGGCGGCCGGTGCTTCGGCGCCCACCTTCAGCCCGACGTCCCACATCTGGATCTGGGCGGCGGCCGATCGAGGCACGATGATTGTCGTTAGGGCAGCGGCGAACGCGAGGCGGGCGATGAGACGTGCAGGACTCATATCAGGAGCGTCCCCATTTGAACGAGGTAGTACTCGGCGACGCCGAGCAGGATGAGAGCGAAGGCGCGTTTGACCCAGAGCATCCATGGGCCGGCGCGGGGAAGGCGGATCGTCGTGTCCGTGGCGAACGCCGCCACAACCAGCAGCGAGCACATGCCGAGTGAGAATGCGAGCAGGTACGTGAAGCCGAGCAGCGTGCTTCGTGTAGCGGCAACCCACGTGAGGATTGCGGCCATCACTGGCGCTCCACACGGTGCCGCGACGAGGCCTGAGACGAGGCCCATGACCAGCACGCCCATCATCTTCCCGCCGACGCCGGCGGAGGTGGCGCGCGCGCGGAGTCCGGCGGGGATGGGAACGGGGATCAGGTCGGCCATCATGGCGGCGGCCGCGAGCATCACGTTGGCCATCGCGAACTGGACCCACGGATTGGTGCTCACCGAGCCGAACAGCGTGCCGGTGAGGCCGGCGACGAGACCGAGCGTCGCATACGCTGCGGCCAGCCCGAGGACGTAGATGCCAACGAGACCGATGCGATGCCATCGACCGCGGACCGCGTCGCCAGTCCCGACGATGGATACCGTAATCGGGATCATCGGGTAGAGGCATGGCGTTAGGCTCGTCGCGACACCGGCGAGGAACACGGCGCCGGTGACGAGGAGCGGGTTGGCGGCAAGATCGATCGACATGACCGGATCAAGTACCAAGGGGCGCGCGAAGTTCCCGTGGCCTGTCGCGCGGCGTTTTGGCGTTTAGAATGAGCATCATTCCGATCATGTCCCTATTACGGCGTTAGGCGCCGACCATGCCGCACCTGTTGACCGTTGCCGGGAGCCTGAGAGCGGGCTCATCGAACGCCGCGCTGCTGGCGGCGGCCGCGCAGCTTGCGCCCGCGGACCTCACGGTGACCGCGTACCGCGCCCTCGGCAGTCTCCCGGCGTTCAATCCCGATCGCGAAGAGAACGCCGTACGCCTGCCCTCCGCCGTCACGCGCTGGAGGGCCGCGCTCGCCGCCGCCGACATGCTCCTCATCTCCACGCCCGAGTATGCGCACGGCATCCCCGGCGCCCTCAAGAACGCCCTCGATTGGGTCGTTGGCGGTAGTGAGCTGGTGGCAAAGCCTGTCGGCGTGATCAACCTGTCGGCGGCATCGCGGTTCGCGTTTCCGCAACTCATCGAGGTGTTGACCGTGATGAGCGCGAACGTCGTCCCCGCGGCCACCATAGTGCTCGACCTTCCGCGCCGTGGCGTCGATGCCACCCAGCTCGCCGCTGACCCGGTGGTGGCCACAACGCTTCGTGAGGTGCTCGCCGCGCTGCAGGCGGCAGTGCCCAGCCAAACGGCGCTCGAGGTGCCGCCGCAGCCCTAACGGCGCGACCCGCAGGGCCGGATCGTTAGGTGTGACGGCTCGTCATGGGCAGGCGTTGGACGTGCCTTTGGTCGGCGTGGGCGTGTCACGGAATTCACCGGTTCCGTCCGGGCACCGCGATCGCGTGCGCGCTGCCTGGGCTACCCACGACGCGCCATCCACCAGCACGCCGAAGCGGCTGAACAGATGGACGTCGTCGGCAGCGTCGAGTGCGAAGGGAAGGCCTGTGTCGTCGATGACAAGGCGATCGCCGGGCGCGATCACCGTGTTCGGCGGAAACGTGTATACCGGGCCGAAGAAGTTGGCGTCGATGAGTGCCCATCCCGCGAGGTCGACGGCTGAGGACGTCGTGTTCACGAGCTCGACCCAACCTGTGTTCGACACGCCCCTCGGCTGAACCTCGTTGACGCGAATGGCCGGCGCCCTGGCGACGGTGATGGTCCGCTGACCCGACTTTCCGTCGACGGTGGCAATGATCTCGGTCGTTCCCGGAGCGATGGCGAGCATGGCACCCGTACCTGGGTTGATGAGTGCGACCTCCGGGTGGCGGGACGTCCACGCGACTGGCCCGATGTCGACGGAAACGCCGTATTGATCACGGCCCCTCGCAGTGGCAGTTGCCTCCTGACCGACTTCCATCTGAGTGGTCGCAACCGACACGTCGATCGTCGTGAGGGATGGCGATGGTGGGCCGGCGGTCGTGTCATCGCTACAGCCCGCCGCGATGAGGAGTGGTAACAGCGCGGAGGTCCACGCGCGGTGCGTTGTCAGGAATCGTGCGAAGAACATTGCGGTGAAGTGCTGGGTTTTTCGCTTTGAGGAACGAGGCTCACGAACGCGGGAAGGCACGAGCCTCGTGAAAGGTTCCCCGTTCCCAGCGCGATCCCGGGAACTCCTGGCGTGCCTCGCGTCTACCCCTCTGACCATGGAACTCGCACACCACACTCGGCGACCAGCAGCACAGGCTGACTTTCAGCGCGTGGCGCTTCCATGGCTCCCGCACGTCTCGCGGTACGCGCGTCTCCTCGCACGGAATCCTTCCGATGCCGATGACCTCACGCAGGAGACGTTTCTGCGCGCGTACCAGGGTTGGAGCACGTTCCGCCCTGGAAGCGATTGTCGCAGGTGGCTCTTCGCGATTTGCCGAAACACCTTTCTGCGCATTCGGCATCGCGAACGACGCGTGCTCGCCGTCGACGACCCCGAAGCCGAGATGCGCGCGACCACGCAACTGTATTGGGATGCGGTGGGCAGCGGCCTCGATGACGTGTTCGATCGGGTCGACCTTCGCCCAGCACTCGAGCGGTCCTTGCGCGCTATGCTGCCGGAGTATGGCGAAACCGTACTCCTGGTAGACGTGGAAGGCTACACCTATGCGGACGCCGCGACCGAGCTCGGCGTCCCCGTCGGCACGATTCGGTCGAGGTTGTTCCGCGCGCGCCGACTGCTGCAGGAAGCGCTCATCGAGTACGCGCGCGACCTCGGCCTCGAGGCCGCGCGCCCGGCACCCCACGACGAGGAGGATGGGAGGGGCACATGACGACGCCGTCGTTGCACGACATGTCGTGCGAGGAGGTCGCGAAGGCGGTGTGGACGTACCTCGATGCCGAGATCGACGCGGAGCGTGCCGCGCGCATCCGCGCGCATCTCGACACGTGCGCGCATTGCCGCGACCTGTACACGTTCGAGGGGGCCTTCCTTCGCACGGTCGCCCGGCTGCTCGATGCGCCGGCGGATGATACGGCATCTCTCCGGTCGCGCATCGTTCACGCGCTGGCCGACGCTGGGCTGACGCCACCGCGTTAGGCACCGCTTCCATCGAGGACGATTTCATGCCGCTCAGCCGCCGACAGTTCGTCTACCAGATGGGGGTAAGTGGTCTCGGGATGACCGCGACTGGTCTGGTCGCCTCCAGTGCCGCCGCGTCGACACCGACCCACCATACTGCTGCACGTGCTCCGATCCGAGGTGTCCTGTTCGATGCGTTCCCCGTGTTCGACCCACGGCCGGTGGCAGCGCTCGCCGAGGTTGAGCTACCTGGCCGGGGTACCGAGCTGATGGCGCTCTGGCGGACGCGCCAGTTCGAGTACAGTTGGCTTCGCGTCGTGGCCCACGACTACGCGGACTTCTGGCAATGCACCGACGACGCGCTGCGCTTCGCGGCTGCCTCGCTCAACGTTCAGCTCACCGCCGCACAGCGCGAACGGCTCATGAACGCGTACCTCGCGTTGCCGCCGTGGCCCGACGCGCCGGCGGCGCTCCGGGCGCTTCGCGAAGCCGGCGTGCGGCTCGGCTTTCTGTCGAACTTCACGCCCGTCATGCTCGAGGCGTCACTCAGGCGGAGTGGACTCGCAGACATGTTCGAGCACGTGCTGAGCACAGACCGTACGCGCACGTTCAAGCCGGACCCGCGCGCGTATCAGCTTGGCGTGGAGACGTTGGGGTTGCCTCGTGATCAGATTGTCTTCGCCGCGTTCGCCGGGTGGGACGCGGCCGGCGCGAAACGCTTCGGCTACCCGACGTTTTGGGTCAACCGCATGCAGGCACCGCCCGAGGAGCTAGGCGTTAGGCCGGACGCCAGCGGGCCTTCCCTCGCCGAGCTCGTCGCGTTCGTCGTGGCTCCGCGGTAAGAGCGCGCGCACGCCGTTCCGCGTTCCGGCGCTGCTCAGGGG
>Ga0307408_100001960_pt1 | contig 14857 bp, 11 predicted proteins | sample 322Cmetagenome_FD_202116 | JGI IMG/M metagenome (GOLD analysis project Ga0307408, IMG submission 202116) | Maize rhizosphere microbial communities from greenhouse at UC Davis, California, United States - 322HYB-C-3 | ecosystem: Host-associated > Plants > Roots > Rhizosphere > Soil | place...
GCCGCCGCTCGCGGCGCGAGGCGCGACGCGATGCGGCGACGCCCGCGCGCGGCGTGCGCGCCGACGCGGGAAACTCGCTTGCATTCGTCGGAGCGCGCCGGTTAGGTTGCCGGTGCTCCGCCCAGACCCCGAGGCGCCGCGACGTCGGCGCGCTACTACGCCGGTAACCAGGACTTGGCATGCCCAGGAATCACCGCCCGCGCCGCCGGCTGGCCCCCGCTGCGCTGACGGCCGCGCTGACCCTCGCGCTCGCCGCGTGCACGCGCGACACGTACCCGAACTCGACGTTCCACCACACGACCGAGTTCAACCAGGCGATCGACGTGCTGTGGGACAAGCTGCTCTTCCTCGGCACGCTCGTCTTCGTGCTCGTCGAGGGGCTGCTCATCTACACGGTGATCCGCTTCCGGAGCCGGCCCGGGCAGCGCGCGCCGAAGCACGTCCACGGCAACACGACGCTCGAGATCCTCTGGACGGCGATCCCGGCGGTCATCCTGCTCTTCATCGCCGTGCCGACGGTGCGCACGATCTTCCGGACGCAGGCGAAGGCGGTCGCGAGCGCGCTCCAGGTGGAGGTCGTCGGCCACCAGTGGTGGTGGGAGTTCCGCTACCCGCAGTACACGACGCGCAACGCCCGCGGCACGCTCGACACCCTGACGACGGCCAATGAGCTCTACCTGCCGGTCGGGCGGACGGTGAACTTCGCGCTCAAGACGGCCGACGTCATCCACTCCTTCTGGATCCCGCGCCTGGGCGGCAAGCGCGACCTCGTCGCGAACCACACGAACTACCTCTGGTTCACGGTGCACGACTCGCTCGCCGCGGACGGCGGCACGCCACTCAACGGGAGTTGCAACGAGTACTGCGGGGCGAGCCACGCGAACATGAAGTTCCGCGTCTTCACCGTCTCCCCCGACGACTTCGCCGCCTGGACCGCGCACCAGCTGACGCCGGCCGCCTTCGGCGCCACGCCCCCGGCGGCGCCGGGGGCGGCACCGGGCGCCGCGAACCGGCCGACGACGAGCGGCGGCGAGGTCGCCCTCGCGACGGCCGCAGCAGTCGTCGCCACGCCGAGCCGGCAGCAGCAGCCGCCGGGCGGCCCGGCCCGCGGCGCGACGCCCGCGCCCCCCGTGCGCGGCACGCAGCAGGACGTCCCGCAGCCCGGCACCGGCGAGACGCGCGACAACCCGCTCGGCGCGGCGGCCGCCGGCCAGACCGGGGCGCGCACGCCGGCCCAGCCGTCGGCCTACGCCTTCCCGCGCGAGCGGCTGCAGAAGTACAACGTGCCGAACACGCCGCTCCCGGCCGAGATCGCGTTCAACGACGCCCTCAAGGGCGACCCGGCGCGCGGCCAGACGGCGTTCCTCATCGGCGGATGCGTGGGCTGCCACGCGATCGCCGGCAACCCCGTCGCGATGGGGCGGATCGGGCCCAACCTGACCCACATCGGCTCGCGCTACACGATCGCCGGCGCGCAGTACCCGAACGACCCGCGCCACATGGCGCGCTGGATCAAGAACTCCCGCCTCATGAAGCCGGGAAGCGTCATGCCGACGCTCGGCAAGGGGCAGATCGACCCGACGACCAAGCAGCGGGCGCCCGGCGGCCTCGACGACCAGCAGATCGCCGACGTCGTCGCCTACCTGCAGTCCCTGAAGTAAGCCGTCACTAGTGACTAGTCACTAGTAACGAGTAACTGCTCTCCGGAGATCTCCACCGCATGGCAACCACCGCCGCAGCCCCCATCTACGCGCCCGCGAAGGCGGACGAGCGCTCCGGCTTCTGGAGCTGGGTCGGGACGACGGACCACAAGCGCATCGGCATCCTGTACCTCTACACCTCCCTCTTCTTCTTCATCTGGGGGGGCGCGGAGGCGTTCATCATGCGCTGGCAGCTCCGCGGGCCGAACATGAACGTCGTCTCGGCGGAGACGTACAACCAGCTCTTCACGATGCACGGGACGACGATGGTGTTCCTCGCCATCATGCCGCTCTCGGCGATCTTCTTCAACTACCTGATCCCGCTCCAGATCGGCGCCCGCGACGTCGCCTTCCCGCGGCTCAACGCGTTCAGCTACTGGGTCTACCTGTTCGGCGGCATCTTCATCACGCTGCCGATCCTCTTCCACGCCGCGCCCGACGGCGGCTGGTTCGGCTACACGCCGCTCACGACGCGCCAGTACTCGCCCGGCATCAACATCGACTTCTGGGTCCTCGGCCTCCAGATCCTCGGCGTCTCGACCCTCGCCGCGTCGTTCAACTTCATCACGACGATCATCAACATGCGCGCGCCGGGGATGAACCTGATGCGCATGCCGCTGTTCACCTGGAACGCGTTCGTCACGCAGTTCCTGATCATGCTCGCCTTCCCGGTGATCACGATCGCCCTCGTCTTCCTCCAGTTCGACCGCTTCTTCGGCACCAACTTCTACACGACGGCGGCCGGCGGCGACCCGCTCCTCTGGCAGCACCTGTTCTGGATCTTCGGGCACCCCGAGGTCTACATCCTCATCCTCCCCGCCTTCGGGCTGATCTCGGAGGTCATCCCGACCTTCTCCCGGAAGCCGGTCTTCGGCTACCCGGTGATGGTCTACGCGACGATCCTCATCGGCTTCCTCGGCTTCGGCGTCTGGGCCCACCACATGTTCGCCGTCGGCATGGGGCCGATCGGCGACACGATGTTCAGCCTCACGACGATGCTGATCGCCATCCCGACCGGCGTGAAGATCTTCAACTGGATCTCCACGATGCACGGCGGCGCGGTCCGCTTCACGACGGCGATGAAGTTCGCGACCGGCCTCGTCAGCCTCTTCATCATCGGCGGCATCTCCGGGGTCATGCACTCGTCCCCGCCCGCCGACCTCCAGCAGACCGACACCTACTTCATCGTCGCGCACTTCCACTACGTGCTCTTCGGCGGGTCCATCTTCGGGATCATGGCGGGGCTCTACCACTACTTCCCGAAGATGTTCGGCCGCATGCTCGACGAGCGGCTCGGCAACGTCCACTTCTGGAGCTACTTCATCGGGATGAACATCACCTTCTTCCCGATGCACTTCGCCGGCATGCTCGGCATGCCGCGCCGCATCTACACGTACGACGCCGGCCAGGGCTACGACAGCTTCAACTGGTGGTCCACGGCCGGCACCGTGATCCTCGTCCTCGGCACCCTCGTCTTCGTCTGGAACTTCTTCAAGTCGCGGAAGTCGGGCCCGGTCGCCGGCAACAACCCGTGGGACGCCCCGACGCTCGAGTGGTCGATCCCCTCGCCGCCGCCCGAGTACAACTTCGCCCGCCTGCCGTACGTCACGTCGCGCTACCCGCTGTGGGACCTCACCCACCCCGAGCTGACGGCGGACATCCCGCACAGCAAGCAGGGCGACCGCGAGCTCGAGGTGGACGCCGGCGGCAAGGACACGGGGGCCCGCCCCCACGTCAACCCGATCGGCAGCAGCAAGGTCCCGTCGCAGGGCTCGATGCAGATCGAGACCGAGCGCTACACAGCGCGCGAGCTCGGCATCCCGATGCCGTCGAACACCGCCAAGCCGGCCCTCGCCGCGCTCGCCATGACGATCATGATCTCGGGGCTGCTCTTCATCCACCTCGAGAAGAAGGCCCTCTTCTTCACCCTCGTCCTCGGCGGCGCGCTCCTGCTCGTGACGACCCTCGTCGCGTGGCTGACGAGTCCCCTGGAAGAGCACGAGGTACACTAGCCACGCTCGCGAGGGCGGTTGCTGGTTGCTAGTTGCTGGTCGCTAGTAACGGCCCTCGCGCGGAAAGCTTCTCGACGGTGCTACCGGTAACTAGCAACCAATAGCCAGCAACCGCCCGGCGCACCGACCGCCAGCACCCGCACGACACTTCCGGAGATAGCTCCCCTTGGAAACGACAATGACGTCCGCGCCCCAGTCCGACGTGGCCGGGCATCACTACACCTCGACCGGACTCGACAGCCGGAAGGTCGGCATCTGGGCCTTCATCGGCTCGGAGTGCATGCTCTTCATCTCGCTCATCTCGACCTATCTGATCTACAAGGGGCGGTCGGTCGTCGGGCCCTACCCGCACGAGACGTGGACGAACCCGCAGACCGGGCAGTCATACAACGCGATCCTCAACATCCCGGTCACGTCGGCGTCCACGTTCTTCCTGCTCATGTCGTCGCTGGCGATGGTGCTCGCGCACAACGCCGTCGTCAACAAGCGCCTGCCCAAGCGCACGACGGGCGAGCGCGTGCTCGGCAGCTCGAAGCTCTGGCTGTGGATGGTGATCGTGCTCGGCCTCGGATTCCTGATGTTCCAGGCCTACGAGTTCACCTCGTTCGTGCACGAAGGGCTGACGATCCGCACGAACCTCTTCGGCTCGACCTTCTTCACGCTCACGGGCTTCCACGGCGCGCACGTGACGGCCGGCGTCATCTGGCTGTGCATGCTGCTCGCGATCGACTACAGGCGCGGCCTGATGCCCGAGGACGCGCTCAACGTGGACCTCGCGGCCCTCTACTGGCACTTCGTGGACGTGGTCTGGATCGCGATCTTCACGCTGGTCTACCTGATTCAGTAAGGACGACGGACATGGCTCAGCACTCGGACCACGCGGCGCCCGCCGCCGCGGCGCACGACGCCGCCGCCCACGCCCACCACCCGACGGCGAAGACGTATCTCATCGTCGGCGTCATCCTGACGGCGATCACGGTCCTCGAGGTGTGGGCCTACTACATCCCGTCGTTCGTCGCCTCGCGGGCGTTCGTCCCCTTGCTGCTCATCATGTCGGCGGTGAAGTTCGCCACCGTGGTCCTGTTCTACATGCACCTCAAGTACGACCACAAGATCTTCCGCGCCCTCTTCGCCGGCCCCTTCGTCATCGCCGCGACGACGCTCATCATCCTCCTCTTCCTCTTCGGCAAGATGGCCCTCCGGCTCGGGCTCCTGACGTGAGGCGCCGACCGTCGTAGGCGGCTGGCAGGACGGGATGCGACACTCGAAGGGCGTGAGACGTGAGACGGGTGCCCTCCCTCTCACCGCTCACGCCCTCCGCCATTCCGTCTCACCTCTCACGCCGTCGGCTTCTCGTCTCCCCTCCCCATGCTACTGGTCCTCTCCCTCCTCCACCCCGCCCAGCAGCTTTCGCTGACCCGGTGGACGGTGCACCCGAGCACCGTCGTCGGGCTCGCCGCGCTCGGCGCGCTGTACTTCTGGCGAGCGCGGGTCGCCGAGCGCGACGCGGCGGCGCGGGGCGGCACGGCGCGGCCGCGCACGGGGCCGGCCGGGGACGTGCCGAGCGTGGCGCAGCGCGCGGCGTTCCTCGCCGCGCTGCTCGTCGTCTTCGTCTCGCTCAACGGGCCGCTGCACGACCTCAGCGACTACTACCTGTTCAGCGGGCACATGGTGCAGCACCTGCTGCTCACCCTCGTCATGCCCCCGCTGCTCGTCTACTCCGTGCCCGGCGGGATGCTGCGCCCCGCGCTGCGCCGCCCGGCGGTCTACGCCGTCGCCCGGCGGCTGACGCGGCCGATCGCCTGCTTCCTGATCTTCAACCTCGTCGTCGCCGTCTGGCACCTCCCGCCGGTCTACAACCTGGCGATGCGCTACCACCCGGTGCACATCGCGCAGCACCTCATGTTCATGGCCTCGGCGGTGATCATGTGGTGGCCGTACCTGAGCCCTCTCCCCGAGCTGCCGCGCCTCGCCTACCCGGGGCAGATGCTCTACTCGTTCCTGATGAGCCTCCCGATGTCCATCGTCGCGATCTACGTCGCGATGGCCGACCACGTGCTCTACCCCGCCTACTCGAGCGCGCCGCGCATCCTCGGCATGTCTCCTCTCGAGGACCAGCAGCTCGGGGGATTGATCATGTGGATCCCCGGGGGCCTCTTCTTCTACGTCGTGATGAGCTTCGTCTTCTTCAAGTGGGCCGCCCGCCAGGAGGACAGCACGGCCGGTGCGCAGGTGGACTGGCGAAGGGCGTAAGACCGTGGACCGTTAACCACCAGTCCGGAACGCGGGCCGCCGTCCGTGCGTAGGAGGATGGAAATGCTCTCCTCCTTCCGCCCGTCCGCCCGGCTCGCGCCGCTGCTCGCCCTCTTCCTCGCCGCGTGCGGCGGGCGCGGGGCGTCGGACGCGCTGCTCCGGATCCGCCCGCCGAGCCCGCACGAGCGCTACGCCGAGTCGCTGCGCGACGCCGGCCTGGCCGGAACGGCACTCGGCCGCGACTGGTTGGCCGCCGCGTCGCGCGCCCTGGCCGAGCCGCTTCCCGCGGCGCTCCCATACCGCGAGACCGGCTACTTCAGCGCGAGCGAGGCGAGCGCGGTCGCCCTCCGCGTGCGGCCGCGGCGCGGCGAGCGGCTCACCGTGCAGGTCGAGCCGGCGCCCGGCACGGTGCCGTTCGCGCTCTTCGTGGATCTCTTCGAGGTCCGCGCTGCCGACAGCGCCGGGCAGGCGGGGGCGCCCTCCACTCCGCCGCCGTCGCCGTCCACCCCGCCGCGCCGTGTCGCCAGCGCCGACAGCGGGCGCAGCGCGCTCGAGTACGACGTGGACGAGGACGGCGTCGCCTACGTCGTGCGCGTCCAGCCCGAGCTGCTGCGCGGCGGCCGCTACACGCTCACCATCGCCGCCGGTCCCTCGCTCGCCTTCCCGGTCTCGGGCAAGGGGCGCGCGGCGGTGCAGAGCTTCTTCGGCGTCGGCCGTGACGCGGGCCGGCGGCGCCACGAGGGGGTGGACATCTTCGCCGCGCGCGGTACGCCCGTGCTCGCGGCGAGCGACGGTATCGTCGCCAACGCCGGCACGACGCCGCTCGGTGGCAAGGTCGTCTGGGTGCGTGATCTCGGGCGGCGGCAGTCGCTCTACTACGCCCACCTCGACAGCCAGATCGTGCGCCCCGGGCAGCGCGTCCGCGTCGGCGACACGCTGGGTCTCGTCGGCAACAGCGGCAACGCCCGCACGACGCCGCCCCACCTGCACTTCGGCGTCTACGCGCGCGGCCGCGGCGCGGTGGACCCCTTCCCGTACATCGACCCGCGCCGCGAGGAGCTACCTCGACTCACCGCCGACACCGGCGCGCTCGGCGCCGTGCGACGCGTCGCCGCCCGGCGCGGCGCCCCGCTGCGCCTCGCCGCCGGCGCGACGGCCGCGCTCCGGCTGACGCTTCCCGAGGAGACCGTGCTGCGGGTGGACGGCGCGGCGGGCGGCTTCTATCGCGTGCGGCTCCCCGACGGCACGGCCGGCTACGTCGCCGCGGCGCAGACGGAGCGGGCCGACCGCGGGGCGACTCTCGCCGCGTCGCGTCTCGTGCCGCGCTCGCCGCCGCCGCCAGCCGGCGGCTCGCGGACCGCGGCCGCCTCCGCCGTCGCCCTCCGCGAGCGGCCCGACCCCACGGCGGCGGTCGTGGACAGCGTCGGGGCGCGGGCGCCGCTCGAGGTGCTCGGCCGCTACGGCGGCTACGTCCTCGTGCGGACGGGGGAGAACCGCGAGGGGTGGGTGGCCGGGACTCGTTAGGCGACGCTGGGGGCGAGTCCGACCGGCACCGCCGGCCGCGATTCGCCGGGGGGCGCAGTCGCCGCCGGCGGCGCCGCCACATCGGGCTCGCGGGGCGGTGGGAGCACCGGGCCGACGCCCTGCTCGTCGCCGAGCTTGAACGTCGCCACGAGCTCGGCGACCTGGCCGGCGGCGGTGCCGAGCGCCATCGAGGCGGCGGCGATCTGCTGCGTGCTCGCGCTCTGCTCCTCGCTCGACGCGGCGACCTGCTCCATCGCCGCGGCGAACGCCTCGGTGCCGCGCGCCAGGTCGTCGAGGCGGGCGAGCATCTCGCCGACGAGGGCGCTCGACGAGTCGGCCGCGGTCGCGATCGCCGCCGTCCAGTGCTCGGAGTCCTCGACCGCGCGCTCCACCTCGCCGAACGACTGCTGGCCGTGGACCGTCGCGTCTCGTACCTCGGCGACGGTGGCGACGGCGCGCGCGCTCGAGCGGCGCGACTCGGCGACGCGCTCCATGACGCCCTGCACGAGCGCTTCGGTCTTCTCGGCGGCGTCGGCGGAGTTGGCGGCGAGACGGCGCACCTCGTTGGCGACGACGGCGAAGCCCTGGCCGTGATCGCCGGCGCGCGCCGCTTCCATGGCCGCGTTGAGGGCGAGGAGCTTCGACTGACGGGCCATCTTCTGGACGAGCGTGACGAAGGCGCGCACCTCCTCGGAGGCCTGGGCGAGCGCGTCCACCGCGGCGGCGCTCGACTGCACGTCGTCGGCGAGCGTCTGCAGCGTCCGCGCGCTGGCGTCGAGGCGGACGCGGTTCTCGCGGGCGAGGGCGCGCAGTTGGGTGTTGCGTGCCAGGCCGTCCTGCGCCCCCGACGACAGCTCGCTGGCGATGGCGACGAGCGTCGCGCCGTCGGCGGCGAGGCGCTGGATCGTTTCCGCCATGTCGGTGGACTGCGTGCTCAACTCGTTCGACGTCGTCGCCATCTGCTGCGCCGCGGCCGCCATGTGCTCGGAGCCGGCCGTGATCTCCCGGGCCAGCGACGCCGTCTCGGCCGCCGAGGCGCGGAGCGCGGTGGCGAGCCGTCGCAGCTCGGCGACCATGCGGCCGACGGCGCTCCACAGGCGCCCGATCTCCCCGGTGCGCGTGCGCGCCGAGATCTGGATCGAGAGGTCGCCGCCCGCCACCGCCTCGGCGACGTCGGCCAGCTTCGTCGTCGGCTTGCCGATCCGCGGCACGACGAGGAGGAGCATGACGAGCGCGAGCAGCACGCCGGCGAACGCCGCCGCCGCGATCGCGATGACGACGAGCTCGTGGGCCGAGAAGCGGGCGAAGCTCTCCCGCCCGTACCAGAGCGCTCCGCCGTAGAGGGCGAGGGCGAAGGCGCCGCCGCGCAACGACTGGTCGCGCCAGGTCGAGCTGACGAACTCGGGGGCGCGCGGCGGACCGACCGCCGCGGCCGGCGCGGCGGTCGTCGTGCTGCTCGTGGCGCTCGTGGTCGGCTGCGTCATCGCGGCTCGGTCGTCAGGGTGCGTCGAACGGTGGCCCGGGCGCTGCTTGTGTGCCCGGGGCGGAGAGCTAGATTGCGAAAAATCAGCTAGTTACGGTGGGGAACGCCTTTCGGCTGGGGCTCTCGGCCAAAGCAGTCGACGGTGGACGGTTCACGGTAGACGGTTCACCGTGAACTGCCGACCCTGAACCGTCTACCGTGAACCGCCCGCGCCGAGCGCCGTCTCTCCCCATGACCCAGTCCATCCCCGTCCCCCAGCGACCGGCCGACGAGCCGGCGGCGTACGAGCCGGCCGCGATCGAGCGGAAGTGGCAGGCGCGCTGGCGCGAGCGCGGCACCAACCACACCGACCTCGCGCGCGGCGAGCGCCCGTTCTACGCGCTGATGATGTTCCCGTACCCGTCGGCGGAGGGGCTGCACGTCGGCAACCTCTTCGCGTTCACGGGGAACGACATCTATGGACGATTCCAGCGGCTCCAAGGCCACACCGTCTTCGAGCCGCTGGGTTACGACGCCTTCGGGATCCACTCGGAGAACTACGCGCTCAAGATCGGCGAGCACCCGGCCGAGCTGACGCCGAAGAACGTCGCCAACTTCCAGCGCCAGCTCGAGCGCGCCGGCCTGATGGTGGACTGGCGCTACTCGGTGGACACGAGCACCCCCGAGTACTACCGGTGGACCCAGTGGGTCTTCCTCAAGCTCCTCGAGCGCGGGCTCGCCTACAAGAAGAAGGCGGCCGTCAACTGGTGCCCGACCGACAAGACCGTGCTCGCCAACGAGCAGGTCGAGGGCGGGCTGTGCGAGCGGTGCGGCACGCCGGTCGAGCAGCGCTTCCTCGAGCAGTGGTTCTTCCGCATCTCCGAGTACGCCGGCCGGCTGCTCGAGAACCTCGACCGCCTCGACTGGTCGGAGACGACGAAGACGGCGCAGCGGAACTGGATCGGCCGTTCGGAGGGCGCCGAGGTGCTCTTCCTCGTCCCGCTGCAGGGCGAGGTCGCGGACGAGGAGGTGGACGAGAACCCGCTGCTCATGGGGGCGCAGGAGATCCGCGTCTTCACGACGCGCGTGGACACCCTCTTCGGCGCGACCTACCTCGTGCTCGCCCCCGAGCACCCGCTGGTGGACGCGATCACGACGCCCGAGGCGCGGGCGGCGGTGGACGCGTACCGCGCGCGCACGGCGAAGCAGGACGTGGTCGCGCGCAAGGTGACGAAGGAGAAGACGGGCGTTTTCACCGGCGCCTACGCCCAGAACCCGGCGACGAACCAGCTGATCCCGGTCTGGATCGCGGACTACGTGCTGATGGAGTACGGCACGGGCGCGATCATGGCGGTGCCCGGGCACGACGAGCGCGACTTCGAGTTCGCGCGCAAGTTCGACCTGCCGATCGTACGCGTGGTGGCCGGCGAGGAGGAGGACGCCGAGACGCCGATCACGGAGGCGGTAGCGCACGTCCACGACGCGGCGGGGCGGCTCGTCAACTCCGGGCAGTTCGACGGGATGTCGGTGGAGGAGGGGAAGCGCGCGATCACGGCGTGGCTCGCCGGCCACGAGGCCGGGCGTGGCGTCGTGAACTACCGCCTCCACGACTGGTGCATCTCGCGCCAGCGCTACTGGGGGCCGCCGATCCCGATCATCTACTGCGACGCGTGCGGGATGCAGCAGGTGCCCGAGCGCGACCTGCCGGTGGAGCTGCCGCTCATCCGCGACTTCAAGCCCGACGACTCCGGCGTCTCGCCGCTCGCCCGCCACGAGGAGTGGTACGTCGTCCCGTGCCCGGAGTGCGGCAAGCCGGCGCGGCGCGAGACGGACGTCTCCGACACCTTCCTCGACAGCGCCTGGTACTTCCTGCGCTACCCGAGCGCGCACCGCGACGACGTGCCGTTCGACGCCGCGCTGACGAAGAAGTGGCTGCCGGTGGACTCCTACATCGGCGGCAACGAGCACGCCGTGCTGCACCTGCTCTACTCGCGCTTCATCACGATGGTCCTGCACGACGCCGGCCTCGTGGAGTTCGAGGAGCCGTTCACGAAGTTCCGCGCCCACGGGCTGATCATCCGCGAGGGCGCGAAGATGTCGAAGTCGAAGGGCAACGTCATCAACCCCGACCGCTACATGGAGGAGTGGGGGGCGGACGCGTTCCGCACCTACCTCATGTTCCTCGGCCCCTACGAGCAGGGGGGGGACTTCCGCGACGCGGGGATCATCGGCGTCAAGAAGTTCCTCGACCGCCTCTGGCTCTCGGCGAGCGCGGCGCGCGACGACGACGGCGGGCCCGACGTCGCGGTGATGCGCAAGCTGCACCAGACGGTCAGGAAGGTGGGGGAGGACGTCCCCCGCCTCAGCTACAACACGGCGATCGCGGCGATGATGGAGTACATGAACGCCCTGCGCGCCGGCGAGCGCACGCCGCACCGCGCCGAGGTGGTGCCGCTCGTGCAGCTCGTCGCCCCGTTCGCGCCGCACGTCGCCGAGGAGCTGTGGGAGCGCTTCGGCGGGGCGGGGAGCGTCTTCGACGCCGGCTGGCCGGCCTACGACCCGGCCCTCGTCGCCGAGGAGACGATGGAGCTCCCGGTGCAGGTGAACGGGAAGACCCGGGGCAAGGTGAGCGTCCCGCGCGCGGTGGACCAGGCCGGCGCGCTCGCCGCAGCGCTCGCCGAGCCGTCGATCGCGAAGTTCGTGACCGGGGCGCCGAAGAAGGTCGTCTTCGTGCCGGGGCGGCTGCTGAATATCGTGGCCTGAGCTCGACGGCCGGCGGCACCGGCCGGACAGTGGTCTCCGCCGTATGGTCGGGTGATGCCCGACAGCGCCGCACCCCGCGGCGCCCGATCTTGGGTCGTTCCACGTCGCGGGCTCGCCATATGCGGGCAACGAGTGCAGGCCGCGATGGCTCCCGACCGCCGTCCTCCCGCCGCGACACGGCCGGGCTCGTCGGTCGCCTGCGCGCTCCCCCCGCCCCGTGCGACGCCCGGCCCTACCGCGGGACATGCCCACCCATCCGACACTCGCCCAGGCGAGGGAGGAACCACCATGGCATCCACGCTCACCCCGACCACCAACGCGGCGCTCCCCTCGGCCGCGATCAAGTACGCGATCACGATCCCGATCAAGGCGCGCTACGACAACTTCATCGGCGGCGAGTTCGTGCCGCCCGCGCGCGGGCAGTACTTCTCCAACCCGAGCCCGATCACCGGGCAGCACCTCTGCGACGTCGCGCGCTCGACAGCCGAGGACGTGGAGAAGGCGCTCGACGCGGCGCACGCCGCCGCGCCGGCGTGGGGGAGGACGTCGCCGGCCGAGCGGGCCAACATCCTGAACCGGATCGCCGACCGGCTCGAGCAGAACCTCGAGGCGATCGCGGTCATCGAGACGATCGACAACGGGAAGCCGATCCGCGAGACGACGGCCGCCGACCTCCCGCTCGCGATCGACCACTTCCGCTACTTCGCCGGCTGCATCCGCGCGCAGGAAGGGGGGATCAGCCAGCTCGACGAGAACACGGTCGCCTACCACTTCCACGAGCCGCTCGGCGTCGTCGCCCAGATCATCCCGTGGAACTTCCCGCTGCTCATGGCGACGTGGAAGCTCGCCCCCGCGCTCGCCGCCGGCAACGCGGTCGTCATCAAGCCCGCCGAGCAGACGCCGGTCAGCATCATGGCGTTCGTCGAGCTGATCGCCGACCTCCTGCCCCCCGGCGTGCTAAACGTGGTGCAGGGCTTCGGCGTCGAGGCCGGCAAGCCGCTCGCGTCGAGCAACCGCATCGCCAAGGTCGCGTTCACGGGCGAGACGACGACCGGCCGCCTCATCATGCAGTACGCCTCGGAGAACCTCATCCCCGTCACGCTCGAGCTCGGGGGGAAGTCGCCGAACATCTTCTTCGCCGACGTGATGGCGGCGGAGGACGACTACTTCGACAAGGCGCTCGAGGGGTTCGCGATGTTCGCGCTGAACCAGGGCGAGGTCTGCACCTGTCCGTCGCGGGCGCTCGTCCAGGAGTCGATCTACGACCGCTTCATGGAGCGCGCGGTGGCGCGGGTCGAGAAGATCAAGATGGGGCACCCGCTCGACCCGAGCACGATGCTCGGCGCGCAGGCGTCGAACGACCAGCTCGAGAAGATCCTGAGCTACATCGACATCGGGAAGAAGGAGGGGGCCCGCGTGCTCACCGGCGGCGAGCGCCGCGTGCTCGGCGGGGAGCTCGCGGACGGCTACTACGTGGCGCCGACGGTGCTCGAGGGGAACAACAAGATGCGCGTCTTCCAGGAGGAGATCTTCGGCCCGGTGGTCTCGGTGACGAAGTTCCGCACGGAGGCCGAGGCGCTCGAGATCGCGAACGACACGCTGTACGGGCTCGGCGCGGGCGTGTGGGCGCGCGACGGGTCGCTCGCCTACCGGATGGGACGCGGCATCAAGGCGGGACGCGTCTGGACCAACTGCTACCACCTCTACCCGGCGCACGCCGCCTTCGGCGGCTACAAGCAGTCCGGCATCGGCCGCGAGAACCACGGCATGATGCTCGACCACTACCAGCAGACCAAGAACCTGCTGGTGAGCTACGACCCGAAGCCGATGGGCTTCTTCTGAGCCCGGAAGGCGAGCCGTGAGCGACGACGCGACCGCGCCCACGAAGGAGGTCGCCCGCGTCTCGGTGACGCCGGCCGCGGCCGCCGCGATCCGGCGGCTGCGCGCCGCGCACGGCCCACTCGTCTTTCATCAGTCGGGAGGGTGCTGTGACGGAAGCGCGCCGATGTGCTACCCGAAGTCCGAGTTCCGCATCGGCCAGCGCGACGTCTTTCTCGGCCGCATCGAGGGCGTCCCGTTCTACATCGGGGCGGCGCAGTTCGAGTACTGGCAGCACACGCAGCTGACCATCGACGTCGTGCCGGGGCGGGGAAGCGGCTTCTCGCTGGAGGCGCCCGAGGGCATCCGATTCATCACCCGCTCGCGCCTCTTCGACGACGACGAGTGGCGGGCGATGGCGGGAGTCGAGGTGCCGCGCGGAGAGCAGGACGGTTGATTCCGCGTGACGAGGAAGGAGGCCGGCAGGCCGGGAGGAGCTCGACCGGCCTGCCGGCCTCCTTCTCGTCCCGCCGCGGTGGGTGGCCTGAATCTTCCTTGACGGGGGGCCCCAGGCGACGAAGCTCAAGCGCACACAGGAGATCACGCAGATGGCCTCGATCCTCGACATGGTCCAGCAGCAGCTCGGCGGCACCGGCATCAACCAGATCAGCCGGCAGATCGGCGCCGACCCGTCGGCGACGCAGAGCGCGATCCAGATGGCGCTGCCGATGCTCGTCGGCGGGATGGCGCACAACGCGACGCAGCCGGGCGGCGCCGACTCGCTCTACAACGCGCTCGACGACCACACCAACACGCTCGACAGCCTCACCGGCCTGCTCGGCGGCACGTTCGGCGGTGGCGCCGGCACGGGTCCGGCCGACGCGCCGGCGATGGGGAATGCGCTGGGTGGCCTCGGCGGGATGCTGGGCGGCGGCGCCGGCGGCGGCGGACTGGCCGATGTGATCGGTGGCGCGGTCGGCGGCAAGATCCTCGGCCACGTGCTCGGCGGGCGGCGCCCGCAGGTCGAGCAGGGAGTCGCGCAGCAGACCGGGCTCGACGCGCAGCAGGTCGGACGGCTGCTCATGATCCTCGCGCCGATCGTCATGGGCGTCCTCGCCCGCCGCAAGCAGCAGCAGGGGCTCACCCCGACCCAGCTCGGCACCGAGCTGCAGCAGAACCAGCAGCAGATCCAGCAGCAGGCGTCGCAGGGCGGGCTGGGAGGACTGCTGGGACAGATCTTCGGACAGTAGAACGGAAGGGGGTGGGGGGTTGGTGGGGGCCCACCCCCACCAACCCCAACCCCCCACCCGGTTTAAAAGTGGCAC
>Ga0307408_100001961_pt1 | contig 14850 bp, 15 predicted proteins | sample 322Cmetagenome_FD_202116 | JGI IMG/M metagenome (GOLD analysis project Ga0307408, IMG submission 202116) | Maize rhizosphere microbial communities from greenhouse at UC Davis, California, United States - 322HYB-C-3 | ecosystem: Host-associated > Plants > Roots > Rhizosphere > Soil | place...
TCAGAACGTAAACCTGCGGATGCTCCAACAATACGGCGCCCAATCGATCAAGCTCAGTCGCGCTATAACCCGCACCCGTCGGGTTGCTTGGCGAATTCAAAATCAGCCACTTGGTACGCGGAGTGATTGCCTGCTTGAGTTGCTCGGCAGTGATCTTGAAGTGCTGATGGGCCGCACAAGGGACCTCAACGGGGGTGCCCCCTGCCAGGCGCACCATGTCCGGATAAGACACCCAGTAAGGCGCGGGAATGATGACTTCATCCCCAGGGTTAAGGGTGGCCTGCAGCGCATTGATCAGTACTTGCTTGCCGCCGGTGCCGACGCTGATTTCGTCGGTCGTGTAGGTGATGCCGTTTTCACGCTGAAACTTGCGAACGATCGCCGCTTTGAGCTCCGGAGTTCCATCTACATCGGTATAGCGGGTCTGGCCTGCATCAATCGCCGCTTTGGCAGCTGCATTGATGTGATCAGGGGTGGGAAAGTCCGGCTCACCGGTCGACAAACTGATGATATCTACCCCATTGCGGCGCAGCTCCGCGGCCTTGCGTGTGATTGCCAAAGTTGGCGAGGGTTTAACCGCTTTAAGCAGATTTCCGAGCAATTGCATGGGGCTACTCTTTCAGCTTTTGTTGATAGTGCCTCAATGCTAACGGCCTCCGGCAGACAATTAAAACAATATATATGGATGCAAAAAATCAATTTTATTTGTTTATTCCCAGCCGATTTTTGGTCCATTCCGCCGATTGAAAAGCACACACGTGGCCGGGGATAAATCCCCCAGTCGCTTGACAAATTCTGTAGTGATCAATATAGAATAACCCTCGCCGTGCACTCGCCAAGGGCGTTTGCAGGTTCGCTTGAGCGGGCCATTTTTGAAACATCGCCTGATCTGGAGGAGCTATGCACTCAGTTTTTATCATCGGTGGTTCGGGTAAAGTGGCCCGAAGCCTTGCTCAACAGCTGGCCGAACGAGGCCATCAACCACATTCGTTATACCGTCATGCGGAACAATCCGAGGGCCTTAAATCGCTCGGCGCCAACCCAGTTGCCGGTAACTTGCTTGAGCTTGACACAGAGGCACTGGCCAAGCTGATGGCAGGCAGTGATACCGTGGTATTCGCGGCCGGTGCCGGCGGCAAAGGTGGCGCACAGATGACGGACGCCATTGACGGTAAAGGCCTGGAGCTGTCTGTAGCCGCGGCTCGGTTAGCAGGCATTCAACGATTCATTCTAGTCTCGGCGTTTCCAGAAGCGTCGCGTGGAAAATCCGTTTCCGAGACCTTCGAAAACTACATGGCCGTGAAAAAACGCGCCGACGTGCACTTGGCCGCGAGCGATCTAGACTGGGTCATTCTGCGCCCCGGTACCTTGCTGGACTCACCCGGCACTGGCAAGGTCCACGCGGGCCCGGCTATCCCCTATGGTGACGTGCCGCGCGACGATGTCGCCGCAGCCTTATTGCAGATCATCGAACAGCCTGACGTGAGTCGCGTCATTATCGAACTGACCCAAGGCACCACGCCGGTCAACGAGGCCATCCATAACTTTTCGCGGGATTGCCCTCAGGCATGAACGAGCCAAAAATATTCAAGCTGCTGCTGGTCGGCGCAAGCGGGCTGGTTGGCAGCCATGTATTGGATCTGGCGCTGGCGGATCCACGGATCGGCAAAGTCTACGCGCCAACACGCAAGGCTTTGGCGGCGCACCCTAAACTCATTGCCACACCCATCGATTTTGATCACTTGGACGAACAGGCTGATCTCTGGCAAGCAGATGCTGTGATCTGCACGCTGGGTACCACGCTCAAAACAGCCGGCTCGAAAGCAGCCTTCGAGCGAGTCGACCACACCTATCCATTGGCAGTGGCCAAGCTCGCGCGCGCTCACGGAACGTCGACCTATGTGCTCAATTCGGCTATCGGCGCCGATGCGGGGTCTGCGTTTTTCTATAACCAGGTCAAAGGCCGCCTGGAACAGGATCTGGCGAAGTTGGGGTTTGAATCGCTGACATATGTGCGGCCGGGTGTCATCGGGGGCAAGCGTGAAGAGGTGCGCCCTGCCGAGCGTGCGCTGATCTTGATGCTCAAGCTTGCGTCGCCGCTGTTACCTGACAGCTGGCGTCTCAACCCACCGATGCTAATCGCATGGGCGTTGCTGGAAGCCGCGATCAGTCCGGTACCTGGCATTCATGTGGTGCCATCAAGCAGCATGACCAAGCCCGCCGATCAAGCCTAAGCCAACAAGCGCCGGCTCATATCAAGCGCAGCGTCAAAAGGCTCGCGTGTTCTGTTGACCTTGACCAGCAACGAGGCGCCCAACCACATCTGGTAGAGCGCTTCAGCCAGCATCGGAGCGTCAACGGACGCGGCGATGGAGCCATCCGCCTTACCCTGCTCAACACAACGAATCATCCGCTCGATGATCAGGGCAGTCCCCTTCTCAAGCACTCCGCGCATGTTTTCGGACAGATCACACACTTCCGCACCCAATTTGACCACCAGGCATTTTTGATCGGTGTGATCAAACGCCTGTGTCTCGGCCCAATAGCGTAGATAGCTCAGCAGACGTTCAGCGCCGGAGCCCTCGCAGGCCAATTGCACATCGACCCGGGTGAGGTACTCTTCAAAGTACTCTTCGAGCAGCGCCTGGCCAAACTCATCCTTGGAGCGGAAGTAGTGGTAGAACGACCCTTTCGGTACACCCGCGGCCGCGAGCAGCTCGGTAAGGCCGACTGCGGTGTAACCTTTCTGGGTCATCAGCGACCGGGCGACATCAATGATGTGCTGGCGCATATCTTGGGTGGGTTTCTTCATAATGCGGCGCATGCTAGCAAAAAAACGCTCAAGCGTCAGGCGCCCGGCTGAGCGTCTGCCGTTGTTCACATGTGCAGCAAGAAAGAGGAAGGAAACTCAACCCACCTGTTTCAACAGCGCAAATCTCGCCGGGCTCATCACCTTCATCATCAAGGCAGCGGCACAGCCCACGACAAACGAGATCATCACGATCATTTCCATGATAGAGGCTGCCAGCCCGGCATTTTCACCGCCAACTAATGCCGGCAGATTCTGGACCGCCACGATCAAACACGCGACCAATCCGAGGAACCCGCCAGTGGGCGCCACAACCGTGTTCCAAAATGGATGCGGAGTGTCGCTTCGGCGGAAATACACCAGTACCGAAACACACGTCAGGGACAGGATCACCATGTAACCCAGTGTTCCCGCGGTCGCACCCCACGCATAGATCTGGGTGACCGGGTCCATCCCGATCAGTGCGCAAATGGCGACCGCCAGCAGCGACAACGTCGTTTGCAATACCGAGGACACAAAGGGTGATCCGTGTTTCTGATGCACACTCCCCAGCTTTGAATGCAGCACACCAAAGCGTCCCAGCACGTATTGATAGCGAACCACGATGTTATGCAGCGACAACACACACGCAAATAGACTGGTCACCAGCAAAACCTGCATTACATCCACAAAGGCTTTGTTGGTGTATCGCTCCACCATGGTCAGATACATATCACCCGGGTGATCGGTCGCTTGCTGGACCACTTGCGATAATCCCACCCCGTTCACCTGGCACCACATCGACACGGCGTAGAACACGCCAATCACAAATACCGCAATGTAAGTGGCCTTAGGGATGGTCACATTCGGGTTCACCGCTTCTTCGCGATAGACCACCGTCGACTCAAACCCGGTGAAGCAATAGATAGCAAACATGATCCCAAGGCCCGGCGACCCCGACAGAATGGTGGCCGACGAAAACGGCTCCAGCGCATCCGGGCCAATACTGCCGCTGCCGATAATGGCGGCATCCACCACCAACACGATGAGGATTTCCAGCACCAACGCCACACCCAGGAACTTGCTGCTCAGTTCAATCTTCTGATAGCCCAGGATCCCAACCAACGTGGTAATAACCAATGCCAGAAGCCACCAGGAAATAGTGATATCAAGCGTGGTCAGCAACAGCTGTGACAAGGCGAAGCCGATATAAGCCTCCAACGCCACCAGAATCATGAAGTACGAGATCACTGCCAGGGTCGCGGATCCCAACCCAATGGACCGGCCCATGCCTTTCTGGATATAGGAATAGAACGCCCCTGCGTTGGTGATGTACCTCGACATGTAGATGAAACCCACACTGAAGAGAAACATGATCACTGTTGCAATCATTGCGTCAAAGGGCGCTGCGGCGCCATTGCCCATGGAAATAATCAGCGGCGTATTGGCAACCATCACGGTTAATGGCGCGGCCGTTGCGATCACCATCAACACAATCGAGGTAACACCTAAAGATCCGGACAAGCCCGGTTTGTTATCAGTAATGCCTGGCTCTGCAGTGTGCATATTCGCCCCTATGGATATAGTTTTTCCAGCAAGAGATCACTGATCCATCTTCGACATCCCTGCCCTGAAGTTTTCAGTAAGTTCGCAGTTGTTTGACCCGCAACTAAAGTTACAAGGGTTTAAAGGGAATATCCCTGATACGCCGACCCACCCCAGCGACAACATGCGTCGTGGTCAATGTTGCGCCCGCGCAAAATTCGCCGCTATCCAATATCGGCGCGTCATGCACGCCACACACGACTGTTCTCCCGTACGCACCAAAAGGAAAATCCTCTGCGTCGTTACAGTGCATTTAGCGATCAATTCTTTTACCTGAAGCGCTGAATACAGGCATCAATCTGGAACGAACATTGCTGCTTCAACGGCAGACTTCGGAGACTGTCGTGATTCAACTCAATCCAGATACTGCACACCCGCCCTGCGCACTTCCAAGAGTTGCCTGTGAGCGGTCAAATGATCCGTTCCTTCAATCGAGAATTCTTCCTGACTGGATGCAGGACTACACCCAGCTCTCCTGCGGCAACTTTGAAGGCGGCGTCGCGCGTGCGTCTCTTGGACGAGTCCAAGTGTTCAGGGAATGGATCAATCAAGCCGTCGATCAACGCTCGGTCGCTGACACCGATGTCGTGATGATTGGTGTCACCTTGCATGAAGGAACATGCTCCTGGCAGAACAGGGAAATGCAGGCCGACTCGTTATTCATCATGCGCCAAGGTGAAGAAGCCCGTTTCTGTGCGACAACCAAGTCCGACATCCTTGCGGCGACCATTGACGTGTCATTCCTGAACACGCTGTCCCAGGGCCTTTACGGGGTGAGCGCCGACTGCCTGGTCAACGGCGCCTGCCTGCTCAAAGGCGATACACAGGGGATCGCTCGATACAAATCCTTGCTGCTATCAGGCCTGGGTTCAGCCGTGGCGTGCCCGGACTCGATCGACAGTGAGGCCACGCGCCTGCAACTCTGCGAGGATGTCGCCGTCGCGGCACTGGAAGCGATGGGCAGTTTGTCCCATACCTCATCCTCTTCACCGCGCGATCATCGGGTTCATCGAGCGATGGTAGACAGGGCGCGCGCTTTTATTTTGAGCCAGCCCGCTGCCAACCATTCAGTGGAGGCCTTGTGCGAACACTTGCACATGAGCAGGCGTGGGTTGCATAGCGCATTCATCCAGGTGGTGGGTGTCAATCCTTGCACCTATATCCGCCAGGTTCGCTTGCACGGCGCCCGCAAAGACATTTTAAGTGGCGTGCCTTCGGTGTCCGAAGCAGCCATGCGCTGGGGGTTTTGGCACTTTGGAATGTTCTCCCATTACTACAAAAACCAGTTTGGAGAGTTACCTTCGGAAACGTACCGTAACCCGCCCAGTGTAGGAATGGGGACCTGGCCCCCACTGAGTTGACCGAGCAGCCCAGCGACAAAAATATGAATATATTTCCAAACGAAACATAACTATTATTTGCGCATGATCAAAGAACTAAAAACCCTTATCGCCGTAGCGAGGGAAGGCACGTTTGCAGCTGCCGGCAGCAAAATCGGCCTGACTCAAGCAGCGGTCAGCGCGCAGATGCAACGCCTTGAGGCCGAGCTTGGGGTCGAGTTGTTCGACCGTAAAGGGCGTTCGGCGCAACTCAATCAGATGGGGCATCAAGTACTGGCGCAAGGCCAGGAACTGGTACTTCAGTTTAAAAATCTGGGCACCAGCTCGGTGGGCCTGCCGGCCAGCGTTCTGGTGACTATCGGCGCGATTGCATCGGTTCAACGCTCTTATCTGCCGGAAGCGCTGGCTGAATTTCACCAGCGCTCCCCGGCCTGCAGAACACGCGTCATACCGGGCCTTTCGATGGAGTTGGTGAATCAGGTCGACTCGGGTGAGATCGACATGGCCGCAATCATCCGCCCACCCTTTTCTCTTCAAAGCGATCTGCGCTGGACCACCTTGGCGCGCGAACCGTATCGACTGATTGTCCCGGTCGATATGCCAGGAGACGATTGGGCCGAGTTGGTCTCGACCCAGCCCTTTATCCGCTACGACCGTTCATCTTTTGGCGGGCGCCAGGTTGATCGGTTCTTGCGACAGACCCATTTTTCATTGCATGAAGTCTGCGAACTCGATGAGCTCGATGCGATCATCAAGCTGGTCGCAAACGGCGTCGGTGTGGCCCTGGTACCGGAAACGGCCACCCGCAAGGAGTGGCCTGCTGAAGTGCGCGCGATCGACCTGAAACAACGTACGTTCCATCGCGATATCGGCCTGGTGCATCGCGCGCGCCGCAGCCTGAGCGAACCAGTGAAGTTACTGGCGCAACTGATTACCGAGCAAGCGGTGAAAAAACACTAGAGGGGTCGCGAGGTTTAGTCTTCGATCTTGCGCGCGCGGACCAGCGTCCACCGCCCACGCTCATCCAGGAACTTGCGCCCCGAATGGTTGATGAACCCCAACAGCACGCCCAGGCAAAGCGTGACCATGATGTAAAACCACTTGTCCGGCCCGACAAAGAACGTACACGCCACGGCACCAAACATCATCGGAATATTTGAAAACAGCCCCCATGGGGTGAACAGCAGGTGCGTCGCGCACAGCGCTATGGTGACCAGGCCAACCGAAAGTGCAGACGCCACCAGCGGGTGCAATCCCTCATGTGCGAACAGCGAATCCAGGTAAATAAAAACGAGCCCCCATACCACTCCCGCCACCGCACTCAGGCAGGCGTCCGCGAGTTTGTCGGCTCTGGCGCCACCGCTCAGGTAGATGGGCAGCGCAACAAAGGTGCACGGCAGCGCGCCCAATAAACCGAGCGGGCTCATCAGGTACAACAGCACGTAAAGCCCTACGGTAATACCGATCCACATACTCAAATTCAATGAGAATCTTGTAGACATCCTATTCACTCCTGCAACGCGTTTATTGTTATTTGTCGTGCATCAGGCGCTTCTGGAAAACATCGATTTGTGTATCTTTATCGCGTGCGAACGTCAGCCAGGCCTCATTGATCATGAGGCCTGGCTTTATTGGCTCAACACTCAGCGACGCAGGCCTGCCTGCTTCAGCAATGGCATTACCCGCTCATTAAAAAACGGCAGTTCTTCGTTGTAATCAACCATGGTCAATAACGTACCGTCGACCCCGGTTTTCTTCAGGTCGATCAGGCCTTGTGCCACTTGCTCAGGCGAACCAATCAGTGGATAACCGCCCCAGCCCGCGATGAAGCGTTCCTTGAACTTCGCGTACATCTCTGCGGAGTGGTTCTGCGATTGAACTTGCAGCACATCGGCCAGGTTGTCGCACGCCACGCGGTCGCCCTTTTCTTTGACGTAGTAGTCGTAGTATTCGCGCGCTTCTTTTTCCGTTTCTCGCACAATCACCGGACACGAGGTAAAGGTCCCCAGTTCGCGGCCAAACTTGGAGCGGGCCAGGTCCTTGACGTGCTTGACCCAGGCTGCGCCTTTCTCCATGTCCTGCATGAAGCCGAAGTTGAAATCACAGTGCTTGGCCGTGAAATCCAGACCTTTACCCGACGACCCGGCGCAGATCATCACCGGGCGCCCCGCCTTGTTGTAAGGTTTGGGCTCCATGACGGCGTCTTTGGTCCTGTGGAAGTCACCGTTGTAATCCACACCATTACGCGCCCACAACGCAGCAACGATATCCATCCATTCATCCGCGTATTCGTAGCGCTGGTCGTGCTCCATCATCTCGCGACCAAACATCTCCATTTCCGGGGTAAACCAGCCGGTCACCAGGTTCAAGCCAAAACGGCCCTTGGAAATATGGTCGATGGTGGTCGCCATTTTAGCCGCGACGATTGGGTGAATAGTGGGCACGTGGGTGGTGGAGAAAAACTGCAGCTTGGTGGTAACTGCAGCCATCGCAGCGGCCCAGGTGAACGTCTCCATGTTGGTGCCGTTGAAGTTGGTCTCACCACCGAAACCACGCCAACGCGCGATAGGCACCATGCACTCCCAACCCGCCGCTTCCAGCTGCTGAGCGATCTTTACGTTGTGCTCGAAGGTCGGCTCAAACGTGGATTCAGCCGTGGTGATTGCGCAGGCGTTCGAGCAGTTGGTTCCGAACACACCCAATTTCAGCGCGTTGTCGTTGAACATAGGATTGCCGGTTTCGTGAAAGCGTTCTTGCATGTCCATTTCACATTCCTCTTTTTATTGTTGTTGATGCTTACGGAGCGCTGGGTCAGACGCCCATATCGTCAAACACTTCCTGCGCCAGGCGGAAGCCATCAATCGAAGCCGGAACACCACAATAAATCGCCACCTGGAGCAGTACTTCGCGAATTTCTTCTTTGCTCAAACCATTATTGATCGCGCCGCGCACATGCAACTTCAACTCATGGGGGCGGTTCAGTGCCGAAATCATGCCCAGGTTCAGGAACGAGCGTGTACGACGATCCAGACCCGGACGATTCCAAATAGCGTCCCAGCAATACTCGGTCACCAACTCCTGCACCGGCCAGTTAAAATCCGTGGCCTTTGCAATGGAACCATCCACATAAGCTTCACCCAGCACTTCACGGCGGGTCTTGAGGCCATCATGGAAACGCTCGGAAAGTTGGTTGCCATCGGGCGAAGTAATTTTTGCTTGGCTGTTCATTTCATCTTCCTCGGGGTGAGTTAATACCTTGGCGACCGAATGACTGCCTACACAGCCATCGCGCTAAAGTGTTGCGGTTAAAAATTCTGGGTTGGAGCTATGCCACCAAACTGGGCCTTACTTGTTTAGTGCTAACAGCATTCGCTGCTTTCCACACAATCAACTCTGCAATCGAAATAATGATGAGTTCATGCTGTTGTGCGAAAACGTCCAGATCAGCACGACGCGCCATGCTGCCGTCGTCCTTGAGGATCTCGCAGATCACACCTACCGGTGACAACCCTGCCAGCTCAGCAAGGTCCACAGCCGCCTCGGTGTGACCAGCGCGCTCTTCAACGCCACCATTGCGGGCGATCAGCGGAAAAATATGCCCTGGCCTTGAAAGTGCCTGCGCCGTCGTGTCATCCGCAGCGAGCGCTCGAAGCGTTAACGCGCGCTCCGCCGCTGAAACGCCGGTGGTGACGCCTGCTATCAAATCGACAGAAACGGTGAACGCGGTTTTCATGGAGTCGGTGTTGCGCTCCACCATCAGCGGTAATTCCAGGCGCCGAGCAATGCGTTCAGGCATCGGCGCACAGACGATCCCACGGCATCGGCTGACCATAAACGTCAACGCCTGCGTGGTGGCGAACTCGGCAGCCATCACGACATCACCTTCGTTTTCGCGGCTCTCGTCATCCACCACGATCACCATCCCGCCGGTGGCGATGACTTCCAGTGCTTTCTCAATCGTTGCAAAGCCCATAACAACCTCTACGGTCTCAAGTCTCAGGAGATATCACTTGATCGCGGCGGATCTGGCAAAGCGTCCGTCTTCGTACAAAAGGGGCGAAATATCCGGCCGAGTGTCGACCCACAGCACTCGGCCGAAAATCACATCGTGAGAGCCGATGGTCGCAACTTCACACACCTCGCACACCAGCGCCGCCTGCGCGTCGGCCAGCACCGGCACGCCGTGCTCCTCGACCCACTGGCCATGCTCAAAGCGCTCCTGCCCTTTGAGCTGGCCGCTGAAAATCGGCACCAGATCGACGTGGGAGAGGTGCAGCATATTCACCGCAAAGCGACCGCTCACCTCCAGCGCGGTACTGATGGAGGCCGAGCGATTGACGCAGACGAGGATGGTGGCGGGATCGGCAGTGACCGACTGCACCGCCGTCGCAGCCATACCGAACGGCTGGCCCAGGTGGCGCGTGGTGATCAGCGAGATGGTCGATGTCAATCGACGCATCGCCAGTTTGAAGTCGTTAACGAGTTCTTTTTCTTGTTGTTGTTCTTTCATGTCTGCCTCTTCCAAGGAGTCCCATGGGGTGTTGGAATGAAAACCTACAGATCGTCAGACAATCTGTCAAAATATTTTGCATGATTGACAGATTGTCTGACGACTTTTATAAGGGGTCGAGAATTTAATTCAACGAGGGACACACCCATGCCACGCACGCTGTATGGCCATATGAAATCCAGCAACGTCATGAAAGTCGTCTGGCTGATGGACGAGCTGGGGCTCGACTACGAGAGGATCGACTTGGGCAATGTCTTCGGCGGGCTTGAAGAGGACGATTACCGCGGGATGAACCCCACTAGTCTGGTTCCAACCCTGGTCGACGGTGACTTTACGATCTGGGAAAGCAACGCAGTGATGCGCTACCTGTGCAACGCTTATGCACCGACCAGCCCCCTCTACCCGGCGGCGCCCAAGCTACGTGCGTTGGTCGACCAGTGGCTCGATTGCCAACAGACACAGCTCACCCGACCACAGACCGTGGTGTTCTTCCAGTTGATTCGCACCGCCCCGGAAAAACGCGATACATCCGCGTTGGAAACCGCGATTCGCGAAGCCGGCAAGGTCTGGGGCTGGATCGAACAGCGCCTGGCCACACATGAGTACATCTGCGGGCAAACGATGACCATCGCCGACATTGCCTGGGCCGTGCACGCACACCGGTGGCTGAACATGGACTTCGACCGAGCGGAGTTGCCCAACCTCAAGGCCTGGTACGCAAGGATGCTCAAGCATGAATCCTACCGTCAGAAATGGGCCGGCCCGGTGGTTTGAACAGAGAGATGAGCGCTATGGAATTAAACAATAAGGTCTGCATCGTCACGGGCGCCGCCAGCGGCATTGGTAAAGCGGTTGCCACTTTGTTCGCAGAAAACGGTGCCTCGGTAATTGTCGCCGATGTGAACATTGAAGCCGCGCGCGCCACCGCAGAGGAGATCGGTGCCTTTGCCGTCGCTTGCAATGTGGCGGTTAATGCTGACGTAGAGTCAATGGTGGAAACGGTGTTAGAGCGTTTTGGCCGTATCGATGTATTGGTCAACAATGCCGGCTTCGGCATGACCGGCAACGTGGTCACCATTGAAGAAGAGGATTGGGACCGCCTGATGTCGGTCAACCTCAAAGGCATGTTTCTGTGCGCCAAGCATGTCGTGCCCGTGATGGCTGCGCAAAAGTCCGGTTCCATCATCAATACCACGTCTTATACGGCCACCAGCGCCATTGCCAACCGTACTGCTTATGTTGCCTCCAAGGGCGGCGTGTCCGCGCTCACACGTGCGATGGCACTGGACCATGCGGCCGATGGCATTCGCGTGAACGCCGTCGCGCCGGGCACCATCGACAGCCCCTACTTCGACCGGATTTTCGCCCAGTCAGATAATCCGCAGGCACTGCGTGCAGCTTTCGATGCACGCGCCGTATTGAATCGAATGGGTAAACCGCAGGAAATCGCCGAAGCCTTCCTGTTTCTCGCCTCCGACCGCTCACGTTTTGCGACCGGCAGCATCCTGACCGTGGATGGCGGCTCTTCGATCGGCAACCACCTGGTTGACTGACCTATACCTGTGACCTTTGCCCGGTGAATACCGGGCTTTTTTTGCACACGAATAAACCAAAGCCGCCGGCCACACGAAAGGTACGACCGACGGCTTGTTCACGCTTAATCAGGCGTTTTTCAGCCCTTTTTGCTGTGCAACATGGGCTAGCCCCTGGATCAGATAAGACCGAAAATGATCCGGATGTTCAGTCATCGGGAAATGCCCCAGCCCATCCATCACCAGGTGTAACGAACCCGGTATCAACTCAGCCAGTTTGGCACCGTCCGCCGGCGTCGCCGAGTAATCATAAGTGCCCGAAAGCAGCGCCACCGGTGTACGACCAACATCGATCCGCGGCGCGGTCACGGCCCCGTCGAACTCGTCGCTGTAGAACGCCAAGTCACCGGGGTAGACACCTGGCCCGCCCTGGGAGTAAATCCAGCTGGCACGGCGCCGATCCTCGACAGGGCTGGTCGGGCTCATCAAGCCTCGCACATACGCGCCATTGTGCAGCCCACCGTGAACCTGCACATGATTCTGGTAAGGGTTGCGACGGCCGCGCGACTGAAAGGGCGGCTCCAACGCCACCACACCGATCAGTTGCTCCGGGTAATCGGCCGCCAACACCAGGGACATTGCCGCGCCCATGGAGCCACCGACCACGATAGCCGGCGCGCCGATCACCTGTTCAATAAAGGCCGTGCACCATTGTTGATAACGTTCGCTGGTCAGCAGGTACGGTGCCCCATCCCACGTTCGCGGTGGCATCGACTTACCATGGAACGGCAAATCAATCGCATACATACGAAATTGCTGCGCCATCTGGACGTCCGCCATCTGCGCGAAATACTGCCGCCCATCAGCACCTGCAGTGTGCAGGAACAGCAAGGGGACGCCCTCCCCGGCCACTTCGTAATACATCTCGTAAGCCTGCCCCGCCGCGTGTACCTCGGCATACCGGCCTTGAATCTGGGAAAGGGACCGCTCGACGGCGCCGGCCGGGGTAGCAGGGGTCAGGGTGACCAGCTCGAACAAACGCTCGAGAAACGGTCGCGCCTGGGCAATCAGTTGTGCATCGCCGCTCACCTCAAATGCCGGGTTGGCAATCTGCAGCGCTGTAAAGCTGTGGTAAGTGGCAGCCGGCGGAGTAGACAACACGCTCGCCCACTCAGATTCATCGGCCTCGATGCGCATTGTTGGCTCACCTGTAAAGCCTTTGAATAGTCGCCCGTCGACAACACTCAGACCAATGGATTGCCCGCCCACTCTGAACTCGACAGCCACCGATAACCCGGGCGCAAGTCGACGCAACTCGGGGTCCGGGTAAGCGTCAACCAGCCGCTCATTCAAACTGATGAAAGTCATTATTTTTCTCCTGCGTCACTGTTGCAGTGCCGCGTCATCACGTCAGTGTCCTACCGCCCAAAGTGGGCTGCATAGAGTGCAAACCGGTGCGCATTTATCAACTGCCAGGCGACAGGATAAAGGCGAGACCACGCCGTGATGAATATCTAGATTTGCAGACAATCTGTCAATCGGACAAAGTTATGCTTCCTCCTCGACACTCTCCAGATAGCTGATAGCAACATTGGCCGAAAGCTGGATATGCTTGCGACAGGCCTCCCCCGCCCTGGCGCCGTCTCTGGCTTTGATCGCCGCCACAATCTCTTTGATCTCCTCAACCGAGTGCTGGAGCCTACCCGGTTGAGTCATGGACATCGCCCGCAACAGCGTGATGCGGTTGTGCAGGGTCGTCAGCATCTGCACGATAAAGACGTTGTTACTGCCTTCCATCAAGCACACGTAGAACTGGGTCTTCGCTTCGATCAGGGCATCACGTGCAACGCGTGTGCTATCCAGGTCGCGATCAGGATATTGCCAGTACTGTTGGGCGCGAAACTCGAACATCGCAGCGGCTTCCTCCAGTCGTCGGATCTGCGCATCTGTACCGAGCAAGGCGAATTCTTGGCCGGAAAAACTCTCCAGCAGACCGCGCACGGCATAGAGCTGACGCGTTTCATCCAGGGAGATTTTATTTACCGACGGCCCTTTGTGAGGGTTGCAGGTAATCAAGCCTTCCGCCTCGAGTTGGCGCAGTGCCTCGCGAATGGAGGTACGCCCCACCCCTGTCATCTCACACAGTTCACGTTCGACCAAGCGCTGCCCAGGGCGCAAAACTCCGGTGGAGATAGCTTCCCGAATCTTGTCTTCCACCAACAAACGCAGGGTCGCGCCACGCTTGGGCACTTGAAGGCTTGATTCACTCATCGACGCACTCTCCTCATACGAATCTTCTTTCTCAGGGCTGCTCACGGGTCAGCAGGCGAGCTCAGCGACATCGGGTGTCGAAACTCGCTGCTCCCGGAACCTGAGATTGTCTGATTGTATGTGAACTACGCAACCTACAGCTACAAAAAGGCAGCTTTGCAGGCACGACCATGCCCTCAGCCAAGTAGCAGCAGAGACGATCGATGAACGCTGATGTGTGATAAGCGTACTTTTAAGGGGCGTATAGCGCGCCCATTGCTTCGCTATTTAGCAATCGAGGTCACGCCCCTCCCCCTGGGATCGGACACGGGTTCAGGTACGCCGTGTTCCACCTTGATCGCCTGGATATCACCATTGAAGCCCTGGTTTGCGAGGTTATACCCTGCGGCCTCAACATCCGGTGCCAGTTGCCCGGAAATCGGCGCATAGGGTTCCCAGAAGATCGTATTGGCAGGCAGCAGTTGGTGGTGAAAACGCATGGCACCCACCGCGTCTTTCAGCCCCATGTGGAAGTCATATACGTTACTGACGACTTGGAAGATGGACGTGAAAATCCGCGAGCCGCCCGGTGTACCAATGACCAGGGCGACCTTGCCGTCCTTCAGGAAAATCGTTGGAGTCATCGAGGACAATGGCCGCTTTCCAGGTTCAATGGCATTGGTGTCGGTGCCGACGACGCCCATCTGATTGGGCACCCCTGCCAGCGCTGAAAAGTCATCCATCTCATCATTGAGCAAAATGCCGGTTTTTTCCGCGACGACACCGGAGCCGAAAAAGCCATTGAGCGTGTACGTGTTGGAAACG
>Ga0307408_100001962_pt1 | contig 14849 bp, 12 predicted proteins | sample 322Cmetagenome_FD_202116 | JGI IMG/M metagenome (GOLD analysis project Ga0307408, IMG submission 202116) | Maize rhizosphere microbial communities from greenhouse at UC Davis, California, United States - 322HYB-C-3 | ecosystem: Host-associated > Plants > Roots > Rhizosphere > Soil | place...
GTAGCCTGCCTTTGGCGTGCCGGTGCCGGCCACCAGCGGCTGCGAGCTTGGGCACAGGACCGGGTCGTCCATCACCTGGTTGCGCACTTCCGGCGTCGGGTTCTGGATGTCGATGATCGAAGGCGCGCGGAAACCGGTGTTCACATTACCGCGCAGGACCAGTTGCTGGATCGGCTGCCAGCGCGCGGCCAGCTTGGGATTGACGGTGGTCTGTTTCAGGTCGTAGTAACGGTCGGCACGCACCGCTGCATTCAGCAGGAACTTGTCGGTGATCGGTGCATCGGCTTCCATCAGCAGCGACGCAATGGTGCGATGGATCTTCTTGGCCACGCCTTGCGGGGTTTCGCCCACCAGGTCGGACTGCACCACGTTGCCGGCGGCGTCGATGTTGTAGCTGCCGTCGGCTTTCTTGAGCACATAGTCCAGCGGCGCGTTGAAGGTTTGCGCGCCATCGCGGCGCAGCTCGCCGGAAACGGCCAGCGTCAAAGGTCCGCCCTTCAGGTCCCAGATGCCTTTGGACAGGGTCAGGTCCACGCTCTGGTTGAAGGCTTTGTTCAGGCGGTAGGTGTAGTCGTCTGCCTGGATGCTCTGCAGGTAGGCGACGCCGGCCGCGTCCTGCAGCCCGAATGGATTCAGGGTGCCGTTGTTGAAGCCTTCCTGTGCCCTGGTGTACGAGATGTAGCCTGCGCCCGCGCGGGTGTCGCGCTTCGATTCGCCGTAATTCAGGCCGGCGCGGTAATCCCAGCCCAGTACCTCGCCTTCGGCGGTCAGCACGATGCGGTCGTTGGTCTGCTCGTCGTTACGGTATGCCGGGCCAAGTTCGGCAGGCCCCCACTGGAAGTAGATGGTCCGGTTGTTCATGTTCAGGTTGCTGACCGTACCCGGCGTCTTCGCCGGATCGATGAACATGGCCGGCGAATTGCTGCCGGTATTGCTGCCTACAACCTGCACGGCCGGCGTGATGCCATTGCCCGGGTAGTACTTGCTGGTCGCCGGCAGCGAATAAGTGGTGAACGGGTTCGTAGTGCCCGGCGCTTGCATGCCGCGGTATTTCTGTACCGTGAATTCAGAGTGCAGGATGTCCAGGTCCAGCTTGTGCCCGCCCGGCAGGTTCATGCTGGCGCGGCCGCTGATGTTGGTGATCTCGCTGCCGTCGGTTACCGCATTCCAGTACAGCGGATTGCGTGCGCAGCCCGGCGCATAGACCGGCGTGGCGGCTGTGCTGTTATTGCCCAGGGTCGGCGTGGCGTAAGGCGCCAGGCAGCCGGTGGCGAATGCCGGGTTGTAGTTCGAGTTGGCGTTGCGGGCAAAGCCGAAATTGGCAGCCGGGGTCGCGTTGCGGGCGTCCGGCGTGATGCCCAGGCCCAGCGTGCGCAGGATCGCAGGATCATGCTGCTCCGCACGGTCGCTCTGGAACAGCGCATCTTTTTTCTGGTGGTCGATCGCCACATAGGCATTCCAGCCGTCGCGCGACAGGTTGCCGGCGCCCAGGATCATGCCGAAGCTCTTCGAATCGGCGCCGCCCTTTTGCGTCGGCGCGTATTCGGCCTTGAGCGAAGCGCCTTCGAAACCGCGCTTGGTGATGAAGTTCTGCACGCCGCCGATGGCGTCCGCGCCATAGATCGACGCAGCGCCGCCGTTCAGCGTCTCCACGCGGTCCAGCGCCATGCGCGGGATCACGTTGACGGAGACGTACTGGTCCTGCAGCGGCTCATTGGCCAGGCGGCGGCCGTTCAACAGGGTCAGGGTGCGCATCGGGCCCAGGCCGCGCAGGTTGATGATCGGGCCCGCGGCGCCGCTATTGGTGCCCAGCGACAGCGATTGCGGCATCTCCAGCACCAGGTCTTTCAGCTCGGTGTTGCCGCGAGCCTGCAGCTCGCTGGACTTGATGGTGACGAGCGGGGTGGCGCCCTCGTTGGCGACACGGCGGATCAGGGAGCCGGTCACCACCACCGATGCCATCGGCTCGTCGGCCGGGGCGGCGGTTTGTGCGGCTGCCTGGTTTGCCATCTGCAGAACGGCGGCTGCCACTGCTGCTGCCAGCACGGCGCGTTTGGTTTGAGGGCCTGCAACGTAATTCATGAGTCTCCTCCAGTTGAGCGATCAAATTGGTTTGATCGATTTTCGGTTTTGGTATAACCACAGACTAAAGTGGTTAGGCCAATTTCACAAGCAAAAATTCCAGGATTGTGCAAAAAAGCCACTATTGGCCAGTCCAGATTGTTGTTTTGGCCTGACCACATTAGAATTTGGCGCATGGAGACCAGGCTATATAAACAGGTGGCGGACAAGATCCAGGCGATGATCGCCACCGAAGGATTTGCATGCGGCGACCGCCTGCCGTCGGAACGCGAGCTGTCGGCCAAGCTGGAAGTGAGCCGGGCTTCGCTGCGCGAAGGGTTGATCGCGCTGGAGCTGACCGGCGTGGTAGAAGTGCGCAGCAATTCCGGCGTCTATATATGCGACCGCCCCGGACACGCGCCTGCCCTGCCGCAAGCCGGGCCGGGTCCGTTCGAGGTGCTGTCCGCGCGGCGCGTAATCGAGTCGGAGATTGCCGCCATCGCAGCGCAGGTCGCGACCGACCGTGCGATCGACGCCATCCTCGTTGCGGTCGAAGCCATGGAGCGCGACCACGACGACGTGGCCACCAACGAACAGGCTGACCGCAACTTCCATATGTCGATTGCCAATGCCACCGGCAACAGCGCGCTGGTCGGCGTGATGAATCACTTGTGGGACCAGCGCGGGGACCTGTGGCACAAGCTCAAGGAGCATTTCCAGACCGAAGAGCTGCGCAAGGAAACCCTGGGCGACCACCGCGCCATCCTGCAGGCCATCGCCAGCCACGATCCGGCTGCTGCCCGCAAAGCCATGCGCGTGCACCTGGGACGCGTTACCCGAACCTTCTCTGCTTAGGAGACCTTGCCTTGACAGTTTTGAGACAACAACGCCGGCGCGGCCTGCTGCAGGCGGGCGCTGCCGCCCTTCTCGCCCCGCAATGGCTGCCGGCCCTCGCTGCGGCCGGTTCGCCCAGCGGCACCGCCATGCGCGCGGCGGCCTGGAGGCGCGCCGACGCCATCGTCGCGGCGCTGCGCGCGCCGGTCAGCTTCCGCAAGCAAGACTTCCTGGTCACGAATTTCGGCGCGCAGCCCTGCGGCACGAAGCAGATCAAAGCCTGGATTACCCATGACGACCAGGAGCTGGTGCCAAGCCAGGCCGACGATGCCCATGACTGCTACGCAAACTTCAAGGCGGCCATTGACGCCTGCGCTGCGGCCGGCGGCGGCCGCGTGGTCATTCCCAAGGGCTACTGGTATTGTGCCGGACCGTTGGTGCTGCGCTCCAACGTCCACGTCCACCTGCAGGCCGGCGCCCATATCCTGTTCTCGCAAAACCCGGAGGACTACGCGCGCCACGGCGACTTCGATTGCGGCGCGAACGGCAAGCTCACACTCTCTCGCTGGCAAAGCAACGATTGCCTGAACTACTCGCCAATGGTGTACGCCGTCAATGCCAGGAATATCGCATTGACGGGCGAAGACTGGACCTCGAAACTGGACGGCCAGGGCGGCGTCGCCTTCAACGAAGCCGGCGATTGCTGGTGGTCCTGGAAAGGCAGGAACCGCACCATGAACGCCGTTTCGCAAACCACCGCCCCCGGCTACAAGGAAGGCCAGCCGACGCAAGTCGTCCCGAACCCGCTCAACAAGCCGCTGGCGGAAGTCGCGCCGGGACTGGGCGCCGCCCAGCGCAAGCTGATCGAGGGTGAAGGCGATCAATGGCGCAGCGACGAACGCTACCTCCCCGCGCTGTCGGAAGCGGGCGTGCCGGTCGAACAGCGCGTGTTCGGCAAGGGCCACTACCTGCGCCCGCCGATGATCCACTTCATCAATTGCACCAACGTCCTGCTCGAAGGCTACCACGTGCAGAACACCCCTTTCTGGCAGCACCATCCGGTCAACTGCCGCAACCTGGTGATCCGCAAGGTCCACGCAGAAAGCCGCGGCCCGAACAGCGACGGCTTCGACCCCGAGGCGTGCGACCACGTGCTGGTGGAGGACTGCGTCTTCGATTCCGGCGACGACTGCATCGCCATCAAGGCCGGCAAGAACCGCGACATCCAGTATGGGCCGACGCGCAATATCGTGATCCAGGGCTGCACCATGCACAGCGGCCACGGCGCCGTTACGCTTGGCTCGGAAATGGCCGGCGGCATCGAGCACGTCTACGCGCGCGACCTGTTATTCGAGAACGTGCATTGGGAGACCGATCCGCTGAATATCGCCATCCGCCTCAAGACCAATATGAACCGCGGCGGCTACCTGCGCCACTTCTACGTCAAGAATGTGAAGATCCCGAACGGCGTGCAGCTCAGCGCCTCGCATTACGCCCTGCTGCCCGGCTCGCCGATCGACACCAAGGGCCTTGCCACTGCTGCCGGCGCCGTGATCTCTTTCGACTGCGACTACCAGCCCGGCGCAGACAGCGTGCGCATCCGCCCGCCGGAAGTCTCCGACGTCCACATCGAGAACATCACTGTCGGCAACGTGACGAAAGGCGGCACAACCGGCTCCTGCTACCAGGCCATCGCCATCCTCGGCCCGGTCGCCAGCGACTACAACGGACCGCAACCAGCACCACCGGTGCTGCCGGTGCGCCGGGTCACCGTCACCAACTGCGATTTCGGCAATCCGGTCAACGCCGTGCAGCCGGTCTGGCTTTATAACGTGTCCGGCCTCAGGCTGGAAAATGTAATCATCGGCGGCAAGCGCCTTAAGGCTACTCTAAGCGCCTGATTGGACAAGCGGCGCGATCGCCAGTATGCTGTCGCAAATGATGATGGACAGCATTCTGGCGCGCATCGAGGCCACAGGCCCGTCGCGCGATACGTCCCTGCTGCAGGAACTGGTCGGCACCTTGCGTCCCAGGCATGCCAGCGACCTGCAACAGGCCACCAACCGGCTGCGCGCCCTCGCGCATCTCCTTGCCACACGGCCCGAATGGGCGCGTGCCCTGCGCGAATACCTTGCCGAAGTAATCGGACAGCGCAAGCTGGTGCACCTGCTCACCGATACCGGCGTCCTGCAGAACCAGGGCTTCTTCGGCGAACTATGGCGCCGCCTGAACCACAAATGGCTGCCGCCGACTGTCAATGACGAATACCTGAAGGACGTTTTCGGCCAGGTGTTCGATCACCAGGACGATTACAAGTGGGTCAACGGCGTTGAACCGTCGGTCTGGCTGGACTTGCTGCAAGCGCTCCAGTTGCCGGCGCACGGATGGCTGCAAGGACAGGTTCTGGGCGAATTGCTGGAAGCGGTACAAGTGCTGTCCTACCGCATCAGCGCGATCGGCCTGGAGCCGGAACTGGTGCGTGTGCACCCGGACATCGAACGTTTCGAATCGCCCTTCCTGCGCCAGAACGCCGAAGTCGTACAGCTGACGGAAGCCTGGCGCGTCCGCCTGGTCGACCCGCAGGCCGAGGTGCCGGACGCGCGCCACCTCGATGTGCTCCTCAGCCAGTGCGAAGAAATCATTGGCCGCGCCCGCAAGACGGCATCCGTGCAAGGCGTATCGGTCAGCCTGACCCGCCTTCTGCTGCGGCTGACGCAAAGCATCGACCGCCTGCGTACCCTGCTGGACCTGCTGGAGGCGCTCTCGCTGCAGGAGGCCCTGCCCTGTGCGCTCGGCCTGTTCCGGCAACTGGTGGAAGCCGACAACCGCAAACTGAGCCTGACCGACCTGTTCCAGACCAACACCGAGCTGCTGGCATTGCAGGTGACCGAGCATGCCGGCCGTTCCGGCGAACATTATGTCGCCAGCACACGCGCCGAGTGGCTGTCGATGATGCGCTCCGCCGCCGGCGCCGGCTTCATCGTCGGCTTCATGGCCACGCTCAAGGTCCTGATGGCGCGCCTGCTGCTAGCCCCGATCGGCTATGCGGCCCTGTATAGCCTGAATTACTCGCTCGGCTTCATGCTGATCCACGTGCTGCATTTCACCGTGGCGACCAAGCAGCCCGCCATGACTGCCGCGCGCATTGCCGCCGCCATCGATGAAGGACATAAAAGGCTGGATGAACTCGCGGGCCTGGTGGTGAAAGTATTGCGCTCGCAGTTTGTCGCCATCGTCGGCAACGTGGCGCTGGCCATGCCGACTGCCTTTGCCATCGCGGTGGCATGGCAGGCGGCTTTCGGCCAGCACCTGGCCGGCCCGGAAAAGGCGCCGCACCTGCTGCATGACATCGACCCGCTCCACAGCCTGGCCTTGCCGCACGCCGCCATCGCCGGCGTTTGCCTGTTCCTGTCCGGCCTGATCTCGGGCTACTACGACAACAAGGCTGCCTACAACGATATCGCAGCCCGCCTGCGGCAATTGCGCTGGTTGCGCTGGCTGCTGGGCGAACAGCGCCTGGCGCGCGTCACCGATTACATTGGCCGCAACCTTGGCGCCCTGGCAGGTAATTTCTTCTTCGGCATCATGCTGGGCACCATCGGCACCATCGGCTTCGTGCTGGGACTGCCCATCGACATCCGCCACGTCACCTTCTCCAGCGCCAATTTCGCCTTCGCGCTGGTTGGGCTGGACTACCAGCTCACCACGGAACAATGGCTGCTGTCACTGTCGGGTGTTGCGCTGATCGCGCTGACCAACCTTGCGGTAAGTTTTACGCTGGCACTGATGGTGGCGCTGCGCTCGCGCCGCGTCAGTTTCGGACGCGGCCGAGCGCTGGCCGGACTGGTGTGGCAGCGATTCCGGCAATCGCCGCGCAGCTTTTTCCTGCCGCCGCGCGAGGTCGAGCCGGGCTGAAGTCCAGCTGTTCGTGCAAGGGCGCACAGACCTTCCCGCCCAGCTGACGTAAGGTAGATCAGCTTGGTTAATGGAGGTGATCGGATGACTGAACTCGTCCCAAGCGATCTGGAAGCCGAGAGTACGGCTTGCGTTGATGGCTTCACCTACACGGCCACGGTAGTCCACGATGAAGCGGGATATAGGGCGCACCTGACATGGCAGGGACGGCAGGAGGAACAAACACTCCGCCATTTTCAAACGCCCGCTCGGCCATGATCGAAGGCCATTCCCTGGCCGACGAATATATCCTCGCCTGGCGCAGCTGATTGATGCGCCACGCGGCGGCGGCAAAAACTTGATGCGGCCGCGAATCGCATGCTAGAGTGCAGGAACGCGAGCAACGGCAGGCCCCGCCCCGCCTGCCATTGCCCAGTTTTCCGCTGCACCCCGCTCTTGTGCGCCAGTTCATCATGACACCTCATGCGCACGCCCACCTTTTCCCGCGATGGCCGTTTTGGCAAACAACTGATCCTGAATGCCCATTGCATTGACTTCGTCTACGGCGGCGTTTATGCCTGGGCTTACCTTGCCACCGCAGGCGTTTCCGACCGCGACATCATGAGCATCTTGCGCACGCCGTTTGACCGCTGGGCCGATGCGGCGCCGAATGTTGCCGAAGTTGCGCGCCGGGCCATGCACACCATGGGAATCCAGCGCCCGGTCGAAGCTTACAACTGTACAATGACATGACCATCTTACAACTTGCCCATCCGAAGGAAGATGCAACTTGGCTCGAACCCGGCAACCAAGACGCCCCACCCTGCGCCGCATGCTGTTCGCACTGGTGCTGGCATGCACCTTGCCAGCGACCCTCGGCTTCGGCCTCCTGATCCAGCACTTCTACACCCGTGAGCGCGTCCAGGTCGAGCGCGACTCGCTGTTCGTGGTCCGTTCGATGATGCAGGCCGTCGACCGCGACCTCGATCTTGGCATCGTGGCGGCGCGTGCGCTGGCAATGTCGGCGGAGCTGGACCAGGGTGATATGGCAGGATTCCATCGCAAGGCCGTCAGCATCGTCAATGCCGGCTTCCCTGGCTCCAATATTGTCCTCAGCACGCGCGACTCGGTCCAGTTGCTCAACACCCTGCGTCCTTTTGGTGCGCCGATTCCCGATCCCGGCAGCCGTGAGCGCATCCAGCACGTGTTCGAAACGGGACAGGTCGTGGTTTCGGACGTTTTCATCGGCGGCGTCACCCGCAAGCCGCTGGTCGCAGTCCACGTGCCCGTCATACGCGGCGGCCAGGTCGTCTATTGCCTGTCGGTCGGCTACCAGCCGGTCCATCTCGGGCGCGTACTCACCTCGGAGACCTTGCCGAAAGACCGCGTCATCGCCATCTTCGATCGCCAAGGCGTAATCGTCGCCCGCACCCACGAATCGGAACGCTTCGTTGGCAAGCCCGGGTCGGCAAGCCTGCTCAAACGGCTGTCCGAGACGAACGAAGATGTATTTGAATCCACCACCCTGGAAGGCATTCCGGTATATACGGTGTTCACCCGCTCCGAACGCACTGGCTGGGCAGTTGCCGTGGGCATTCCGCGCGCCTCCATTCTGCAAGAACTGCTGGCATCCATTACCTGGCTGACCTGGATCGTGCTGGTCTTGCTGCTGGCAGGCTTCGGCCTGGCATGGTTCATCAGCGGCAGGATCCGCCAGCTCGAAGGCTTGATCCACGAGCGCACCGACCAGCTTGAGGAGGCCAATGTGCGCATCAGCACCGTCGTTGACAGCGTCGGCGAGGGCATCATTACCATCAATGAAGAAGGCCAGATCGAGACTTTCAACCGCGCAGCAAGCCAGATCTTCGGCTACGCGCCGGGAGAAGTCATCGGTGCCGGGGTCCAGGTCCTGATGCCGGAATCCATGCGCGCCGCGCACCAGCAAGGCATGCACCGCTTCCTGTCAGGCGGACAGCCGCACGTGATCGGCAAGGGAGCCGTCGAACTGCCGGCCATGCGCAAGGACGGCAGCCTGTTTACCGTGGAATTGACGATCAATGCCATCAGCGACGAGGGCAAGTATCGCTTTGTGGGCGTGCTGCGCGACGTGACCGAACTGAAAAAGTCGCAGGCGGCACTACGCGAGGCCGTCAAGGAAGCGCAGGCAGCCAATGCAGCGAAGAGCGCCTTCCTCGCCAATATGAGCCACGAATTGCGCACGCCGATGAACGCCGTGCTGGGCATGGCGCATCTGATGACCACCACCCCGCTCTCCCTGGAACAGCGGCGCTACCTGACCATGCTGCGCACGTCGGGACAATCATTGCTGGCATTGCTGAACGATATCCTCGATTTTTCCAAGATCGAAGCGGGCAAGATCCAGCTCAACGCCACTCGCTTCGAACTCGATTCCGTGCTGCATTCCGTGTCCACCATCATGAGCGTGAATGCGGGCGAAAAGGAGCTGGAAATGGCCATCGGCGTGGAACCGGACGTGCCGCGCATGCTGGTAGGCGACCCGCTGCGCCTGCAGCAGGTACTGGTCAACCTGACCAGCAACGCCATCAAGTTCACGGCACGCGGTGAGGTCAGCCTCAAGGTCGAATGTGCCGAATGCACCGAACAGCTCAGCGTCATGCGTTTCATCGTGCGCGACACCGGCATTGGCATCTCGCCGGAGCAGAAGGCCAACCTGTTCGCGCCCTTTGCCCAGGCCGATGAATCGGTCACGCGCAAATTTGGCGGCACCGGCCTTGGGCTGGTCATCTGCCAGCGCCTGGTCGAACTGCAGGGCGGCAGCATCGCACTCGACAGCCGTCCAGGCGAAGGCAGCACCTTTACCGTGACGCTGCCGTTCGGCACCGTGCCGGCGGCCCAGCAGCAGGCGCCAACCGGTGCCGGGTCGCGGCCGATGTGCGTGCTGGCAGTGGACGACCATTTCACCAGCCGTGTCTACCTTTCCAAGACGCTGCAGGCCTGGGGCTGGGGCGTTGACGTAGCCTCCTCCGGCGCTGAAGCGCAAAAAATGCTGGCCCTGGCCAGCCAGCGTGCCTTGCCATACGACGTGATACTCGCCGACTGGAGCATGCCGGCCGAAGACCAGCGCTATATCGATTCGCTGCGCCACACGCCGGCGCCCGCAACTCCGGTGATATTGATGGTGACCGCTTATGAGCGCAGCAAACTGCTGGAAGAAGATGCCTCCCTGAAAGGCCTGGTCACCAAGCCGATTACTGCCTCTACCCTGTTCGATACCGTGCATGAAGTGCTGGACAAGGCCGCTACTCTGGAGGCTCCCGCCGACGCACCGTCCGCCCCTCGCATCAGCGGCCGTCTGCTGCTGGTGGAAGACAATGCCATGAACCAGCTCGTCGCCGTCGGCATCCTGGAGCGCGCCGGTGCAACGATCGACGTGGCCAACAATGGCGAAGAAGCCGTGCGCATGCTGCGCGCGGCGCCGGATACCTACCGCCTGGTCCTGATGGACGTGCAGATGCCGGTCATGGACGGCTACACGGCCACCCGCGTCATTCGCCAGGAACTGGGCCTGACGCTGCCTATCGTGGCAATGACCGCCGGCGTGATGGAATCCGAGCGCGCCGACTGCCTGGCGGCCGGGATGAACGATTTCATTCCCAAGCCGCTCGACATCGACGAGATGATGCAGACCCTGGAACGCTTCCTGTCGCCTTAGACCCGCAGCAGGCCGCGGAAGCCGCGCGCCGCGTAATACGATTCGGCGCCGTTATGGTACAGGAAGACTTGGCCATACCGGCGGTCGCAGAACAAGGCGCCGCCCTGCTTGCGTATCCCGGCCGGCGTCTGCACCCAGCTGGAAGTCTTACGATCGAATTCACCCAGGGTTTGCAGGTGGCGGTATTCGTCTTCCGTAAGCAGGCTGACGCCCATCGCTTTCGCCATTTCCAGCGCGCTGCCGGCCGGCTTGTTCTCCTTGCGCGCATCCAGGGCAGCTTTGTCGAAGCACAGGCTGCGGCGCCCCGCCGGACTCTCCGGAGAACAATCGCAGAACACCACCTCGCCAGTCGACGGATCCACGCCGACGACATCCGGCTCGCCGCCGGTGCGTTCCATTTCAGCCAGCACTTTCAACTTGCTCTCATCGAGCCGTGAGCGAACTGATTCCCAAGCCAGGCCAGCGTGGCGCTGCACATTCTTGCTGAACCGTTCCTCAAGGATTGCGATCATTCAGGCCTCCCTATTTACTCGTGCATATAGTCGAAGTCCATATACTAAAGCAGTCGATAAATAGAGCGCGCAATGGCCGCAATTCCGGCATGCGGCGGCGTCACCGCTGGCGATAGATGACGCCCTTCACTGGCCCTTGTTCCGGCGCCGGCGCCGCATCGAAACGTTCATGCGCTGCGACAATCGCTTCCTTGTGCGCAATCGTCCAATGGACCAACGCCATGACAGGCTCCAGCAAAGTGCGTCCCATCTGCGTCAACTCATAATCGACGCGCGGCGGCACCGAAGGGTAGACCGTGCGCGTTACCAGGCCATCACGTTCGAGTCCACGCAACGTCAGGGTCAGCATGCGCTGTGAAATGCCCTCTATCAAACGTTTCAACTCACTAAATCGCAAGGGACCGTGTTCCAGCGTGGCGATGATGTACAGGCTCCATTTGTCGCCGATCCGGTCGAGGATTTCGCGCGTGGCGCGGCAACCAGGATCGTCAGGTCCCGGCCGGCAATCGATTACTTCCGTGTGCTTTGGTGACATGGGTGTGCCTTCTTGTGAAGCCATTTAGTGGCCCATACAATCATTCGTATACTTTAGTAACCAAGTTCCCAAAGGTTACTTTGTATGCATTGTATCCCATCCACATCACCGAACGGAGCAAGTCATGAATGACAAAAAAACCATCGCCATCTTTGGCGCCGGCACCGGTCTGGGCGCTTCGCTGGCCAAACGTTTCGGGCGCGAGGGCTATCGCGTTGCACTGGTCGCCCGCCGCGCCGGAGCGTTGGAAGAACTGGTAGCGCAACTCGTCCGCGAAGGCGTTGAAGCCCAGGCTTTCGCCAGCGACCTGACGGAAATCGCCGGCATTCCGGGCCTGGTACGCTCAATTGAAGGGCGCCTTGGTCCAATCGGCGCGGCGGTGTATGCGCCGGTCTCCTCGCACATCGGCTTCGTGCCTGCCATTGATCTCGATGCCGCAAAGCTCGGCGCAATGGCCGATATACTGATGTATTCGCCGGTCGAAGTGTCGAAAGCTGTCCTGCCGGGCATGCTGGCACGCGGCAGCGGCAGCATCTTCCTGGTTGGCGGCTTGACAGCTCTTGCGACGATTCCGGGAATGAGTGGCGTTGGGCCGCTGATGGCCGCCACGCGCAATTACGCGCTCACGCTCAACGCCGAACTGGCCGACAAAGGTGTCTATGCCGGCACGGTCAGCATCGGCGCGATGATCAGCCGTTCCGCGGGCATGCGTCTCTTGACCGAAAGCGGCGCGTCGCTCGATCCTCGCTTCCCGGTCATCGATCCGGACGACATCGCCGAAGAAATCTGGACGCGCGCGACGAGGCGCGACAAGGCCGAGACGATCCTCCCACCACTGCAGGCTGCGTGACGCCATGCTCCGCATCGACCTTTATACCGAACTGACCTGCCCTTGGTGCCTGGTTGGCATGCATCGGCTGGACAAGGTGCTGGCGCAGCGCTTCCCCGGCCTCGCAGTCGATATTCGCCACCATCCTGTCTTGTTGATGCCAGAGGCGCCGGCCACCGGCCTTTACATTCCTGACCTGCTTCGTTCACGCTATGGCATTGCCGATCCGAAGCTCGCGTTTGCACGGCCGGAAGCAGAAGCGCGCGCTTCAGGACTGCCGCTCGACCTTGGAAAGCAGTTGTGGGCCTACCCCACCCAGGCGGCGCACGCCCTGGTGCTGGCAGCCTCCGACCGAGGCACGCAGCATAGGCTGGCGGTGGCGATCGCCTGGGCCAACTTCCTCGATGGGCGCAACATCGCCGATGCGGGTGTCCTTGCCGATATCGCCAGCGCGCATGGGTTTACCCGTGAGGAAGCGCTTGGCATCGTGCGGGACCCGGACTGGAAGACAAGCGTGAAAAGGGAGGCCGCCAAGTCCGTGGCAGCGGGCGTCCGGTCCGTGCCGCATTTCGTCTTCGATGACAGCACCGTCTTGAACGGCGGCTGCAGTGAAGACGAGATCACGGCATGCATCGCTGAAAGGAATATCAATAATTCATGAGCGGCGCCTGAATCTGCATACCTGCCTGGGAGGCCCAGAGGCTAGCATCGAGCTTTACCGTCACGACCTAAGAAATGAAGAAGATACCTGGTGCCCTGTTTGCCGCTATTGTCATGTGCTTGACGCAGGCTAGGGCCGAACCTTTCGCCAAAGGCGCGGACATCGGATGGCTGCAGCAGATGGAGGCCAGCGGCTACAAGTTCTACAGCGCAGGCGGGAAGCAGGAAGACGCGCTGCAAATCCTCAAGGACCACGGCATCAACACGGTGCGCCTGCGCACCTGGGTGAATCCTTCGGAAGACAGGACCAATGGCCACAACAGCAAGGACGAAACCGTCGCCATGGCCGTCCGCGCACAGAAAATGGGCATGCGGGTCATGATCAACTTCCACTACAGCGACAGCTGGGCCGATCCGCAGCAACAGCGAAAACCGGCCGCCTGGGTGGGCCACGACTTCCCTCGCCTGATGGAGGACGTATACGACCATACCCATGAGGTGATGAGCGCCCTCAAGGCCGCCGGCGTGACGCCGGAATGGGTCCAGGTAGGGAACGAAACGCCGACCGGCATGATCTACCCGGAAGGCCACACCGACAACTGGCCGCAACTGGCGCAACTGATCAACAAGGGCTACGACGCCATCAAGGCCGTCAGCCCTTCATCCAAGGTCATCCTGCACCTTGACCGTGGCAACGACAGCAAGCGTTTCAGGATGTGGTTCGACAACGCAAAGGCCAACGGCGCGCGTTACGACGTGATCGGCATGTCGTATTACCCGTATTGGCTGCCCGGCAAGCCGGATTACAGGAAGTCGATAGGCGACCTGGCCCGCAACATGAACGACATGGCCGCGCGCTACGGCAAGGAAGTGATGGTGGTGGAAGTGGGCGGCGAAGACCGCCGCCCACAAAACACCTATGACATGCTGGTTGCCGTGCAGCGCAAAGTCAAGGCGGTGCCAAACCAGAAAGGACTTGGCGTCATTTATTGGGAGCCCCTGGGTGCGCGCAGCTGGAGCCAATACCCGCTCAGCGCATGGGGCGACGACGGCAAGCCGACCAAGGCCATGAAAGCCTTCCTCGCCGAATGATTTAGAACGACTTCTTGCCCGGCATCAGGTCATGCGGATGGCGCCAGCCGGGCATATCGCTGATGCGCTCCTTCCACGCCGCGATATGCGGAAATTCGGCCATGTCGATGCCCGTTTCTTCCGGCAGGTAGACATAGCCAGCCAGCGACAGGTCGGCGATGGTCAGGCGGTCGCCGACTAGGAAATTGGCATTCGCCAGGTGCTTGTCGACGATGCGGTAGGCGCCAATGGCACGTTCGCGCAGGAACTGGGTGACGGGCGTATCGCCGGTCTTCTGCAGCCCGTACATGAAGCGCAAGGTGGCGTAGTAGCTGGTGAACTTGTGGTTGTCGAACAGGATCCAGCGCCAGATGTCGCGCTTCTCATCGTCGTTGCGCGCGCCGAATTTTCCGGTCGCCTCAGCCAGGTAGTCGAGGATCACGCCGGACTGGCTGATCTTCAAGCCCTTGTGCTCCAGCACCGGGATTTCGCCCATTTCATTCAGGTTATCGCGCCAGCCTTCGGTGCGCGTCTCGCCACCGAAGTAGTCCACCACCACAGGCTCCCAGTCCGTGTTGGCCAATGCCAGGAACAGGGCAACCTTGTACGAGTTGCCGGAAGCAGCAAAGCAGTGCAATTTGAATTCCGCCATCTTGGTCCTTTTGAGTTTGGGTGTAGTCAGCCGGACAATAGTAAAGCAGTTTGCCGTCGCCTGCAGGCGCCCTACTTCACAAGCACTTTGTCGGTGCGGCGCAGCCA
>Ga0307408_100001964_pt1 | contig 14845 bp, 12 predicted proteins | sample 322Cmetagenome_FD_202116 | JGI IMG/M metagenome (GOLD analysis project Ga0307408, IMG submission 202116) | Maize rhizosphere microbial communities from greenhouse at UC Davis, California, United States - 322HYB-C-3 | ecosystem: Host-associated > Plants > Roots > Rhizosphere > Soil | place...
CTCAGCTCGACGAGTGGCTCGAGGAAGGCATCGTCGAGCTCCTTCGTCAGTCCGCGGTGTTCCAGGAAATAGCCTAGGGCTGCGAGTTCTCCGACTTCCGTGCCCTCGCTGTTGTCATCCGGAATCGTCCGGAAACGCTTGGCCGCCCAGCCCTTGTAGTCCGGCTTCGCGGGATCGAGCCCCAGCGCCTTGAGCGCATCCTCGACGCGTTCCGTGGCCTCGAAGTAGTAAAACGCGGCGCAAGGATCCAGCTCGGTCAGACGCTTCTCCGCGTCGGGCAAGTCGCCAGTTAAAAACAGCAGCCGCAATTCCTTCGCCTGATCTTCCTCGTCTCCCCCGCGAGTCTGGCGGCGCAGCGTGCGGGTCAGCTCCGCCGGGATCGGCTTACCTTCCCACGTGAGAATCGTGAACTCACGGTAAGCCTGCAGGCCCGCCGCGGGAACCACCTGCGGCGAGGGACCGGCGACATTGAGCCACGGCAAGGGATCGCCCGAGAGGAGATGAAGGCGGGCCGCGGCCTGCTCCCCGCCCGCTTTCTCCGCCTCTGCCGCGGCCTCAGGCAGACGCCCGGCGCAGGCGAGCAAGGCGTAGCGCCACAGGTGCCCCTTTTCGTCATCGAGATGCTCTGCTTTTTTCAGCTCCTCCTCCAAGGTGCCGTTGGCACGATGGAGCGCGGCTTTGGCCATCAGCTCCGGGGACTCCGGGCGGGCCATATCGAGGAAAGCAAATGCCCCGGCCATGTCCGGAGGCTCGCTGGCGAGGCAATCGCGGGCGGCATCCACGGCCACGCCACGGACGGACTCCTCCAGCATCGCCAGCGTCTCCTCGTTCTTTTCGAGAGCATACAGCTTCAGGATCTGCCGGAAGGCGTGCTCGCGCTTGAGCTCATTGATCACCCCGCGCTTCTCCTCCACGCCGCCGCGGTCGTAGCGCATGACCAGCGCCACGATCTTCGGCGAGCTATCGGGCAAAATGCCGAGTTCGATCTTGCGGATCAGTTCGCGTGCGCGCACCGCAGCCTCGGGGTCTTTCCCCTCCAGCGCCTTGCGCAGCTCGGGCAGCCCCTTTTCCCCTTGGGCCCACAGATCGCGGGACGCCTTTTCGCGAACCGCGTAGGACTCATCGGAAAGCGCGGCTACCGGATCCGGCAGGGCCGCGGGTTCCTTCGGGGTCACCGGAGCGCCAGCCGCCAGCGAGGCAGTGGCCAGCGCGATGCTCCAGTAGGTGCTCGCCTCTTTCAGCTTCATTGAGTTCACAGCGTCCGTTCTTTAGACGGGAAATCAACCCTGATCCTTAGCGTTAGAAATCACTTCTTCCACCCACACGGGCACGAGGTCCCCTGCCCGGCCGCGGCGGCTTTCCTGAAATACCCCGGTCGCGGCGCTCTCCTCCAAGTTCAGCTCCAGCGTCGGCACACCGGATTGCCTCGCCCACGAGACGAACGAGGCTGCCGGATACACCCAGCCCGAGGTCCCGATCGCAACGAACTGATCTGCCGACGAAATCGCCGCGGCAATTTCAGCTAGCCCGAATGGAATCTCGCCGAACCAGACGACATGCGGCCGCATGCAATCGATCCCCTTGCACACCGGACAGATCGATGCACGGCTGAGGTCTTCGCGGCAGGGGACGACCGCACCGCACTCATTGCAGCGCGCCTTGAGCAGTTCGCCGTGCATGTGCAGCACCTCTTCCGAGCCGGCCCGCTCGTGCAGGTCATCGATATTCTGCGTGACCAGCGTCAGCTCCACGCCACGGGCACGAGCGAGTTTGGCCAAGGCGCGATGCGCGGGATTCGGCTCCACTTCCTGAACCTTCCGCCGCCGGCCATTGTAGAACTTGTGCACGAGTTGTGGATCGCGAGCGAAGCCGTTCGGTGAGGCGACCTCCTCCACACGGTGACCTTCCCACAAGCCATCGATACCGCGGAAGGTCGGCACCCCAGATTCCGCAGAGATCCCGGCTCCCGTCAGCACCACGATTTTCATCCGGGGGAGGAAAGCGGTCGCGATGCGGTCGCGCAAGCGAGCAACGCTCACGACGAACATCCCTATATCTATCGGTGCAGTGAGTTGTCAGGCATGCAGGCCTCCCAAGCGGGACTTCATCTCGACCATGCGACCCAAGCATTCGGTTCTGGGCAATGCTGCCGGTGGCTGCATCGAGGCCCCGATTCTGGCCAGTTCAAGATTGAGGAACTCGATCTCCGTTTCCCTTCCTGCGCGAAGGTCTTGGAGCGTGGAGATTGCTTGGGTGGAGTTGCTACTGATCAGCAACACCCGCTCGAACAGCACGTTCTCATCAAGCCCTATGCCAAGACGATTTGCGAGGGAAGTGCTCTCCCGGATCAATTCCTTGGCTAGTAGTCTGGCCGCCTCGTCGCGTGAGAAAAGACTGTTGTCCGCGTCCAAGAGCGGACAGATGGCGTTGAAGACGCTGTTGATGATCGTTTTCGTCCAGACTTCGACCCGAATATCAGATTCGATCCGCAACGGAAAGTTGGCGGTGTTCAACGAGGTGACGCAGCGATCAAACTGCTCTTGTGAACCTTTCACGATCCCTATCGGCGAGGGAGAAACCGGATTGAATTGGAAGCCCTTTTGCAAATCTCCTTCGCTTACGATGTAGAGGACACATCGATAGATTTCGTCGAAGCCGGCATCTAGGAAGGGGCGCTCGACGCCGAGGCCGTTCTGCATGATCACCAACGGTGCTCGGACGCCGGCATCGACCAATCGCCTCGCGACGGCTTCATTTGCATGGGCTTTGGTCGCGATCACGATCGGGCTATCAACGTCACGCAGGTTGGAGATGCCTGTCGTCCGAATCGGAAGGTTCGAGGTCTTACCGTGCATCGTGATGCTGATACTCACCGTCTCTTCCAGGGCATTCTCTTCTCGTGTTCGGACTGCAATCGCCGGAAGGCCGCTGCGGATCAAGCTGGCTGCCAGTGGGATTCCAACGGCTCCGCAGCCGATCACATAAACAGGACCGAGAAATCCGTTAGTGGGCAGGGAAGAATTCATACGTCCCGAAGGTCCAATTCCATTTGAATGTTGCACCGCGCGTAGGGCGTGTGGCGCCCCACGACCTTCTTGAAGCCCAGCTTGTGGTAGAGGCTAATTGCCGGTTTTAGAAGAGTGTTGCTTTCAAGGTAAAGCTTGGACGCACCAGCCTCCTTGGCAGCTTTAACCACGGCCTGTCCTAGCAGCCAGCCAATGTTCTTTCCTTTGGCTCTTGGCGACACCGCCATCTTTGCCAACTCGAAATCATAGTCTGGATCGTCGAGCTTGATCAAAGCGCACACGCCCACCGCCTCGCCCTCGTAAAGCGCTACAAAGATCTTTCCTCCCTTGTTGAGAATGTATGCCTCGGGGTCATCCAAAGCCTTGTAGTCCGCTTCCTCCATGGCGAAATGAGTGGAAATCCACTCCTCGTTCAGCGCCCTGAACACAGCTTGATGAGATGGTTGGTAAGCGACTAGCTCGACCTTCTTGCTTTCGCGAAGCTTCCGCTGTTCCTGAACCCGCTGAAGCAGCGACTTGCGCTCGAGAAGGAATTCCCATTCTTGGAGTGCCTCCCAAAGATTGTGGGTGGACTCGTCAATCAGCCCTTGGATTGCCGTGTCGACGTCAGCGCACTGCACTTGGAGTTGCTGCGACAGCTCGGCGCCTTTCTCCGAGAGTTCCACGAGGGTCCGCCGTTTGTCAGTGGCACCTTTCTCTTGCACCAGACCCGCCGAGATCATCTCGCCGACAATTTTGCTCACAGAGGGCTGCGAATGGCCGATCGCTTGAGCAATCTCGGTGATCGCCCGTGGCGCGTCCACAAGGACGAGGTAGACAGGGAACCACTTCGGAGAGAGCTCGACCCCATAGAGCCGATAGATTTCCCCTGCTTCCTCAGTGATTCTAGCCGTCAGAATTCGCAGCCTGCTCCCCAATGCCATCTTGCCCGCTTTACCAAGCTCGTTCGCTTCCATAATTGCTTATGTAATCGCTTATTTATCTGTCAGCACTGAAGTCAACAGGGTTTCTTCAGGCCTCCAGTAGCTGGCTCCCGCTAAACTCCACCCAATGGCACGAAGGCAGGGCTTGGCGGCTGTTCAACGTGCCGGTTTCTCCTCCGTCACTGGGATCTCCCCGCGCAGCATCCTCCCGATTTCGCCGGTGAGCCACAGGTAATGATCGGACCTCACGCCCGGCTCAGCGAGGAACCGGCTTTCTCCAACCGGCGGATTGGTGGAGGTCTTGAAGATCGCCGTGCCCTCGTCCATTTCATCGAACATTGCCACGTAGATCGAGCGCGCTCCCGCCTGACGCGCGGCAATCGCCTGGCTCCAGAGGAACTTCCCGCCGAGCCGCGGGATGGCCTCGAACTTCGCCTCGCGTCCACGGCTCTTTTCCAAGTTCTGCCAGCTGAAGCCCGGGAAGATCACCGGAAAGTAATCCACTCCGTGGTCGCGACACCATGCGAGATCCGGCTCTAACAGATCCTTCCTTCTCGCCGCGGCATCCCGCGGCGTGCCGAAGCGTCCCACTGCCCACGGACTGACGATGTCCGCCAGCGTGATTAGCTCATGCAGCTTCGCATCATGGATCGAATCGCGCTCGAGCGTGCGCCAGTAGCACGGCACGCCGAGCATCACCGAAAAGCCTTCCGACTTGAAGAAGCGGATCAGCTTTTCCCACTCCGGCAATGAAGGCGGGCGATCATTGAAGCCAAGTCCCCACAGCGCCACCAGCGGCTTGCGGCGGTGATGCAGGTAAGCGGGATCGTCGCCCGTCTTGAGACGCTGCCAGTCCTCCATCACGCGTGAGAAGTCCTCTGTCTTCAGACCGGTGAGATCATACATCAGCGCCCACTTGCGCCCCTCAGCCTTCGCCGAATCGCGCACATGCGTGAGCACCTGATCCATCGAATTGCGGAAGCCCCGATCGCCCGTGTTCGTCGCGAATCGTTGAAGAAATGCACCATCGATCCCGTGCTCGCGCATCCATTTGAAATGGCGCCGCGTGGTATCCGGATGCACCGAGCTGAAGACCTCCGCCACCGCGCCATCGGCGTGGCGAAATGGGGTGGCATGTCGTTCGCCGGGCCCGAGCTCGCTCATGTCAGGCCACATCTCGATCGCTGATGATCCGGGCTCGAACTTCCCATTCACCGCGTAGTGGTGCCAGCCGTTGTTAGATCCATCGTCCCCACAGCGGAACCACCCTTGGTAACCACACAGGACCTTGCCATCCAAGAGGCCATTCATGGCCCGCCACGCGGCGATCGAGCGGGCCAGGTTTTCCCGCTGGTCGCCTTTCACGCCGTAGCCCTGCAAGCCCACCGGCCCGTTCCATTTCGCGTCCTCCTGCAAGCGACGCACAAAACCCGCGGTGTCATAAGTCCCCTGCCCCAGCGGCTGGATCAAGCGCTCCCAGCCCATTGCCTTGGTGTCGCCACCATCCGCGCCATTGATGGTCACGAATTGCAGGTGTGCGGCCTCCCGCGTGATCACCGGGATCGGATCTATGTCGCCTTCCACTTTCAGCCAATGGCAGAGATTGAAGGTAGTTCCCACCTCCTTGCGATCCACGGCAACGGCCAAGCGAACGGCATCCGAAAAATGCTCCAACCAGTGACCCGTGTGCGGATAAAGCGAAACCTTCACACCTGCCGATGCCGCATGATCGGCGATCTCGCGCAGCGCCGCGACGGCCGAGGCTCCATCTCCTGACACCTTGCGAATGGCGATCCACAGCGTGGCATCGTGGCCACTCAAATCGTCGATGAGCGTCTTCAGTTCCGGAGTAAGCCCGGGCTTTTCCGCTGCGAAGTCGAGAGTGAGGTAGGCGTTCCACAAACGCATCGAACGTTTTGCGAGCTCTTCCTTCACCGGCTTCACCTGATAGCCGCTTCCACCGAGACCATCATAGCCCAGCGCATCCAAGGTCTCCGCAACCTTCACCGGGTCGCCGGCAATGCCGGTGTCCATCGCGAAAAACGGATTCGCTCGCAAGACGGGCAAGCAGAGCAAGACGAATGCGATTAATCGTGGAAGCAGCATGATGTCTGGCGATGACTACGTGCCACCACGTACCGGCTCCGCAAGATTCGTTTATCGAGCTCGTCATACACGGGATGGTCATTCACGGCAGTGTTGAAGGCGCAAAACACCTTAGCGCCAAATTGACCAAGAGTGTTAAAACCGCTAAAAATTCAAGGACTACCGCCTTGTTCGGATTACTTAATTGTACATTCTCCTTCGCGACTCCCCAGTCACACCGCGCTTTTTCAAAAGGAAGAAACTGCACATGAAGCATCTCATTTCCCTCCCCAGGGTTTGTTCCAGCCATCCACTCGCGGATCGCCCGCACGACTTGGCGGAGTAAACGAATGCGGGATCCGGATTTCTGCCGCAAGGCACCGCCGGTTCCCTGATCCGAAACACTGACGACCTGGTCGTCGCCTTACATCGACTGATACGGTCCGGAAAGCGGGGGTTCGCCCCAGCCTCCGGAGAAGACAAGGCGAGGGACTCTCTGTCCCGAGCGGATACGGGTGTGCTGTCCCACACACAAGGCATACCCGTGCCCGGATCTCTCGCCGAGCCATCACTTCCCCATGGTCTGTCCCACGCCCATGGATCCGGAAGAGCCGTAGAGGTCACCCACACCTGTCACCCTACACACCCAGCCATGAAAACCAGCCGACTGGCTGCCCTTGCGGCGGCCGTTCTCGCCTGCTGCGCACCCGCTGCGCACGGACAATCCACCGAGCCCTCGATTCCGACGGGCTCCCTGACAGCCACGCCCGAAGTCGTCCAACCTGGAGTCAAACCGACCCTGAAGTGGTCCATCACCTACCCGTCGATCGTCCAGGATTACACGGATCTTGAGGGTGGAAACACCATCAATCCCACCGAGAACCTTTACGTGGACATCCGCATCCTAGGTGCCGGTGTGACCGTCGCCAATTCGAATGGTAACGGCTACACCTTCGTGCCGACCCGCGCGGAATTCAGCTACAACGGCGGCACCTACAATGAAATCTTCTACGGCACGAACACCCAGGTGCAGCCGAACAAGATCGTCAAGACCCAGTTGGTAGAGAAGAACAAGCGGCTCCGGTTCGGCGGCAAATACAAGTATAACAATGCTTGGGGCCCCTACTTCAACTCCCAGAGCGGCACCCAGAACGTCCGCACGCTGGTCAATGGCGACAAACCTCCCTCGAACGTCCCGGAGTACAACGCGCCATCGCTGGAAAGCTTCCTGAAGCCCTACCTCGACAGCGCCGGTCGCGTGAAGATCGGCCCCATGGACGTGATCGTGTTCATGGAGCTCACCCACACCGACTCGCAGATGAGCAACGCCGGCTACGACCTTCAGGACATGGTGCTGCTCTGCACCTTCCGCACGGTAACGAACTGATCCCTCAATCCCACTCCACGAACACCATGAGATCGCCAATGATCGTTCTGGGTGCGGTTGCCCGAATCCTGATTCCGCTCGCTTCCGCACAGGAACCCGCACGTAAGCCCATGCGCGACGTGCCCACCCACGATGATATCGTGGCAGCCGCACGCACGGCCAAGGAGAAGAATCCGCCACCGGTCTTCACGCCGCTCGAAGGCGATGATCCCTCGGTCGTCAACCGCCCGCAAGACCTGCTCTCTCGCTCGGATCTCTTCAGCTACCTCGGCCTGGCGACACTCGTTCCAAAGAACGCGGTGCTGCACTCTCCCAAGGAGCTGGAGAGTCGCGGAGGCTGGAAGGAAGGATCGAAGTTTGTCGCTTGGGTCGACTTCTATACCGCGAACCGTGCGTGGATCCGCACCGTCACTGTTTCCCGTGCACAGGCGGAAGGCCGGGTGCCGCTGGACGAGGAAATCGTAAAGTCCTTCGCCAAGGAGAAGCGCCTGGTGGTCGCCACCTATCAGGAGGGACCCATCTCCGTGATTCGCCAAGAAGATCCCGCCGCTAAAACCGCTGCGGTGACAGGCAAGGCACCCGCTGCCCCAATCTCCACCGTCGCCGGCCAACCATGAAAACTCTCCCATCCATCATTGCTGCGTCCCTCGGGCTCTTGTCATCCCCGCTGCTGGCCCAGACCACCGGCTCCACCTTCACGAACTTCGTCCGGCAGGTCCAGATCGACGCAAGCAAACCTTCGAGCCAATGGGTCCAGTATGACCTGCAAAACGTTGCGCCCACAGGGGATAGACTTTCTCACTTGGCCATCGATCCGGGCGGTGCCCGCTTCGAGCTGTGGACCGTGAAAGGCACCACCCCGCCGGTCAACTACTTGCTGGATACCCGCTACGTCAGCACTTACTCGCCTATCGCCAAGGTGGCGATCCGTTCGCTGGATCCCTACGTCACCATTCCCAGGACGCGGGCCGATCACCCCTTCTACGTTGACATCACCGTCAACTTCCTCTCAACCGACCCAGCAGCTCCGGCTGGTGCCAAGAGCGTCAATCTGCTCCAGCACATGCAGTCCTATGGCACGGCTGGAAACGGGATCGGTATTGACCGCACCCAGGCGACCTTGCTGGGCACCCAATCCATGACCCAGAATGGCACCACCACCCTGACCTTTACCACCAACTCGATCCCCGGTGCGGATCGTGCGAAAGTCCGGGGTGAGCAGCGCTACTCCGTCTTTTCGGTGGCGGACTATCAGGCACCCTCGTCGCAGTTGGCCTCCCAGTTCGTCCAGATCTGGCCAGTGCCGAATGGCTCCATCACCGGCATCACGAACAACCAGTTGGTCCGCTTCCAGATGCCGACCGTGACCTTCGCTGTGACTGACGTGTATCCCGGCTCCAGCGTCATCGCCCAAGCATATAAAGGTCCGGTGATCCTGAACACCGTCGGCACCAGAATCCTCGGAGGTTGTAGGGAATACACCTCCGAAACGGTCCCGGTGAACCATCTCGAATCCGAGTCGGCCTTCAAAAACATCTTTGATACCGATGGCCAATGGACGATCGAACTTCTGACCGAGTCGCCCTTCGGTCTGGAGCGCCTCGCTTATGTTACTTTCATGCTGGATAGGACGATTCAGATGAATGGATCGGTCAATACGATCGATTGACTCCCGTTCATCCTACCCTCTCACGGTAAGCTCGGGTGAATTGCCTGCCGTAAGAGGACCTCGTCCAAATGAACAGTGGCTGGGGCATCGGGCCCCAGTGCGTTACGGGGGTATTCCGCTCAGGGACTGAAGCGGGATACCCCCGTCAACGTTGAATGGGGTGCCTATGTTGATTCCCGGGAGCGCCGGTCTTCAGACCGGCCTCGCTTCCTATCTGGGCTTGAACCCGGGGATTGCTGAATAAGGCAAGCACGCAGCTAGGGGCGGCATTACTCGATGGATGAAAAGCTGCCGCCCGAGCAGGAGGCCAAAGCCGAGCAACCTTGATGCAGGGACCGTGATTGCCGCTGGCAGGAAAGCGTGGGCCGAACCGGCAAGACTTGGGCTTGTTCCTCTGTTCTGTTAGCCTATCTACAGCCTCGGAAGCACTCATCCAGCAACGTCCGCATTTTCCCAATACATGACCGATTCACCAGCACCCGGAGCTCCCCCGCCCCTGCCATCCAGCGGCCCGCCGCCTCTGCCGACAGCAGGCGAACTCGAGCAAGCAATCATCTCCCTGAAAACGGAACCGTGGAATCCGCACAAGCTCATCCACGGGCTGCTCTCCTCGGACGCGTATCTCCTTCTCGAGATTCCGTCTGACGAGAACTACGCTTTGCTTTTGGTATCCGACGAAGTCCCGCACTTCGCATTCTTCACATCTCCTGCCCGGTTTGCGGCAGCCCAGGCACACCATCCCGATTTCGTTCACCCTCATAAGGTGAGACCGTGGGACTTCATCAAGACGCTGAACGATGGTGTCGGCTTCATCATCAATCCCTACTCGCCCGATTGCGAATACTACGCCGGACCGACTCACACGGCCACGATCCGGGACCTTGCCACGGGAGGGACTCCAGGATCAGGAACCCAACCCACTTGACGACTCACATGGGAAGCTTGTTCCGACTCCCTCCGGCGGATACGGGCACAGATGACTGAGAATCCATGTCCAGCCATGGGACCTTGGGCGAAGTCGGCTGCCGGCTCGCACGCTTTCGCACACGGATTGATGGCAAAACCACTGTCCAGCGCGGCTGCGACTCTACCTGGCTGCCCGTCTGGCTTCGCATCCGGCGCACTGCCTCGCACCGTGTTGGCCGGCCTGCTCGCCAGCACTGGCGCGACTCCCGCCGGACTAAAAGCGTCGGATCCACCTCAAGGCGTCTTCGACCATGTCATGATCGAGCGAAAGCCTTTCGCTCCGCCCGCCTCCCCTGTCAGGCTCGCTGCGACCGCGCTCCGTGATCGCGTAGTGCGCTTGGATTGGAAAAATGCCTCAGGAAACTCTCAATCCGGCGTGAAGGTCGAGGCCTCGTTAGATGGCGCGCCTTTCCACGAGATCGCCGATTTCGCTGCCAACGCCTCCCGTTTCGAAAACACCGGCATCGAGCGCCCCGCCGCCCTCCGTTATCGCGTCCGAGCCTACAACACTGGGGGCTACTCGGCCTACTCGAACATCGCTCCGGGAGCGCCCGCGCCGCAGGGCAAATGACCCGCTCGCTCCGCATGGTCGACACCATAATCGCATCCGCTACGACAGCCATTGTCTTCAAATCGAGGGTGCTGACCCCGTCGGCTTTACTGCCCCCGCTTCAATTTCGGCCGCACGCGTCATAAGGGTCAGGCCGGCGTCAACGCGCGGGCGGTTGAAAAATAATCCGGCGATAGGCCGTCAGGCTGGGGGTACCGTCATCCGTGACCTCGCAAATCACGTGGAAACTTTTGCCGGCGGCATCCGACGGGATGATCAACGTGGCGGTGTTCGTGTCGACGTTGGCGAGCGCGATCTCCGACGGGTAGGTGCCCGCCTCGGGCAGAATCCACCACTTGAAGGAAAGTTTGTCGCCGTCGGGATCGGTGGATTTTGAGGCGTCGAGCGTGACGGTCGTGCCCGCGGCGGAGGTGTTGGTCAGAATGCCGAGGCCCCGGTCGTCACCGATGGCGACGATCGGGTTGCGGTTGCCCTTGCCGTCCTGGGCCCACGCCATGCGGGCGGCGAAATTATTGAAGATCGCGGGATAAAACTGCTCTTGATACTTCGTGGACGTCGCGTTGGCCGAGCCCTGTTGGTTCACGTAGGCCACGGTGGCGTTGTCCGGGCCCTGTCCGCGTTCAAAAAATCCGCCCCAGCCGCCCTGACCAGGGACCCCGGGGTCGCTGAGCCCGACGGGCATGAGATAGAGGAACGCAGGCGTGTCGCCCTCCACGCCATATTTGTATTTCGCATAAAGGCTGCCGAGGTTGCCGTGGTTTTGAACCAAGGCCTCATACGCGGCCCAGTGGCTTTTGCCGGTGTCGTTTTGAAATTTCCACGCGCACTCGTCCCACAGGAACAGGAGATCATCGGCAAATTCGCGGCGCATCCATTGGTGCGAGCTTTCGGGATAATGGATGGTGTTGCCGGTTTTCTGGGCAGCGTCCTGATCCGTGATGGCATAGACGCGGAGCTTGTGCAGAAACGACTTCAAATCCGCCGGGCTGCGCGTCTGCTCGACCTGCCAGATGGCTTGGGCCAGCGTGTTGCCGCCGCCCCAGACCGCGACCCAAAGCGGGCGGTCGTCCTTCTCGTCGGCCAGTCGGACGATGAGATCGCTACCGGGCGAACGATTCGCCTCGCCGATGAAGGCCTGGCCAAGCGTTTTCGAGCCGAGCGTGGTGCGCTGGCGCAGGTAACGGGGGCTGGGCCAGTAACCGATCTGCTGGCGCGACTCGTCGGGCAAAAACTCCTGCGGCGTGGAACGTTTCAGCAGGTTGGGCAGATCTTTTTCATAGGCGTCGATCAACTCGAGGAGGATATCGGGACGCTCCAAGCCGCCGCCATTGCTCCACCCCGTGGTAGCCACGAGCGCCTCGATTTCGAACAGGTCGGCGTGCACCAGCAGCCGGATCGTGGATTCGGTGTCATCGGGTTCTACATGGTTGGGCGCGATATCAGTCAGCACCACCATTCGCGGCTTGAGTGGGCTGGCCGGAAAGGCTGGCGCCACCATGACCAGGCACGACAACAGGAGAGCGGTGGGTCGACGGAGTTTCATGGGAGGGGAGGATTGGTTACCACGACACCGGGTTGTACGCGAATGTCGCCGTGGGCAGGGAGGCCAACACGGACAAGGGAACGACAGCGGAGCGGGTTGTTTTTTTCCATGGGGTTCGGAGAATGGGGGGCAGACCAGTTGTCAAATGGGACAACAATCTCGATCACTTCGCGCAAGCTTTTCAGATAATCTCTGGAGCCACTGTGGAAGTTCTCCCGCCCGCTCAACGATTCGATTCGGAACGGTATTGAGCGATGCCGCCGATTTCACTGACGGCGCGGGTCCGCAGCCCGCCTTCGGGGAAAAGTTCGACCCATTCCGCGGCGGCGGCGGGATCGCGCATCGCCCATTGGTGCAGCACGCCCATGACGGCTTCGCTCTGGGTTTCGCCCTCGGGGATTTCTTTCGCCACCAATGTGGCGGCTTCCAGCGGGGAGTCGGCTGCCTGTTGAAAGGCAATGCGGGCGATGAACCGGTCACGCCGCCGGCCCGGGGGGCGGGACAAGGCCCAGTCGCGGGCGGCGGTAAAGTCATTTTCCGCCCACCGCTGGGCAAGCGTTTCCAGCCCGCCGTGTGGGTTTTCGCCGGCCACTTGCTCGCCGAGTACCCGCATGGCTTCTGCAGGATCGCGTTCTGCGAGTTGCAGGCAGACATCAGTGACGAGGGCATCGCGCTCGCCCGGAGTTGGCAGCTTTGCGGCCCATTCGAGAGCGGCCTTGGCATCGCGCACGGCCCACAGTTGGGCGACGCGGTGGAGGATCAATTCCCGGGTGCCGGCGGGGTCGATGGTTTCGGCGAAATGGGCGGCGGCCTGGGGATCGGCGCGAACCAGGGCCGCGAGAAGATGGGAAAAAACAGCCGTCTGGTCGGCGGGATCGGTGGAGGCCAGCGCGTTGCGGATCTGGGCGAGGAGTTCCGCAGGGTCGGTCTCTTGGTGTGTGCGGGCTGTTCTGGAATGGCCGGTCTGCCCGTTTCCCGGGGCCACGGACGGCGCGGATTGGTGGGAGGCGGAATGCCAAACGGTGACGACACAGATTGTGGCGAGGCCGAGAGTGCAGAGGATGTTGTGGGTTTTCATGCGATGGGTTCAAATATCCGGCTCGGGTTTGAGTTCGAGCCAGGCATGTTTCGTGGTTTCAGGGATTTCGGCTTCGTCGAGCCATTGCCTGGCGGCGGCGGGGTCCCATGCCAGCCAGATTTGGAAACACGGGCCGACGAGGTTCCGCCGCGCTTCCGGATTCAGGGTCTCGCTGGCAAGGCGGGTGGCAATTTCAGGGTTCCACTGGCAGGCGGTGTCAGCATGGCTGGCGATCGCACTTTCCCGAAGCGGGCCGGGCGGAAGTTCTCTCACCCTGCGGGCTGACTCTTCCGGGGCGGTCGTCGCGTAAACATTCAGGACGCTAGCGAGCGCGGCTTCGGACAAATTCGCGGCCCACTCGAACGCCTGCCGAGGATCCTGGGTGGCCCATCGCCCAAGGGCGGCGGAAACAGCGCGTTGCCGGAGCTCCGTGGTGGGGAGTTTCCGCGCGAATTCCGCAGCGGCGGCGGGTGCGATGTCCGCCCATGCTTCCGCAACGGTCACCAGCGCGAGGTGCCTTTCCGGCTCAGAGGGCAGCGACTCCGCCCACTGGATCGCGCTGTCCGCGTCCCGCGCCACCCAGTTTCCCGCTACATTCATGATGAGCGCGTTCTTGGTGGCCCCGTCGGGCAGCTTGGCCACGACGGGTGCCATGCCCGCGGGATCCTGACGCGCGCGGATGAAATGGATGTTCCGCAGGGCCGCGTCTTTGGGGAAGCCTTCGGGCAGATCCGTGACCCATCGGATCGCGGCCTGCGCGTCGTTGTTCGCCATGGTTTCGGCGAGCATGAGCACCGCTTCGTTGCGGGTGCGCCCGGGCTTCAACTCCACCGCGGCCTTGGCGGCGGCGCTTGGATTTTTCACGGAGAGGGAAGGTAGCACACCCCGGAGCGATTCGAGTTTCATGACGCCTTCGGGCATTTCAGCGACGTATGCGAACGTCTCCGCAGGGGCCAATTCACCCCAGCGTTTCAGCACGGAGGCGGTCAGCACCACGCGCTCGCGCAAGGATTTCAATTGGTCCGCCTGACGAAGTGCTTCCGGGATTTCGGCCAGTGCCAGGGTTTTTCCCACATCGGCCAAGGCAGCGAGACGCGGGTTAAGCTCCGGTGTCGAGCCCGCCTCTGCGATGCGGGCCGCCGGGCTGGAGATAAGGGTGGGGGAGGCGTCTCCGGCGGATGCCGCCAGCAGAATGGCAGGCAGCAGGAGCAGCGCCATCCACCTGCAGCTGTTCGGTTTCATGGGGTGTAAAAAGTGCGGCAGCGGGAAACTCCCACTGCCGCACGGGTTCAGGAACGCTTACGGGGCTTGGAATCCCCACTGCTGGTTGACGCCGCCGCCCCAGCTCCAGAGGTGGATTTTCGCGCCGTCGGCGGTCGAGAAGCTGCTCACGTCCAGGCAGGAGTTCGTCGCGCTCTGAGGCGTGATGCGGTAGTATCCGTCGCTGGACGCGGTGATGGAGAACCTCTGGTTGGTTCCGTCGAAGTAATCCCAGAGCTGGACTTTGGTTCCGTTCGCGCTTTGCCAGGCATCGATATCGATGCTCTTGCCGCTATGGACGCCCAGAATGCGGTAGGTATCGTCGCTGTTCTTCGTC
>Ga0307408_100001965_pt1 | contig 14843 bp, 8 predicted proteins | sample 322Cmetagenome_FD_202116 | JGI IMG/M metagenome (GOLD analysis project Ga0307408, IMG submission 202116) | Maize rhizosphere microbial communities from greenhouse at UC Davis, California, United States - 322HYB-C-3 | ecosystem: Host-associated > Plants > Roots > Rhizosphere > Soil | place: USA...
ACCGGCGAGCGCAGGCGCGCGCCCGGCGGTTGGCGTCGCGACGGCCGCCGCGGCGCTCGCGCGTCGCAAGGTCGCCCACGCGTGGATGCCGTGGGTGCTGTTGAGCGTGTTCGTCACCGTGTGGGGGCTTGCGCCGGTGAAGGCCGGGCTCACGAAACAGGCGTGGATGGCGCCAGGGATCGACGTACCGGGCCTGCATCGGATGGTGTTCCGCGACGCGCCTGTGGAAGCGGAAGCGGCGCGGCGGGACCAGCTCGCCGATCCCGCATACAAGGCGCGACGCGCCGAGGCCGCGCGCTTCACGCTCAACTACCTCTCGGCGACGGGCACCGCCATCCTCCTCACCGCGCTCGTCGCGGCGCTCTATCTGCGGCTGCCCTTCTCGCAGGTTGCGCGCATCGGTGTACGGACGCTTCACCAGATGCGCTGGCCGCTGACGACGATCGCTTTCATGCTGGCGCTCGGCTTCGTGACGCGCTACAGCGGCACCGACGCCACGCTCGGCCTCGCATTCACGCGCACGGGCGTTCTCTATCCGTTCTTCGCCGCGATGCTCGGCTGGCTCGGCGTCGCGCTCACCGGATCTGACACGAGCTCGAACGTCCTCTTCGGCAACCTGCAGAAGATCACGGCGCAGCAACTCGGCCTCAACCCCGTGCTCATCACGACGGCGAACTCCACCGGAGGCGTGATGGGCAAGATGATCGACGCGCAGAGCATCGTGGTCTCGACGGCGGCCACGAACCAGAGCGGACAGGAAGGACAGATCCTGCGCTTCGTCTTCTGGCACAGCGTCGCCCTGGCCTGCATCATGGGACTCATCGTCCTCGCGCAGGCTTATTGGCTGGAGTGGATGATTCCGAAATAGATCAACGTCCAACGACCAAAACACCAACTCCCAAGAAGCCCGCAACAACGGACGCCTTGGGAGTTGTGTAGTTGGGAGTTGGGAGTTGGGAATTGGGAGTTGGGAATTGGGAGTTGGGAGTTGGGAGTTGGGTTACTGCTGCTGTTCCTGCTGCGCCGCTTTCGCGGTGAACAGATCCTGGGCTTTGCCGGACAGCCAGTTGAACAGGTGGCGCGTCTCCCAGAAGCGGCCGGCGTTCGACTTGGCGCCGAGCACCACCACGGCGACCTGCGGGCCGCCCTGGGGCAGCCGGAGGAGCGTGGCGAGGCAGTAGCCGGCCTTGCTGATGAAACCGGTCTTGCCCGCCTGCACGTCGACGTCGCCGCGCATCACCAGCTGGTTCGTGCTGTGCACGTTGATCTGGCGCCGCCCCACGTTGATGCTGTGGTACTGCTTCCGCATGATGCTGGAGATGCGGTCGTCGCCGGAGACATACGTGATCAGCTTGGCCATGTCGTAGGCTGACGACACGTTGTCGGCCAGCAGGCCCGAGGGATCGGCGTAGCTGGTAGCCTCGAGGCCGAGCTCGATCGCCTTTTCGTTCATGCGATCGATGAAGCCTTCCGAGCCGTGCGGCGAGACGCGCGCAAGGGCGCGGGCCGCGGCGTTGTCGGAGGCGATGAGCAGCAGGTGGAGCAGGTCGCCGGTGGTGACCTTATAGCCGGCGCGAAGATACGTGGTCGACGCGGCCCGGACGTCGCTGCGCTGGATCACGACTTCCTGGGTGAGGTCGGGATCGTTCTCGAGGAACACCGCCGCGGTCATCACCTTGGTGATGCTGGCAATCGAGCGCTGGTCGGTGGAGTTCGACTCCCAGAGGACCTGGCCGTTTTCGGGGTTGTAGATGATGGCGGCCGCCGCGCGGATGTCGGGAACGAGCGTGCCGCTGTCGTCAAGCTTGAATCGGGGAACCTGCGCTTCGCGGACCTGCTGCGCGCGCGCCGCGGCACGGGCGCGAGCAAGACGGGCACGGCGGGCGCGCGCCGTCGAGGTCGACCGGCGGACCGTCTTCTTGGCGCTGATCTTCTTCTTCTTGGCGACAGACGACCTGGCGGACTTCGCCGTCGCGGCCATAGCGTTGGTCGGCAGACCAAACGCGGCCATTCCTGTCACGAGACAGATCAGTTGTGCAATCCTGAAGAGCCGGGTTCGGGTCACAGGCAAACCTTTGAATCTACGCGTGTTGCAGGAAGTATCGGCATTGTAGCAACTATTCTGCAGCCCGCAAGGGTTTTCTGACGGTAAGGTAAGTGTCATTTGTGCCCTTTGCGTATCCACTTCCGACACCCCAGCCGGTGACGAGGCTCGGCGGTTCCAAAACTGGTGCCACTCGAGCTCAGAGGAGACATTTTTGAGCTTGCGCGAACAGGAATACACCGAGCTGCGGCGCACGATTGCGATCCGGGGCACGGTTCGGATGGCGCTGGTGCCGGCTACTTTTGTCTGGTGGGCCGGACTCGCGCTCGTCCTGGTGCTGTTCTCGGATCTGCCTGTGGCGTCGTTGTACACGCTGGCCGTTCTGGCGGCTGGATTCGAGGCAGTGCACGCCCTCCACGTCGGCGTGGAGCGCATCGGGCGGTACTTACAGGTGTGCTACGAGGAGGCAGCCGGCGACGATTCTGTAACCGGTCCGCGCCCGGCGTGGGAAACGACCGCGATGGCCGTCGGGCCCACGTTACCAGGCGGCGGCGCCGACCCGCTGTTCACGGTGCTCTACTGCTCCGCCACCCTGATCAACATCGTGCCGGCGCTGCTGCCGCAGCCCCAGCCGATCGAGATCGGCGTCGTCGGCGCGCTGCATGCCGCTTTCATCGTGCGCGTGCTCCGCGCGCGGTTCGCGGCAGCGAAACAGCGTGGCGTGGAGCTCGCTCGCTACCGGGAGGTCGTTGGCAGCGGCCGACCTTGACGTCGGCGCTACATCTGAGCGAGCGCGATCGCGAGCAGCGTGGCGCGCTGCGTGCCCTGCCACGAGGTCGTCGAGTCGAACGCTTCGCCGAGCGAGTGCGCGCCGGTGCCGCGCCCGCCGCCGTCGATGGTCACGGCGGGAATGCTCATGCTCATCGCGATGTTCGAGTCGGTGGATCCTTCGTCGAGCGCCACCGGAAAGCCAAGCACCTTGGTCACCGACACCGTCGCCTGGACGATCGCGGAGTCGGCCGGAGTGCTGCCGGCAGGCCGATCGCCAACCAGCTTTTTCTCCACCTCGAGCCGGCCGTTGTTGTTCCACCGCTCGTTCTCTTCGGCGAGCGCCTGGTCCACCGCCTTGTGAAAGTCGGCGTCGACCGATTTCAGCGCTGCCGCGTCGGCCGATCGCATGTCGACTTCCATCCACGACTCGAACGCAATCGAGTTGACGGACGTGCCGCCGCCGATGCGGCCAACGTTGAACGTCGTCTTGGGATCGCGCGGCACCTGGAAGTCGCCGATCTTCGCGATCGCACGCCCGAGCGCATGGATCGGGTTCGCGAGGCCGAACGCGCCGTAGCTGTGACCGCCCGGCCCCTTGTAGGCGACGCGATAGCGCAGGCTGCCGACGCCCACGTGCGTGATGCCAAGGCCGGTGCCGTCGATCGAGACGAAGCGATCGATCCGTCCCTTCAGCGTGTCGCGGAAGAGCGCCTTTACGCCGCGCAGGTCGCCGAGCCCCTCTTCACCCACGGTCGCGACGAAGGTGATCGATCCGGGCGTCTGCACGTTCGCCTTGTTCATCGCTCGAATCACCGCCAGCACCACCGCCAGCCCGCGACAGTCGTCGCCAATACCGGGACCGCGCAGCATCGTTCCCTCGCGCTTGACCTTTACGTCGGTGCCCTCGGGAAAGACGGTGTCGAGGTGCGCGCTGAACACGAGGTGCGGTTTCGGCGCGAGCCCCGGCCGTTCGCCGAGGACGTTCCCTTCCTTGTCGATGCGCACGTTCTCGAGGCCAAGCTTGCGGAACGCGTCGGCGTACGCGGTGCCGCGCGCCGTTTCCTTGAAGGGAGGCGCCGGGATCTCGCAGAAGCGCACCTGGTCCTCGATCGTCTGCGCCTCGTCGTCGCGCGCCGCCTGAACGGCGGCCTTCACCGCGGCGTCCTGCATGAGGCGCGCTCCGATGTCGCTTCCCTGCTGCGCTGACACGGCCAGCGCAGCGCCGGCCACCATCACGAGTGCGCTCGTCCCTCCCCATCCGACACGTCGCATGATCAACGCATTCTCCATCTCGTTGGATCGATCCGCTTCCCTGTCCCGTAAGACATTACACCAGCTGAAATCGGGCAATTTTGCTTGCCCGGTCGAGCGCGTCGCTTTAGTATTTCCGATTGATCCGTCGTGGGGTTCGATGCACGCCCATCGAATTTCCGGCGCTGATCGTCTTGTCCCTCGGTTCGTTCACACGGTCGGTTGCATGTTTGTCAGGAGGAAGTGATGAGGCCCTTCCGGAAGGTTGTGCCCTGGTTCGCTGCCGGGGTGATCGCCCTGCTCGTCGTAACAACTGCCCCCGCCGCCGCGCAGGATTTCCGCGGCCGCATCAACGGCACGGTGACCGACAACACCGGCGCAGTGCTGCCCGGCGTCACGGTCACGGCCACCAGCCCTGCGCTCATCCAGCCGCAGGTGCAGGTCACCGGTGAGGACGGCAACTACCGCATGATCGCGTTGCCCGCCGGCGTCTACACGCTCACGTTCGAGTTGCCGGGATTCCAGACCATGCGCCGCGAAGGCATTCGCGTCGTCATCAACCAGACGCTGCCGGTCGACGCGCAGCTGCAGGTCGCAACGCTTCAGGAAACGGTCACGGTCACCGGCGAGTCGCCGGTCGTCGACACGTCGTCGACGACGATGGGGACGAACTTCACCAAGGAGCTCCTGACCGAGATCCCGAACGCACGTGACGTGTGGGCCGCGATGGCGCAGGCGCCCGGCGTCCAGATGCAGGCTTACGACGTCGGCGGCTCCCATACCGGGACGCAGACCGGCTACATCACCTACGGCGTCGACGTGCAGAACCAGACGAAGATCGAAGGCATCGACACGACCGAAGGCACCGACGCCAACGCCGGCTACTTCGACTTCGGCAGCTTCGAGGAGTTCCAGGTGGGCGGCGCGGGCAACGGCGCGGAGAGCTTTGCCTCGGGCGCTTCGCTCGCCATCACCGTCAAGTCGGGCGGCGATCGCCTGAGCGGCAACTGGTACAGCGACTGGGAAGGCGACGCAACGATCAGCGACAACGTGCCGGACGCCTTCCGCACCGGGCTCAACCGCGACGACGACGGCTATTTCGTGCGCACGCCGCTCGACCGCGGCAATCCGATCGACAAGCAGTACGACATCAACTTCAACGTCGGCGGACCGCTGTGGAAGGGCAAGATCTGGGGCTTCTACAGCTACCGCCTCGACGACCAGTACAAGTTCATCATCGGCTCCGACGACCTCGCGCGCTCGAAGCTGACCAACGACTACACGTTCAAGGGCACGTTCCAGCTCTCGAAGAGCAATCAGGTGATCGGGTTCCTCAACAAGCGGAACAAGCTGCAGGACAAGCGCGGCCTCGGCACGACCACGCCGCTCTCCGCCACGCAGTACCAGTCATCGAGGAACTATCCCTACAAGCTGGAGTGGACGAGCGTTCTGAACGATCGGATGTTCCTCGACATCATCGGCGGCCAGTGGGACAACATCTTTCCCCTCCGTCCCTCGTTCGAAGTGGGCACCTACACCGGGCCATGGGAGCCGGGTCGAATCGATCTGGCCAACAACCAGCGCTATGAGTTCGGCGGCAACGACAGCTACCAGAACCAGGTGCGGAAGAAGCCGCAGTTCTACGCCTCCCTGAGCTACTTCAAGGACGGGTGGGCCGGCAGCCATGACTTCAAGGTGGGATACGACTGGAAGAGGGACCGCCGCGATTTCTTCCGCGATCAGCCCTTCAACTTGTTCTACCGCGATCAGAATGGCGCGCCGAATCAGATCGACCTGTACAACACGCCGACTTCGCCGATTAACGACGTCGACTACCAGTCCGCGTGGGTACAGGACAACTGGAAGCTGACCAACCGCCTGACGCTGAACCTGGGCGGCCGTTACGAGCATTACCGCGACGGCTGGCCGGAGCAGCAGTTCGCACCGGCTGGACACCCGATGCTCGCCACCTGGGACGATCCGGTGTACCAGAGGTTCATCGCGCCGGTTACCGTCGAGGCACGGACCGTCGCCAAGACTGACACGTTTGCACCACGCGCCGGCTTCGCGTATGACCTCACGGGCGACAACCGTACCGTGCTCAAGGTCTTCTGGGGTCAGGCGCGGTTCAACTCCTCCGACACGCTGGCCGACCAGGAGAACCCCGTCGGGCGCGCACAGCTTCGCTACGTGTTCAACGACCTGAATGGCAACCGGCAGCTGGATGGGCCGCAGGAGCTGGGCCGCCTGGTTCAGACCGTCGGCGGCGCCGGCTTCGTGCGCGTTGACCGCGACATCAAGCGTCCCTACAGCAACGAGCTGTCGGCCAACATCGAGCGCGAGGTCGTTCAGGGGCTGTCGGCGCGTGCGTCGTACGTCTACAAGAGCCTCCGCGACGTGTGGGGCGAGGTCGACGTCATTCGTGACCCGGCGTACACCGTGCCGTTCACGATTCAGGATCCCGGCCCCGATTCGATTCGCGGCACGGCCGACGACCAGACGCTGAACACCTTCGACCGGCCGGCGGCGATCGGTTCCGATCGCGTTTACACGAACCCGACGGATCCGTCCAATGACGCCGACTTCCACACGGTCGAACTCGCGTTGAATCGCCGCTTCTCGGGCAAGTGGATGCTGCTGACGTCATTCGGGTACACCTGGCTCAACCAGCTCCACGATGTCGTGTCGTCAACTGGCGCCACCGCAGTAGCGGGAAACCTGCGCGCAGGCGGCTCAGGCGCGGGCCCCGGCTACTACTACCGCCCGGCGCAGACGATGTTCGGCGACAACGGTCGCGAAACCTCCACGCAGTGGAACACCAAGGTGACCGGCCGCTACGTGCTGCCGTTCGACATCGGCACGTCGGGATCGTGGCGCTTCCAGAGCGGGTATCAGTACGGCCGCACGCTGAGCGTCAACTTCACCGGCGACAGCACGCAGAACGTCCGCGTCGAGCCGGTTACCGCGAACCGGGCGCCGAACGTGGCGATCGTCGACATGCGTTTCGACAAGTCGTTCCGCTTCGGACGATTCGGCAAGCTGACGGGGATGATGGACGTCTTCAACCTGACGAACTCGGGCGTGGTCACGAACTTCCGGACGACCACCGCGACTGCGAACGTCGGCGGCCAGACGGTCTCCACCTATCGCGAAGTGATCGCGATTCTCGACCCGCGCATCGTCCGCTTCGGCGTGCGGTTCGATTTCTAGAACAGGCTTTGGGCCTCGGGCCCTGGGCTCCGGGCATTTACAGGGCGCGCCTTTACGGCGCGCCCTTTTTATTTGTCGTTGGAATCGACATGCGAGGCGTAGGCCGGAACTTTAGTTCCGGCAGTCGGATTCTTCCAGGCCGAACGACGGTAGTGCCTATGACCGCGAAACCGATCTACGCCACGCTGTGCATCCTTGGTACCGTGCTTCCGTACGCGCAGCTCCTGCCCTTTCTCCGCGACCATGGTCTCGACGTGCGGCTGATCGTCGCGCAGTTGTTCGCGAATCGGATCAGCAGCTTCTTCGGCCTGGATGTCGTGGTATCGACGATGGTGCTGTGGGTGTTCGTGGCAGTCGAGGGACGCCGGCTGCGGATGGCGCATCTGTGGGCGCCGGTTGCGGCAAGCCTTACCGTCGGCGTGTCGCTCGCCCTCCCTTTGTTTCTCTACCTGCGGGAGCATCGGTTGGCGATCCCATCATTGCCAGCCGTCGACCGGCCGCCGAGTCGTTGATCAGCCGCTCCAGTCGCCGGGCCCTGGTCTCGTCACGCTTGGCGCTGATGACGAAGTGGGTTGCGAGCCGGCGGTATCCGGGTGGCTGCGACGTGAAGAACTCCCACGCCTTCCGATTGGCCTTGAACCGCCGTTCCATCCCGACGTCGAACTGCGCCGTCTCGCGCTCGAACGAATAGATCCCCGTCCGGGCAGGATCGCGCGCCTCGAACGCGCAGAGCCCCGCCGGCTGCATGCGTCCTTCCTCGATCAGCTCCTGTGCGCGGCGCGTGTTCACGTTGCTCCAGATGCTGCCCCTGCGCCGCGGCGTGAAGCGAATCGTGTAGCTCTCGTCGTCTATCGTGCGGCGGATGCCGTCAATCCAGCCGAAGCAGAGCGCCTCGTCCACCGACTCCGGCCACGTGATGCTCGGGCGCCCCGAGCCCTTCTTGTAAAAGCCGACGAGCAGCTCCGCGGCCGAACGATGGTGCTTGCGCAGCCACCGCCTGAACTCTTCGGGTGTCGCGAAGAATGTAGGTTCCATCATGAAAAAAGCCCCGGCCGGCGTGCGCCGGTCGGGGCTGGAGACGAACGCGCGGAGCGCGTGCGCTCAGAAGGTGAAGCGGAATCCCGCCCGGTAGGATCGCGGTGCGATCCAGCGGCGCGGCTGTCCAAACGACTCGCCTGAGACGTCGAGCACCGCGCGCTCGATCTCCGAGTTGTGCACGCCCTGGTTGTTCAGGTTGAACATGTCGATGTAAAAGCCCGCGGTGAACTGGTCGCGGATCGGGATCGTTTTCTCGATGCGCAGATCGACGTTGTTGATCGCGTCCAGCCGCCGGGTGCCGCGAGGCTCGATGCGCACCGTGGCAGTGCCCTGATCCAGACCGCGGATTGTCGCGCGTCGGCCCCATGGCGACCCGGTGGTGTAGCGGTAGATGCCACTCAGGTTGAAGCCGCCGAGGAACGGCACGCGGTAGGTTCCTTCGAGCTTCACCTGGTGGGTGAAGTCGAACGTCGTACGCCCGACCTGATTGAGGCCTTCGTTCGGGTTGGCGAAGATACCGGTCTGCCCTGTCCCCTCAGCCCCACCGCCGGCGGCGTTGTTACTGAGCTCACTGTTGACGTTGCCTTCCGTCTTCGACCACGTGTACGACGCGTTCGTCTGCCAGTTCTTCGAGAAGCGTTTGCGTCCGACGACCTGGAAGGCGTTGTAGCGCCTGAACGCATCCGGCGGATTGGTCAACAGCCGGAACGCGTTCCCCGGGTTCGTCAGGTTGAACACCGTGAGGAACTCGCCGTCGTCGGCGGTGCCCAGCCGGTTGTCGGGGCCGGGATCCTGCCGCTGAACGGGTTCGTAAATCGAGCCGGTATCCACGAACGCAACGAAGTCCTCGAAGTTGCGCCTGATGTACTGCAGCTGGAGCGAGAAGTCGGTGAAGAGTTCCCGCTCCACGCCTATCAGGTACTGGTCGAGATACGAGTGCTTGATATCCGCATCGATGCCGAAGTTGTTCTCCGGCTCGAACCGGTCAAGCTCCACGCAATCGGGCCCAATTCCCGCCTGACATCCTCCCGGCGCCAGCACTTCCGCTGTTATGAACGGGTGCTGCTGCGACGTGTCCATGAACTCGTACATGCCGCCGAGCAGCGCATCGTAGTAGCGGCCGTAGTGGGCGCGCACGACCGTCTTGTGATCGCCCATGACGTCCCACGCGAGCCCGATGCGCGGCGAAATCGGCGTCGTCGAGAAGACGTTGCCCTGCTCCGGCACCGAACCGCGGTTGATGTTCAGACGGATGCCGGGATTGAGCGTCAGGCGGTCGGTGACCGTCCACGTGTCCTGCGCGTAGATCGCTGCGCGCTTGCTGACCGCGTCGGTGACGTAGCCTTCCCACAGGTACGCGATGTACGGCTCGCCGCCGTAGTCGTAGTAGTACCTGTCTCCCGGGTAGCCGGACTCGTTGCGGATCTTCGAGCGCTCGAATTCGAAGCCGAACTTGAACTCGTGGTTCTTCCCCGCGAAGTTGTCGGCGTACCGCGTGAGGGTGGCCGCCAGGACGTTGCGCGTCCGATCGAAGCGGCCGAAGTACGGCGCGTTCACCGAGTACATTCCGGTCAACGAATCGAAGTGCGGCGCCGGCCCCTCGCGCGTGCCCGGCGGCGTCGGCTCGAGCGGGAAGTACCCGTCGTAGCCGCCGTTGCGGATGTCGAACAACGTCTTGGAATTGATGGTCCAGGTGACCCGCCCGTTCCAGTTCACCTCCGGCGACGGCTCGATGACGGTGGTTTCGGGAGGACGAGTGGGGCTCGCGCCGCGCCCGGTGACGTCGAACTTGTCCACTTCCACGAAGCCTTCGACGCGCACCGCGGATGCCGGCGCCCAGTTGACCTTCGTGAGGAAGCGCGGGCTGCGCTCCGTCTCGAAGCCGCCGGTGAAGCCGGCCGGCCGCGTGATCTCCTTCAGGTACTGGAACCCGGTGAAGAACCACAGCTTGTCGCGCAGGATCGGCCCGCCAAGCTGCATTGTCGAATCCCAGTTGGTGTCGATCTCGGCCGGCTCGAAGTCAGCCCGGATGTCCTCGGGCAGCGACTGGGTGTTGTCGCTCAACCAGCTTCCCGGCACGCGCCAGTGTTCGAACAGTCCCGAGAACCTGTTGCTGCCCGACTTGATGATGCTGTTGGCGGCAACGCCGGTGAACTCGCCGTACTCGGCGTTGGCGCCGAGCGAGACCACCTGCACCTCCTGGATCCAGTTGTAGTTGAAGAAGGACCAGGGGGAACCGCCCTCGGGGTCGCTGACGTCGACGCCGTCCATGAGGAGCGCGTTCGAGCTCTGGCTCCCGCCGAAGGCGACGCTGCCGGTGACGCCGGGCGTGAGGTTGATCACGTCAGGCTGGAAGCGAGCGGTCGGCAGGTTCTGCAGGATCTCGTTATCGAGCTGCGTGTTCGCCGCGGAGCTCTTGACGTCGACCACCGGTGATTCGCCGGTGACCGTGACGCTCTCCGACAACGTCGACACGTCCATCGGGATGTCGACCGTGATGGTGTTGCCGACGGAAATGCGCAACCCTTCGCGGCGGACGGTGCGGAAGCTGGCGAGCTCCGCGGTGAGTTCGTAAACGCCCGGCATGATCGCCGGGAAACGATAGACGCCCTCGCTGTCGGTAACCGAGGTCTGCGCGCCGCCGATCATGTTGGGGCTCGTGATCGTGACGGTGACGCCGGGCAGGACCGCACCCGTCGAATCCGTGACGGTCCCGGTTAACGTCGATGTCTGCCGCGCCTGCCCCCAGGCAAGGGGTGGCCCGACCATCCCGACGGCCGTCAGCGCGACGAGCACTGAGGCGACCCTCAGCTTCATCACTCCTCCTCCTTTTCGTCACAAACGCACGTCCGCGTGCGCGAAAAGCAAACGCGCCGAGTATACCCCCGCCGCTGCGCGGGATGTGAGGAGAACGGGCGTTACAATCGAGCGATTCATGTGCTTGGATCCGCGGCAACTTGCGGCCGTCCTGCTGGCCATCTGCGCCGCCGCGGGCGGCGCCTGCCGTCCCGCTGCGCCTGCCGTTCGTCCCCGCAATGTGCTGCTCATCACCATCGACACGTGGCGCGCGGACCGGCTTTCCGGCGGCACAACGCCTGAGATCACCGCCCTCGCTGCTCGCGGCACCAGGTTCACCGACGCCACGTCTCACGCGCCGCTGACCGTCCCATCGCACGTGTCGATCATGACCGGGCAGTTTCCGTCGCGACACGGCATCCGGGACAACGCCGGGTTCGTACTGCCGCCCGACCGCGCGACGCTCGCAACGGTGCTGCATGACCGCGGCTTCAGAACGGGCGCGTTCGTCGCCGCCTATGTGCTCGCGCGTCACACCGGCCTCGACGCCGGGTTCGACCTCTACGACGACGAGTTCGATCGTCGGGCAGCGACGTTGACGCTGACCAGCCTCGAACGTCGCGGAACGGAGGTCGTCGATCGCGCGGCGGCATGGATCGCCGGCGGCGGCGGGCCGTTCTTCGCGTGGGTGCACCTCTACGATCCGCACGCGCCGTACGACGCGGCGCCGGCGTTCGCCGCGCGCTTCCCCGACCGGCCGTACGACGCCGAAGTCGCGGCAAGCGACTGGGCGGTCGCCTCGCTGCTGCGTGCGATCCCTGCGGCCACACGCGAGCAGACGCTGATCGTCGTCACCGGCGATCACGGTGAGGCGCTCGGCGAGCATGGCGAACGGGAGCACGGCATCTTTCTCTACGACGTGACATTGGCTGTCCCACTGGTCATCGCCGGTCCCGGCGTGCCGCGCGGCGGGCGCGTATCGGATCAGGTGCGACTCGTCGACGTCGCGCCGACCATCGCGGACCTGCTTGGCTATTCGTGGCCGAACGGCGACGGCGCGAGCCTCACAACGCTGATGAATGGCAGCGGCGAAAAGGGGCCGCGCCTGTCGTACGCCGAGAGCGCGTGGGGCCGCCTGCACTTCGGCTGGAGTGAGCTGCGCGCGCTGCGCGATGGCGAGTGGAAGTACATCCACGCGCCGGCACCGGAGCTGTACGCGTTGCGCCAGGATCCCGCGGAGCGGCAGAACTTGCACGCATCGCGGACGTCCGTCGCGACCGCGATGGCTGCGCGCCTGCCGGAGCACGCGCGCACGGGCGTTCAGCCGACGCCGGCGGCAGACTCGTTCACCACCGAAGCGCTCCGCAGCCTCGGGTACGTCAGCGGCGCGGCATCAGTGCAGGCGACGGGCGTTGACCCGAAGGATCGCATCGACGACTACAACCAGTACGTGGACCGCTTCAATCGAGGGCTCGACGCGCTCGAGACCGGCCGCGCCGCCGCCGCCGAAGCTCTCTTCAGCGAGCTGACGACGGCATTTCCCGACAGCTTCGAGGCGTGGCAGTACCTCGGACGGGCGCGTGCGCGGCGCGGACAGCATGCGGCCGCGCTCCGCGCATATGCGGCGGCGCTCGGCTTGAGGGCGTCCGACGCCGGCGTGCTGCACGACGCAGCGATCAGCGAAGCGACGCTCGGGCACGCCGGCCGCGCGCAGCAGCTCCTCGACCTGGCCGGCCGGCTGGAGCCGAAGTCGCTTTCGCACTATCTTGTCGAGGGGACGGTGTGGCGGTTGAATGGCGACACGGCGCGAGCGCGCGCCGCCTTCGACGCCGCGCTGAAGGTTGTTCCGGGCCAGGCCGCCGCGCTCTTCGAGCTCGGGCGCCTCGACGAGGAAGCAGGACGGCTGGACGAGGCGCGAGCCAGATATCGTGAAGCGCTTGCGTCCGATGCCACCCTCGGACCGGCGCGCGACGCGCTGCAGCGGCTCGAGCAGCGCCACTGACGAGTCATGAAGAGACCCCGCACTCGCCTGCTTGTCACCGCAGCCTGCGTCGCCGTGGCGCTCGCAGCCGCGCTCGGCTGGCGGTGGATGGCGAGCCGGCCCGTTCACGCGCCCGGCGGTGAGGAACTCGGCCGCCTCGCTGGCGCCGGCGTGGACGATCTCAACCTGCTCCTCGTGACGCTCGACACGACGCGTGCGGATCGGATCGGCGCCTACGGCTTCAAGGGCGTCGAGACGCCCACGCTCGATCGGCTCGCGCGCGAGGGCGTGCTGTTCGAGCGTGCGATCTCGCCGGCGCCATTGACGCTGCCCGCCCATTCCTCGATCTTCACCGGCAAGCTTCCGCCGCGGCACGGCGTCCGCGACAACGGCGGCTTCTTCCTCGACGCCGGCGAGACGACGCTGGCGGAGCGGCTCAAGGCGCGCGGCTTCAAGACCGGCGGCTTCGTCGGCGCCTACGTGCTCGACTCGAAGTGGGGCGTCGACCAGGGATTCGATACCTATTTCGACGACTTCGATCTCACGAAGTACCAGTCGCTGTCGCTCGGCTCGGTCGATCGCGCCGCGAACGAAGTGGCCGATCACGCGCTGCAGTGGCTCGACTCGGTGGCCGGCTCGCGCTTCTTTGGCTGGGTGCATTTCTACGACGCGCACTCGACCTATGCACCGCCGGAGCCGTTCAAGACGCGCTACGCCAACCGTCCCTACGCGGGCGAGATCGCGTTCGTCGATTCACAGCTCTCGCGAATCGTCACCTGGCTCGAGTCGCGAAGCCTGCTCGAGCGCACGGTCATCGTCGTGCTCGGCGACCACGGGGAGAGCCTCGGCGAGCACGGCGAATCGACGCACGGGTTCTTCGTCTACGAAGGCGTCACGCACATCCCCTTCATCATCCGTGCGCCGTACGACCGCATGCACGGCCGCCGCGTCAGCGACGTCGTCCGCAGCGTGGACGTGATGCCGACGGTCCTCGACCTGCTCGGCGTGCGCGGGGACGATCGCGATCGCCACGACGGCGCGAGCCTCGTGCCGCTCCTGACCGGCGCGCGCGCCGAGCTTGGCCTGGAGGCGTATTCCGAAGCCGTCTACCCGCAGTTTCACTTCGGATGGAGCGAGCTGCGGTCGCTGCAGACCGGCCGCTTCAAGTACATCGCCGCGCCGCGGCCTGAGCTCTACGACCTGCAGGAGGATCCGCGCGAGGAGAAGAACCTCTTTGCCGAGCGTGGCGCCCTCGCGGCGCGCATGGCCGAGCGCCTCGATGCGCTCGGCGCCGCGGCGGCGGCGGAACGTCCGCCGACTGCCGCGACGGAGGTTGACCCGGATGCGCGCGAGCGGCTTGCGGCCCTCGGCTACATCGGCACCTTCACGACGACGCGCACGGCGGATCCCGCGAAGCTGGCGGATCCCAAGGACAAGATTCATCTGTTCAACCTGATGACCCGCGCCCGCGAGATGGCCAAGCACGATCCCGAGGGCACCGGCGCAATCGAGGCGCTGCAGCGCATCACCGGCGAGGACCCGAACGTCATCGACGCCTGGTTCATGCTCGGCAACGAGTACTACCGGCGTCGCGAGTTCACGCGGGCGATCGAGAACTACCGTCATGCGCTCGCGCTCAAGCCCGATTACGACCTGGCCCTGATCAACATGGCCAATTCGTACCGCGCGCTCGGGCGCGACGAGGAGGCGATGCTCGGCTATCGCCGCTTCATGGAAATCGATCCGCGAAAC
>Ga0307408_100001966_pt1 | contig 14843 bp, 9 predicted proteins | sample 322Cmetagenome_FD_202116 | JGI IMG/M metagenome (GOLD analysis project Ga0307408, IMG submission 202116) | Maize rhizosphere microbial communities from greenhouse at UC Davis, California, United States - 322HYB-C-3 | ecosystem: Host-associated > Plants > Roots > Rhizosphere > Soil | place: USA...
GCCAGCGTCTCGCTGGTTGCCGCCTTCGCCAGGCGGTTGCGGATGGTTTGTCCATTCGGCAGGCGCAGTGCCTGGGTCAGCAAGGGGGACGCGGTGGGTGTGAAATCGGCCATGCAGGCACCTTCTATAACGTTAGTTGGGATCAAGCCCGTTCCAGGCAAAGGGCAATGCCCTGGCCGCCGCCGATGCAAAGCGAAACGACCGCTTTGCGCTCGCCTGTGCGCTGCAATGCATGGGCTACTTTGGTAATGAGGACTGCGCCGGTTGCGCCAATCGGGTGGCCGTGGGCAATTGCTCCGCCATCGACGTTGAAGCGGGTCGGGGAAATCTTCAGCTCATCGCGCACGACCAGTGCGATGGCGGCAAATGCCTCGTTCACTTCGACGCGATCGACTTCGTCGATGGTCCAGCCAGCCCTGCCGAGCGCTTGCCGTATCGCGGGCAGCGGACCAAGGCCGAAATAATCTGGATCGACGCCTGCCACCGCGATGCCGCGTATGCGCAGCAAGGGTTGCAGGCCGAGCTCGTTTGCCACGCTGCGCTCGCAAACGATCATTGCCGACGCGCCGGCGTTGACCCCTGGCGCACTGCCGGCGGTGATGGTGCCGTCGGGACGAAAAGCCGGTTTCAGGCGCGCCAGGCTTTCCAGCGTAGTCTCGGGACGATTGCTCTCGTCGACGGCAAATGTGACCTGGCCCTTGCGGCCCTCGATGTCCAGGGGCTCGATTTCTGCGGCGAACCAGCCTGCAGCCTGGGCGCGGGCAAAACGGTGTTGGCTTTCGGCTGCGAATGCATCTTGCGCTTCGCGCGTGATGCCGAATTTGCGCACCAGGTCTTCGGTATGCCATCCCGCGTGCCGCGAAGAGAATGCATCATGGAGTCCGTCGCGCAGCAAGGAATCGACCACCTCTGCGTTGCCCATGCGGGCGCCAAAGCGCATGCCGGGCAGCAGGTAGGGTGCACGGTCCATGTTCTCGGCGCCGCCTGCGATCACAATGCGGGACACCCCGGCGGCAACCTCGGCATAGGCGGTTGCGACTGCCTGAGCGCCGGACCCGCATACGCGGTTCACGGTCATCGCCGGAACGGCAACAGGCAGGCCGCCGCCAATGGCCGCTTGCCGGGCGAGGTTCATGCCATTGCCGGCCTGGACAACATTGCCCAGCACGACAGAATCGACGAGTTCCGGCGCCAGTCCGGAACGGCGAATTGCCGCCCCGATTGCGTGGGCACCCAATATGCTGGCTGCAGTGTCTTTGAGGGTTCCGTTGAAGCTGCCGATTGCAGTGCGTACCGGCGAGCAGATGACGATGTCTTTACTCATGAATTCTTCCTTTGATGGTCTTCGAATATGATGGACATCATATTGTTGGGCGTGATCGGGACAATAGTGGGTGGGTGCTAAAGTGCGGGCTTCATTCTTGAGTCAGCTGTGCGGCGGTCGCTGCGAGTATTTCGTTGGATAGGGCGCGGTCGTCGACGGCGCGGGCCAACATGAGTCCACCAATGATGGCGGCATACGTTGCAATGGCACGTTTCCTGGCCCGGCCGACGGGACCTGGAAGTGCTTTGGCCAGGATTCCCAACTGGTCCCGGATGCCCGCCGTGAGCGCACACCTGACGTGTTGCCCTTGACGCGCGGCATCGGCCCCAAGCGACGAGATCACGCATCCTCGCGCAAGCGTGTCGCGATGCGTCTCATTCAAATACAATTGCGCCAGCTCCCCAACCGGATCGGATGGATTGTGCCCGATCCATGTTTGCCACTGCTGGACCGAAAGCCCGATGGCATATTCGCAGGCCTCCGCCAGGAGTTGCTCCTTCGATTCAAAATAGCCATAAAAGCCGCCATGTGTCAGCCCGGCGCCTTTCATCAGGTCTGCCACGCCGATGCCGTTGTAGCCATGCGCTCGAAAAAGCCCTGCGGCGACTTCGACGATCTGAGCTCGCCGGCGCGCCGATTCCTCTTTGCTCAGTCTCATGATTCACGCCATTTCGATATGATGAACGTAATATAGACGCTTTCATGGCGTTTGTCATCTAAATTTTGCGTACTACGCGGCGGCTGGACGCGGGCCACGAAGGCCGTATTCCTTGTGTGCTCGCTAAGCTGGGGGCGCATTAGCCCTTAGGTTTCCCCTGGCTGTCGCTAATGCGGAATTTCTTGCGGCGATCGCCCATCAGGTAGCGCAGGTCACTGATTGACAGCCCGGAGACTTCGTGCATGCGAATGAGCAGGGCGGCGCCAACCGGAAGGCGGCGATGGCGGATCTTGCTCAATACTGGTGGCGCTACTTCCAGCGCGCGGGACAAGGCCGCGTCGTTCTTGAGCTTCAGGTGCTCGATCAGGGCATCAAGCAAGCGGTTTGGGTCGTACTCGCGTTCAGATGTGTCGGTTTGGATGGTTGCTGCATCGCGCATGCTGTCCCTCTTTCGCTAGAGATATGCAAAATTTCAACATATATTAACGCAAAGTAACGAGTGTTGTGTAGAGGGAAATTTGAGCGAGTCCTCTGTCCTGCCGCGTGGCAGGACAGGGCGCTCGAGCACAGGACTACTGAACGACCAGTTCCACGCGGCGATTCTTCGCGCGACCAGCCTCGTCTGTGTTGGGAGCGACGGGTGCCAGGCTGGCGACACCCTTGCTCCCCAGGCGGGTGGCAGCGATCTGGTATTGCTTGGCCAGCGCAGAGGCAACCGCTTGTGCGCGTTGCTGGGAAAGCAGCTGGTTGGCGTCCAGGTTGCCCTGGTTATCCGTGTGTCCCACGATGTAGACCTTGAGTGCGGGCTGGCTCTTCAACAGTTTCGCCATTTCGTCCAACTGTATCTTCGACTCCGCGGCTTTGATCTCTGCCTTGCCGGTATCGAAATAGATGCCGTACAGCGCAATCTTGCCGCTCGACTGCAGGGCCGTCTTCAGCGCATCGGCATTGACGGTAACCTGGCCGCCTTGCATCGCCTGGGGTTCCGCGATCTCAATGTAAGTCGTCGTGAAATCGGTGCGGTAGACCTTGCCGGTATTGACCATCACGTGAACCGTGCTGCCATCCTTCGACAAGGTACCGTAGGTGAAATACAGGTCGTTGGCGCCGAGCATATTCGTACCGCCCAGGGAAAACATCTGGTCGTTCAAGGCGGATTTTTCCGGGTGGCGTGCCCGGTTGGCGTGAAAGTCGGCTTCCTTCATCGCGCTGTAGCGATCATCGAAACCATAGCGCATGTGCTCGCAACCGCTGTCGCGTGGCGTGCAACTGATGATGGCTTTGAAGCCGGCTGCCTTCAGGGCTTGTTCATAGTTGCGATGCACCTCCAGCGGCGACTTGCCGAGCGGTGCGAAATACACCATGCGGGTAATCTGGCCTTCCACGGTGACCGGCGCCAGGAATTCATTGTGGCTGTCCAAACCCAGCTTGCCTGGGAAAGTCGTTTGGTCAAAGCCAATCTTCTTGTAGGCCATCATCCACGAATTGTTATAGCGCTGGATCAGGGGATGATCCTTTGCCCCAGCGACATCGATGGCCCAGTCAGGGCCGGCGAAAGCGGGCGCGGCGATAGCAAATGAGGACAGGCAGAGTGCGGAGGCGACGAAGTGGCGTGCCAGGGGGGAGGACAGTAGTTTCAAGGTTGATCCTTTCGCGAAGATTGGTACGAGCACGACGCAGTGCAATGATGCAAATCTTATACTGCGCCGTGCTCGTTCTCCATTCAAACGCGTCGGTAATCGAAGCCCTGAATTAACGACGGCATGCTAGAACTTGTACTGCAGGTTGGCAAAGAACGAGCGGCCGCGTGGGTCGGCATAGGTTGGGTCCCAGGTCACTTCGAAGTAGCGCGACTGGTTGGTGAATGGCGGCGGCGTATCGAACATATTGATCAAGCCGGCGCGCAGCTTGAGGTTCTTGTTGAAGGAATAGCTGCCCGTCAGGTCCCACAGCGAATACGCTTTCACGTCGCGGTCGTTCCAGCCCGGATCGGCCAGCCCGGGAATGTTCTGGTCGCGATAGCTGGAGAAGAAGGTGTGGCCCAGGCTCGCACTGATGGGCCCTTGGGCCCAGTCGATATTGAGCTTGTGGCGCCAGCGTTGCACGGCCTTGTCGTCACGGAAAACGCCGAGGCCATTTGTCATCGGCGAGTTGGGATCGGACTGGAACTTGTACTTGGTGATCAGCGTTCCGTTCAGGCTGGCGCTGAAGCGGCCCATCGCGCTGGCATCGCCGCGCCAGTTAAGCTCAATATCGAGGCCGGACGTGTTGAGCTTGCCCCGGTTCTCTTTCTTGAACTGGAGGAAGGACACGACGCCATCTTCGTCGCGCACCACAATGTTCGGATCGTTGTAGTAGATCGGGTTGTCGAACACAGTTTGCTCGCCGATTTCCGAGATGATGTCGGTTTTGCGGATGATCCAGTAGTCGAGGCTGCCGTTCCAGTTGTTGTTAGGCTGCAGTACCAGGCCAGCGGAGAACTGCTTGGACTTTTCCGGCTTGAGTTGCGGGTTGCCGTAGCGGTCCAGGTCGAACTGTGCAATTTCGCCCGAGACCGGGTCTTTCACGAAGCTGGCCGTCGTACCGGAACGCACCGGCAGGAACAGTTCGGCAATCGACGGTGCACGGAAGCCGGTGCCGTAGGAGGCGCGGGCCAGTACCTCTTTGTTCGGACGATAGCTGAGCGCGATTTTCGGATTGGTGGTTGTGAGTTTCGGGGTGGTGACATTGGTCAGCGGATCGTGCACGCCTTTGTAGCGGTCGTGACGAATGGCGAACTGGCCTTCCCATTCCTTGCTGAATGGCGCATTGATTTCCGCGTAGAAGGCGGCGATGTCGCGCGAGTTGGAGGTATCGGCCAATAATTCATCGGAGCTGGCGCGGTCACCCTGCACGTCGTTGGTGCGCAATGCTTCGGTGGCGCTGAACTCGGTTTTCTCGCGCCGCAGTTCGGCACCCAGGGCCAGCACGGCATCGCCACCGCCCAGCGCCATCAGCGGGCGGGCCAGCTTGGCATCGACGCTGTCGCTGGTGCCTTTGGACATGCGCGCCGCGTCATGGATCTTGATCGAATCCATGAACTTGCGGCCTGAATCATCCGTGGCCGGGACAAACGGGTTGTACTGGCCGCTCGCCATGCCCGCCAGCATTTTGCTGCGCGAAACCCAGCCATCGATATCCAGGTCGGTGGCCTTGTTCTGGCTGTGGTTGTAGGCCGTATCGTATTCCCAGTCTCCGACCTTGCCGGTTGCACCCAGTACGAAGCGCGACGCTTTGCTGGTCACTTCCGAGGTGCGGCGGCCGGCGTCGGACAGGCGGAAGCGGAAGTTCACCGGGGTGCTAATGCCGGTCTTCGTTTGCAGATCGGCTGGCAGGTAAATGCCGGTGCTGGTGCCGTTGATGCTGCCGGAGGTGGCGGGCGAGGCGGCATAGCTGGTCTCGGCTTTGCTCAGCAGGACTTCAGCAAACACCTGGTCGGCCTCCGTCACCTGGAAGGTGGCACGGCCGATAAAGCTGCGTTTTTTTGCATCCGGATAGACTTCCGAATCACCCATGTAATTGAAGGAGCAGCCTTCCGTGCCGCCGGGGCCGAGGGGGCGTACCACGTTCGGGCTGCCGTCCACGCAGGAATCCTTGCCGAAGTTGACGCGCCGGGCAGGCGATGGCGCCCAGGTGCCGCCAGGACCGGAGCCCTTCAGGTAGCTCGATTGGTTCAGGGTCGCCAGTTGGGCGGAAGTCAGGTCCACGTTGGCCGGGAATGAATAGCTCGAGAGCTGTGGCGACAGGCGGTCGGGCAGGCTGTACTCCTGCATGAATTTGCGTTGCGAGCTGGCCAGGCGGTCGGTTTTCTGCACGTCCAGTGCGCCGAACACGTTGTAGCGGTCGGTGGTCAAGTCGCCAAAGCCTCCGGACAGGGAGGCTGACCGTTTGCCGCCGCCGCCTTCATCCGTGCGCAGCGCATACACGCTGGCATCGCCGCCGCGATAATCCTTGCGGGTGATGAAGTTGATCACGCCGCCCATGGCATCGGTTCCGTAAATCGCCGATGCGCCATCCTTGAGCACTTCCACGCGCTGGATGGCGCCGGCCGGGATGTTGTTCAGGTCGACACCCGAGTTGTCGCCAGGGCTGGCGAAGTTGGCCAGGCGGCGGCCGTTCAGCAACACCAGGGTGCTCGAGACGCCGAGCCCGCGCAGGTTGGCGCCGTTAAAACCGCGCTGGCCGCCCATGACGTCGCTGACGCTGGTGCCATCGGTCAGGCCGCCCACATTCGAGGAGATTTTTTGCAGCAGTTCTGCAGCGGTGGTCACGCCGGACTTATCGATATCTTCGCGCTTGATGATTTCGACCGGCAGTGCCGCTTCGCCTTCGATGCGCTTGATACTGGAGCCGGTGATTTCCACGCGCTGCATGGTTTGCGAGTAAGCGTCAAAGCTCATGCTGCAAAGCGCGAGTAATACAGCGTGGGAGCATTGGGAGCGGCGGAATGCCGTTGCCTTGTGCGTGCCAGGTATTTTCATGCGATCAGTCCTCGTCAGTTGGTATGCATATGCTTCTAATAAACTTTTGAAACAATTGCAGTGTATGCAACGTTGGCTGGTTTGTGCGCACCGGAGCTTGTTTGACTTGAAATTTCGTCATAATTGCAACGCTCTTGCCAGTTTCCGGCTTGCCGGTTTCTGGTCGCGAATCGACAGAAATCGGCACAGTCCGGCCGAGTCCGGGCGCGGGGCGCAACAGCGGCGTTGCCATCTTTGCCAAGCCAATGCAAAGTGAACATTTTTCGTGCTGCGGAGGAATGGGAATGATCAGTCAGGCATGCTTTGGCGAACTGGAGGCGATCAATATCGACGCTATCCTGACCATGTTCGACGGGTTGAATGACATTGCCTTTTTCGTCAAGGACAGGGAAGGGCGCTATTTCGGCATCAACCGGACCATGGTCCGCCGCTGCGGGGCGCGGGACAAGGACGAGGTGATTGGGAAGACCGCGCTGGACCTGTTTCCCCAGGCCCTGGCTGAAACCTACTTTGCCCAGGACCGCAAGGTGATCGATAGCGGGGCCTCTATCGACAAGCACCTGGAATTGCACATCTACCCTGGCCGCAGCCGCGGTTGGTGCATCACCAGGAAAATGCCCTTGCAGGACACGAAGGGCAGGATTATCGGCCTGATCGGCACATCACGCGACCTTGGCTTGCCCGACGACGTGAATCCAGCATTCCGTCAGATCGCCCATATCGCGGAATACATCCGCGAAAACTATCAGCGGAATGTGTGCGTGAAGGAGTTGGCCGACCAGGCAGGGCTATCGCTCTCGCAGGTGGAGCGCGTGTTCCAGAAAGTCTTCCACCACTCGCCACGGCAAATGCTGGTTCAATGCAGGCTTTCGGCGGCCAAGGCGATCATCGACAAGAAGCCGGACGCCAGGATCGCTGACATCGCTTACGAATGCGGCTATACCGACCACAGCGCCTTTAGCCGCCAGTTCAAATCGGTGACGGGAATGAGTCCGACGGAATACAGCCGCATGGCCAGCCGCGCCGGGACTTGACTACGTCCCGCGCGCGGCTGCCAGCCGGGTTACTTCAAGCGATCCCAGAGGAAGCTGTAGACCATGCCATAGAGCCGGGCCTGCTGTTCGCCGTTCACCGCGCCGCCATGGCCGCCATCCGTGTTCTCCCAATACAGGACCTGGTGGCCTTGCTCTTTCATGCGCGCGACCATCTTGCGGGCATGGGCTGGATGCACGCGGTCGTCCCTGGTTGAACTGGTGAAGAACACCGGCGGGTACGCACGGTTCTTGTCGAGCAGGTGGTAAGGCGAGTAGCGCGAAATGTAATCCCATTCTTCGGGGCGATCCGGGTCGCCATACTCGTCTATCCACGAGGCGCCGGCCAGCATCCGGTGGTAGCGCTTCATGTCGGCCAGCGGCACCTGGCTCACGACCGCGTTGAACAGCTCCGGGCGCTGCAGGGCTGCAACCGAAACCAGCATGCCGCCAAGGCTTCCGCCCATGATGCCGAGGTGTTGCGGCGATGTGATCTTCCGCGCAATCAGGTTTTCGGCCACCGAGATGAAGTCGTCATACGACACCTGGCGCTTTTCCTTCAGGGCGGCTTCGTGCCAGCGTGGCCCGAATTCGCCGCCGCCACGAATGTTCGACAGCACGTAGACGCCGCCTTTTTCCAGCCAGGCGCGGCCGACGGTGGCGTTGTACGAAGGCTTCATCGATATCTCGAATCCGCCATAGCCGTACAGCAGCGTCGGATTGTTGCCGTCGTACTGGAGGTCCTTGCGCATGACGACGAAGTACGGGATCCGCGTGCCGTCTTTGGCCGGGGCGAAGTGTTGCTCCACCTTGAGGCCCGAGGCATCGAAGAAGGCTGGCTGGGATTTCAGCTGATGCCGCTCGTCGCTACCGACCTGGCCAAGATGCAGCGACGTCGGGGTGAGGAAGTCGTTCAGCACCACAAAGTACTGGTCCGAATCCAGGTAATCGAGCGACGAAATCGAGACGTTGGCAAAGGCTGGCGTAGCCACCGTCCGCCGTTCCCATTTGCCCTTTTGCATGCGCAACTCCTGCACCTGGCTGCGCACGTTGACCAGCTCGGTCAGCAAGACGGCGTTCCGGGTGGTGGCGACCGATTGCAGCGAGCGCGTAGCGTCGGGCTGGTACAGGACGGTGAAGTTGCGCTTGCCAGCCATGAAGCGCGAGAAATCGATCGACAACAGCGAGCCTTGCTGGTACTGGCGATCCCCGACCTTCCAGTCTGCTCTCAGGCGGAGCAGGAGCTGGTCCTTGAAGGTGAAGGCCGTTGCCCCGTTTGGCTTGTCCAGCCTGACCAGCTTCCCTGCATGGCGGAAGTACAGTTCGTTCGTGAAGAACGAGGTATAGCGCAGCACAAACTCGCGGTTGAACCCCGGATAGTGGTCGGAATAACCGGATACGCTGATATCGGCCTGCTCGCCCTCGAACACCAGCTTTGCCGATTGCAGCGGCGTGCCGCGTTTCCACTCCTTGACGATGCGCGGGTATCCGGAACTGGTGAGCGAGCCGGGCCCGAAGTCGGTGGCGACCAGCAGGCGATCCCGGCTCACCCAGTTGACGTCGCTCTTCGCTTCGGGCAAGTAGAAGCCCTCCGGCACAAAGCCCAGGCTACGGGTGTCGAACTCGCGCACGACGTGTGCATCCCCGCCGCCCCGGGTAAGCGAGAACAGGCAGCGCTCGGCATGCGGCTTCAGGCACTCCATGCCATGCCATACCCAGTTCTCGTTTTCGTCGCGTGCCAGGCGGTCGATATCCAGGACCACTTCCCACTGCGGCAAGTCGGCCTTGTAGCGTTCCAGCGTGGTACGCCGCAGTACTCCGCGCGGGTGTTCGGCATCCTTCCAGAAGTTGTAGAGGTACTTGCCTTGTTTCTCAACGAAAGGAATCCGCTCCCGCGAGTCGACGACTTCGCGGATGGCGCTGGTGGTCTGCTGGATGCCGGGCAATTTGTCCAGCTGGCTGGTTGTAAGGCCGTTCCACTGTTTGACCCAGTCCAGAGCACGCTCGGAGCCTACTTCCTCAAGCCACAGATAAGGATCGGCGTCCGGCGTCGGCGCGGGGGACTCTGCATGCGCCGCCGCGCTAAACAGCAGCGCGGCGGACGCGACCAGGCCTATTGTCCTGATTGGAATCATGTGTCGCATTCTCCTCAGAATTTGTGCTCAACCGTCAGCATCAGCGTACGGGAGCGCAGCGGCAGCGGGCTGCCCGGGTACAGCTTGACGGGATCCTTGCGGTCGAACAGGTTGAACACGTTCGCCGACACCGTGGTGCCAGGGCGGAATGCATAGCGGGTCCACAGGTCGACCGTCGTGTCCGAGGCAATGCGGCATTCGTCCTTGCTCACGCCACGGTCTTCGCATCCTTCGATGCTGCTGGTCGAATCAAGTGCGCCCCAGGCAAGTTTGGTGGAATCCGTATAGTTCGCACGCAGGCCGGCGATGAACGGCCCCGTTTCCCACGACATCTTGGCGATGGCGCGCGTGCGCGGTATGCCGCGATAGCCGACATAGTTCTCGGTGTAGGCATTGGTGAAGCTGTCCCAGTTCTGGTATTTGAATTGGCGGTTCAATTCAAGGCCAAGGTTGAAAGTACCCCATTCGCCAAGGTTCCAGCGTCCCTTGGCGTCCAGGTCGAGACCGGAAACGCGTGATTTGCCGTAGTTCTCGTACTGAGCAGCGATGGTACTGATCGGACCAATCGGGAAGCCGATGTTCTTGCCGGACAGCTCGAAGGCGCGGCGCGCGATGTCCAGGTCCTGCGTCGTCAGCGGATCGCGTTCCACCAGACCGGCCAGCCTGTCCTCGTTGGCGAGGGTCTGGTCGATGCTCTTGACGGCAATCTCGTCGCGGCGCTTGATGTTGTAGTAGTCGATGGTAAAACTGAGCTCGCGCACCGGCTGCAGCACCAGGCCAGCCGTGAAGCTGTTGGTATATTCCGGCTTCAGGTTGGGATTCGGCGTGACTGCGGACGGGAAGCTGACCGAGCATCCCAGCGCATAGGCGGTCAGGGCCAGGTTCTTGTCGGCCGCGTTGCCGGTATTCAGCACGTTCCTGAGTTCGGTGGCGGCAGCGCAGCGCTTCGGATCGTTGTAGCCGTTGTTGAACCAGGAAGCGCCGCCGTTGCCGGTCTCCGGCAGGCTTGGCGCGCGGAATCCTTTGGAGGCGGTGCCGCGCACCATCAGCATGTCGTTCACCTTATAGCGCAGGCCAAGCTTTGGCACGACGGCGCCGGCCTGGTCGATCACCTTGTCGCCGCGGAGGGCAAAGCTGGCTTCCAGCTGCTTGGTGAAGGGGGCCGCAAGCTCAACGAAGGCGGCCGCGACATTGCGCGAGCCATTGATCTTCACGCCGCTGAACTGGACGATGCGCGCTGCCAGCACGTTGTCGCTGCTCTGGTGCTCAAAGCTTTCGTGGCGCAGGTCGACGCCGGTCGCAATTTGCAGTGGTCCGCCGCCGAGCATGAACAGCTCGCGGTTCGCCTTGAAATCCATGAAGGTCTGGCGGTACTCGCCATGCGACCCCATTTCGGGGAACATGGTTTCCAGCAGGGCCCGGTCATTCTGCTGGCCGAACTTGTATGCGCCGCTGACAATCGCATCGTAATAGCCGTAGCGGTCGCGGTACAGATGCTGGCGCTGGCGGGCCTTGGAACCCATATGGCCGATTGCGCCATCCCACTCCCAGCCAAGGTTCGAGCCCTGGATGCCGGCCAGCGCGCGGAACTGTTCCGAGGAGCCGACATTCTTGAACATGTCGCGGTCGTCGGCGAAGCGGTAATTCAGGCCGATAGGGAAGTCGTAGGGGTTGTTCGGGTGGCCGACCGGCAGTTTGGGATCGGTGAAGTACTGCATCTGGCCGCTGATCGAGTCGTACCAGGACAAGGGAACGCCCGTGACATTGCTGCGCGGAGGCGCCGTATTGTAGTTGTTGCGGGTCTTAGCGAGCTGCAGTTCGGCGTAGGCAGTCGTCTCGCCGGAAAGCTTGAGCCGTCCCGAACCCAGGAAGGTGACGCGTTCGGCAGGTGCGCGGGCCAGGGAATCCTGCCAGTAATCGTAGAAGCACAGGCCGCCCCGCAGGTTCTCCGGCGCGCAGCCAGGGGCCGCAACATTGATCGATTTGCCGGCCAGCGCAGGATCGTGATAGTTGGCGGGGTAGCGGCCGACATAGTTGCCGGGAATCGAGCCGGTGGACGTCGCGTCGCGGTCCGGGTTCATGCGGATGAACCAGTCGGGAAGCAGCGGGCGGACCTGCCGATCGGTGAATTTGCCGCGCGAGTAGACTTCGAGATGGCCGAAGGCGTTATAGCCATCCGCCTCGAAGTCGCCGATGCCGCCGACGATCGATGCCTTGCGTTCGTGGTCGAGGAAGGAGCGCTTGAGCGACTGCTGGGCCGAGGCCTTGACACCGACGCCTTGATAATTCTTGCGGGTGATGATGTTGACGACACCGGCGACGGCGTCGGATCCATAAATCGCCGAAGCGCCATCCTTGAGGATCTCGACGCGTTCGATGACGTCGCTTGGAATGGAGTCGATGTTGACGAAGTTGGCTTGCAAGCCGTCCGCGAAGCCATAGGAGGAGAGGCGCCGGCCATTCAGCAGGACCAGCGTTGCGCCCGTGCCGAGGTTGCGCAGCGAGACGCCGGTGGCGCCGCTGGCCCAGGAATTGGTGCCGCCAAGGTCGCTGATGGCGCCGCGGTCGTTGCTGGTCAGGTTGTCGAGGATTTGCGCAACGGTCTGCGCGCCGCTTTGTTCGATTTCCTGGCGCGACAGGATCTGCACCGGGGATGCCGTTTCCTGATCCACGCGCTTGATGTTGGATCCAGTCACAATGACGCGCTGGACGTTCTTGTCTTCCCCAGACTGTGCCATCGTGATCGCCGGGAATGCCGCTACCAGGGACCCAACCAGGACGGTATATTTCAACTTATTGCTGTGCTTCACTTTTGTCTCCTTGTACTTCATGGACGATTTCAATCGTTCTACATGGCGGTGCAAGGATACTTTTGAGGGGGCGCCTGGTCTTGAGCGTTTTCCCGCGCGATCGCGCTGAAAATGGCACACCCGGTACGAGGTTGGCTGCTCAGCCGACGCTTTCGATCAGGCCGCGCTGCCACAGCCAGGCGGCAATGCGCCGGGCCTTATGGCCGGGCATGCCGGTGGCCAGCATGTTCAGCAGCTGGGCCAGCGGCAGCGGCTGCGCCAGCCTGGCCAAGTGCGGGAACAAGGCTTCATTTTCCAGGAAGGCCAGCGGCCGCTCCAGGTGCGGGTGGTCGAGCGCCGTGTGCAGGCAGACCTGGTCATCCACCACGCAAGGCAGCTCGACGATCGCTGCCGCGCCATGCAGGCGCAACGGCCGGGCCGGGTCGAGTCCGTTCAAAGGCTTGAGCTGCGGCGGCTGGTAGCCGGCCAGCCGTGCGCGCTGCGCCGACAGGGCGGCCAGCAGGTCCGGGCGCAGCGCACCATCGCCGCCGGCCTCGCCGTGTGCGCGGGCGCGCCAGAAAGGCCGGTCGGCGCACCAGGCCTGGCCGTAGTACGTTTCGGTCCAGTGTGCGTGGCGGGCGCAGGCTTCCACCAGCCGGCCCTCGTAGAAGCGGCGCGCCAGCGCGTGGCGGCCCTTGCCGCCGTTGCCCAGCATGGTATGCAGGGCCACCGCCGCCTGCAGCGAAAAGCGCATGGCCTTCTCGACGCCGGACGAGGACACCGGATCGAGCGCGAAAGCGGCGTCGCCCAGCTTGAGGCGGCCGTCCTGCCAGCTGTCGGGCGCCAGGGAGGGCGTGGCGGAGCACATCTGCACCCCGCCCAGCAGGGGCAGATGGGCCGCCGCGCGCAGCAGTTGGCTGGCGGCGCAGGCTGTGCGCAGGCGCGCCTCCGGATCGGCCGGTGTTGCCTGGCGGGCTGCGCGCGGGTCGCAGACCAGCATCAGCCGGTAGCGCCGGCCGGGTAGGCAGGCCGCCCACAGCCAGCCATGTTCCAGGGCTTCCACCTGTGTGGCGCCGTCCAGTTCCGCCAGGGCTGACTGGTCGACCTCGGCCCACACCGCCGCCAATCGGGGCGCGCATTGGATGCGGGAGGCAGCGCTGCGCCCGCCGGCATCGAGGATGAAGCGGGCGCGCACCTGGCGCTGGCGGTGGGCGCCGCACAGCAGGCAGGCCTGCCAGTCGCCCGCTGCGCCGGCGAGGTGCAGCAGGCGGGCCGGTTGTTCGACCGCGATGCCGCGCTGCCGCGCCAATGCCAGCAGGGCCGCGTCAAAGCAGCCCCGGTCGACGAGGGCCGAGCCGGTCTGCTGCAGCAGCTCGGGTGCGCGGGTGCGCCACAGCACCCGGCTGCCAGCGTGGGCGACGTGCGGTACCGCTGCCAGTGCATCGTTGGCGTCGAGCAGGGCGATGATGTTTTGCACGCCCGGCGTGAGCGCCTCGCCGACCTGCGGGCGCGGCCAGGCCGCGCTGCGCTCGATCAGCAGCACCCGGTAGCCCAGCTGTTGCAGGCGCAGCGCGGCGCTGCTCCCCGCCGGGCCAGCACCGATCACCAGTGCGTCGAACGCGCCGCCGTCGCGCATCGGCTCAGTCCGCATTGCCGGGCGGCCCGGCAAACCAGCCGGGTGCCAGCCGGCTCAGGCGTTGATGCGCGCCGATCGTATAGTGCAGCCAGCCGCGAATGTAATCGCAAGCACCGCGGCCGCGCGCCAGCACCTCGTGGTGGCAGCCGCCACCGCACAGGTAGCGCGCCCAGCAGCTCGAGCAGGGCTGCTGCTGGTGCACATGGCGTTCGCTCAGCCAGATCGCCTGCCGTGCGCGGTCGACGCCGCCGTCCAGCGAGCCCATGGCGCCCTGCGCGTCGCCGACGAAACGGTGGCAGGCCGACAGCTCGCCGTCTGCCGACACGCCGAAATAGCCGGCGCCGGCGCCGCAAGGGTAGGGGCGGTGGCTGCCGCGCCTCAGTTCGCGCAGCGCGTTCTGCATGTTCATGAACGGATAGCGGCGGCCTTGCAGCACGTTGCGCTCGAAGGCCAGGCCGCAGGCGATCATCGCTTCCAGCATCTCGGCCAGCTCGGGCTCTCCCATTTCGGCGCGGCCGTTGGCGGCACGCAGCAGCGGCGAGAAACCGACGCTGTGGAAGCCCATGCCGATGAACAGGTCGAGCGTGCCTGGCAGGTTCAGGTTGAACGGCGTGACGGTGACGCGCGCCGATACCTGCATGCGCCGCTGTTGCGCCAGCAGTGGCGCGACCCGTTCGAGGATGCGCTCGAAGGAACCCTTGCCGCCCTTGAATGGACGCAGGCGGTTGTGCTGCTCGGCCACGCCGTCCA
>Ga0307408_100001967_pt1 | contig 14841 bp, 42 predicted proteins | sample 322Cmetagenome_FD_202116 | JGI IMG/M metagenome (GOLD analysis project Ga0307408, IMG submission 202116) | Maize rhizosphere microbial communities from greenhouse at UC Davis, California, United States - 322HYB-C-3 | ecosystem: Host-associated > Plants > Roots > Rhizosphere > Soil | place...
TATTTCCACGTGGAATAGGATTTTTATATAACATTTTCCCCCATTTTGGGAGCTTTTTCCACAAAACTTAAATAGTTCAAAATGTCTCTGCTTTTTCATGACCGAAGAAACCGTTCAAGCAGAAGAAATAATTAATAATACTCCTGAATCTCAACAAGATACACTGTTTACTGACCCTTCAGATAATGTAAAAATTACGTCTGGTTCTACAGAGCAATCTCAGACCAATGTTACCATTGAATCCGAGTTACTTAACAACACTTTACGTTTTATGGTACTTAGGGGTAAAGCATGGCCAAACATTCATCAAGCATACATACACCTGAGCATGATTTTCATGAATCCTGCATGGTATGGAGAAAATGATTTAGCTACAAAAGTCAATGATAATTTCAAGAAAGCTCCCTTCACCGCAGCTCAGACCAAGCAAGCGTTAAAGCGATTAGCCGAAATAGGAATTTTGGAAACCAAGCAAGTCAAAGGCAATCCAAAATACAAAGTATCACGATTAGGTAGTGCGATTATCTCACAGGATAATATTTTGCTTCAATTACTTGGGTTTAAACAACCTGAACAACCACAACCACAACCACAACCACAACCTGAAGCATCAACAACAGAAGTTTCTACAGAAGCCGCAATTCCTCAACCAGTTTTAAATGCATCTGAAGAACAACAAAAACCAATCGATACTGATCCTGAGGATAAGAATTCTCCAGCTTAATTTTTTTCCCTACAGCGTTTAACGGCAAAAACGTGCTGCGGCCATAGCGGATATTGGTATAGCGAAATAACAGAGCCACATCTTTTACAAACTCCTTCCATTTCTTTAAACCTAAAACCATCAGATAGACTTTTCCACTCTAAAGTTTTTATATTATCCTTCACTGATTTGAGTGGTTCATGACCGAGTAATATGCACTTGAAATTGCTTGGTTTAGTACATCCTTCCTCAAGCTCCAAATAGTGCAAGAAAAATTTCAAATCAATTAATGACTTTAACATTTGATTCATAATGATAACATGTATGTGATGTGAATTGAAGGTTATGAGAATTAGAACTTTATTTTTTCACGGGCATTTTTTTATTTTATTGGCACATAAGAAGAAATTTTATTTTTTATTTTTGCACCTTCAAGCCTTTTTTATTTCACAAAATTTTAATTTTTTAATTCAGGCACTCAAGCCGGGAATTTTTTTTGCCAAAAAAAAACTTTTAAGGGCGAAACGTTTATATATGGGGAATTTAATCGAAACATTTATATATGGTAAATTGGGATAATCCCGAAGAGGTTAATACTTATAATAGATCGTGGTATAAACGAGACAAAGAAATAAATCCAGAAAAATATGTTAAATTAGCAGAAAAAAAGAGATATTATGATCTTTCAAGAAGAGGAGAGGAAATTTATAAGAAAAAAATTAGTGAAGAAAATCATCTTAAATATGAAACGGATTTAAATTATCGAATGAATGTAATTAGAAGATCTAAAGAGAGAAAAGAAAAAATAATTAATATTGTCAATCTTTTAAGAAAAAATCCATGTTCATTATGTAATAAATGTTTTCCTCCTTATTGTATGGATTTTCATCATTTAAACAAGCTAGAAAAGAAATTTCAGATAATGGATATGGTTAATAGAAGATTCAACATTAAAACTTTATTAAATGAAATAAAAAAATGTGTTATACTTTGTGCAGTATGTCATAGAATTGTTGAATATAGTAAAAATAATTCAGATTTCACACATCTTACAAGTTTCAGAATTTCCGATCTTCAGATAAACAAAATTTTCACTAACGCCTAAGCAAAAGTCTTTATATTGATTTTCATCTTCATTATAATTCAACCAAACAGACCTTGCATCAAAAAATGTAACTTTTTTGAGGTATTTACCATTTTCATCGCCAACAATAAAAAAATCATTACAACTATTACACTCATATAAACCTACTTTTTGCTTACCTTCAATAAATCTTTCAAATTCTAATCGCTTTTCTTCTTGCTTCTTTCTAATTCTATCATATTTACGTAATTTCGTTATATATTCTTTATATTCAGGTAATTTAGTTAGGTCTTTAGTTTGAATAAGTCCATTAATATCCATTAAATCGGCAACAATTTTTTCAATTAATTTTGAATCACCTTCGACTAATAAATTGAGCTTTTCAATCGTTTCACTTGTAGCTACGTTAAATTCAAAAGGCGTGTCATAAACAAACTTTTCACCTACAAGCTTTACAATTGGAGGAATATAAGCTCTTTGTTCTACCATAAACGATTCATAATTTTTCTTAAACCCTTCATGAAGCTTATTAATTTTTTTCACAGTTTGTGGATCTAATCGCAATCCATTAACATATTGATCTTCAATAAGATAACCATCATCCAATATTACTGCATTGTATAAGGGATCAAATTTAGCCGATCTTCCATCGATCGTAGCAGAAAAATCTTCGTTAACCCTTACCGAATATTCTTGACCATTTTTATTTAATGTAAAATTCATTTACTATATGAGTTTTCATTTTGCCATTTAAAAACCTTTCTACAAACTCACCAATTGATTCAATATCATAAATAGGGTTATATGGTCTTTTAACGAGATAACCTCTATTTCCAAACAGATCGGTAACGTCTTTAGAATCATCAATCATAACGTCAACATTAGCTAAAGTTTTATCCAAACCGTTGTTAACTACAACAAATCCATCTACTTTCATACTCCATTTTTTCAAAACATTTATAACGTTGGGAATTGTCTTTACGTTTCTTCTAGTTACTATGATAATTTGATGATTTTTTCCATGAAGTTTTTTGAAGTGCAAATTTATGTCTTGTTCATATGGTCTAATAGAATTAAAGTCATTAATCCAAATGAAATCTAAAATACTTATAAAATTATTCACAGAAGTTCCTAAAATATTATGTGCATGATAATCCGTTATATCGGAAGGTTTATAATTGGTATTATAACGTAAATTATATTCTTTAAGTGTTGGTTCAAGAACATTTAGTAATGTTCCATCTATATCTATGCCGATCCTCAATTTTATTTAATACATAAAGATAAAATGATTTACTTATATATAAATGTTAGGTAGATTCATTAAGAATTTCTGATATTAAATTATTACCTAGATGTGTAAGTTTAAAAATACTACTACCTATTTCACCTCTTTCTAAAAATCCCAAGTTCATTAAGCATGTAGCATTATCAAATTCATCAGAATTTGGATAAATTTTTCTATTTGGATAAGCTCTTTGCAATAAAATTTTTTGGTTATCGGTTAAAAGCCTTAAAATTAATTCTACTTTCATAAAAATAAAAGGGATTGGTTATATATAAATATTTATAAAGAGTTTTTTGCTTTTCTGATTATTTCTACTTCCTCTCCACAAAAATTACAATAAGTCTTTTCTTCACTGTCTATCCATAACTTGTTATCTAAAATTTCACATCTTAATAGAAGAAAACAAGCAGTTAACTTGTCACAACAAAAGGTTATTGAATAAAGAGTGTCATTCTTATTACTAAATACTATTTTCATTCATCATCATCTTTTGGAAATTCAGGTATTTGAAGTTTATAATTTTCTATATCCTCAATTGTGAAAGTCATTTTTGGCATTTCATTTCGTATTAATTGTTCGGGGTATTCATATTCAATGTTAAAAGCGTAGACTTCAAATACTTTAATAATTATGTTTTGTTCCATGTTGAAATTGAGATCTTCAAAAAATTCTACCAAATAAAACCATTCAATATCCCCATGTAATCTACCATGATAATCCAAACCATGTCCGATCAATACAGATTCATTTCCTCCTAATTTTCGTTTGTGAATTGGAACACTATTTCTTTTCTTTTTTCCAAGTTTCCAATCATAGTCTATATAATCTTCCGAATGTTTTTTCATCCAATAAAAGTAATTAGCTATTAGATAATCATATTGTGAATTTCTACCTAAATTCCATTTGAAAAATTCTACTAAATCGGCAACAACGCCATGTATTGTATATGGGTAACCATCGGAATGACGATAAACTAATACTTGTCCATCAGGGAATTTAAAGAGAATTTGACTTCTCGTAGACATTTAAATATCTTCCTCTTTGCAATTTTGACAAATTGACTCATAATGTTCTATTTCTTCTTCACATACACTACATAACCTTACTACCATATCTTCATTAACATCGTTTCTATCTACATACTCAGTGTATGTTTCAGCACAATCTCTACACTCATATTCTTCTTGTATTCTATCATCATTCATCTTTACATATCGAATTACTTCGAATTGGTGTCCGTTTTCTACACAATTCAATTTTCCTCATCCTCTTTATCAACTTTTTTTATCCCCTTCCATCCTCTAGAAATCATAAGCTCTATTTCTTCTTGAACTCCATCGGTCATAAACGTATAGTAATCAAAATCAGACTCCCATCTATTAGCTAAATTTCTTGCAATTTCTATAGCAACATTAGGTTCTAATTCATATCCATCTACATAATCTCTTACACCATCAGCACTTATCCACATAACAGGAAAAGTATCTCGCTCTTCTCTCATTTCATGAACTAAGTCTAATACTTGGTCACGTAATTCTTCGTCTTGATCTAATTCATCATTTTCGATCAATTCGGTTTCTAACCAGTGGAGAAGTTTGGATTTAGTCATTTTATTCAAACTCAAACTCCCTATGCACGTAAATTTGTGCTGGATCAATCAATAATCCCTTGTCTTGTGCATCTAACAAAACTTCCCAAATTTCATCAATTTGAGCTTCCTCAGCATCTTCGTATTCCCAATTTCCGCCACTCAATAAAACTACAACTTGTCCTTCGCCTATTAAATGTTCAAGGTGTGCGACTATGCCGCCATCCTTTGTATATTTTACAGTTATTTCTGTTCTCATAAAAGTCTATTGATCAGTTGGTAATATAAACGTTGTGATTATTTCATCAAAACAATTATTATGAAATGAATAGGGAATAGCCGCACCGTCAATACGTAAATTTTCGACTTTTTCTTTTAAAACTTTTCTAGAATAAAATTGATTTGGAGTATATTTTTGAGATAAAATTAAGATTATCCATTCACCTGTTTTGTAAGGCTTTTTACACTTGAGGCATTTCATTTTAACTTACCTCTAAGCTCAGTAATAAATTTAATTACCGAATTGTAGCAATTGCCATCAATCTTATTTTGTTCTTTCATCATCATAATGTAATATAACATATCGTTTATTTTGTCCTCAATCTTAGAAACGATTTCTTCCGCACAGCAATTAACGTTATCACTTTCTAATATTACTTCGGCAACAATATCTTTAAATGTCAAATCCCTTTGCACCCATAAATATAATTGGTTAGATAGGTATATATTTGTTTTCTCATGTCTGCTTATCCAATTTCTTCAATACATCATCAGGTATTGTGTAGCTTACTAGATCATTTATTGCTTCTTCGACTTTAACGATAGAAGGATTTTCTCTAATATAATTCCCTATTCTATCGGCATTTCTCATTGTTGGAGGCTTGATTTTTTCGTAACTTTGAATTGCAATATATTTAGCAACTTGTGGCGTAATATAAGGATATTTTTTGACTAACATCTTTTCAGCTATATCCAAATATTGCTCTTTTGTATAAGCCCTAACATACATAGTCCAAAATCTTGTCCTTATTGGTTCAATAAGTTTTTCTAAATAATTAGCTGTAGCAATTACGGTCATTTCCTTTACTTCTTTCTTACGAATATTATTGAATGATGTTGTTTGTAGTATCCCACTTTCAAGCATATTTAAAAATACTGCTTGATGTTCAACTTTAACTTTATCAATTTCATCAATTGTCAGAACTTCTATATTATCGTTTTCAAATATATAGTCTGCTAGTCCTCTTTTCGTTAATGTAGCTGCGTCAATATAGTGGAAATTACAACCTTGAGGCACTAATTCAGATTCCATTTCTTTCAAAAAGACGGTTTTCGCCGTTCCTGCTGCACCTGCTATAAGACCATGAATTTTCTTTTTTCCTTTATGATTTACAATAGACCTTAACACTCTTTTTATCCCCTCATAACCAATTATATTATCAAGCTTCAATGTGTAAAATGGAGGCTTTTTGATTTCTTGTAAATCCCTAGTGTCTAGTTTGAATTGATTAATATCATTTACCTTAAGTTTTTGATCAAATGTTTTTACTTTAAATTCTGGAATTTTCTTTTCATACAATACTTTACCTTCGAAGAAAAATCCCCACTGATTAGCATCATATCTATCGTCATACATATAGCGTTTAATAGCTTGTAAGAATCTCCAATCATAAACTGTAGCATATTCACAATCTACATTAGGACAATATCCCTCAACGCAATCATCTTCATAACCATCAGGTATGAAAGGTTGTAAGTATCTACTACAATTAGGACACATATCATTGTCATTCATAAGCCTAAGAAATTTTTCACCTCATTTACATGGTGACATAATTTACCATTATTAAGCCCTGTTTTCACATACATTGTAGCCCACTGACAATTACAATCTATTTCGTGATCGCTAACTGTAACAGTATATATTTTGCCCTCATTACAACTCCTATACACAAATATATTATCACTTAGTTGTAGTGCTAATTGAATTTTTTCCTTTTCAAATAATTCGTTCCGAATCATATCATATATATACTCCGTTTCCCAAACTTCGTAAGGAAATGTGGCAAGACGTTGAAAGCTGTCGTTTATCATTTTATATATTGTGAATCTGTCATTTTTTTCAGGTGTAGCAAATAATACAAATTTATCAATTTTCTTTCTTCCCAAATTTCTTTCACCTTGTAAACATATGTGCGTTTCCCGCTAATTTATACCATGTTGTAGCTATTGTTGCAAGAATTATCAAGAAAATGAAAAATGCGTGACCACTCATATCGAAAATTCCATCGGAAGTAAAGTCTACAATAACATATCCTACGTAACAAACAACATACATGAATAGCAAAACCATCCATTGTGTTGATGTAAATTTAGTTTTTACTTGATTCATTTTAATAATTCCTCCAAGTCTTGAATATTCATTGTTAACCTTTGAATATGTCCAGTCATTACGTTAGTAGCTCTATTATTATAATCTCTTTGGCTATCAGTTTCTGCTAGTATTGACTGTTTTGAATAATGTTGTTGTAGACTTTTTATATTCTCTAATTCTTTCTTATATGCTTCTTTTAATGCAATTATTTTATCTTGATTCATTTTAATCCCTCAAAGAATAAATCTTTTCATCTAACGTTTCAATCAATTCATTATTTACTATAGATCTAAGTAATTCCAAATATTCTCTTTGTTTGTCTCTTACTGCTAAAAGTATCAGTATCATAGTATGTAATTGATTGCCAATAGTTTGAAGATCTGTCTTGTATTCCGTTCCTTGACCCAAGTAAAGCGTTTTACTATCCATATTAACGGACATGCCAAAAGTCATTCTCAAATCTAGCGAATTTAGCAATTCATTAACGGCACTTACCATCGAATGAATGTTGTGTTCCTTCCATTCAAAATTTTGTGTTCCCATGCAATACATATGATTAGTAGGGAATATAAACCTTTTCAAAAGCTATATATAGCCGACTAACCAATAACTATTATGATGAGCTATATATTTGATACAGAAGGAAAATATATGATACTGAAAGGTAGGTCTAAAGGTATGTATAAGGTATTTTATGAAAAAAACAAATTTTATTTTGTAAGTATTGAATTTAATTGTTGTTTCTGTAAATTCTTCGAAGAAAATAAACATTGTGAACATTTCGAATTAGTTAAAAAATTATTTAAGTAAAACTTCGTAAAAACATTTAGTGCATTTTTTTGTATTGTATAATGTAAGTAGCCTAAATGTTGTAGGAGAATAACATTTAGGACATTGATTTTTATTTCGTTGTTTCAATTTATACGTATTGCTTCAAATCCTCTCTAGCATCAAACTCTGGGTATTTATCGAAAATAGTTGCAACATTTTCTACAGAATTAACTATTTTTTCAAAATCTTCTCTCTCAATCAATATATCATCATAAAGATCATATTCATCATAAGGTAATCCCGTATCTTCAATAAGATTATAATCATCAAAGTAATATCCACTATAATCAATTTCTTGAACACTTTCGCCTAAAACATGTTCCCATCCATCAATATTGAGTATTTCTTCGTTAAATTCATCAAATCCTTGAGTAGTGTTATCATTTGCTACAGCTAATTTCCATAATTCCGTATCATTCTCTAAATATTCTAATGCTCTTTGTCTGCCTTGATCATAGTCAAAAATGTCCTTGTAACCTGTATGAAATATATTTCCATCTTCTAATGTTAGCGTATAAACCGTTTCATCCACTTTTCCTAGTAAAATTGTTTTCTTCATATAGATCACTTGGTTAGTTGGTAATATAAATGTAACTCAAGTTACCAAGATTTAGTATTAAGAAATTCTTCATAATACTTAAAATCTCGTAATATTTCAGATTTAATATAATTTATTTCTGTTTCAAGTTTTATTCTTTTTTCATCTTCATAAAGATTAGTGTTTAGTGCTTTTTCTCTCCATTCTATCTGACCTTTATAATGATCTCTTTTTTCTCTAAGTCTCCCAGATAAACGTCTATAATTATCTAACAAATCCCTCTCCCATTTTTTCATTATTCGGTCTTTTACTATTTCATGTTTATTGGGTATCCATCTACAACCTTTAGGATGACCTATAAACATTGTATTACATTTATCACATACCCAAACCCCTTCATGTTTAACGTTTCCGTAAGGCTTGTTATTTACTGTAATAAGTTTTCTGTATTTCTTTAGATTGCCATCACAATTATCCTTGTGGCGTGGTTCATCTCCAGCTTCTCCAGCATGTTTAAAGCCTTCTTTATCTGTATAAGTCTCAAGTTTCATTCTATTTCACCAAATCAAGCTATTTTCTTGTAAATAGCTAACATCTTCATAATGAATTTGTTTATCACAACTATAACATTTTAAGCTGTATTCTTCTAATTCACCTTCTTCTATAAGCATGTCGTGTGATTCTCTTGTATTTAGGTTTGTGATTACATTTACTCTACAATTATATCGTTCTTCAATGGAAATAATATTGTTAGATTTACATTTTTTACAAATTAATTCATGTTCATTTGTCTCTTTATTTGTTTTTATAATTATTGTTTTTAGTTTTTCTGGTTCAAATTTTTCTTTTGTGTTCATAGGAGTAGTATAGTTAGTTGGTAATATATACTTTACTCGTTCAAAATTTTCTTGATATTTTCAAGGGTTTTTATCTTTTTTTGCATTGTAGGTATAAAACTTAAATACTGTCCATTCTCTTTATCAAAAATAATCAGATCTTGTATGTCTTTTATTTTTTGATCCACAAGATCAATAAGGATTAATTTATCATCATTCCCCAACTTCATAAATATACCCAGTTCCAACATTTATAATCATTTTACAGTAATCAACTCCATATTTATATGCCAATTCTTTTTCCAATTCCGTCAAATCCTCTCGTTTTTCTTTGACCCTTTGCCAATCCTCATCGGATAGCTTCTTCATAGTCTCTCAACTGATCAAGATCAATCGAAAAAAAGTGCCTTCCATTTCTGCAACGAAATATCTGTATATCATTCCCAACGTTATACCTTTTCCCACTTTTAGTTATATTCGAAGTTGCATTGCATTTAGGACACTTGTTATTTTTTACAAAATCCCTTATCTGTTTAGCTGTTATTTTAAACTTTTCCATCAAAGTCCATTCACAATAATATAGGTAAGTTAGTAATTTAAGTGTTTATGTTTACCTTTAGCGTTAAAGCTCTAGTGATCATGTAATACATTAGCTCAATTAATTGGTTTTCCTCATCATCAGTTAGGTAGAAATTTGGATTTTCCTTTGTATAATTCGATTTAGCAGACAAGATAATATTCAATATTAATGCCTTTATGTCGTATTCTAGATTAGTTTCTACAACTATTTTCCCTCTCTTTATTCTTATTCCTTCATATCTTACAAGCTTGTAAAATACTTGCTCTGATAGTGAAAGAAATTCTCGTGTTAATTCAGGATGATTATTTATATATCCTGCAAGTGTGTTGATGTTACTCATAAATAAGGATAGATTAGTTGGTTATATAAATGTATATGTTAAAAAAAATTAAGTGTTTAGCTATATTTCACTTAATACCGTATCAATTACCATCAAAATTGGTAAAAGCTCTGAAGTTTTTGCACTCTCAATATATACTTCGGGTTCTTGATCAGCATAAACTTTAATCAATTTATTTGATCTGTTTTCCTTCTTGACCTCATATTGAAAATTGCAATTAAAACGAGTCTTTATTACATGATTGATATGTTCAAGAATTTGCTTTACTTGTTTATCATTATTCAATCTAAAGTTACTCCTTTCTTTAGATTATACTTTGCAAGTTTTGTAGCAATCAATTCGTTAATTTCTACTGAAATCCAAGAAGAAATAACATCTTGTTCAGTCCTACTTAACCTTAATCCGAGATCTGCTGCAATAATCCTTGTTTTTTCCAATATATTGTCAGTGATATAAGCTTCATTGCTAATCAGAATTTCTTTATCATCCACTTTTAGTTTATGATTAAACTTATCATATTCAATAACCATTAAGGATTATAATAATCAGTAGGTAATATAAATGTATAATAGTAAGATTTATATTTCTCACTAACTGATTACCTTTATGGGATGGCTACCAAAAAAAGAATTTGATAAAATGTTTAAACAAATAGACAATATAATTAACAATCATGAAATAACATGCTTTTGTGGTTATATTTTTAAGTCAGAAAATCTAAAACATACTTTTGATAAATATGATAATACTTATTGGATTTATGCACATTGCCCTAATTGTTCGTATGATCTAAATTATCAGAAAATTCTAAATCAGGGAGATAAATAAATGTATTTCTTTCTTGAAAAACATAAATATATTGATAATAGTTTTTATCCAATGACTTTTGATATTATTCAAGCCAAGAACTTGGATCAAGTTAAAAAATCCTTAATTAGTGCAATGCGGGATAACAAAGCTAAAGAAATAAAATATTATTATGATGATCCTTACCATGTATTTGATTTTACAGACTTGAATGATATTAATTATGTTTTCAGGTTTGGAAAAGTATCAAAAAAAGAAGTCGATCAAACATTAGAAGAATTTGATGATGTGAAGGTAATTACATTATGAATGATCATATTTATGTTGTAAGAAATCCATCAAGATTGCAAGATAATATATACGCTAAACAAATAGTATATAACCAAGAAGTTATGACCAGCATATCAAAAGATGACGTTGAATACTTGCACAAAATAGTTCATGAAAAACTTGATAATGAAGGTGCTTGGAGTATTCAACAAGAAAATGCTTGTGATCTTGTTGATTTATTGTATGAATATTTTTTTGAATCAAATGAAGAGGATTAACCTTTAGTAATCATTACTAATCCATCCAAATTTATGAGGCTCATTACTACAAAGAGGGTAATCTTTAAGCATTTTTCTTTTTCCGTCCACTACCTTTTCAAAACCAATTTCATCATCGTAATATCGTATTACCATCAAGCCGCATTTTTTACATTTTATCATTTTAACCCAATTCTATACAATCCACACTAAAACTTTGACCATTTTCGTATTCATCCTCAGAACTTTTCCATACTTCACAGAAAAGTAAATCCAAACATTCATCATTATATTTATGTGCATGATAAGAATACAAATCTGCTGATTGATTTTCATCATAATTGTTTATGCAATCTGAATATTTATGTAATTTTCTGCTTACATCTTTGTATATAGATTTATCTATTCGCTTAAAGTTGTCCTTTAGTATATCCTTTAACCATTTTTCACATTCTTTTTTGCTTGATACTTTGACTATATGAGTAGCGAAATATATTCTTTTTTCGTTAGATTCTTCACTACCAAATTCAAGTTTGTAGTATTTATTCATTTAACAATTCCTCAATATAATTTTCCATCATATTATAATCATCGCAAGAACAATCCATAATACTACATGGTGCGTAGTTATCACCTAAATCTTTATGTTCTTCGTTAGTATGACTACATTCACAAATATTCAATCCTTTATATTTTTTCTTTAGGTCTGAAAGTTTAGTCATTTTAACAATTCCTCCAAATCTTTAACTACTCGTTGTAAAGTCAATTGTTCAGTATATCTTATTTGTGCATCTATTGATTCATCTATTACTTTATGTTTTAGATTATCCTCAATTTCGTTTATTTCCATTTCATATTCTTTCTTTAATTGTTTAATGCAGAACATTATAGTTTCAAACTCTATTTTAAGTTCATCTTTTGTAATACTCATTTTAACAATCCCCAAGTTCATAAAAACCAAAAGTGAATAGTACTTTCAAAACAATCTTTTTCCGTCTTTTCATCATATCCTTTACCTATAGTTATCCATGCAACATTTAAATTTTTAAAGTTCCTTTTGTCCAATTTTGGTTTCTCTCTTGTTAAAATAGTAACATCTACTACTCCAAAAAAAGACTTGTAAATTTTCAATCTGTTATTGATTATTCCGTATTTATGGAATCTTTCTCTTATCTTTTTATAGATTTCTTTTGTCATTTTAACAACCTCTCCAAATCTTCAACTACTTTATAAAGAATGATTGCCTCACTATCATGTTTCAAATCTTCAAATAGTTTTATTAGTTTCTCATATTCCTCTATTAAGGCTTTAATATTTTCTTGACTCAAATTTCCCACTCCGTTGATTCGTTGTTATAACCACATTTACAAGAAAAAATATTTCGTGTCATTTCAAGTTCTCTCACTATTTTAAACTCTACCTGTCGTTTGATAGGTTCTTTGCATTTTTCGCATGTTTTCATATCTTTTAGTTAGTTGGTTGGTAATATAAATGTTGCTCAAATTATCTGCACTCCTAAACATTTAAGATTTTCTACAATTCTATTTTTATGACGTTCAAAATCTTCCTTTGACATTCTTTTTCCGTAATATTTTCCCCTTGCATAAGTGAAAGATATATCATTATCATAAACTCTACCTGTTGTATTTTCTGGAGTAATTTCTAAAGATAAATGCTTATTTCCTACCTTGTATTGTAAAACTGCTGATTTATCCCAATACAAATGATTAGAAGTTACATGCATAGCTTTGATCATTTCTTCAATATGATTCATTGATATTTTTATATCTCCAAATTTTTCTTTACAGTTACATGCAAAACATGTTGGATTTTGTCTAAATTCTTCTTCATCTAAATAAAATTTTCTTATTGATCTTGAAAGATACTCACTACCGTTATAACAATCAGATCCACATTTAACACATATAAAATTATATGTTCCTGTAGAAGGAAAATATCTAAGTTTTTTGCTACGTTTAAACGGTTTGTATGTCAAGTTCTTATCCCTCTTATATTTTGTCTCGGAAAACTCGCACCAACGCCAACATGCCCACAATGTAGGCATTCAACTAAACTAAGTTGTGGATCACTTGGATAACTTTCGTATTTCCATATTTGTTTACACTTTGGACATGATAAGTAAGTCATTTACACATAAGTATCCTTTCGTTCTTTTAACCCTTGAAGCAATTTCAAATTGGCGTTTATATTATCCATAACTTTCATCATAACGAAAATTCCTTGAGAGTTTTTATTATATTTATAATTATCCCATATAGCCATTATTGTCTTATTTGTTTCGATCATGTCTTGTAAAGCGAAATCAATTAACCCTACTTGCTTTTCTCCATCCGAAGTGTGTAAAGTAAAACTCAATTAAATAACCCCCTTATTTGAAGATTATTTCTTCAAAATCACTCCAATCTTCTCTAGGAACTTGGTAAATATCGGGAGAATTTAACAAGTCTTGTTTATACACACTTCCAAATTCCGATTCAATTCCTCTTACCCACGCCTCCCAAATGTTTGTAGTTTTTGTTTGTTTAGTCACAAACCAAACCCATCCAGTTGTCGAAGCAAATACACTTTGCACTTTTTTATGTTTTCCGTATAAATTAATATATGCTGTTTTTTCACTCATAAAGATACTTGGTTAGTCAGTAATATAAAGGTTTAGGTTAAATCTTTGATGTGAATATTTTCTTTACTCAAGTCTATGGCTATGTCTAATTTTTTACATTTACATCTTGACCAATCTAAACCTTTATGACTTTCAGTAGTTATTCCTTTACATGATTTTTTATTATGTGCAACATCAGAATGTCCACATAAACAGATTTTTAATGTATATTCCATAAAAAAAATTAATCAGTTAGTAATATAAATGTTTAGGTTAAAATTTATTTTTTCGCTTTTACCTTTCTCCATCCATATAATTTGATCTGTTTATCAAGTTCTTCTTTGTCTATATGTCTCCATTCATTTTTTACCTTGACTCCCATAACTGCAAGAAAGACATTTCCTACGTTAAATTCAGTATCTTCGATAATATATGAATAAGAATCTTGATACTCTGTATGAATCCTATGAACTTTTAGGACTGACCCTTTGAATTGCTTACTTTTGTATTCTGTTATATCTCGCATATTATTTCACCTAACCTAATAGTCCTACAATATACGCATCTATATCTTTGAACTTTGCCCTTCTTATTGTAGTGCATCCCTGCTTTCTGCATTTCCCTTTTACATTTCTTGCACTTCATGATTATCCTCTTCGTATTTTTTAATTAACTCAATTACTTTGTCAGCTACTTCCGTTGAATCGCCACTAAGTTGAGATGAA
>Ga0307408_100001968_pt1 | contig 14839 bp, 12 predicted proteins | sample 322Cmetagenome_FD_202116 | JGI IMG/M metagenome (GOLD analysis project Ga0307408, IMG submission 202116) | Maize rhizosphere microbial communities from greenhouse at UC Davis, California, United States - 322HYB-C-3 | ecosystem: Host-associated > Plants > Roots > Rhizosphere > Soil | place...
TGCGCGAAACGTTCGGCTTCGAGGGCACCCCCATCGAGGTCAGCATGCGCGTGCGGGAAAAGCGGGGCCGGAAGCGTTGATCCGGATGTTGCCTTCGACACGTTGGGGCTGAAATCCCGAAAGTGTCACTGGCACCCTTCCGGATCGTGTAAGCTCTTCTAGGTGGTTCGGCCGGACTGCTGATGGAAATCAGCGGAGAACGGCGGAACCAGCGGGCTGTAGCGCAGCTTGGTAGCGCACTTGACTGGGGGTCAAGGGGTCGCAGGTTCAAATCCTGTCAGCCCGACCACAAAGCCGCGGAAACTTCAGGGTTTCCGCGGCTTTTTGCGTCGGTGAAACTTGAAGGGCGCCGGCTAGCCGAGGGCGGCATCGAGGGTAACGAAGCCGTAGCCTGCCGCCCGGAGTTGGGAGATCACCTCCGGGAGGGCCGCGGCGTCGAGCGTTGAACCGTCGTCCGGGTTGGAGCCGAGGTGCATGAGGACGATCTGGCCGGGCTGCGCGGAAGCCATGACGCGCTGGACGACGAAGCCCGGGCCGCGCGTTCCGTTCATCGTGCCTTGCCAGCCCAGGGTGTCAACGGTCCAGCGGACCGCGGTGTAGCCGGCGGCGTTGACGTCTGCGATCGTGCGGGAATCGCGGGCGCCGAACGGGAAGCGGAAGAACGGGCGCGGGTCTCCTCCAGCGGCCTCGATGGTCCTCTGGGCGCTGCTGATCTCGGCCGCGATCTGCGCACTGGTCAGGGTTGTGAAATCCGGGTGGGTCATGGAGTGATTGCCGATCCGATGCCCCGCGTTGTAAATCAGCGCCGGGTCTGAGGGGAACTGGTTGACCCAGTCTCCGGTGAGGAAGAACGTGCCCGGGACGCCGTTGGCTGCGAGGGTGGCGAGGATCGATCGGAGGCCGGCGTCGTTGGCACCGGCGTCGAATGTGAGTGCGACAACCTTCTGCGTGGTCGGAATGCGCTCAAGATCGACGCCCAGGAGCGCCGGCGGGACGCTGGTGTAGATGACCTCGATCCTGCCGCTGGCCGCGTGCACCAGGATGGAACCGTGCTGGAAGTCGCTGCGGCGGCCGTCCTTGATGCCGTACTCGCCGCTGGTCGGGTAGCCGAGCCGGCTGCGCTCCCACCCGAGGGCCACCCACTGGGCCCGGATGGCTCCGTACACCTCGTGGGCTCCTGTCGCGGGTGACCAGTAGATCGAAGAGGCCATGTTGGTGCCGCTGAAGTGGTTGTACCGGCCGATCCCGTCGGGGGTGCCTGTCTCGTCCGACACGGGGAATCCGAGCACGCCGGCCGGTCCGCCGAGTTCGAGGTAGCGTCCGCGGATTGCGCCGTGGACTTCGTGTGCCCCGGTGCCGGTGCTGAAGTAGATCGCCCCGCCGGTGAAGTTGTTGTATCGGCCGGCGGCGCCGGGTGTGGCGGTTTCGTCGGTGAGCGGGAAGCCCAGGAAGCCGGCCGGTCCGCCGAGTTCGAGGTAGCGTCCGCGGATTGCGCCGTGGACTTCGTGTGCCCCGGTACCGGTGCTGAAGTAGATCGTGCCGCCGGTGTAGTCCTGGGCGCGTCCGCCAGCGATGTCGTACGCGCTGCCGACTGGCGTGCCGAGGAACGATGCGCTGCCGCCGAGCTGCTCGTAGTGCTGGACGATCGCGTCGTCGCCGGCCTGCACCGCCACCATCGACGCCGGATCGCTGTGTTGCGCAGCAACCGCTGATGCGGAAGACGCGGGCGGCCCCAGGGCCGTGCCCCCGAGGCCCCCGCTGAAGGCGAGGGCCAAGGCGATTCCAAGGACGGCGGATCGAGACCGGCGCATTGTGACCCCTTCGTGTTGACCGAGACATGCGAGCCTTGGTCCAGACGCTACGCCCCAGGGGGACGCCCGGGCAGGGCCAGAGGTCCCGAAATGCAATGGGGATCCGCGCGGCACCGCCCGCGGCGCTGCCGCAGGACCAAGGCCTCAATTACGCAGCCAAGTCTCAAGAATGGTGGCTGCCGGAGGTACCTACTTCAGGAACTTCGATGTCCTGCGGTCCGCGAGGATCTTGCCCTTCGTCTGGCAGGTGGGGCAGTACTGCAGGGCTCTATCTGCGAAAGACACCTCCCGGACGGTGTCCCCGCACACCGGGCATGGCAGGCCCGTCCTGGCGTGGACACGCATGTGGCTCCGCTTGACGTCCTTGAGTTCCTTGGGCGGCTTGCCGCCGGCCTCCGCCAGGGCTGCGCCCAGGATGTCGTGGATGGCGTCATAGAGGACCTGCACCGACTCCCGGTCCAAGGACTTGGCCGTGGCGAACGGGGAGATCCGGGCCGCGTGCAGGATCTCGTCACTGTAGGCGTTGCCGATGCCCGCTATGACGCTCTGGCTCCGCAGCAGCCCCTTGATCTGCTGGGAACTGCCTCCCAGGATCTCAGCCAGCGTGCCGGCGTCGAACGCCTCCGCGAAGGGATCCGGACCCAGTGTGGCGATGCCGGGCACATCCTGGGGGTCCCGCACCACGTAGACGGCCAGGCTCTTCTTCGTCCCGGCCTCGGTGAGGTCGAACCCTCTCGGCCCGTCCGGGCCGGTGAAGGTACAGCGGACGGCGATGAGGCCCTTGCCCATCTTCAGCTGGCCGGCGGCGGGGGAGTCCGTGTAGCGCAGCCAGCCGGCGCGGGCCAGGTGGAACACCAAGGAGATCCCGTCCGTGTCAATGCTGATGAACTTCCCGAACCGCCGGACCCCGGACACGGTCCGGCCCTCCAGCGCCGAGTAGGGCGGGTCGGCCGTCTTCAGCACGGCAAAGGAGACAATCTGCAGCTTGTCGAGGACGCAGCCCCGCAGCTGCTCGTCGAGGAACCGGGCCAGTCCGGCCACTTCGGGAAGTTCCGGCATGGCCTACCTGCCGGGTCCCGGACGTCCTGCACCATGGCGCACGCTCATGGTTCCCATCTTGTCAGAAACCCCGGTGGACGCTCCGGCAGATGTGCCTATACTTTCAGCGGCGGTCTGTTTCCCGGGCCCCGTGACCTTCGAGTTTTGACCCGATGAAAGGCCCCCCATGAGCAACATTCCCGAAGACCTGTCCTACACCGCCGAACACGAGTGGGTTTCCGCTCCCAATGCCGACGGCGTGGTCCGCGTGGGCATTACCGACTTCGCGCAGGACGCGCTTGGAGATGTTGTCTACGCCCAGATGCCCGAGATCGGCACCAAAATTACGGCCAACGAAGTTGTGGGCGAGGTGGAGTCCACGAAGAGCGTCAGCGACATCTACGCCCCGGTCAGCGGTGAAGTAGTAGCCCGCAACGAGTCCCTGGACACCGATTCAGCGCTGATCAACACGGATCCTTACGGTGACGGCTGGCTGATCGAGGTCAAACTGGCCGAGGCCGACGCCGTTGATTCATTGCTCAGTGCATCGGAGTACGAACAACAGGTAGGCTAAAGCTAACCGGTATATCCGGTCCGGCCCCGCGTCGCAGGCAGGACGTCGTCGCACGTCAAGGGCCGGATGGGGAGCCGGTGCCGGACCTGCCGGGCAGGTCCGGAGGGCAAACGTTGGTTGCACGCCGGAGGGCTGCAGCGGGAAGAGGAGGAATCCATGGCTGGCCACACATCGAACCCTGCCGATGGGGAATACGGCACGGGTGCGGCTAAGGCGTCGGAGACCACCTCCATCAACCTGACCCCGGTCAGGGACGAGCCCACCATCGCCCCCAAGCTGTCCTCCGAAGAGCGGAGCTCCGTCGAGGCACTGCCCGCCGGTTCCGCGCTGCTGGTGGCACACAGCGGCCCCAACGCCGGCGCCCGCTTCCTGCTGGATTCGGACGTCACCACCGCCGGCCGGCACCCGGACGCTGACATCTTCCTTGATGACGTCACCGTCTCCCGCCGGCACGTGGAGTTCCGCCGCACCGCCCGCAGCTTTGAGGTGGTGGACAAGAACAGCCTCAACGGCACCTACGTCAACCATGACCGCGTGGACGCCGTGGAGCTTAAATCCGGCAGCGAAGTCCAAATCGGCAAGTTCCGCCTTACCTTCTACCTGAGCCCTGCCACCGCTGCAGGCCGCGGCTGATCCGGGGACCGCTGCCTGTGGCAATGGCACAACCGGAACGCCGGGGACCGCAGGTCCTGAACATAGGGGAAGTCCTCGCGCAGCTGAGCGCCGACTTCCCGGGCATGACAGCGTCCAAAATCCGGTTCCTTGAGGAAAAGGGACTTATCAACCCGCGGCGGACCCCAGCGGGCTACCGCCAGTATTCCGACGGCGACGTGGAACGGCTGCGCTTCGTCCTGGCGCTGCAGCGGGACCAGTACCTCCCCCTGAAAGTCATCAAGGACTACCTTGACGCCATCGACAGGGGAGAGCGGCCGGAGAACCTTCCGCCCGGCGTCGTGGTTTCGCCGCGCATCGTCTCCGACGAGCTGGCCGCCGAGCTGCAGAACCGCGGCCGGAAGCTGACAGAGGAACAGCTGCGCACGGAATCAGGTGCCAGCGTCCCCCTGCTCCAGGCACTCCTGGATTTCGGGCTCATCAGCCACAGCAACGGCATGTTCGACGAACATGCCCTCCAGGTGGCGCGCGCCTGCGTACAGCTGGAAAGCCACGGGCTGGAACCCCGGCACCTGCGTCCCTTCCAGGCGGCGGCGGAACGCGAGTTCGGCCTGGTGGAACGGGCGGTGGCACCACTTGCCTCACGGAAGGACTCCGCGTCCCAGGCACGGGCTGCCGAGGCCGCCCGTGAGATCAGCGACCTTTGCCTCACCCTGCACCGCGCCCTGGTGCAGGACCACATCTCACGCATGGACATCTGATGATTGAAGTCGAGATTGTTGGCGTTCGGATTGAACTGCCTTCCAACCAGCCCCTGGTCCTGCTGCGGGAGATGCACGGGGAACGGCATGTTCCCATTTGGATCGGCACCCCCGAGGCCAGCGCCATCGCCCTTGCCCAGCAGGGTGTGGTCCCGCCGCGCCCCATGACACACGACCTGCTTGTGGATGTGGTGGAGGCACTCGGCCACAGCGTGGTCAGCGTCAACATCGTGGCCGTTGAGGACAACATCTTCTACGGACAACTGCAGTTTGAGAACGGCACCACGGTCAGCTCCCGGGCCTCGGACGCCCTCGCCGTCGCCCTCCGCGCGAAGTGCCGGATCTGGTGCGCCGATTCGGTGATGGACGAGGCCGGTGTCCGCATCACCGAGCATGACGAGGGCGAGGATACCGAGCCCGGTCCAACCGTTGATGAGGAGCGCGAGCTCCGGCGGTTCCGTGAATTCCTCGATGACGTGGAGCCCGAAGACTTCGACGGCTGAGGTCACGTTAAGGTTAAAGTTGAGGCTGAAAGTTTCGACACGCCTGCCCAAAGCCTCCAAGGTCTTTGACCTTGGGCCCTGCCGGGCCTAACGTCGAAGTATCAAGTTCCCATTGCCTACGGCAGCCGCGCAAGTCACACTGGAAAGTGCGCCCCGCGAAAATTACATGCATGCTTTTCATGCCAGTTGCTGCAGGTGTTCCCCGGGAGCGCAGGACAAGGAGGATCCAGGTGAGTCCCAAAGGCGAAGCAGGCGGGCTGAAACAGCCCACGGCTGGTGTTGCTGTGCCCGCGAGCGGTGCCCAGGGCCTCCTGTTCACCGAGGACCTTCCCGTGCTGGACGAGGACGCCGGATACCGGGGACCCACTGCATGCAAAGCGGCAGGCATTACTTACCGGCAGCTGGACTACTGGGCCCGCACCGGGCTGGTGGAACCCGCTGTCCGCGGCGCTGCAGGCTCCGGATCCCAGCGGCTGTATGGCTTCCGCGACATCCTGGTCCTCAAAGTCGTCAAGCGGCTCCTGGACACCGGTGTATCCCTGCAGCAGATCCGCACCGCGGTGGAGCACCTGCGTGAACGCGGCGTCGAGGACCTGGCGCAGATTACCCTGATGAGCGACGGCGCGAGCGTGTACGAATGCACTTCGGCTGACGAGGTCATCGATCTCGTGCAGGGCGGGCAGGGCGTGTTCGGCATTGCCGTGGGCCGGGTCTGGCGCGAGGTGGAAGGCAGCCTTGCTTCGCTGCCCAGCGAACACGCGGCCGAGCAGTCCTTTCCCGACGACGAGCTGAGCAAGCGCCGTGCAGCACGCAAGATCAGCTGAGGCTTAGTTAAACGGAAGAGGGCCGCTCCCACGGGAGCGGCCCTCTTCCTGTCTCCTGGCGCGGCCGGGCATCCGCCCGGACGCTATGCCTACCTCGCGCGTGAGCGCAGCCCGCTGCCCACTTCCATCAGGTTGGCCAGCAGGTCGTCGAAGAGGGCGGCTGCAGACTTGGCCGACTCGCCCGGCCAGTGGTGTACCGGGTGGGCGGCGCCCTGGATCTGCTGCCAGTTCGCCTGCTCGGGGATGCGCGGGCTCAGCAGGAGATCGCCGAACATGGACTCCATTTCCGCGAGCCGGTAGCTGTGCTCGGAGGAGCCGGTCCGGACCCGGTTGGCCACAATGCCGGCCGGGGAGAGGTTGGGGGCGAATTCCTGCCGGAACAGCTGGATGGCCCGCATGGTGCGTTCCGTACCGGCCACGGAGAACAGTCCCGGCTCGGCCACGAGGGCAACCTTGTCGCTGGCGGACCAGGCCATCCGGGTGAGGCCGTTGAGTGACGGCGGGCAGTCGACCAGGACCAGCTGGTAGTTGTCGGCTCCGGCCAGGACCGTTGAGAGCCGGCGGAGGTCGCGGCGGCCAAGGTCCGGCCGGTCGTAGATACCCGTGTAGGCGGAGCCGACGGCGACGTCAAGGACCGCGGGGCCGGAGCCATTGGAGGCGGCCCGGGTTGTCCAGCTGCTGCCAACCACGTTCTCCGCCAGTTTCGCGCGGCGCGGGCTCTTGAGCATCCTGCCAATATCCAGCTGGTCCCCGGGCTGCACGCCCAGTGCCGTGGTTGCGTCGGCGTGCGGATCCAGGTCCACCACCAGCGTGGTTACGCCCGCGGCCAGCGCCGCAGACGCCAATCCTGTGGTGACGGAAGTCTTGCCGACTCCACCCTTAAGGCTGCTGATGCTGACTACTTGCACTTGAGAGACCAAAACCTAACGCCGGATGCCGTGTTGGGAGTAATGTTTGCTCCGGCAGCGCCGAAGCCGGACGGTCCTGCCGCCCTACTCATCATATGTGGATGCGTTGGCGAATCCCGCCTTATCGGGGGTCGGCATGGCATCCACTGTGCTGCCGGGGCCCTTTCCGCCGCGACAGGTGGAAGCGATCGGGACATGACGGGGAAATCTGTGATGGTCGACACAAAGATTTGTGTTTGTCCTTGTAGGTCCTAGACACTGTGACCACTCACCGATCCACCCGCAATGATGCAGGAGAAGTATGTTTTCCAAAGTTCTGGTGGCCAACCGCGGCGAAATCGCGATCAGGGCCTTCCGCGCCGGCTACGAGCTGGGCGCCAAGACCGTTGCCGTTTTTCCTCAAGAGGACAGGAACTCCATCCACCGCCAGAAAGCGGACGAGGCGTACCTGATCGGCGAGGAAGGACACCCCGTCCGGGCCTACCTTGACGTCAAAGAGGTCGTCCGGGTGGCCAAGGAGTCCGGTGCGGATGCCATCTATCCCGGCTACGGTTTCCTGTCCGAGAATCCGGACCTGGCCCGTGCAGCCAAGGAAGCCGGCATCACCTTCGTGGGGCCGCCGGCGGAAGTGCTGGAACTGGCAGGCAACAAGGTGGCGGCGCTCAAGGCCGCCCGCGAGGCCGGCGTTCCCGTCCTTAAGTCCAGTGAACCCTCCAAGGACCTGGACGAACTCCTTGCGGCTGCGGACGAGATCGGCTTCCCCATCTTTGCAAAGGCAGTCGCGGGCGGCGGTGGCCGCGGCATGCGCCGCGTGGACACCCGTGAGGCGCTGCCCGAAGCGCTGAAGTCCGCCATGCGTGAAGCCGATGCCGCTTTCGGCGATCCCACCATGTTCCTGGAGCAGGCCGTCCTGCGCCCCCGCCACATCGAGGTGCAGATCCTGGCAGACGCCGAGGGCAACGTCATGCACCTGTTCGAGCGCGACTGCTCCATCCAGCGCCGCCACCAGAAGGTCATCGAGATCGCCCCGGCGCCCAACCTGGACGAGGGCATCCGCCAGGCCCTCTACCGCGACGCCGTCAAGTTCGCCAAGGCACTCAACTACGTCAACGCCGGCACGGTGGAGTTCCTCGTGGACACCGCCGGTGAGCGCGCCGGCCAGCACGTGTTCATTGAAATGAACCCGCGCATCCAGGTGGAGCACACCGTCACCGAAGAGGTCACCGACGTCGACCTGGTGCAGGCACAGATGCGGATCGCCTCGGGTGAGACGCTGGCAGACCTCGGCCTTTCCCAGGAAACCGTCCACCTCAAGGGTGCGGCCCTGCAGAGCCGCATCACCACCGAGGACCCCGCCAACGGCTTCCGGCCCGACGTCGGAAAGATCACCGGCTACCGGTCCGCGGGCGGCGCAGGCGTGCGGCTCGACGGCGGCACCGTCTACTCGGGTGCCGAAATCAGCCCCCACTTCGACTCCATGCTGGTCAAGCTCACCTGCCGCGGCCGGGACTACCCCGCAGCCGTGGCACGCGCGCGCCGTGCCCTCGCCGAATTCCGCATCCGTGGCGTATCAACCAACATCTCCTTCCTGCAGGCCGTGCTCGACGATCCGGACTTCATCGCCGGCGACGTCGCCACGAGCTTCATTGACGAACGCCCCCAGCTGCTCAAGGCCCGGGTGTCCGCCGACCGCGGCACCAAGCTCCTCACCTGGCTGGCCGACGTCACCGTGAACAAGCCCAACGGCGAGCTGAAGGTCCACTCCAACCCGGCTGACAAGCTTCCGTCCGTCAAGGACCGTCCGGCCGCCGCCGGCTCACGGCAGAAGCTCCTTGAACTGGGACCGGACGGGTTCGCCAAAGCGCTCCGGGAGCAGCAGGCAGTGGCGGTGACGGACACAACGTTCCGCGACGCGCACCAGTCCCTGCTCGCAACCCGTGTCCGCACCCGGGACCTTGTTGCCGCCGGTCCTGCCGTGACCGCGCTCATGCCGGAACTGCTGTCGGTCGAGTGCTGGGGCGGCGCCACCTACGACGTCGCACTCCGCTTCCTCGGCGAAGACCCCTGGGACCGGCTGGCGGCGCTGCGCAAGGCGCTGCCGAACGTCTGCCTGCAGATGCTGCTCCGCGGCCGCAACACGGTGGGCTACACGCCGTACCCGGAAGAAGTCACCGAAGCGTTCGTCAACGAGGCCGCAGCAACAGGCATTGACATCTTCCGCATCTTTGATGCACTGAACGACGTCAGCCAGATGGCACCCGCGATCCGCGCCGTCCGGGCTACGGGCACCGCCGTCGCGGAAGTGGCGCTTTGCTACACGGGCGACATGCTGGATCCCAAGGAAACGCTGTACACGCTGGACTACTACCTCGGTCTGGCCCAGAAAATCGTTGACGCCGGTGCGCACATCCTGGCCATCAAGGACATGGCAGGCCTGCTGCGTCCCGCGGCCGCCGCCAAGCTTGTCGCGGCCCTGCGCGAACGCTTCGACCTGCCGGTGCACCTGCACACCCACGACACCGCAGGAGGCCAGCTGGCCACCCTCCTGGCGGCTGTCGACGCAGGCGTGGACGCCGTCGACGTCGCCTCCGCATCCCTGGCCGGCACCACCAGCCAGGTGTCGGCGTCGGCCCTGGTCGCGGCCCTGGCGCACACGCCGCGCGATACCGGCCTTGACCTGGACGCCGTCAGTTCCCTGGAGCCCTACTGGGAAGCGGTCCGCCGGGTTTACGCCCCCTTCGAGTCGGGCCTTCCGGGCCCCACCGGCCGGGTCTACAAGCACGAGATTCCGGGCGGGCAGCTGTCCAATCTGCGCCAGCAGGCAATGGCGCTGGGCCTGGGGGAGCGGTTTGAAGCCATCGAGGACATGTACACCGCCGCCGACCGCATCCTGGGCCACCTGGTCAAGGTAACGCCGTCCTCCAAGGTGGTGGGCGACCTCGCCCTGCACCTGGTGGGCCTCAACGCGGACCCTGCCGACTTCAACGAGAACCCGCAGAACTACGACATCCCGGATTCCGTCATCGGCTTCCTGTCCGGCGAGCTCGGTGATCCTCCCGGAGGCTGGCCGGAGCCCTTCCGCACCAAGGCCCTGCAGGGCCGGAGCGTGAAGGTCCGCGACGCCGAGCTCAGCGCCGAGGACAGTGCCGCCCTCAAGTCCGACTCCAAGACCCGCCAGCACACGCTGAACCGGCTGCTCTTCGACGGTCCCACCAAGGACTACCTCAAGAGCGTCGAAACCTACGGCAACATCTCGGTCCTGGATACGCGCGATTACCTGTACGGGCTCCAGCGCGGCCAGGAGCACGAGATCCAGCTGGAGAAGGGCGTGCGGCTGATCGCCTCCCTGGAGGCGGTCTCGGAGCCCGACGAAAAAGGCATGCGCACCGTGATGTGTACCCTCAACGGCCAGTCACGGCCCGTGGTGGTGCGCGACCGTTCCGTGGTCAGCAACGTCAAGGCGGCCGAGAAGGCAGACCCGGCCCAGCCCGGCCACGTTGCGGCCCCGTTCGCCGGTGCCGTCACCGTTACGGTCAAGCCCGGCGACACCGTCAACGCCGGAGACACCGTGGCCACCATCGAGGCGATGAAGATGGAGGCTTCCATCACGACGCCGGTGGGCGGCAAGGTTTCCCGCCTGGCCATCTCCTCCGTGGAGCAGGTGCAGGGTGGAGACCTGCTCCTGGTGGTCGAGCAGTAACACCAGCCACAACAACAAGGGGTCCTTCACGGTGTGAAGGACCCCTTGTTGTTGCCTGTGTCAGGAACGCGGCGCCGCGTACATTTCCTCGATGACCGTCTCGAAGTCCTTCATGACCTGCGCCCGCTTGACCTTCATCGAAGGGGTCAGGTGGCCGGAGGCTTCGGTGAAATCGGCGGGCACGATCCGGAACGACTTGATGGCCTCCGCCTGCGACACGGAGGCGTTGGCCGCCGTGATCAGGTCCTGGACCGCGGCCTTGACCACGGGGTTGGCGGCGGCCTGGTCCAGGGTGGTGTCCGCCGGCAGCCCATGGCGCTGCAGCCAGCCCGGCAGGGCTTCCTGGTCCAGGGTCACCAACGCGCCGATGAACGGCCGGTTGTCACCCACCACCAGCACCTGGGACACCAGGGCATCGGCACGGATCTGGTCCTCAAGCAGGGCGGGAATGACGTTCTTGCCGCCGGCCGTGACGATGATTTCCTTCTTGCGCCCGGTGATCCAGACGAAGCCGTCCTCATCGAGGCGGCCGATATCGCCCGTGCGGAACCAGCCGTCGGTGAACGTCTCCGCCGACAGGTCCTCGCGCTTGTAATAGCCGCGCATGACGCAGACGCCCTTGGCCAGGATCTCCCCATCCTCGGCGATCCGCACGGCGTTCCCGGGCAGCGGCTTGCCCACCGAACCGATCTTGATCCGGGACGGTGTGTTCACCGTGATGGGAGCCGTGGTCTCGGTCAGGCCGTAGCCCTCCAGGACCTGGAGGCCGATGCCCTGGAAGAAGTGGCCAAGCCGTTCGCCGAGGGGTCCGCCGCCGGACACCGCGTGGGCGACATGGCCACCCATGGCAGCCCGGAGCTTGCCGTAGACCAGCTTGTCGAACAAGGCGTGGCGCAGCCTCAGTCCCAGTCCCACTTTGCCGGCCTGCCGCGCCTTGGAGAAGGCGATGGCCGTATCTGCCGCCTTGTGGAAGATGGCGCCCTTGCCGCCGTCCTCCGCCTTGGTCATGGCCGAGTTGTAGACCTTCTCGAAAACCCGCGGGACCGCGAGGATGAACGTGGGCTCGTAGCTCTGCAGGTCCGACAGCAGGTTCTTGATGTCCGGTGTGTGGGCAACGGTGGTGCCGGCGGCCATGGCCAGCACCGAGATGAACCGTGCGAAGACGTGGGCCAGCGGCAGGAACATGATGGTCTTGGCGTTCTCGTGGACGATCTCGCCGATGATTGCCAAGGCATTGTCGGAGAGTTCGACGAAGTTGCCGTGGGTCAGTTCGCAGCCCTTGGGCCGTCCGGTGGTGCCCGAGGTGTAGATGATCGTGGCAAGGTCGGACAGCTTGGCGGCCGTCCGGCGGGACTCAAGCTCGTCGTCGCTGACCCCTGACCCGGCCGCACGGAGCGTATCCAGGCCTGCACCTTCCAGCTGCCAGACATGCTGAAGGGCGGTAAGGCCTTCCGCCGCGACTGCCTGCCGGATGACGTTCTCGTGGTGGGCGGCTTCGCCAAAGGCGGCCACGGCACCCGAGTCGCCGAGGTTCCAGGCAACCTGGGACGGCGAGGAGGTTTCGTAAATGGGGACGGAGACGCCGCCGGCGAACCAGATGGCAAAGTCCACCAGGGCCCATTCGTACCGGGTGCGGGACATGATGCCGACGCGGTCACCCGCACCGACGCCACTGGCAATCAACCCCTTGGCCAGCGCCTTGACGTCGGCGAGGAAATCGGTGGCGGAAACATCCTGCCAGGAACCCGCTGAATCCAGGCGCGAGAACAGTGCCGGGTTGCTGGCTTTGTTCGCCTGCCGCAGCACCAGATCGGTGATATTGGTTTCCGGTGGAACAACAACAAGAGGCGGAACACTGAATTCGCGCACTATAGCTCCTTTGATATCCGAACTCCCGCTTCAGGGGTATGCCTAAAGAGTAGTACGCCGGTGCGGGAGCAGTGCAGCACCTAAACCTACTGGTGAGTAACTTATCCGTCAACACATGCGGACGGCGGCGCGGCGGGCGGGTTCCGCTACCCGGAGATGCAAAACCTAGAATGGGAAACTATGTACGCACAATCTTCCGGCGAACAGGCCGGTCCCCTCAGCAGGCCCGTCCCCTGGCGGCGCCGCTCCGCCCCCTACCGGGCAGGCAGAAGAGGGGGCGGCGGCTTCCACGGACAGGTGCGGCTTGGTCGCAGGGGCCTGGCTATCGGCATCGACATTGGCGGCACCAAGGTGGCGGCCGGCGTGGTGGATGCCGAAGGCAGGATCCTGAGTGAGGCGCGCCGTTCCACGCCCGGCACCGATCCTCGCGCCGTTGAGCAGGTCATCCTGGAGCTCGTGGAAGAGCTGGGCAGGGGGCAGCGCATCCGCTCGGTTGGGATAGGCGCCGCCGGGTGGATGGACCTCGACGGCGGCACCGTCCTGTTCAGTCCGCACCTGGCGTGGCGCAATGAGCCCCTCCGGGCCAACCTGCAGCGGCTCCTGCGAAGGCCCGTGCTGCTCGCCAACGACGCCGACGCCGCGGCCTGGGCTGAATGGCGCTTCGGTGCCGGCCAGGGTGAAGACCGGCTGGTCTGCATCACCCTCGGCACCGGCATAGGCGGTGCCATGGTCATGGACGGCAGGGTGGAGCGCGGCCGGTTCGGAGTGGCCGGCGAGTTCGGCCACCAGATCATCATGCCGGGCGGGCACCGGTGTGAGTGCGGCAACCGCGGGTGCTGGGAGCAGTATGCCTCCGGCAACGCCCTGGGGCGGGAGGCCAGGATCCTGGCCCGCAGCAATTCCCCGATGGCGCAGGACCTGCTGGCAGCAGTCGGCGGCCGCGTGGAGACCATCACCGGCGCCGTGGTGACGGAGCTCGCGCTGGCCGGGGACACTGCCTCCCGTGAGCTAATCGAGGAGGTGGGCGAATGGCTCGGCCTGGGCCTCGCGAACCTGGCAGCAGCGCTCGATCCCGGCCTTTTCGTGATTGGCGGCGGACTCTGCTCGGCCGGAAACCTGCTGGTGGAACCTGCACGGAAGTCGTTCGCGCGGAACCTGACCGGGCGCGGCTTCCGTCCCGCCGCCGGGATCGAGCTTGCCGCCCTGGGGCCCAATGCAGGACTGATCGGTGCGGCGGATCTGTCACGCGTCAGCAGCAGGGTCCGCCACTGAACACCCGGGCCGGCGGCAGCTAGACCCGCGCGCCGTCGTCGTCCTCGTTTTTGTCCTGCGGCAGCTTCATGATCAGGTACACGGTGCCCAGCACGAACGCGGCCACAATGCCCACGATCGCCAGCAGCGGCGCGGAACGCCAGAACATCGCTGAGAGCAGCAGCGCAATCGGCCCGCCCACGGCCGCCAGCCAGGCCAGCATGGTCAGCGGGTCGGTGCCGGCCAGGCTCGGGGGTTCCTCGGGGATGAAGTCGCCACCGTCGTCGTCCACGGCGTAGTCACGGGGGCCGTCCGGCGCATCCGCGTTCCGGTCCCGGCCGGCCGAGGCCTGGCGTTGTGCCGCGGACGGTTCGGCCGGGGCCGCGCCCGCCAGACCCAGGGGGTCGAAATCGCGGAAGGACGCGGTGCCCCGGGCAGCCGGATCTTCCGGCTCGGCCGGTGACGCCGGTTCCGGCGTATGGGGATCCGTTGCCCCGGAAGGAGTGCCGGCTTCCAGCCGTGCCACCAGGTCCAGCCAGACGGCGTCGTCCTGGTTCGCTCCCTGGTCCGCGGAATCGGGGGAGCCGGAGTCATGCCTGTTCATGGTGCACCTCCTGGCTTCCGGCCGCAGGGGCTGCGCCGGCGGCCAGCACCCGGCGGATAAATTGGACCGAGCCCTCGAAGATGCGTTCGGCGTCGTGGTCCATGGTGGCCACGTGGTAGCTGTTGTCGAGCCGGACCACGTCCACGGGCACCGAGGCCAGGCGGCGGCGCAGCACGGCGATGCTTGCGTCCGAGACCACATGGTCCACGGTGGACTTGTAGACCTGGACAGGGGCGGTGATCCGGGGGAGGAGCCGAATGGTGTCCCGGAACATCTTGTTCATCTCATGGGCCGCCGCAACCGGAGTACGGGCATAGGCGCCCTCGTCCATGCCTTCCTTCAGGATGTCGTTGGCAATGGCCGGGGTGCTTTTCAGCACGAGTT
>Ga0307408_100001969_pt1 | contig 14834 bp, 12 predicted proteins | sample 322Cmetagenome_FD_202116 | JGI IMG/M metagenome (GOLD analysis project Ga0307408, IMG submission 202116) | Maize rhizosphere microbial communities from greenhouse at UC Davis, California, United States - 322HYB-C-3 | ecosystem: Host-associated > Plants > Roots > Rhizosphere > Soil | place...
TTGCTCCTGCTTGGACAAGTTTGCTTGTTAATGCAGCAGCTTTATATACAGCTATTCCACCGGTTACACATACTAGTATCTTTTTATCCATCCTAATCGTATCCCCCACTTCAATTCCACAAATTATCTATTCTTTTATTATGCTAGAATCACATTATATTTTCATCTTTTTCAACTTGTTTCTAAAAAAATTGTCTATTTTTGCAATAAAAAATGATTCCGTTAACTTGGTTGTTGATTTTCGTTCCAGTCACTTCGCTTTCCGCGGGCGACCGCCAAGCCTCCTCGACACTGCGTGTCTGCGGGGTCTCGCCTGTCTCGCTTCTCCCGCAGGAGTCTTCGTGCCTGGAACGAAAATCAACAAGTGGCTAAAATCAATTTTATTATTTAACACAGCAAAAAAATAAAAAAGGCTGACATTTTGCTGCTGTCAGACCTTCATGGTTGTTACTTGCCTATATTGCTATCTTTTCCGTATATAGCACCTGTTTCTGATTTCTTAGGAACACGATAGGTAAGTTCACCGCTGTATATTTCTTCTAGCGCTTTCCCTACATGCTTATAGGAAACATATTTAGATAATCTTTCGTCACGTGTTTGCTGCATGGAACGAGCACGTTTTGCTGCAACGGAAACAAGGGAATATTTTGAATCAATTTTATTAAGTAATGAATCAATCGAAGGATATAACATTTATTCGACCTCCAGTAATTTTTTATATCGGTGTTCTACACGTTCTCTGCGGCAATGTTCAGCAACAACAATTGCTTTCACACGTTCACAAGCCAATTCTACTTGATCATTTTCTACGACATAATCGTACAATTCCATCATTTCAATTTCTTCACGGGCAGATAACATCCGATTGTTAATTAACTCTTCTGTTTCCGTACCCCTAGTTACAATCCGGTTCTTTAGCTCAGAAAGACTCGGCGGCATGAGGAAGATAAATAAGCCTTCTGGAAACTTTTCCCTAACCTGCCGTGCGCCCTTCACTTCGATTTCTAAAAAGACATCTTTTCCAGCATCTAAGGTCTCACGTACATAATCTACAGGGGTTCCATAATAATTCCCTACAAACTGAGCATACTCTAATAGTTTCCCTTGTTTAATTAATTCTTCAAACTCATCACGTGACTTAAAAAAATAATCTACCCCATTTACTTCACCAGGACGGGGAGCGCGGGTTGTTGCAGATATAGAATATTCAAAAGCCGTGTCCGGATGGGAAAATATTTCTTTCCTAACTGTTCCTTTTCCGACACCAGATGGACCAGAAAATACGATAAGCAATCCTTTTTCCTGCATTTTCTATAATCCTACCCTTCATCCATAATTTCATCACGGTCTGCCAGACGATGGGCAACCGTTTCAGGCTGTACTGCTGATAAAATGACATGGTCACTATCCATGACAATTACGGCACGAGTACGTCTTCCATATGTAGCATCAATCAATGAACCCCGATCTCGGGCATCTTGAATAATCCTCTTAATCGGAGCAGATTCAGGGCTTACAATTGAAATTATCCGATTGGCAGATACGATATTTCCAAATCCAATATTAATCAATTTAATCGACATGATTATCATCCAATCATCAATAATATATTTTTGCCTTGTCAAACATATTCTAAACACTATTATTCAATATTTTGTACTTGTTCTTTAAGCTTTTCCAGCAAACTTTTTATCTCTACCACTTTTTTAGTAATCCTTGAATCGTTGGCTTTTGATCCAATCGTATTTGCTTCCCTATTCATTTCTTGAACAAGAAAATCAAGCTTTCTGCCAATTGGCTCTAATTCATTTAAGGTTTGAGTAAATTGCTGAATATGACTTTTTAACCTTGTTAATTCTTCATTAATATCAATTTTATCAGCAAATATAGCCACCTCTGTTAATACCCGCGATTCATCAAATTGTCCCTGTACGAACTCTTCCATTCGTTTCATTAATCGTTCTTTATAAGCAGAGACAACTTGTGGAGCATATTCTTTCAGTTCATCTATATTTATATCTAATAGTCCCAAAGAAGTGAGCAAATCCTTTCTTAGCTCTTCTCCTTCTGTTACACGCATCTGTTTACATAATAAAACAGCTTCTTCTGCAGCTCTAAGTACTAAAGTTTCCAATTCTTCATTTCCAGCATCATTTTCTTCAATATGTAAAAATTCATTACGCGTTAATAAATCCTGAAGTAATACGTTTCCTTCAATATTAAATCTATCTCGTGCTTGTTTAATAAATAGGTAGTATTCTTCAAGCAGCTTCCAATCAACCTGAATTTTTCGAGTTACCGCACCCTCCCCTTCTATCATTATATAAACTTCTGCTCTGCCCCGACGAAGATGCTCACTCAATTTTTTCTTTATTTTATCTTCAACACTTAATAAATGCCTAGGCATCCGAATATTCATTTCACTAAAACGATGGTTGACTGTTTTTACTTCTACATTCACAGAAAAAGAGGCTGAAGCAATCCTGCTTCTTCCAAAGCCAGTCATACTTATAACCATTAAGTACACTCCAATCAATTGAAGATGAGCGTTAACCTACTATGTAAAGTTTATTTATTATTTGGAAACCAACAAAAGGTAATAGAGTAACCTCTACTACCTTTTGGATTATAACACACTTTATTTTGTTTTTCTTAACAAAAATGTTCCGGCTAGTAAAAAAGTTGGAATGGAGGATAGTCCTATAATCAAAAGCCAGTCTTTTGCTAGAATTGGTAAGGTGTGAAATATCGGTTGGAATGGCGGGTAATAAATTACGGCAATCATCAGAGCGAGTGAAGAAATAACTGCCCAGACTAGGTATTGATTCCCAAATGGATTTCTTGATAGTACTGATTTTTCACTCCTACAATCAAATACATGAATGAGTTGTGCCATAACAAGGGTAGCAAAGGCAATTGTTTGTGCATATGGCAGATTAGCAGGATTCTGATTATAGACAATCATAAAGGCTAATAGGGTAACGATCCCAATAAGGAAACCCCTTGAAACAACTTTCCAGCCTAATCCTCGAGCAAACACTCCCTCATTCGGACTCCGTGGTTTGCGCTTCATCACATCCTCTTCAGGCCGGTCTAGTCCAAGAGCCATTGCCGGCAGCCCATCGGTCACTAAATTGACCCAGAGGATTTGAATCGGCACGAGTGGAAGCGGCAGTGCCAGAATCATGGCAAACAACATAACCAAAATCTCACCTACATTTGAAGCTAGTAAGTATCGAACGAATTTTCGAATGTTTTCATAAATGTTTCTGCCCTCTTCAATTGCTGATTTAATAGTTGCAAAGTTATCATCGAGCAATACAAGAGCGGAAGCTTCTTTAGCTACATCTGTACCCGTAATCCCCATTGCCACACCGATATCTGCCGCCTTTATTGCTGGGGCGTCGTTCACTCCATCACCGGTCATCGCTACAATATGGCCTCTATTTTGTAAAGCTTTGACTATTTTCAATTTATGCTCAGGTGAAACGCGTGCAAATACGGATACATCATCTACCACATCCTCAAGCTCTTCAACCGACATGTTTGATAATGCATTTCCATCAAGTACCTTACTTTTCTTTGTTAAAATACCGAGCTGTGCAGCAATGGCTTTAGCTGTGATGATATGATCACCTGTTATCATTACCGTTTTTATTCCTGCTTCCTTACATTCTTTCACCGCATCTTTCACTTCTGGTCTTGGCGGATCAATCATACCTTGCACACCAATAAAGGTTAATTTATTTTCTGCTTCCTGTTCGCTTAAGATAACGGTATTGGTCGAAATAGGTTTAAAGGCAATCGCAATCGTTCTAAGTGCTTTGGAAGCAAGATTATTGATAGCCTCTTGCACTTGACTCTGGACATTCTGTGCAAGATATTGTGTTTTTCCATCCCAGAGAATGGACTCACTTTTACCTATAATTACATCTGGTGCACCCTTGGTTACAATAAAATTCCTGCCCTGCTTATCTTTAACATGCATACTCATCATTTTTCTTACAGAGTCGAATGGAAATTCTTTGATGATGGTAAATTCATCTAATAGATTTGTGCGGTCAAAACCTGCTTTCATAGCACTTACAAGCAATGCACCCTCTGTAGGGTCTCCGTCAAGAATGTAATCTTCATCTTTTATCACTAATTCTGAATGATTGCAGATCATCCCAAAAATAAGCATTTGCTGGAGCGCCTTCTCATCCTTTGGATGAACCCGCGCATTATCACGATAAAAATCTCCACGAGGCTGGTATCCAACCCCGTCAACTGTCCAAGTATGACCACCACTCCATAAATGAGTTACCGTCATTTTGTTTTGCGTCATGGTTCCCGTTTTATCAGAACAAATAACCGATGCACAGCCAAGTGTTTCTACTGCTGGAAGCTTTCTGACTATAGCATTTTTCTTAATCATTTTTTGGACTCCGAGCGACAATGCAACCGTTACAATTGCCGGTAATCCCTCAGGAATAGCCGCAACTGCTAAGGAAACACCGGCTAAGAACATGGTATAAAGTTCATGTCCCTGTATGACTCCAATTGCAACCACGAGAAGTGTTAACAATAAAGCAACACTTATTAAAATTTTCCCCAGCTGCTCTAAACGCCTCTGTAGGGGTGTTTCTTGCGTTTGTGCATTTTGGAGTAAATCGGCGATTTGTCCCATTGCTGTTTTCATTCCTGTCGCAATAACAACTCCTGCACCACTACCCCTAGTAATCATCGTGCCCATAAAGGCGATGTTTTCCATATCACCAATCCCAGGGTTTTCTGTTTTTAAACGATCTATATGCTTAGACACGGGTACGGACTCACCAGTAAGGGCTGACTCTTCGATTTCTAAACTTCTAGATTCGATAATCCGTACATCGGCACCAATTCTATCTCCACTAGAAAATTTAATGATATCTCCAGGAACAATTTCTTTAGAAGGAATTTTCACCCATTGTCCTTCCCGTAATACGGACACTTGAGGTGCGGATAATTCCTTTAGTGCCTGCAAGGATTTCTCAGCTCTTCTTTCTTGATAAAAGCCAAGGATACCGTTAATAATGACGATAGCAATTATCGCTACTGCATCAATATATTCACCAAGTAATCCTGAAAGAAGAGTGGCTGCGAGCAGTACTAACACCATAAAATCTTTAAACTGACTAAAAAATAAGAGTAAAGCAGATTGCTTTTCCCCTTCCTCCAATTCATTAAGCCCATGTTGGGCTATTCTTTTCTTTACAGCTTCCGGTGATAACCCAGACGAAAAGTCGGTATCTAGGACCTTTTCTACTTGATTTATCTCCATCTCATGGAATTTCATCCGACCATCTCACTTCCCCATTAATTATATGAGACTTGCTCTAAAGAAAGCATATTCAGCCTCGTCCCAAAAAATGCTATGATAATTAGACGAGTTATCATAACTGAATGAACAAGTTAAAATGAGACATACTCTAACCTAGTAAGAGACATTCTCTTACCTAGTAAGCTATACTTAAGAGAAGAAATAGTTTGAAGTAAAGGATGTTTTCCATGTCATTTGATGGTTTATTTACAAAAGCAATGGTTGATGAACTCGCACGCACCTTAAAGGGCGGTAGAATTAATAAAGTACATCAGCCTTATAAAAATGAAGTAATCCTTACAATCCGTGCAAATGGAGTGAACCAAAAATTATTATTTTCTGCACACCCAAGCTATGCACGAGTACAGCTCACTAATGAAGCATACGAAAATCCCAGCGAACCGCCTATGTTCTGTATGCTGTTAAGAAAGCATATTGAGGGCTATATTTTAGAGGATGTCTATCAGGTTGAAAATGATCGAATGATTATTTTTGAAATTAAAGGACGAAATGAAATCGGAGATGTAAGCTATAAGCAGTTAATTATTGAAATAATGGGCAGGCACAGTAATATTGTACTCGTTGATAAAACCCGAAACATCATTCTTGATAGCGTGAAGCATGTTTCGTTTGCCGTAAACAGTCACAGGGCCATATTACCTGGCCAGCCCTATATTTATCCGCCGGAACAAAATAAACAAAATCCATTCTTGGCAGTTGAAGATGATGTATTGAGAAAGATTGATTTTAATAGCGGAAAGATTGATCGGCAGCTAGTTGAACATTTTGCTGGAACCTCACCACTTTTCGCAAAGGAAGTTATTTTCCAAAGCGGGATTGCCAACCGTACAACAGTCCCTAAAACATTCATTCAAATGATTCATAAAATTAAGAATGGGGCAATAGAGCCTTCCATCTTATCAACAGGGAATAAGGACGTGTTCTACCTCTTTCCACTTGAACATGTACAAGGAGAAGTAAAAAGCTTCTCAACCTTAAGCGAAATGCTTGACCGCTTTTATTTTGGAAAGGCTGAGCGTGACCGTGTAAAACAGCAAGGAAATGATATCGAGAAGTTAATCATCAATGAAAAAGAAAAGAATGAGAAAAAAATTGAGAAATTAGAGAATACATTAAGAGAGGCTGAGAAAGCCGAACAGCTCAAGCTCCTTGGTGAACTGTTAACAGCCAATCTCTATGCTGCAAAAAAAGGGATGAAAGAAATCAAAGTCGTCGATTATTATGATGAAATGGGCGGTACGGTTGCGATTCTCTTGGACCCGCGGAAGACACCTTCCGAAAATGCGCAAAAATATTTTTCTAAATACCAGAAAGCAAAAAATTCTGTTTCCATCGTAATCGAACAAATTGAAAAGGCACGGGAGGAAGTTTTCTATTTTGAAAATTTACTCCAACAGGTGCAGTCAGCATCACCAAAAGATATTCAAGAAATTCGCGAAGAATTAATTGAAGGCGGGTATATCCGCAATCGTCAAAGACGAAATGCGAAAAAGATTTCTAATGCCAAGCCGATTCTTGACCATTATCTCTCTTCTGATGGCACTGAATTGATTGTTGGAAAAAACAATAAGCAAAATGATTATTTGACCAATAAACTTGCAGCTAGAGATGAAATTTGGCTGCACACGAAAGACATTCCTGGCTCGCATGTTGTCATTCGAAGTAAAGAACCTTCTGAAGAAACCATATATGAAGCAGCGAACTTGGCTGCCTATTTTAGTAAAGCCCGAAACTCTAGTACTGTACCAGTAGATTTTACAAAGGTGCGGTATGTTAAAAAGCCTAATGGTGCAAAGCCTGGTTTTGTCATTTATGATAATCAACAGACTGTCTATGTTACACCTGAAGAGGAAATGGTCCTCAAACTTAAGAAAAAATAAAATGGCCCCGGATTTTCCGGGGCTTTTTTAGTTATTCGAACCGCTTGCTCCACTCTGAAGGAGATTTACTCCAAGAAAGTAAGCTCTCTTGATCATCTTTACTGATGTAGCCCTTTTCAATAGCTACCTCCACTAGATTAGCAAAATCAGTTAGTGATTCACTTTTTATTTCTTCTTGGGCGAATGCTTCCCTCCCCTTATCAAGACCATATGTAAAGATTGAAACCACGCCAAGCACTTCACACCCAGCTTCTCGCAGTGCTTGAACCGCAGTAATGACACTGCCTCCCGTAGAGATTAAATCTTCTACAACCACAACCTTTTGACCCTTATCCACTTTGCCTTCTATCTGGTTCCCTTTTCCATGACCTTTTGCTTTTGAACGAACATAACACATTGGTAAGTTTAATAACTCACTAACCCATGCAGCATGTGGGATCCCAGCGGTTGCTGTACCAGCAATTACTTCTGCATCAGGATATTGCTTAAGAATAATAGATTGCAATCCTTCAGCAATCTCTCTTCTTACCTCCGGATACGAAAGTGTTAGGCGGTTGTCACAATAGATAGGTGAACGTAATCCCGAAGTCCAAGTGAATGGTTCGTTTGGCTTTAATGCCACTGCATTAATCGATAATAATTTTTCTGCTATTACTTTTTTCATACTTGAACACTCCTCCATGCTTCCATCCATTTTTCATAGCTTTTCACTGGATCATTTGATCTTGTGATGGAACGTCCCACGACAATCGAGGTAACACCCGCATTTCTTGCGAATTCAGGGGTGGCCACCCGTTTTTGGTCTCCCGTACTATCTTCGGCCATCCGTATCCCTGGGGTAACGGTGTAGAATTTATTACCTAGATTTTCGCGAATAGGTAATGCCTCCCAAGCAGAGCAAACGACTCCGTCTAAACCAGCTTCATTTGTTAATGAGGCATAATGAAGAACAGATTGTTCAAGTGAACCAGAAATAAGCTGTTCTTTGTTCATTTGTTCTTCTGATGTGCTCGTGAGCTGCGTGACTGCGATACACGCTGGACGCTTCCGTCCTGCTGCAGTCCCTTCCTCTAATCCCTCTATTGCAGCAGACATCATCTCTTTGCCTCCTGCAGCGTGTACATTCACCAGGTCGCATTCCAGCCTTGCAAGACCCTTCATTGCACTCTTCACTGTATTGGGAATGTCATGAAGCTTTAAATCTAGAAAAATACGATGTCCATTTTCTTTTAAATAATGGACAATTTCGGGGCCCTCCTGATAAAACAGCTCCATTCCAACTTTTACAAAAAGCTCCTTACCTTTAAAAGGTTGTAGAAATTGCTCTACCTCTTTACGATTTGCAAAATCAAGCGCGATGATGAGCGAGTTGTTCATGGTTTTGCCAGCTCCTTCCCCTGCATTCACTGATATGTTCATAACCTAATTGATCTAAAAGTAAAGGCAATTCATCAATAATTGTTGGGCAAACAAAAGGATCCACAAAATTTGCTGTGCCTACTGCGACAGCACTTGCCCCCGCATAAAAGAATTCAATAACATCCTCAGCAGACTCAATCCCGCCCATTCCAATAATTGGGATATTTACAGCTTGACTTACCTCATAAATCATCCGTAAAGCAACTGGTTTAATTGCAGGTCCAGATAATCCACCGGTGCGATTAGCTAATATCGGCTTACCTGTTTTTAAATCCAGTCTCATCCCAACAAGCGTGTTTATCATGGTCAAACCATCAGCACCGCCGGCTTCAACTGCTTTTGCCATTTCCACAATATTCGTCACGTTCGGTGAAAGTTTCACATAGACTGGTACGTCAGAAACTTCCTTCACCTTACGAGTTAACTGCTTTGCCACCTCGGGAATGGTACCAAAAGCGATTCCCCCTGTCTTAACGTTAGGGCAGGAAATATTCAATTCTAATGCATGGACATTGGAAACTTTTGATATGCTCCTTGCAACCTCGATATAATCCTCTTCGACCGAACCTGCGACATTCGCAATAATAGGGACATCATACTGGGATAGCCATGGCAATTCATTGCTAATAACTTTTTCTAAACCAGGATTTTGAAGACCGATTGCATTAAGCATCCCTGCAGATGTTTCCGCAACCCTGGGTGTTGGATTGCCAAATCTAGGTTCCACTGTAGTTGCTTTAATCATAATGGCCCCAAGTTGACTCAAATCATAGAATTGGCTGTACTCCCTGCCAAACCCGAAGCATCCGGAAGCAGGCATGATTGGATTTTTCAGGTTCAAACCAGGTAATGCAATGTTTAAACGACTCATACCAATACCTCCCCTGCACGAAAAACTGGTCCATCGCTGCAAACCTTTTTATAAGAAACTCCAGTTGGGTCATCCGCATTTTTACATACACAAGCAAAGCATGCACCAATTCCGCACCCCATTCGTTCTTCTAGCGATAAAAACACTTTCTTATCGGAATAACCATTTTCAATAGCTTTCAACATTGGGGTTGGTCCGCATGTATACAAACAATCAAAACTTAAATCTTTGATAATATCCGTGACAAAACCCTTTCTTCCGTGTGAACCATCTACAGTCGTCACATAGGTCTCGCCATTTCTCAAAAACTCTTCTTCAAAAAAAACAGCTGATTCAGTTTGGAAGCCTAGGACATGGACTACTTTAACCCCTTTTGCTGCCAATTGATTGGAGAGCTCATATAGTGGGGGTACACCAATACCTCCGCCAACAAGCAAAGCGGTTTCCCCTGCACCTACTTCATCCACCGGAAACCCATTTCCTAGCGGACCGAGAATATCAAGTAGCATTCCTGGACCCAGTTCAGCTAACAGTCTAGTCCCTTGCCCTTCTTTTCGGTAAATCATCGTAAATTGAGAGTTCCTCTTATCAAAAGATGAAATACTTATCGGTCTCCGTAAAAGCGGGTCGCGAGCATTTGCGACCCTTATATGAACGAACTGACCTGGTGCTTTGATTTCATGAACGAAATTTGCCTCCACGGTAAGTTGAAAAATATCATTGGCTATTTCCTCTTGGGAGATAATTTTGCATAACTCTTTTTTTATCATGCAAAAACTGCCTCCTTTTCCTCTAACGCCATGGCTTCAGCTGAAAAATTCATCGACTCAATTACTTTAAGAATCGCGTCTGCCGTATCTAGTGAGGTTAAGCATGGAACTCCATTTTCAACGGCTTCGCGACGAATTCTAAAGCCATCTCGTTCTGGCTGTTTTCCTTTTGTCAGTGTGTTGATAATAAACTGGGCTTCTCCATGATGAATAACATCTAGCAATGTTTTACCTTCTGAGCCAATTTTTCCAATTACTTTTACTGGCAGACCTGCGGACTTAATCACGTCAGCTGTTCCACTCGTGGCCATAAGACGGTATCCGTTATCTGCAAATCGCTTAGCAAGTTTTAATGATTCTTGTTTATCTTTATCGGCTACGGTAAACAATACTGTGCCGAATTTTTGAATCGTCATTCCTGACGCAATTAATCCTTTATAAAGTGCTTTTTCAAGGGTACTATCCTTCCCCATTACCTCGCCAGTCGATTTCATTTCTGGTCCGAGCGTAATATCAACGTTTCTTAACTTCGCAAATGAGAAGACTGGAACCTTCACATAAACTCCATTTTTTTCAGGTACTATTCCTGGTGTGTAGCCTTGTTCGACAATTGAAGCTCCTAAGATTGCTTTTGTAGCAATTTTAGCCATTGGAACATTTGTGATTTTGCTCAGGAATGGAACAGTACGACTTGAGCGCGGATTGACTTCTAGTACATATACTTGATTCTCAGAAATTACATACTGAATATTTAACAATCCGATGATGTTTAGACCTTTAGCCATTTTTTCTGTGTACTCGACGAGCTTTTGTTTGACTCTATCCGATAGTGTCTGCGGAGGATAAACAGCAATGGAATCGCCTGAGTGTACTCCAGCACGTTCGATATGCTCCATAATTCCAGGTATCAACACATTTTCACCGTCACAAATCGCATCGACTTCGATTTCTTTCCCTGTTAAGTAACGGTCAATCAAGACAGGATGTTCAGGATTGATTTTTACTGCATTTTCCATATAATGAAGCAGTTCTTCTTGACGATATACGATTTCCATTGCCCGCCCGCCAAGAACGTATGAAGGTCGAACAAGAACCGGATAACCAATTTCATTCGCGATTACTATTGCCTCTCCCACTGATAAAGCCGTTTTTCCAAGCGGCATTGGAATATCTAGCTGTACAAGGGCTTGTTCAAATTTATCCCTGTTCTCCGCACGATCTAAATCCTCTAGGCTTGTTCCAAGAATTTTTACCCCATTCTCTTCTAACCCTGCAGCAAGATTAATCGCTGTTTGGCCGCCAAATTGTACTATTACACCCAGTGGTTTTTCTAAATCAATAATACTCATTACATCCTCAATCGTAAGCGGCTCAAAGTAAAGCTTATCCGAGATACTGAAATCAGTCGAAACCGTCTCAGGATTATTATTGATAATAATCGCTTCATAGCCTGCTTCTTTAATCGCTTTAACAGAATGGACGGTTGCATAGTCAAACTCAATGCCCTGGCCGATGCGAATTGGTCCTGAACCGAGTACAATGACACTTTTTCTATCTGTTACAATCGATTCATTTTCCTCTTCATATGTTCCATAGTAGTAAGGTGTTTCTGACTCGAATTCAGCTGCACAAGTATCTACCATTTTATATACGGGAACCATACCCAAATTTTTGCGTAGATTGTATATATCTTTTTCCTTTTGATCCCAAAGCTCAGCAATCTTTTTATCTGAGAAGCCTTTTTGTTTTGCTTCCTTAAGAATTTCCATATCCAATGGGTTCCCAGAAAGCTTTGTTTCAAACTCGATGATTCCGCGCAGTTTGTGTAAGAAAAATAAATCTATTTGGCTCCACTGATGAATGGTTTCAACTGTCATACCTCGTTTTAATGCTTCTGCGATATAAAAGAGCCTCTCATCTCCTGCTTTGCAAATTCGTTTCTCAAGTAATTCATTATTGATTTCTGCTGATCCATTTAATTCGAAATGATGGACACCAGCTTCTAGTGAGCGGATTGCTTTTAATAAGGACTCCTCAAAGGTGCGTCCTATCGCCATCACTTCGCCCGTTGCTTTCATTTGTGTACCAAGTGAACGATTCCCTGATTCAAATTTATCAAAAGGCCATCTTGGGATTTTCGTTACAATGTAATCAAGAGCAGGTTCAAAGCTTGCATAGGTTTTCCCTGTTACAGGGTTAAGCATTTCATCTAGTGTTAAGCCCACTGCAATTTTTGCTGCAAGTTTTGCAATTGGATAACCCGTTGCTTTTGAGGCAAGAGCCGATGAGCGGCTTACCCTCGGATTTACTTCGATAATATAGTAATTAAAGCTATATGGGTCTAAGGCAAGCTGAACATTACAGCCACCTTCTATACCCAGTGCACGAATGATTTTAAGAGAAACATTTCTTAAAAGCTGGTATTCTCTGTCACTTAAGGTTTGACTTGGTGCAACAACTATCGAGTCACCAGTGTGAACACCTACTGGATCAATGTTTTCCATATTACAAACAACAATGGCATTGTCATTTGCATCACGCATTACTTCATATTCGATTTCTTTAAAACCTGCAATGCTTTTCTCGAGCAAGCATTGATTTACGGGGCTATGTTTTAAACCGCTCGTTACGATTTCTTCAAGCTCTACTGAATTATGGCAAATCCCTCCACCAGTGCCGCCTAGAGTATAGGCAGGACGAACAATGACAGGGAATCCTATTTTTTCAACGAAGGCATGAGCTTCAGCTAATTCATGGATAATATCACTATCTGGCACAGGCTCACACAGTTCATTCATTAAGCTGCGGAATAAGTCGCGATCCTCGGCTTGTTCAATGGCCGATAGCTTTGTTCCTAAGATTTCAACTTCACATTCTTCTAAAACTCCTGATTTTGACAATTCAACCGCAAGATTAAGACCTGTTTGCCCGCCAAGAGTTGGCAGAAGTGCGTCAGGACGTTCCTTGCGAATGATTCGGCTTACAAATTCCTCTGTCAATGGTTCAATATAGACGGCATCCGCAATCTCTGTATCCGTCATAATCGTAGCTGGATTTGAATTCACCAAAATAACACGGTAACCTTCTTCTTTAAGTGCAATACAAGCCTGCGTTCCTGCATAATCAAATTCTGCTGCCTGGCCAATCACAATTGGTCCTGAACCAATCACTAAAATGGAGTTTATATCAGTACGTTTTGGCATGTTGTTGAAACCTCCTGTTTTTCAGATTCAATCATTGTGAGAAACTGATCGAATAAATGGTTTGCGTCTTCAGGTCCTGGTGAAGCCTCTGGATGATATTGAACAGTAAAGGCAGGATAATCTAAATGTTTTAAGCCTTCCACAGTCCCATCATTTAGTGCAATATGGGTAACTTCCATTCTTGTACCGAGTAAGGACCTTTCTTCCACCGTATATCCATGGTTTTGAGCAGTAATGGCGATTTTCCCTGTCGCTAAATCTTTAACAGGGTGGTTAGAACCACGATGACCGAATTTCATTTTAATGGTATCGGCACCGCATGCTAGTCCAAATAATTGGTGTCCAAGACATATTCCAAATATCGGTACTAAGCCCAGTAACTGCTTAATCATATGGATAGCTTCTGGGACATCCTTTGGATCCCCAGGGCCATTCGAAAGCATAATCCCATCTGGGCGTAATTGGATGATTTCCTCAGCAGTAGTATGATAAGGTACCACTACAACATCGCAATTACGTTTATTTAATTCCCGTAAAATACCATGCTTCATCCCAAAATCAACGAGCACAATTCTTTTTCCCCTGCCTGGGCTTGGGTAAGAATTTTTTGTAGAGACTCTTCTGACTTGATCAATCGGCAGCTTCGTCTGTCTTAGTTTACTAATTACTTCATTAGGATCACTTTCAATCGAGCAGATTGCTCCTTTTAATGTCCCTGACTTCCGAATAATCTTGGTTAATTTACGTGTATCAATACCTGCGATTCCAGGGATTTTTTTCATTTTAAAGTATTCATCAAGGGTAAATTCACTTCTCCAATTGGACGGAAACTCTGTGGCTTCTTTAACAATAAAGCCTTTCACCGCTGGGTTGATTGTTTCAAAATCGTCTCGGTTGATTCCGTAATTACCAATCAGTGGGTACGTCAGCATAACAATTTGCCCGCAGTAGGATGGATCGGAAAGGATTTCTTGGTAGCCAGTCATTCCTGTATTAAAGACGACTTCTCCGATTGTATCCATATGACTTCCAAAACCTTCACCAATAAATATTGTTCCATCTTCTAAAATTAACTGTGCTTTCATGCTGTTACACGTCCCTTCTCCCAAACTACTTCGCCGCTCGCGATTGTCAATTGAGGCCAGCCCTTACAATTCCAGCCTGTAAATGGAGTGTTTTTCCCTTTAGATAGAAATTCTTGAGGATCAATTACTCTCTCTTCGTCAAGATTTAATAGAACGATGTCTGCAGGTGCTCCTACTTCAATGTTTCCATAAGGAAGAGAAAAGCTTTCTGCTGGCTTTTTCGTTAAATACCCAATTAACTGTT
>Ga0307408_100001970_pt1 | contig 14832 bp, 9 predicted proteins | sample 322Cmetagenome_FD_202116 | JGI IMG/M metagenome (GOLD analysis project Ga0307408, IMG submission 202116) | Maize rhizosphere microbial communities from greenhouse at UC Davis, California, United States - 322HYB-C-3 | ecosystem: Host-associated > Plants > Roots > Rhizosphere > Soil | place: USA...
TCATTGGTAATGCATTAGTATGACTTATCTTTTCGCGCTTTGATTAAGCACATCTTATGGAAAATCTGGACTACCGCGCGCTGGCGGTGCTGGATGCCGTTGCCAGCCATGGCAGCTTCGAAAAGGCGGCCAATGCGCTCGGCATCAGCCAGCCGGCCGTATCCCAGCGTATCAAAGCGCTCGAGGATGCGGTAGGCAGGCTGCTGATCGTGCGCGGTTCCCCCGCCGAAGCGACTGGCCTGGGCCAACGCCTCATCTCGCATTACCGCAACGTCAAACTGATGGAGGCGGCGCTCGACATCGACCTGGGCCATGAGACCAGCATGCCTGAAATTGCGATGGCCGTCGATGCCGCCAGCCTGGCGACCTGGTTGCCGCTGGCCTTGCGCCCTCTGCTTTCGCCGCCGCGCTGCCAGCTCGACGTGGAATGCGCCGAGCGCGAAGTCGCGCTGCACCTGTTGCGCGAAGGGGCGGTGTTCGGCTGCGTGGCTGCGCGGGCCGAAGTGCCCGTGCCTGCAGCCGCCGGTTCTTCCTCTACGCCGTTGGGTGCAATGCGGTATGTGTGCGTGGCTGCGCCTTCATTTGCGGGGCATTGGTTCGGTGACGGCTTCAACGTCGAGGCCCTGGCGCTGGCGCCGGCCGTGGTGCATGAGCGCGACCTGATGGCGCGCTTCCTGGCGCGCGAGGCGGGCTATGTGCGGCCCTTCCCGCATCACACCTTGCCGCTGTCGACGGCCCTGAACGATACCGTGTTCGGCGGGCTGGCGTATGGCCTGCTGCCTTACCTGCAGGCGGCCAATGGCTTGTCGCAAGGAGCGCTGGTGGACCTGCTGCCGGGGCGCTATATCGACGTCGAGCTGGACTGGCATTCGTGGGAGCTGGATACGCCCTTCACCCATGCACTCACCGAGCAGGTTATCGGCACCGCGCGGCGCTATCTGGTGCAGCCTTGAAAACCGGTAAACCTGGGTCAGGCACAAGTGCCGGACCCTGTCTGATCGTCTGCCGCGGTTTTGGTTGTGCGCTGTTGACCTTCTCAAAAAGTCAAAGGCGCTAAACCCTATGGCGACCGTTGCGCTGAAAGGGTCAGACCCTTGGGTCTGACCCCGGTTTACCGGTTTTAAATATCGACCGGGTCGACTTCGAGCGACCACTTGACGCGGGTCTTCTGCTCGCGCAGCGCCTGCATCCACTCTTTCAGGAAAGCCTGCAGCGCCGGGCGCGAAGGCGACTCCACCAGCAGTTGCGCGCGCTCCATATTGTGCACGCGCGCCATGCTCATCGGTATCGGATCGTTGATCGTGATGCCGCCATGCTGCACCAGGTCGCGCGCACCGCGCAGGAATTCCAGCGCCAACTCCAGTTCGCGCGCTTCCGCCCGCAGGATGGCCTGGTACAGGTAGGGCGGCAGGCCGGCCACTTCACGCTCGCCAAGCAGCGAGTTGGCGAAGTAGTCGTAGTCATGCGCCACCAGCGCCGAGAACAGGGGATGTTCCGGATAGCTGGTCTGCACCAGCACCTCGCTCTCGCTGCCGCCCTGGCGGCCCGCACGGCCCGCCACCTGCATCAATTGCGCGAACAGGCGCTCGCTGGCGCGGTAGTCCTGCGAGAACAGCGAGCTGTCGGGGTTCATGATGCCCACCAGCGTCAGGTTCTTGAAGTCGTGCCCCTTGGCGACCATCTGCGTGCCGACCAGGATATCCACTTCCTGCCGGTGTACGCTGTCGAAGGCCTCCTGCGCACTGCCTTTGCGGCGCGTGCTGTCGGCGTCAATGCGCAAGATCCGCGCTTGCGGGAACAGCTCCTGCAAGCTCTCCTCGATCCGCTGCGTGCCGCGCCCCAGCGGCTGCAGGTCGATATTGCCGCAAGTCGGGCAGTGGCGCGGGATGCGCATCTCCAGGCTGCAGTGGTGGCAGCGCAGTCGGTAGTCCGATTTGTGCAGCACCATCGAGGCCGTGCAGCGCTTGCACTCGCTCACCCACCCGCATGATTCGCAGGTGATCACGGGCGAATAACCGCGCCGGTTCAGGAACAGCAAGGACTGTTCGCCGCGCTCCATGCGCAGCCTGATCGCTTCCACCAGTTGCTCGGTCAGGCCTTCCTGCCCGCGCCGGCGCGAGGTGTCGATCAGCTTCACGGAAGGCAGCACCGCCTGCTGCACCGCGCGTTCGCGCAATTCGAGCTTGCGGTAGCGGCCTTTCAGCGCGTGGTGCCAGCTTTCCAGCGATGGCGTGGCGGAGCCCAGCACCACAGGAATCTGGAGCTGGTGCGCGCGCCACACAGCCAAATCGCGCGCGGAGTAGCGCAAGCCTTCCTGCTGCTTATATGAAGGATCGTGCTCTTCGTCGATCACGATCATCTTCAGGTTCGGCATGGAGGCGAGGATCGACAGGCGCGTGCCGAGCACGATGCGCGCCTTGCCTTCATGCGCCGCCAGCCAGTGCAGCATGCGCTCGCCCTCGGACAGGCGGCTGTGCAGGGTGGACAGCATCACACCCGGGAAACGGGTGCGGATATTGGTTTCCAGTTGCGGCGTCAGGTTGATCTCGGGGACCAGCACCAGTACCTGGCCCTGCGGCTCGCGCGCCAGCACTTGTGCACAGGCTTGCAGGTAGACCTCGGTCTTGCCGCTACCCGTCACGCCATACAGGAGGAAGGGCGCGAAGCCCTGCGCACCGGCGATGGCATCGGCCGCCGCCTGCTGGCCGGCGTTCAATGCCGGCTCGTTGGCCGGCGCCGGGTCGTGCGGCTCCTCCAGCTTGGCCAGCTTCTTGATGGCCCGGTCCAGCGCAACGGTGCTGGTCACGCGCAGGTTTTTGGGCAGGCCGGGCAAGGCCACCTCGCCCAGCGGACGCTGGTAATACTCGGCGGCAAAGCCGGCCAGCGCCAGCCACTGCGGGGAGAGAGGCGCCAGCTGGCTGCGCACGGCCAGCGCAGCTTTCAGCTTTTCCTCAGGGACGTCCGTTTCCTCGAGGATATCCACAATGAGCCCAACGACTTCGCGCGGGCCAAACGGCACCATTGCCAATTGTCCTACACCCGGTCGCGCTGATTTTTCGCAATCCCAGCGATAGTCAAAGACCGCGTTCAGCGGCGTATCCAGGGCAATTCGGAGAATGCAGTGCGCCATCCAGGGCTATCGATCGAGGGTTTTTCAACTATCCACAGAAACTGGGGATAACTTTGTGAACAAAGGGGCTGGAATCCTGAGCAAGCACTAACCTCCAGCTTGCTATCCGGGGAAACCCAGCGAAACGGCTTTATTTTTCACCTTTAAATTCAACAACTTACAAGAGTCGCCCTAGGAGGACCAGAAAGCGCATGTTTTTCCGCGCTCTGTGCATAAGTGCATCATTTAAGGAGCAGTTTTTCACCGAAATCAAGCGTTTTTTTCGGTCTTTTCAGTGCAAAACGTGCCTGGTGCGCCACAACATCAAGCCAAGCATTGTACACAGGCAAGCGCGGCAAGGTTTGTGTTTCCGCAAGCGTTTTCATCACTGAAAGTCTTAGCGAAATATCATGCAATGCAACATGACGCTAAGACAATTCCTACAAATTCCTACTAAGTGCCGGTTTACTAAGTACTTTTGGCTTTTTTCCACAGTTTTTGTGGATAACTTTGTGGAGAATGGTCCGACAAGCTGGCTTGCAGCTTGGGATAAGGTTTACAAAACCCAAAACATTGACAAAAGCATTGAAAAATAAACCTTTAAAAATCAATAAGTTGCGAATGCGCTGAGAGGGACGCATTTGCTGCTGCCTCTTATTTCCGCAGTAAAAATTTTTGTGTATAAGTCGCTTCTGCACGAAATAAAAAAGGGCGCCGCAGCGCCCTTTGGAGCGGGACTACAGTGTTCAGCCGCCGCGCAGCTTGCGGCTGTGGCTGTGGACCGTGTCCACCAGCACGGACACCGATTCCGGCGGGGTGAACTGGGAAATGCCATGGCCCAGGTTGAAGACATGGCCGGTATTGTGCGGACCGAAGCAATCCAGCACGCGGCGTGCTTCAGCAGCGATCTGGTCCGGGTTGGCGAACAGGATGGCCGGGTCGATATTGCCCTGCAGGGCCATCTTGTGGCCCACCAGTTCGCGGATCTTGCCGATGTTGGCGGTCCAGTCCAGGCCCATGGCGTCGGCGCCGATAGCGGCGATTTCCTCGGCCCAATGGCCGCCGCCCTTGGTAAATACGATGGCAGGGATCTTCACGCCATCTTTTTCACGTTTCAGCAGGCTCACGACCTGCTGCATGTATTTCAGCGAGAACTGCTGGTAGGCGCCGTCGGCCAGTGCACCGCCCCAGGAATCGAAGATCATCACCGCTTGTGCACCGGCGTCGATCTGCGCATTGAGGTATTCGGCAACCGCGCGGGCGTTCACGTCCAGGATGTGGTGCATCAGGTCCGGGCGCGCGTACATCATCTTCTTGATGGTATGGAATTCGCGCGAACCCTGGCCTTCCACCATATAACAGGCCAGCGTCCATGGGCTGCCGGAGAAGCCGATCAGCGGCACGCGGCCATTCAGCTCGGTGCGGATCTGGGTCACGGCCTTGAATACATAGTCCAGCGAGCCGGCCGGCGGCAGTTGCAGCGCCTTGACGTCTTCCTCGGTCTTCAGCGGGCGCTCGAATTTCGGGCCCTCGCCTTCCACGAAGAACAGGCCCAGGCCCATCGCATCCGGCACCGTCAGGATGTCGGAGAACAGGATTGCCGCATCCAGCGGATAGCGGTCGATCGGCTGCAGGGTGACTTCCGTTGCCAGGTCCGGATTGGTCGCCAGGCCCATGAACGAGCCCGCCTTCTGGCGCGTCGCGCGATACTCAGGCAGGTAGCGGCCTGCCTGGCGCATCAGCCACACCGGCGTGTATTCGGTCGGCTGGCGCAGCAGGGCACGCAGGAAGGTGTCGTTCTTCAGCGGGGCAAATTGTGGCATGAAAGACAATCTAAAGCGGATAGAAAGGGGGTATTATCGCATCCCTGCCCTGTTTTTACGCGTTTGGAGCGCCCATGTCTTCCACTTCCGCCGCGCCTTTTGGCACCTGGACTTCGCCGATCGGCGCCGAAATGGTGGCCGCGGGCGCTACGCCGCTGTCTTCTGTCGTCCTGGACGGGGCGGGTATCTATTGGCTGGCGGGCCGCGCGGCGCAAGCGGGGCGCACCGCCCTGATGCGCCGCCAGGGCGCGGAGGCTGGCGAAGTGACGCCACTGCCGTTCAACGTACGCAATCGCGTCCACGAATACGGCGGCGGCGCCTATGCCGTGGCCGACGGTGTGGTCGTGTTCTCGCACCACGCCGACAACCGCCTGTACCGCCTTGCCCCGGGCGGCAACGCGGAAGCGTTCACCTCGCCAGGCCGCCAGCGCTTCGCCGACTTCGTGTTCGACCGCGCGCATGCACGGCTGATCGCGGTGCGCGAGCAGCATCCGGAGGACGAAGCCTCGCACGCGCAGCCAGTGAATACCATCTGCGCGGTAGGCTTCGATGGCGGTGAGCGCGTGCTCGTCATGGGCAATGATTTTTATTCTTCGCCGCGGCTGTCGCCGGACGGCCGTCGCCTGGCGTGGCTGTCGTGGGACCATCCGCGCATGCCGTGGCAGGGCACCGAGCTGTGGATGGCCGACGTGCAGGACGACGGCCGCCTCGGCGCGCCAGTGCGCGTGGCCGGCGGGCCGCAGGAGTCGATCTGCCAACCGGAATGGTCGCCTGCCGGCGTGCTGCACTTCGTCTCGGACCGCAGCGGCTGGTGGAACCTGTACTGCCTGCGCGAAGGCGCGGCCGTTGCGGTAGAGGCGCTGTGCCCGATGGCGGCTGAGTTTGCGACACCACACTGGACCTTCGGCAACTCGCTGTACGGCTTTGGCGCGAGCGGCGAGATTGTGTGCAGCTATATCGAACAGGGCGTCAGCAAGCTGGCGCGCCTGCGCCCCGGCAGCACGGTGCTGGAGCCGATCGCCACCCCATACCAGGAGATCCGCGAGCTGCGCGTCGGCGACGGCTACGCCGTGGTGCTGGCGGGCAGCCCGACCATCGCATCGGAAATCGCCCGCATCGACCTGGCAACTGGCGCGCGCGAAGTGCTGGAGCGTTCGATCGCTGAACTGCCCGCCCTGGGCTACCTGTCCGTCCCGGAAAGCATCAGCTACCCGAGCGCCAACGGCCGCACGGCATACGCCTACTTCTACCCGCCGGCCAACCAGGACATGCAGGCGCCACAAGGGGAAAAGCCGCCGGTCATCGTCATCAGCCATGGCGGCCCGACCGGCATGGCTGCCAGCACCCTGAGCCTGAAGACGCAATTCTGGACCAGCCGCGGTTTCGGCGTGCTGGACGTGAACTACGGCGGCAGCACCGGCTTTGGCCGCGCTTTCCGCGACGCGCTGAAAGGCCAATGGGGCATTGTCGACGTCGAGGACTGCATCGCCGGCGCGCGCCACCTGGTCGCGCAAGGCCTGGCGGACGGCGAACGCCTGATCATCCGCGGCAGCAGCGCGGGCGGCCTGACGACCCTGTGTGCGCTGACCTTCCACGATGTATTCAAGCTGGGTGCCAGCTACTACGGCGTATCCGACCTGAAAGGGCTGGATGACGATTCGCACAAGTTCGAATCGCACTACAACGAATACCTGATCGCGCCCAAGGCGCAGGCCGAGGCAGTGTACGCCGAGCGCTCCCCGATCAACCATACCGGCCGCCTGTCGCGCCCGATGATCTTCTTCCAGGGACTGGATGACAAGGTCGTACCGCCGCAGCAGTCGGAAGCCATGGTCAACGCGCTGCGCCAGCGGGGCATTCCGGTCGAGTATGTGGAACTGGAAGGTGAAGGCCACGGCTTCCGCAAGGCGGGCACCATTGTGCGCACGCTGCAGGCGGAGCTGGAATTCTACCAACGCATGCTTGGCTTGACCGGATGAGCGACACTCTGCTGGCGGAATTCGAAGCCCTCGAACAGCCTGAGAAAGCCATTCTCGCCCTGCTGGCACTGGTGGGCGACCCGGTCGGCCGCACCGCCATCCTGGATCACCTGGTCGCTGCCGGCATTCGCGATACGAACGACCAGCCCTTCAACACGCTGACGCTGGACGATCCGCTGCTCAAGCTGGAACGCCTGGCCTTCACCACCGCCGTGATGGGGCGCGGCTATGTCTGCAACGCCCGCCTGCGCTGGCCCGCGATCCGCGCTGCCATCGGCGCCCACCTGCTGGACGATATCTGCAAGGCCTACGAGTCGCTCAATCCGATGCGCCAGAACTGGAATGGCGCTTACGAGCCGCGCAGCTATCGCCACGGCGTAGCGCGCCTGCGCATGGCGATGCTGCGCGGACGCCCGCCGCAGGACGTGATGCCGCTGCTGGCCGCCTGCATGGTGTGCTACGAGGCGGCGCAACTGCACCCGATAGTCGACATCTTCTCGCGCCCTTTCGAGGCGGGCATGCTGCTGCTGGTGCATCCGGCGCTGCTGGACGATGTGTTGATGCTGCTGCTCCAGCATACCCAGCGCGAACCAGGCCTGGCGCCGCTGGTGCGGGGCTACGCCGAGCGCCATCTGCAGCGCCGCCAGGCAGCCGAACAGGCGGCCGGCCCCGCTTTACGGCTGGCGATGGCGGAACACGCCATCCTGTGCGGCAAGCTGGCCGATGCCATGCGCTACCTGGAAGGGATGGACGGCGCGCTACCGCAGTGCTTTTCCAGCGCGGTCCTGCTGCTGCGCGGCGATGTGGCCGGCGCGATCAGCGGCTTTGAAGCAGCGCTGAAATCGATCCGCCGCGAATCCGGCAAGCGCAAGCACCTGTTCCAGGGCATCGCCGGCCACCTGTACGTGCTGGCCCTGCTGCGCAGCGGCGAGGCGAAGCACCTGAAATCGGCGGAGAGCTACCTCGACGTCGCCGTGCACGCCCAGCATAACGCCGACAGCGCGGTCTACCAGCAACTGAGCATGCTGCGCCAGATCCGGGCCGGCACCATGCAGGCCGACCTGGTCACACAGCGCGCCTGGGAAGCGCCGCTGCAGGCGCAGATGTTCCAATGCATGCTGTACTACTGGCTCGCGCTGCCACAACTGAAGCAGCGCCGCGCCGAACTGCAGGACCTGTCGCAGGCCGCCGAGGCAGCCGGCTTCATGCTGCTGGCAGCAGGCGCCGAGAGCTTGCTCGGCCACCTGGGCGACGAGGCGGCGGTGGCACGTGCGGCGGCCCTGCGCGAGCAGCTTGGCTTTGGCGACATGGCCGCCTGGTTCGAGCGGCAGGAAGCGTGGCAGCGCCAGCTGGCGGCCCTGATCAACCTGCAGCAGGGCGGCATCGAAGCGGGCGGCGAAATGCGCCTGGTCTGGGCAATCAGCTACGGCGAGCGCCAGGGCATCGCTGAAATCGAACCGCGCGAGCAGAAGCGCGATGTGCGCGGCGCCTGGGGGAAAGCACGTCCGGTCGCGCTCAAGCGCCTGCGCGACGACGCAGCACAGATGGAATTCCTGACGCCGCAGGACATGCGCGTCGGCAGCGCCATCATGCCATCGCGCCAGGCCTATTCTTCCGGCCTGCGCTACGACATCGATATCGACCAGGCGGTGCTGGCACTGGTCGGCCATCCGCTGGTGTTTTGGATGGATGCGCCCGATACCCGGGTCGAATTGCTGGCCGGCGCGCCGGAATTGCTGATCCGAACACAGAAGGGCCAGCTGCACCTGGCCCTGCATCCATCCATCGACAACCTGAACGCCAACGTCATCGTAGTGCGCGAGGCGCCGAACCGCTTGCGCGTGGTCAGTGTGCAGGAAGAACATCGCCGCATCGCGGCCATTGTCGGCGATGGCCTGGCGGTACCGGAGCATGCCAAGGACCAGGTGCTGAAAGCCATCGGCGCCGTCTCATCGATGGTGACCGTCCAGTCCGACATCGGTGGCGGTGCGGCCAGCGCCGAGCAGTGCGATGCCGACCCGCGCCTGCACATCCATCTGCTGCCTTACCAGCAAGGCCTGAAGATGCAGATCCAGGTGCGTCCGCTGCGCGATGCGGGACCGTATTACGCGCCTGGCGCCGGCGCCGAAAACGTGATCGCCGACGTCAATGGCCGCTCGGTGCAGGCACGCCGCAGCCTGGCCGGCGAACGCGATGCGGAGCGCCAGCTGGTGCTCAAGTGCGAAGTGCTGGAACAGGCCACCGAGGAGCATGGCGAATGGCTGCTGGGCGAGCCTGCGCTCTGCCTGCAGTTGCTGGCTGAGCTCCAGGAGCAGGGCGCCGACAAAGTGGTGCTGGCATGGCCGGAGGGCGAAGCCTTCCGCCTCACCAAGCCGGTGTACACCAAGCAGCTGCGCCTGAACATCAAGAGCAAGAAGGACTGGTTCGCCGCCAGCGGCCAGCTGGTGGTCGACGAGGACCGCGTTCTCGACCTGCGCTCGCTGCTGGACATGATCCGGGCCAGCAAGAGCCGCTTCATCGCCCTTGGCGACAAGGAATTCCTCGCGCTGTCGGAAGAACTGCATCGCCGCCTGTCCGAACTGGCCGCCTATGGCGAGGACGACGACGCCGGCATGAAGGTACACCGCCTGGCCGCCTTCGTGCTGGAAGAACTGGCCAACGATGTCGGCATGGTGGAAGCGGACGCCACGTGGCGCGAGCACCTACGGCGCATCGAAGCCAGCGCCAGTTGCACGCCACATCTGCCGAGCACATTGCAGGCGGAATTGCGCGACTACCAGCTGGCCGGCTTCGAATGGCTGGCCCGTCTCGCGCATTGGGGCGTGGGCGCCTGCCTGGCCGACGATATGGGCCTGGGCAAGACTTTGCAGTCGCTGGCCCTGGTCCTGCTGCGCGCGCCGCAGGGACCGACGCTGGTGGTGGCGCCGACTTCAGTCTGCCTGAACTGGGCCAGCGAGGCGGCACGCTTTGCGCCGACGCTGAATGTGAAGATGTATGCCACCGGCGACCGCGACGACATTGTCAGCAATGCCGGCCCGTTCGACCTGGTGGTCACCAGCTACGGCCTGCTGCAGCTGGAGTCCGAACGCTTCACCAGGCCGAATTGGCACACCATCGTGCTGGACGAGGCGCAGAACATCAAGAACGCCGCCACCAAGCGCTCGCAGGCCGTCATGGCGCTGAAAGGCGACTTCAAGATGGTGGCTACCGGCACCCCGCTGGAAAACCACCTGGGCGAACTGTGGAACCTGTTCCGCTTCATCAATCCGGGCCTGCTGGGCAGCCATGAGCAGTTCAACCTGCGCTTTGCCGGCCCGATCGAGCGCCAGCAGGACCACCGCGCGGAAGTGGGCGCGCGCAACCGCCTGCGCCGACTGATCGGGCCTTTCGTGCTGCGCCGGACCAAGGCACAGGTGCTGACCGAACTGCCTGCCCGCACCGAGATCGTGCTGGAAGTCGACCTGTCGCCGGAAGAAACCGCGCTGTACGAATCGCTGCGCCGTGAGGCGCTGGAAAACCTGGCCTCCATTGAAGGTCCGGCGGACAGGAAGTCGATGCAGATCCTGGCGGAGATCATGAAGCTGCGCCGCGCCTGCTGCAATCCGAACCTGGTTGCGCCTTCGCTGCGCCTGGAATCGAGCAAGCTGGCGGCCTTTGCGCGCCTGCTGGAAGGGCTGCTTGAGAACCGGCACAAGGTGCTGGTATTCAGCCAGTTCGTCGATCACCTGTCGCTGATCCGCGCCCACCTGGACCGCAACGGCATCCAGTACCAGTACCTCGACGGCAGCACGCCGATGGCAGCACGCAAGCAGTCGGTGGACGCCTTCCAGGCTGGCGAAGGCGATGTGTTCCTGATCAGCCTCAAGGCTGGCGGCGTCGGCATCAACCTGACCGCAGCCGACTACGTGATCCATATGGACCCGTGGTGGAATCCCGCGGTGGAAGACCAGGCTTCCGACCGCGCGCACCGCATGGGGCAGCTGCGGCCGGTCACCATCTACCGCCTGGTAGCACGCAATACAATCGAGGAAGGCATCGTCGAGCTGCATGGCCACAAGCGCGAACTGGCCGACAGCCTGCTCGATGGCAGCGACACCGCCGCGCGCATGACGGCGGAAGACATGCTGGCCATGCTGAACGAAGGCTTGCGCCGCTTCTGATCGGAGATGCTATGCAACTGACATCACGCCCCGCCCGCGCAGCAGCGGCTGTCGTTCTGACTGCGGCTTGCCTGGTCGGAACCCCGGCCCTCGCTGCGCCGGATTCCACCACCGCTGCATGCCCCGTTGCAGCGCTGCGCGACGCCAAAGCCGCGAGATGGCAGGTCGACGATAACGCCCGGCGCCAGGCGCTGGCACTGCTGGCGGTGCCCTGCCTGTCGTCGTCCGATCCAGTCGAGCGCGATGATCTGGCCTTCGAAGCCCTGCAAGCCTGGATGCGCGCCGACAAGCTCTATACCGCCACTGTGCAGGAGCTGCGCACCCGCCTGACCGCGCAATTGCAGGGGCCTGACCCGCAAGGTTTCGCGCGCCCCTTCGCCGCCCTGGTGCTGGCCGACGTGGCGCGGGTGGACCGCATCAAGCCTTACCTCTCCACCGAACAGCGCGCGCAACTGGTCGGCGCGGCGACCGGCTACCTGCGCGGTGTGGCCGATTACCGGGGCTTCGACGAAAAGCAAGGCTGGCGCCACGGCGTCGCGCACGCTGCCGACTTCGTGCTGCAGCTCTCGCTCAACCCGGCGCTGGGCCGCGCCGAACATGAGCAGATGCTGGCCGCCATCGCCACCCAGGTTGCGCCGCCAGGCGAGCATTTCTACCATTACGGCGAAGGCGAGCGCCTGATGGCCCCCATCTTCTACCTGTCGCGCGCCAGATCGCTTCAATGCAGCGATTGGGACGGATGGTTCGCAAGCCTGGCCGCACCGCCGGCGTCTGCCGGCACCGGACAGGCAAGGCTGGCCCGCAAACACAACCTGAACGGCTTCCTGCAACCGCTGTACATCAACATCAGCGAAAGCAAGGACGAAGCGCAGCGCGATTGCCTCAAGCCGCTGCTGCTGCGCGCATTGAAACAGGCGGCCGAATGAACGTGCAGCAGGCCCTCGCTTTTGTCGAACAGCACGGTGTCGTGCTGGCTTCGGCGCGCGGCAAAGTTCCGACGCTGACGGAGGCCATCGTTGGCGCCCCGATCAAAGGTAGCTGGTGGGGCCATCCCGAAGGCAAGCGCATTTTCGCGGTGCTCAGCGAAGTTCAGGAGCACGAGGACATCCTGGTCTGCCGCCTGCATGCGGGAAAACTGACGCTGGTACACCGCCGCCTGTGGCCCGCCCTGGCGGCGCTGGCAGGCGAACTGCCTGCCAGCGCGCTGGCGCGGGTACGGCAGGTGCATGCCGCCGCCGGCAAGCATGTCAACGAAGAGATGCCTTTTCCACAATGGCTCCCGCCTGATGCGGCCGCGGAAGCCGCAAGCATGGACCCCGACAGGGCGCGGGCGGCACTCGGCATGTGATAATCTCCCACGCTGCACTAGCAAGAGGTTGAATTATGATGAAGACCAAAATCGCCCTCGCCGCGATGATGTTGAGCCTGGCCCTGTCGCCAGCCGACGCCGCGACGAAGGCAAAGAAATCCAATGCACCGGCAAAAACCGCCGTCAGCAAGAAGTCCAGCAGCAGCAAGGGTAAAACGAGCAAATCCACGTCCAGATCCAGCAAGGGCAGCAAGTCGGGCGGCAAGTCCGCCGGCAAATCCAGGGCGGTCAAGGCCAAATCTGCGGCCGCCAGCAAGCCGCTGCCGGCTGAACGCCGCCAGGACAAGTCTTTCGACAGCCAGGCAAACCAGTTTCTCGGTGCGCTGTGGCGCATCGATCCGGAGACGGCAATCTCGGTCGGCAAATACGACACAGCGGCGCAGCTGACCGTTCCCGACCAGGCTTTCCGCGACCAGCAACTCGCCTTCATCGACGAATGGCTGGAAAAATTCGGCAAGATCGATGCCCGGCAGCTCTCGCCGAAGCAGCGCAGCGACCTTGGCCTGCTGCAGAACAAACTGAATTCGGACCGCTGGTACCTGACGACTTTCCGCGAGTGGGAATGGAACCCGGCGCTCTACAACATCGCCAGCCCGATCGACTTCGTGCTGAACACCGAATATGCGGCAAGGCCGCAGCGCCTGCGCACACTGCTGCGCCGTATCGCCAGCGTGCCGGCGTATTACGAGGCAGCGCGCGACAACATCAAGAACCCGACACGCGAGCACGTGAAGCTGGCCATCGACCAGGCGCCTGGCGTGCTGGCCGTGCTGGCCGACCTGGACAAGCAGGCGCAGGATTCGATCCTGAACGCCAATGAAAAGAACCTGTACGCGCAGCGTATCGCAGCGGCCAAGGTCGCCGTGGAGGCTTATGCAGCCTGGCTCGGTGAGCTGGACAAATCGCTGGCCGTCAGCGGTGCGCGCTCCTTCCGCATCGGCAAGGAGCTGTATGAAGCGAAGTTCGGCTACGACATCCAGTCCGGCAGCAATGCCGAACAGACTTACCAGAAGGCGCTGGCAGCCCGCGAGCAACTGCTGTCGAACATGGACCGCATTTCGGACGACCTGTGGCCGAAGTACCTGGCGGACAAGGCCAAGCCGACCGACCGTTTCACCAAGATCGGCATGATGATCGACACGCTGTCGTCCAGGCACGTGGCGCGCGAAGAATTCTTCCCCGAGATCCGCCGCCAGATTCCTGTACTGCAGGACTGGGTGGTGAAGAACGACCTGCTGACGCTGGATCCGAACAAGCCGCTGGTGGTGCGCGAAACGCCGGCCTACCAGCGCGGCGTGGCCGGCGCCAGCATCGAGGCTCCCGGCCCGTACCGCCCGCAGGACCGCACCTACTACAACGTGACCCCGCTGGACGACGTTACGCCGGAGCAGGCCGAATCCACGCTGCGCGAATACAACCACTGGATCCTGCAGATCCTGAACATGCACGAGGCGATCCCCGGCCACTACGCGCAACTGGTGTACGCCAACAAGTCGCCATCGATCGTGAAATCGATCTTCGGCAATGGCGCCATGGTGGAGGGCTGGGCGGTGTACAGCGAGCGCATGATGCTGGAATCGGGCTACGGCAACAACGAGCCTGAAATGTGGCTGATGTACTCGAAGTGGAACCTGCGCAGCGTGACCAACACCATCCTCGATTACAGCGTGCACGTGCAAGGCATGACGGAGCCGGAGGCGATCGACCTGCTGACCCGCCAGGCCTTCCAGACCGCCGCTGAAGCGAAAGAGAAATGGCGCCGCGCGCAGCTCACCTCGGTGCAACTCACCAGCTATTTCTCGGGCTACTCGGAAATCATGGAGTTGCGCGAGCAGCGCCGCGCCGCCCTGGGCAGCAAGTTCTCGCTGAAAGACTTCCACGAAGACTTCCTGAGCTACGGCAGCGCACCTGTGCGCGTGATCAAAGAGCTGATGCAGTAAACGGCTTAGGCTGCTCCCATGCCCCGCGCGCGCCGCGGGGCGATTCTGCTAACATGAATCCAGGGAGTGGCCATGACCATGCCGATCCAGAATGATGCCAATCTGACTATCTCGCGCGCGGAAATGCGTGCGCTTCTGGCGGAATTTGAAGTCCGCATTACCAACAAACTCAGACCTCTCTGGGTGATGAGCACCGTTCACCTGATGCTCGTCAGTGAAATTGCGGTGAAGGTCTTCTTCTAAGACTTAATCGGCTTTTTCTTCCGGTGCAGTGGTCGCCTTGACGAACATCGGCGACAGGATCACGCCAATTTCAAACAGCAGCCACATCGGGATAGCCAGCGAGAACTGGCTGACGATATCCGGCGGGGTCACGATCGCTGCGATCACGAAGGCCGCCACGATCACATAGCCGCGCCATTCCCTCAGCTTGGCGACGGACACCAGGCCCA